>ENA-UEQI01000751-UEQI01000751.1-human-gut-metagenome-genome-assembly--contig:-NODE-751-length-12635-cov-27.056936_pt1 | contig 12635 bp, 10 predicted proteins | sample MGYA00242946_ERZ507945 | MGnify/ENA primary metagenome ERZ507945 (study PRJEB26167, sample SAMN06115467) | human gut metagenome | host: Homo sapiens | place: China:Guangxi | collected 2016-06-08... | reverse complement strand
TTCTTTGGAACGACGGACGTACAACCAAACAGGTTGATTACTTAAACAACGAAATCGGAAAAGAAAAACTTTCTGAGTATACCGCAAACATTGCATTTGCCGGATTTACTGCTCCGAAAATTCTCTGGGTAAAAGAAAATGAGCCGGAAAACTTTGCTAAAATTGCAAAGATTATGCTGCCAAAAGATTACATCGCATACAAAATGACAGGCGTTCACAGCTGTGATTACTCCGATGCATCCGGTATGCTTCTCTTGGACGTAAAGAATAAATGCTGGTCCAAAGAAATGATGGAAATCTGTGACGTAAAAGAAGAACAACTTCCAAAATTATTTGAAAGTTATGAAGTAACCGGTTCTCTTACCGAAGATGCTGCTGCTACCCTTGGTCTTACAACCAATTGTAAAATTGCTGCCGGCGCCGGTGATAACGCTGCTGCTGCAGTTGGTACCGGAACGGTTGGTGACGGTGGATGTAATATCTCACTTGGTACTTCCGGAACCATTTTCATTTCCAGCAAAGAATTTGGCGTAGACCGTTTCAACGCTCTTCATTCTTTCGACCACGCAGACGGAAACTTCCATTTGATGGGCTGCATGCTCAGTGCTGCTTCCTGTAACAAATGGTGGATGGATGAAATTATTGGAACAAAAGACTACGGAAAAGAGCAGGAGCCAATTACCGACGATAAACTCGGCGAGAACAACGTTTACTATCTCCCATATCTGATGGGCGAGCGTTCTCCTCATAACAACCCGGATGCCAGAGCACTCTTCATTGGTATGTCAATGGATACAACACGCGCTGACATGACACAGGCTGTTTTGGAAGGTGTTGCATTTGCTATGCGTGACTGCTATGAAATTGCAAAAGACCTCGGCATTAACATTACAGAGACAAAAATCTGTGGCGGTGGCGCAAAGAGTCCTTTGTGGCGCAAAATCATGGCAAATGTATTAAACATCAACGTAAACATTATTGAGAGTGAAGAAGGTCCTGGTCTTGGCGGCGCCATGTTAGCTGCTGTTGCCTGTGGCGAATATGCATCCGTTCAGGAAGCTGCTGACAAGATTGTCAAAGTTATCGGCACAGAAAAACCGGATCCTGCACTTGCTGCTAAATACGATAAGAAATACGCAAAATTCAAAGAAATCTATCCTACAGTAAAAGGACTGTATGATACACTGAAAGCTTAATATTATGAAGAAGAAATTATTAAACTTATTACTTTTGTTAGGGCTGGTGTTGGTTATAAGCTCTATGGTGCTATCGTGTTCGGATAAGGATGAACCGGTTGAGGAACCTGACGTGCCGGTGAACCCCGATGTTCCGCTTCCTCCTGTACCGACTCCTATCAGATGGGTGGAAAACGAAGTGGATGGTGGTGAACGTGGGGTAGGCATCAAAGTGACCAGCAAAACTACCAACAACTTTGTGTTTGAATGTACCCCGGGAGATAAAGTGCAATCTTATCGTTTGGATGTTTATCCTTTATGTCGTATGTATAACTACTTATTTGAAAGTGGCGGTTCAGGTGCAAGTGAAGAAGAAATCGAAGATTTGATTTTGGAAGCTCTCTATAATTCGGAGGGTGCCGGTGCTTATACTTTCAATAGGAAAACATTAGGAGATAGTTACCCGAATACAGAATTTGACTGGGTAAATTCCAAATATGCTCAATCAGAGATTGTGCCGGGAGCAGAATATCTGATTATAACGGTAGGGTGTAATGATGAAGGCGGACAAAATCCGGCTGATATGAAAATCTGTTATCTTAAAACTCCTTCAGGAGATGTGACAGGCCATCCTCGTGTTGAAATTGATGTTAAAGCAAGTTATCAGGCTGCTGCCATTCAATATGTCCCCAATGAGGATTGCAAGTATTTCTATCAGTTCTGTGGAGACTCCGAACCTATCAATGCGTTTATCGAAGCCTATGGACAAAATATGTATATCGATTTTATGAGACACTGGACACAGACATCAGAAGATGCACAGGTACCTGAAGAAGAATTATTATATATAGTTGATTTTGGGTATAATGCCGATTCGGAAAGAAAATTTACAGCTACTACTATCGGACTGGATGAGAATGGTCAGGTCAAAACGGGCTGGTACTCAATCAATCCGCCGGAAGATCTTCAGGGACAGTACGACCACGATGTCGAGTGGTTCTATTTCAACAGCAAGGGTGTGCCGAAGACGGGGTCGGAGCGTGGAGGTGCCAAGAAGAATGATTTTTCATAGTATCCTCCGTAAAATTAAAACGGACGGCAGCCTGTGACTGCCGCCCGTGAGAGCTTGTATATATTGGGATTAACCCTTTACGCCGCCGGCTGTTACACCTTCAACATAATACTTCTGCATCTTGAGGAAGAGAAGTGTAATCGGAACAGCAACAACAACAGAACCTGCAAGGAACTGCTTGTAGTATGTGTTCTTAAAGTCCTGATCAATCATTAGCTGAAGACCGATAGCAACAGTATAGTTGTCACGAGCATCACCCATGATAATCTTAGCAAGAATGAAGTCTGTCCACGGTCCGATAAATGAAGTAAGAACCGTGTAAACAACAATCGGCTTTGACATAGGAAGAATAATCTTCCAGAAAATCTGGTTCTTGGTAGCACCGTCAATGGTTGCCGCCTCGTCAAGTGCTCTTGGAATTGTATCAAAGAAGCCCTTTGAAATCTGGAAGCCAAGACCGGCACCGCAGCTGTAGCAGATTACAAGAGCAACGAGAGTCTGAGTAAGACCCATTGCCTTGAGAAGATAGTAAATAGCAATCATTGTCATGAAGCCGGGGAACATACCGAGAATCATACCAACATTCATAAACTTTTTACGAGCCTTAAATCTGAGTCGGCTGAATGCGTAACTAACCATAAGAACCGAAATTGTAGAAATTACGCAACTGAAACAAGCAACTACGAATGTGTTGAGGAACCATCTCGGGAAGTTAAGGCTTGCAGTACCGCCTGAGCCTGTGAACAAATCAATGTAGTTCTGGAGTGTCCATTCCTGCGGGATAATTGTACTTCAACAGGGAAAGATAGTTGAGGCTGGAACTCATAAACAGTTGCTTGATATGGGAGGGGTATATGCAGAAATGTACGCAGAAGGATAATAATAAGAAGAATTCCGGAATATGGCAGTTATTCTTACGGACTATGAGAACTATGGGAAAAAGAGACAATCCATTTCAGCCGTATGCTGGAACAGATTGTTAGCGAGTTTGAGCCGATTTTGCAGGAAAAGAGATTATCTGGAATAACGATAGTATATAATTTAGAGCAGTCTTTAAATGCCTCTTTTCCAATATAGGTTACCCCGATAAAATATCGTAATTCATTGAATGACGAAATCGCACTACCATGAAAGTAATGGTAATACCCAATATATTTTACATTTGCTGCCTCCTGATACGATAGTTCACCATCAAGATTTTTATCCCACGAATTGAGATTATCTATATTACTACTGTTAAGCCATTGACTAGAACACAAATATTTCGTAATGGGATCAGCAAATTGAATGTTTTGTGTTGTCGTATCATTATTCTGAGGCATAGTTATTACCGTTCCATCTGCCAATTCAAAGTAAACATTATTCTCATCCTGCGTGATTTTGATGCTGTCTGCATCCTTGCCATCCTCTCCCGTGGCTTTGCCCAGCTGTGTCCAGTTTGTTCCGTTATCATAGGAAATCCACCAATAGCCCTCTTGAATTTCGAGTTTCGGCGTAACACCGTCTGAACCATCCGCACCATTATTGCCGTCCGTCCCCTGTGCTTTTATCTTTTGTCCGTCTACAACGATAAACTCACCGTCCAGCGTCCAATAATAGATGCCGTCCGTGTCTTTCTTCACACCGATAACGGGCGTGTTTCCATCAACGCCATCCGCACCGTCTTTACCGTTGTAAATTACAATCGGGTTGCTCTTGGCAAACTTAATCGTATAGCCTACTACCTTGCCGTTCTCGGTCAGCGGGTCTACACTCGTAATATAATCGTTGTTTTGGAGTGCTGTTACAATCGTCTGCAATGCTGAAAGATTGGTATTCGTTTCGTTGCAAAGACGCTGTAAGGCTTCAAAAGCTGACCATGTGGGTAGTTTGATTTGCGTACCGTTCGATAAAGTGAAAATTACATAGTCGGTGCTGGTTTCATAATCCACACCCGAAAACATGGAATCGCCACCAATGCCGTCTTCACCTGTGGCCTTACCTAACTGCGTCCAATTTGCTCCGTTATTATAGGAAACAAACCAATAATCGTTTTCGATTTTGAATTGCGGGGTCGTGCCGTTGGTTCCGTCTTTGCCCTCGGCTTGGATTTTTCCACCATCGACCACGATAAATTCACCGTTCAACGTCCAATAATAGACACCATCAGTATCTTTCTTTACGCTGATAGTGGGTGTTATCCCATCTTCACCGTCTTGTCCGTCTTTACCGTGGTAGATGGTAATAGGGTTACCTTTGCTGAAAGTAATTGTATAGCCGATTTCTTTGCCGTCTTTCATAAGAAGTGTAGTCCCCGTAACATAGACGTTGTTTTGTAATGCTGTTACGATAGTCTGCAACGATGAAATATTTGTGTTCATCTGCTTGCAGAGTTCCTCTAATTTTGCGACACGGTTTTCCAATCCGTGAACGCTGTTCCAAAGGTCATCATCATCGTATTTACACGATGTGAGCGCAACCACCGCAAATAATGCGGCAAAAGCCAATAGTTTTTTCATAGTAAGATTTATTTAAGTTGAACAAGTATTTTAAATCTTACTATCCGCCCCTCAATAGTGGATTCAATAATAAGAAAGCGCAGGGCTGAAAGCTCATTTGAGGATAGTAGGCCGTAGGATTGCCCGAACATTCAAATAAGCAACAACCCCGCGCCGTATCCGTAAAGGATATGACGGGAGATAAGGTCTGCCTATTCTCATGTTCAATGAATTTCCTACGTTCACTATCCGAGAATAAACTTACGCTTCCGTAAATTTCAATATGTCATCCACAAAGGTAAAAAACATATTCTGAAAACGCAATGACCTTGTCCCGCTTTTCGGGATTGTTGCCGTATCAAATTTCTGAAAAACAAAGTTTCTATCCAATAGTGGGGAGTATGGAATCGAAACTTTGTTAGTTGTAAGTTGGGTTAATCGTTCCCGCAGATTTCTTGTATTACGCCGTCCATGTAAATCGCCTGTCCGCTGGATTGCCTGCCCCACCAGTAGCAACCGTATTCCTCGATGATAACCTCGCCTTGCTCTTTCAGTCGTTCGGCCAGCCAAGAATCAATCAGCCACCATTCCATGACATCATCCACGAACGGATAAAGATATTCTTCGGAAATAAGGTTTGCCCGTATCATTTCCTCGATAACCGTGCTTTGATTCTTCAAAACACAATTCTGTACTATTCGTTGCGCATTCATATAATCGGTTGTTGCGAGTTCATGCGTATTAGCCATCGGTTTGCAAAATTTGTGTGGTCAGCCTGTCGTTCCTCGGCGCAATTCTCCATTCCGTTTTCTGTCGGGTACGCACTATGCGATTCAATGCGGAGAGTTTTGTTGCAGTAATAGTACGGGATAAACTGCTTTGTACTTGTGTCAAATGCAAAATTCATTTCTGTACTCTGCGCAAGTTTACCTTTAGCTTCGTAGTATTCTACCAGCGAAATAAGGTTGTACTTTCCATTGCGCCCAATCATTGCGGCACGTAAGCGTGTGTAAACTCCGTTCCCGTGGTCGATTCTGTAAGCCCGCACGGCTAACAAGGCTTGCAGAATTTCTGTCGCCCTTTCATTTAATGTTTTCATGGTCTGTAAAGTTTAGAGTTATTCCCCATTACTTGTAAAAAGATAACTCCATTCATAACCAACTAAAAAGGCGGCATATCTCCATGTAAGAATAGCTTTCCGATTCTATATAATGCAAATAATTCTATGCTGTTATATGGTTTCGGGCATAAATAGGGAGCGGTCTGTTTTATGTGGAATCCTATTAAATGGTAAGTAAAAAATTCGATTTTCCATCCGAAAAGGGGGAGGGGTGAAAAATAGGGATTGTCCGCTCGGTCGGGGTATCTCGGTTTGTTTGTCTGCGAGTGACAACCTTTTCAGAAAAGGATATTTTATAGACCCTTTCACAAAGTTTGTCACCTTTTTGTTGCGGGACAATTTCGGTATAAATCGCACGATATGGGGAATGGATGATAAATAGATTTACCCAAAACTACCCTATAAAAGAAAGAATCGTTATCTTTGCCGAAAAGCAAGTGTATCATGTCCTATAAACCGCCTTACACCATTACGCCGAAGATCACGAATTTGGTTGCACAAATCAGCGAAGCAATCGGCAGCTATTATGCGCACGAAAATTTGCGTCTGCATCGTGTCAATCGAATCAAAACGATTCACGGGACGCTGGCTATTGAGGGCAACACGCTTTCGACGGAGCAGGTCACGGCGGTATTGGAGGGAAAACCCGTCGTTGCTCCTATTAACGAGGTGCAGGAGGTGCGCAACGCCCTTAAAGCGTATGAATTGCTCGACACGCTCGATCCCTGTAAAGTCGATGATCTGTTAAAGGCGCATGCCACGATGGAAGCGGGATTGATCGACGAAATCGGTTGTTTCCGCAAAGGCGGTGCGGGTGTGGTGTCGGGAAAAACGGTTATCCATTATGCGCCCGATGCCGAACGTGTGCCGTTTCTCGTAAACGATCTGTTCGAGTGGCTGCGCACCACGGATGAACACCCGTTGATCGCAAGTTGCGTCTTTCATTATGAATTCGAGTTTATCCATCCGTTCGCGGACGGTAATGGTCGCACGGGGCGATTGTGGCAGACATTGATTTTGAGCAGGTGGCGGCCTATCTTCAAAAACCTGCCGATCGAAAACATTGTATATAAGTATCAAAAGGAGTATTATAAGGCGATTGCCGTAAGCGGCGGTAAAGCGGGTTGCACGCCTTTCGTCGAGTTTGTTTTGGGGGTAATCGCCGAAACGCTCACTACCCAAGAAACTACCCGAAAAACTACCCAAGAAATTATTTTGGAAGCCATCGCCCGCAATCCCAGCATTACACGGGCGGAGTTGGCCGAGGTTGTCGGAATCTCACCCGACGGCGTGAAATATCATTTGCAGAAACTCACCAAGTCGGGCAGGCTCAAACGGGTGGGGTCTACACGCCGCGGGGAGTGGGTGATCGGGTGACAGGAATTCCGAAAAAGGTACTTTTATAGACCCTTTTCAAAAGTTTGTCACCGACCTGTTTTCACCCGTTACGGGCTATATGATCCGCTTTCCCAATTCGATGAACCGTTGTTTGTTGGTGCGCACCTCCCTGTACTCGAAATAGATTCCGATCATCTTTGCCGTCACTTTTTTGCGGTAGGGGATGCCGAGCCGCATAATCAGGTCGTTCATAAAACGGTTGACGACGCACACGGGTAGCTTGTCGCCCGTTTTCAGTTGGGCGTACACCTCCCCGCAGACTTTTTCCGAGGTCAGCAGTTGTTGGCTTTCGTTTTCCTGTATCTGTTTGCCGATTGCGTTCATGTTGTAGTTGTGCCGTTCGATCTCTGCCGCTCCGAGGGCGTAGTAGGCATCCACCATTATCGGCACTTGGCTTTGAATCTCCTCGCGCAGAAAGTAGTATTCATTCCACGTTCGGTTTTGTTCCAGTATCTCCAACTGCCGCACGATTTCGCGGAACAGCTCTTTCATTTTCAGTCGGGGATTTATGCGTTGCAGTCGGTCGCAGTCCGACAACGGATAGATATGTTCGGCGCAATCCGTGTGAAATGCTTTCGCGTACTCCTCCCGCACCAGTTCGGCGTCGGTGTAGTGCCGCTTGATCCGCTCGTCGTCGTAGGCGTTGTCCCACATGAACCAGTTGCGCGTTCCGTCGGCGTTCATGAACCGTTTGTAGTCCATTCCCTCCAACGCCTGCGCACGGGTATCGCAACCCGCCCCCGACGCTTCGATTTGCAGGACTTGTTTGTAAACCGCCTCGCACTCCTCCAACCTCATGGCGATTTCCTCCCGCGATTTGCAGGGCATCTCCTTATTGGTGCTGAAAATATGCGCGGCATCCTCCACGCCGTTGCGGAAGCGTCCGACGATCTGCACGGCTTCGGTCGTGGGGTCGATGACGGTGTGCGTCGCAAACGAAAGGTCGGTTACGATCAGCACGCAGGCTGTTGTCGGCAGTTCGATGTCCACCGCCGAAAAGAAACGGCTCGTGAAAAAGTTGATTTCATCCAGTTCTTCGAGCGAGGAGTAAGCCCGCGAAAAATCCCGCTTGCGGAGTTTCTTCACACTCTCGTAACTGCAAAAGACCTTGCACCGTTTTTCGATCTTATAGGTGCAGATCATGCAGTGGATCGTATCGGTCGAGTTCAGAAAGATGCAGAGCGGATGCCCTTTGCCTTTTACCTGTCCCATAAGGGTACGCACCCAGCCGACGGTGTTGTTCGTATGTATGAGCAACATTTTCGGCTTGTGGTCATAGGTCGGGCGGAGTATCTTCATCGTAAAGCCCTGCTGCTCGAAACGGGGATCGGACGGAATGATCGGCGTCGCAGAAACCATCGCCTTTTGCTTGCATCGGAAAAAATCATCCATCGGGAGCGTGATAGAGCCGCGGTAGCCTGCATCCTGTATCGTGCGTTCGCACTCGTCGAACAGCATGAACCATTCACCGTGCATATCCGTATGCGTCTGCACCATCGCCGAGCGGACTTTGGGGAAACTTTCGGGCGTGGTCATGATTTTCAGATAGCCGTCGTTGTAGTTCGTGTTCAGAAAGTCGATGATGTCCTCGGTCGTTACGCCCTCGAACACGCCGAGTATCTGCGGGTGCTTTTTCATCTTGCCCTCGATAACGGGAACATTCGGCTCGATGATGACGGAGTGTCGGGGCGCATTGATTTCGGCATAGGTCGCACCGCATCCCGTGACGGTCTTGTTGATGATCGAATTGGTAGGTATTTCGGGCATTACGGCGTCGAACCGCTGGCCTGCATCTATTGTGATATATTCAATCTTCATCTAATAATTTGATTTATAGTTAAAAAAAACTTGGGGAGCGAGCGGTGAAACCCGCTCCCCTCGTTCAGCAGTTTAGTTCAGCAGTTCGGTGATGTCCTCCATCGCTTCGGCAGGCATCACGACTTTGCCGTTGGGAAAGTGGTACTTTTTGGCGAGGTAGCCGATTCCCTCCTCGCTCTCATTGTACTCCTCGGAGGTGATCGGGGTCAGTTTCTCCACCTCGGCGGCCACCTCTGCCAGCCACTCGGACTGACAGCAGATTTCACGGTCGGGTTCAAACTCCGTTACTTCGGGCAACTCCTTACCCATCAGGAACGCCATCAGGTAGTTCCAGATTTGGGCATTGAGCAACAGCTTCCCGTCCAACTCGGTGTAACCCTTACGGATTCCGAACCACACGTAGCCGCATCCAGCCACGTCTACACGGGTGGTCACGATCAGGGTGGTAGCCCCTGCCGCAATCGCTTTCGCCAGCGTGCGGAACATTTTGGCATTCCCTGCGGGTTTGATTTTGATAATGCGAAGATTCATTTTCTCCTCCTGCTCCTCGGCGGCTTTGATTTCCGCCATCTTTGCCTCGTGTGCGATTGCCGAGGCCATCATCTCCTCTGCGCGGTTCCCAGCTACCTGCTGCGATTCCGCATTTTCTGAAATTGTAGTCATAGTTTTATTAAATTTGATGTTAATATTGTCGTTGATGTTTGCAAGCGTTTTCATAATCGTTATCTTTTTTATTAAGTTTTGTTGCCGCCTCTTTCGGGCTGTCGGCTACTCCCCGAATCACTCGAATAACCGTACGCTTTATTCGCGGATTCTGGCTATTGAACCTGCATAAATCCGACCTTTGGTGCCTTGGCGAAATATAAATAATAGCCAGCGAAAACTGACCTATTCATTACCTTTGCTGTCGAAAATATTGCAAAATATATCAGGGAAAATATTGTAAATCTGTCTGTTATGACAAAATGGCAGATGACATGACACTGGCAGATTTTTGGCAGAAAAAAGAAAGGGAACCGCGATAAACGGCTCCCTTAAATGGTATGGTTATATAGTCCGATCAGTCCAATAGCGGAAAATCAAAATCCTGCATGATAACCTGTCTTTGCAATGGTATCGGTCTGAATCGTGGTGCTTGGTTCATAGCCGCTCGTTTCAGATAGGCGGCAAGGTCGGCGCGGATTACTTTCGGGTCGTATTTGCCGCTCTCTCCTTTATTATTGGGATAACAACCCGTGACGCGTGTATAGTCGTGAATGAGTTGGCATAATTCGTTCGGCATATTGGGCTGGCTGGGGATTGCGTTTTCTTCATGGAGCATTCGGTAAATGCCGTATGCAACTGCCGAATAGATGGCATTCTTCTTTTCTCGCCCCGCAGACGGTTTGCGCCGTTGAATATCCTGCCGTGCTTCCTCGGCTGTCTGTACTTCGGGAAAATAGCTTGCAAGTTCCTTTTTAATCAGACGGAATAACCAGTTATTGCTGTTTGGAATAGAAATCTGTTCCGCTTCCCCATTATTGGTGCGAATTGTGATGGCGGTCTGTTTGTTGCTTTTAAGTGTCCGTGCCTCCATTTGCTCCATAAAAAGCAATAGGTGCGCCCATTCGCTTTGGTATATGTCCCAAGTATGAAACTGAACAAGGTCATTGTATTCGTTTTCGTCGATCTGCTGTTCGCGGATGCAGTAGGCCACCAGCAATAGGGCTTCCTCTATTATCGGGGTAATTGTCCCGTAAGAGTTGATAAGCGACAACAAATCATGGCATTCGAGGTGTCGAAACGGCAAAACCAGATTGCAATCCTCTTTAATGCTGTACTTTACGATATTACCCTCTCGGTGAGGTATCAGACATTTGGCATTTGAAAGTTCTTTGTTGAAATAACCTGCCGTGATGCCGAAATATTTTTCCAGTAAGGGCAGGCAAGCGGTGAAATATTCGGTTGTTACGGGGTAAAAGGTTTGTTCTTCTTGCATAGGAGTATCTTTATAAAGACGAATTTACAAAATTCCGCTTTCTGCCGCAACCGACGACCGCAGAAAAAAGAAAAGGGACTACCCGATGCAAGCGGATAATCCCTTAAAAGGTAGTGATAAATTTAGTTTTGGGGGCTATAAGATAGACCTTTTTTCAAACCTTGTCACCACCTCACAATAAGTTTTGCATGGCCGCATCTATCTGCGAGTTCTCGAATGAATCGAGGTAGATTTGCGTAATCTTTTCCGAACTGTGCCCCAGCGATTCCGAAATGATGGATGTCGAAACTCCCGACCTTTTCAGAACAGTTGCGAACGAGTGCCGCGCAACGTATGTCGTGAGCGTGATAGGCAGGTGCAGATGCTCGCCGATTAGTTTCAGATAGCGATTTATCCGCTTGTTCGTCCGTTGCACCCGTCCGTACTGCTGTTGTGCCGTAATGTGAACAGAACGCCTTAAAACAGGGAAAACATAGTCCTGCGGATGTGCGTTCGGTTGGCGGTACTTGTCGAGGATGTCGAGGGCGGCGGGTTGGAGTTGGAACGACAGGAGTTTACCCGTTTTCTGTCGGTTGAAAACCAGCCGCCCGTCCACGATGTCGGCATAGCGGATGTGCAGAATGTCGGTCAGATTGATGCCGCATGATAAATAGCTGAACAGGAACAAGTCTTTTGCCAGTTGCAGGAACGGTTTGGGGTACTTGGTCAGCGTCCGTACCTCGCAATCCATAATCCGCCGAATATCCTCTTTTGTCAGCGACCGTTTGGCCGTGGCTTCCTTGAATCGGCTCACTTTGAACGTGTCGAAAGGGTAGTCCGTTTTCTTGATTAGGCCGTCGGTGATTGCGCTGTTGTAGAGTACCCGCAACGAACGGAAACGGATGCCGATGGAGTTGTCGGAATAATGCCGTTCCACCCGCAGCCATTGTTCGTATCGTTTCAGCCACTCGGCGTCGATGTCTATAAAATAAAAGTCCAGCGAACGGCAGAATTTCGTCAGCGAGGTGCGGAGTTCCTGAAAGGTCTTGGCGTTGCCTACACGTTTCTCGGCCAGCAGGCGGTCGATGTAGCCGTTCAGATATTCGCCGACGGTTTGGCGCACGACCTTGCGGGATGCCTTTTCGACAAGCGTGTTCAACGTGTACTCCTTATCGCTGGTTTTGAAATCCATGACCTGACTTTGGAGTTCCTGCGTTTTCTGTTGGATAAGGGCTTCGATGCGCTCTTTGTCGGGACAGTTACGGCGCGGTTTACACTTTTCTGCATCCCAGTATTGCAGAGCGAGGGAAATGTGCAGACTGATGTACTTCCGTTTTCGGTTCTTCGTCAGCCGTAACATAATGGGATGCTGACCGTTGGATAATGTTTTGGATGTGTAGAGTACCGCCTCGATTGTTGTGTTCATCGGGAAAATTCGGTTTACACATTGGTTTACACAAACTGCGTAAACCGACGGAGAACGGGCTCAAAACAAGACACGAAAAAACCACCTACATCGCTGTAAGTGGTTGATTTTGAGAGTGACGCCGACAGGACTCAAACCTGTAACCTTCTGATCCGTAGTCAGATGCTCTATTCAATTAAGCTACGGCGCCGA
>ENA-UEQI01000745-UEQI01000745.1-human-gut-metagenome-genome-assembly--contig:-NODE-745-length-12686-cov-8.482275_pt1 | contig 12686 bp, 11 predicted proteins | sample MGYA00242946_ERZ507945 | MGnify/ENA primary metagenome ERZ507945 (study PRJEB26167, sample SAMN06115467) | human gut metagenome | host: Homo sapiens | place: China:Guangxi | collected 2016-06-08... | reverse complement strand
CGGTACCGAATATCTGGCGGTTACTCCCTGGGGAGACTTGTATCCCTGCCATCAGTTCGTGGGTAACGAGAAGTTCCTCATGGGCAATGTGGATACCGGTGTGGTAAGAGATGATATCCGTGACGAGTTCAAAAGCGTTTTATGTATACTCAAAATACGAAGTGGGGGAAAGTGGTGCCAAGTGTACAAAAGTGGTGCTGCTGACCCAAAAGTGCAGGAGAGTGGAGCCGAGCGACTTCCCCGAAAAAAGAGGGAGCCGCTGCTTTGCCCTCTTCACAGCAGCTTCAAGGATCGCCGAAAGGGGGAAGCGCTTTGACCGGCCAGTATCAGCACAGCATCGACGCCAAGGGCAGAGTGTTCATCCCCGCAAAGCTCCGCGAGGAGCTGGGCGAGACCTATTCCGACGCAAGCTGGGCGAAGTTCACCGAGAAGTTCGAGAGCCTGCCCTACACCAAGACCAAGGCCATGCGTCCGCTGTTCGCCAATGCCGCCAAGTGCGAGCCGGACAGCCAGGGCCGCATCCTGCTGCCGCAGAAGCTGCGCGCCTACGCGGGGCTGGATAAGGACGTGGTCATCATCGGCGTATCAAACCGCGCCGAGATCTGGAACGCGGAGCGCTGGGCTGCGCTGGAGGCCGAGGAGCTCAACCCCGAGAACCTCGCCGCCGTGATGGAGGAGCTGGGCTTCTGAGATGGAAGAGATCAACTACGGCCACAAGCCGGTGCTGCTGCACGAATGCCTGGACGCGCTCGCCATCCGGCCGGACGGCGTTTACCTCGACGGGACGCTGGGCCGCGCGGGCCACTCGCTGGAGATCGTCCGCCGCCTGACGGCGGGAGGACGGCTCATTGCCCTCGACCGCGACGAGACCGCCATCGAGGCGGCGCAGCGGCGGCTCGCGGACTATATGGATCGCGTGACGCTGGTACACTCCAACTTCAGCGCGCTCGACGACGTGCTGCGTGAGCTGGGCGTCCGCGGCGTGGACGGGATGCTCTTTGACCTCGGCGTTTCCTCGCCGCAGCTCGACGATGCCGCCCGCGGCTTTTCCTATAAGCAGGACGCGCCGCTCGATATGCGCATGGACGAGAGCGCGAGCTACACCGCGCGCGAGCTGGTTAATACCGTCAGCTATGAGGAGCTCAAGCGCATCCTCTACGAATACGGCGAGGAGCGCTACGCGCCCGCCGTCGCAAAGAAGATCTGTGCGTACCGCACGGAAAAGCCCATCGAAACCACGCTGGAGCTGGCGGATCTCATCCGCTCGGCGATGCCCGCCGCGGCGCTGCGCGAAAAGCAGCATCCCGCCAAGCGGAGCTTTCAGGCCATCCGCATCGCGGTCAACGACGAGCTCGGCGAGCTTCCGCCGATGCTCCGCGCCGCCGAGAAGAATCTCAAGCCGGGCGGGCGGCTCGCGGTCATTACGTTCCATTCGCTCGAGGACCGCATCGTCAAGCGCGAGCTGCAAGCGCTCGCCACGGGCTGCACCTGTCCGCCGGAGTTTCCGGTGTGCGTGTGCGGCAAGAAGCCCAAAATGAAGCTCATCACCCGCAAGCCCATCGTCTCGGGCGAGGAGGAGCTGAACGAAAATCCCCGCGCCCGCAGCGCCAAGCTGCGTGTGGCGGAAAAATGCTGAGAAAGCAGATCTTTTACGAAGGAGAGCGCTATGGCACGCACGAGCCGCAGACAACCGAATAGCTACCGCGGCGGACGTGTTGTCGGCAATCTCGCCTACGATGAGCGCTATGCCGAGCGGCGCGCGCCGCGCCGCGAGAGCGAGCAGCGGGAGCAGCCGCGCGAGGAGTTCATCCGCCCGCCGCGCAGGCAGGAGAAGAAGACCGCTCGTCCGCGCGTGCGCGAGCGGCAGAGAGTCTCCGGCGTGCTGGTGCTCGGCTTTGCCGCGCTGGCCGCGCTGGTCGTGGTCGTGCTGATGAGCTACGCGCAGCTCACGAGCATTTCCGCCGACGTGGTCTCGATGCAGAAGGAGCTCAAGACGCTCGACGCCGAGCACGTCGCGCTGCTCACGCAGTACGAGCGCACCTTTGATCTCGAAACGGTCAAGGCGGCGGCTGTCGCCGCGGGCATGAACAAGCCCAGCTCTTCGCAGATCAATTACATCGACCTTTCCGCGCCGGACAGCGTGGAGCTTTGCGAAGCACAGAACGTCAGCGTGCTCAGCCGCGTGTTCACCTCGCTGGGGCAGGGCGTTTTCAGCGTGGTGGAATATTTCAGTTGAGCGAAGCCTATACATAAGGAGTAAGGAGCTTCCTTACTCCTTGTTTTGCCATTATGCCCCTTGCCGTATGAGGAGGAAAGACCGTGCCGACACCCCCGAAAAGAAAACCGGACAGCGCGCGCCGCGCCAACCGCATCATCCAGCAGCGGACGCTTCTGCTGCTGGCGCTGCTGGGCATCGGCACGTTTCTGCTGCTCTTTGCCCAGCTCTACAAGCTGCAGATCAAGCAGCACGACGAGCTCAAGACGCTCGCCGTGCGCCAGCAGACGCTGCGCACGACCGTGGAGGCGAGCCGCGGCACCATCTACGATAAAAACGGCGACATCCTCGCCCTCTCCTCCACGGCGGAGAACGTCTGCGTCTCGCCTCTCGACGTCGCCAAAAACGAGCAGGATCAAGACCTGATCGCAAACGGCCTCGGCGAGATCCTCGGCGTGGACCCGAGCGGCATCCTCGACGATATGAAGGACACCGCCTCGCAGTACAAGGTCATCAAGAAGAAGGTCGAGCAGGAGACGGCGGACAAAGTCCGCGTGTTTATCAGCGACAACGACATCAAAGGCGTCTTTCTGGAGCCGACCTCCAAGCGCTACTACCCCTATTCCTCGCTCGCCGCGCACGTCATCGGCTTTGTCAACGCCAACGGCGGCGCTTACGGTCTTGAGGCCGTGTATGACGAGGAGCTGACCGGTGAAAAGGGCATGGTCGTCTCCGCGCGCGACGCCAACGGCAACGCGCTGCTCTATCAGTATGAGCAGTATTTCGACGCCGAGAACGGCGACAGCCTGGTGACGACCCTCGATAAGACGGTGCAGTATTACCTCGAAAAGGGCCTTGAGGAGCTCGAGAGCCGCTACGGCACGGGCGTGGGCGCGACCGGCATCGTCATGGACGTCAACACCGGCGGCATCCTCGCGATGGCGTCGCTGCCGACCTACGACCTCAACGCCCCCGCGAGTATCTACAACAAGGAGATGCTCGCCGCCGGCATGACCGACGAGGAGCTCGCCGCGGCGGCCGACACGCTGCAAAATATGCAATGGCGCAACAAGGCCATCAACGACACCTTCCAGCCCGGCTCGACCTTCAAGATCCTCACCCTCGCCATGGCGCTGGAGGAGAATAAGGTCAAAATGTCCGACACCTTCAACTGCCCGGGCTATGTCGTCATCGAGGGCGCGAAGATCAACTGCTCCAAGCGCGCGCCCGGTCACGGTCATCAGGACCTCATCACGGCGTTCGCCAATTCCTGCAACCCTGCGTTCATCAACATCGGACTGCGCCTCGGCAACACGACGTTTTACAATTACATGAAGGCCTTCGGCCTCACCGGAAAGACCGGCGTGGACACCACGGGCGAGGCGAGCGGCTTTGTCAACAAGGAGATCGAATACTCCACGCTGGCGCTGGCGTGCTACGCCTTCGGTCAGAACTTCAACGTCACGCCGCTCTCGCTCATCAACGCGCAGGCGGCCTGCGTCAACGGCGGCTACCTCCGCACGCCCTACATCGTCTCCGAGGTGCTCGACCAGAGCGGCAACGTCAAGTACCGCCACGACACCACCCCGCTGCGGCAGGTCATCTCCGAGAATACCTCCAAGACCGTGCGCGAGATCATGGAGTACGAGGTCGAGCATGGCACGGGCAAGAACGGCAAGGTCGCGGGCTACCGCATCGGTGGCAAGACCGGCACTGCCGACCAGATCGACGGGAGCGTCACCGTTTCGTTCACCTGCTGCGCGCCGGCGGACGACCCGCAGATCATGATGCTGCTCACCCTCAGCAACGCCAGCGACAAGACCGGCACCTACCGCTCCGGCGGCAACATGGCCGCGCCCGTGGCGTCGAGCATCATGGCGGAGATACTGCCCTACCTCGGCATCGAGCCGACCTACAGCGCCGATGAACTCGTCGGCGCGGATCATACCGTGCCGAACGTCGTCGGGCTCAAGCGCGACGAGGCGGCAACAAAACTCAAGGAGGAGGGCTTCTCCTGCCGCACCGTCGGCGACGGCGAGACCGTCACCGACCAGACGCCGCTCGGCGGCGCGATCGTGCCGAACAACGCGGAGATCATCCTCTATCTCGGCGCGGAGAAATCCACGGAGCTGTGCATCGTGCCGAACGTCGTGGGCGACAGCGCTGCGGCAGCCAACCGCAAGCTCACCGACGCGGGGCTTATCATGTCCGTCTCCGGCGCGACCGGCGGCAGCTCTGCGAGCGTGCGCGCCATCTCCCAGTCGGAGACGCCGGGCACGGAGGTCGCGGCGGGCACGGTGGTGCGCGTCCAGTTCAGCGACAGCTCGGTGACGGATTAAAAACCGCAAAAGAGAGCAAGATTTGACGGAGAAAGGACGACGCGCCTACGAAGCTCGGCGAGCTTTTGAGCGCCCTCGATCACTTCCGACTCCTCCGCGCGGACGCGCGGACGGAGATACATGACCTCACCCTCGATTCCCGCGCGGCGGGAGAGGGAAGCCTTTTCCTCGCCCTGCATGGCGCGCGGGAGGACGGCGCAGACTACGCAAAGGAGGCCGCCGCGCGCGGCGCGGTCTGCGTCGTGACCGAGCACGCGGCCGAGGGCGTGCCCTGTGTGCTGGTCCCCGACGCGCACGAGGCGGCGGCAAAGCTCGCCGCGAGATGGTACGGCGAGCCGGCGGGACGCATGACAGTGGTCGGCGTGACCGGCACGAACGGCAAGACGACCACAACGTATCTTCTCAAGCAGCTCCTTGAGCGCTGTCTGGGCGCAAAGGTCGGTCTGATCGGCACGAATCAGAACATGATCGGCGACGCCGTTCTGCCTGCCGAGCGCACCACGCCCGACGCGCTGACGCTCCAGCGTCTGCTGCGCGAAATGGCGGACGCGGGCTGCACCCATGTGGTGATGGAGGTCTCCTCCCACGCGCTCGTGCAAAGGCGTGCCGGCGCGATCGACTTCGCGCTCGGCGTGTTCACCAATCTCACGCAGGACCATCTTGACTACCATGGTACAATGGAAGCCTACTGCGACGCCAAGGCGCGTCTGTTCCGCCAATGCCGCGCTGCCGCCGTCAACGGCGACGATCCGTGGACGCCGCGGCTGCTCGAAAATGTGACCTGTCCGGTCACACGCTTCGGGCAGGGACTTGCAAACGATCTCGTCGGCTGGGACGCGCATTACTGCGCCGACCGCGTGAGCTTCACCGCGTGCAGCGACAGCGAGCACATCCCCGTGACGCTGCACATTCCCGGGGCGTTCTCGCTCTACAACGCGCTCGCCGCGCTCGCCGCGGCACAGGCCCTCGGCATTCCGATCGAGGACGCGGCGCAGGCCCTCTCACTCTGTCAGGGCGTGCGCGGCAGGGCGGAGGTGGTGCCGACGGACACGGACTACACCGTGCTCATTGATTATGCACACACGCCCGACGGGCTGAAAAATATTCTCTCGACCGTCTGCGGCTTTGCCGATGCGCGCGTGCTCGTCGTGTTCGGCTGCGGCGGCGACCGCGACCGGACGAAGCGCGCCGAAATGGGGCGCATCGCTGCGCGGCTCGCGGACGAGGTGATCGTCACCTCGGATAATCCCCGCACGGAAAACCCCTACGCCATTCTGCACGAGATTCTCGCCGGCATGGCGGACAGCGCGACGCCGTTTGCCGTGCTGGAAAGCCGCCGCGAGGCCATCACCTACGCGCTCGACCACGCCCGCACCGGCGACGTGGTGGTGCTCGCGGGCAAGGGACACGAGACCTATCAGGTGGTCGGCGCCGAGACGCTGCCGCTCGACGAGCGGCAGGTGGTGCGCGAGCATCTGAGCCAATAAAAAACGAAAGAGCCGCGCTCTGCGCGGCGGAAGGAATACGCTATGAAACTGATCGCTGCCTGCATTGTGAGCTTTCTCATCACGCTTGTCACCGGACGCTTTCTGCTCCCCGAGCTGCGCAGGCTCAAGGCGGGACAGAGCATCCGCGAGGACGGCCCGACCTGGCACGCCGGCAAGTCCGGCACGCCGACGATGGGCGGACTGATGTTCATTTTCGGCATCCTCGTCACCATTCTCGTGTTCGGCTGGGACGCCATGCGCGCGGGCAGCTTTGCGCACCTCTATGTGTTTGCCTTTGCCGCCGTGTTCGGCCTGATCGGCTTTCTTGACGATTTTCAGAAGGTGAAAATGCACAGGAACCTCGGCCTGACGGCGATCCAGAAGTTTGCCCTCCAGCTTGCCGCGGCGGTGGTGTTCCTCTGCCTGATGCGCTATGAGGGGATGCTGACGCCGAACCTCTACGTTCCGTTCGCCAATACCTATGTCATCCTGCCGTGGATCGTTTATATGATCTTCGCTGCCTTTGTCATCGTCGGCACGGTCAACGCCGTCAACATCACGGACGGCATCGACGGTCTGGCCGGCAGCGTGACGGTGCCGGTGGCGCTGTTTTTCGCGGTGGTTGGCTCGTGGTGGGGCTATGAGAACGACCTCGGCGTTTTTGCCGCGGCGATGGTCGGCGGACTGATCGGCTTTCTCGTCTATAACTTCCATCCCGCCAAGGTATTCATGGGCGACACCGGCTCGCTCTTTCTCGGCGGCGCGGTGGCGGGACTGGCGTTCGCCTACGATATGCCGCTCGTGCTGCTGCTCGTCGGCATCGTCTACATCTGCGAGACGCTCTCGGACATCATTCAGGTCGCCTACTTTAAGGCGACGCACGGCAAGCGCATTTTCAAGATGGCGCCGCTGCATCATCACTTTGAGCTCTGCGGCTGGAGCGAGGTCAAGCTCGTGACCATCTTCACGCTCGTCTCCGCCGTGTTCTGTATGCTGGCGCTCTGGGGCGTGATCGGAAGATACCATTTCTAAGGCACATTTCAAAAAACGATCGGGGGAGGTGAACCGGCATGACGAAGGAGGAGCGCGAGCTGCGGCGCGAGCAGCGCGAGCACATGAAGCGCATGGAGGCTGCCGCGAAGGAGGCGGGCCGCGGACCCATCGATGTGCCGTTTCTCCTGCTCGTGCTGCTGCTCACCGGCGTGGGGCTCATTATGCTGCTCTCGGCGAGCTTTCCATCCGCCTATTATGAGTCGGGCGACCCGCTGTACTACTTTAAGCGGCAGGCGGCCTTTGCCACGCTCGGCCTTGCCGCCATGGTCGTCATCGGGCGCATCAACTACGCGCGCTTCCGCGGCGTGGCCAAGATCGCGCTGGGCATTTCCATCGCCCTGCTCGTCGCGGTCATCATTCCCGGCGTCGGTATCACGAGCCACGGCGCGACGCGCTGGCTCGGTATCCCGGGCACCACGATGCGGTTTCAGCCGTCGGAGATCGCCAAGCTTGGCGTCATCCTTTATTTTGCCGACAGCATCTCCAAAAAGAAGGACAAAATGAGAACGCTCCGCTACGGTATCCTGCCCTACGGCTTTATCCTTGTCCTCATTGCGGTGCTGATGTACTTCGAGCCGCACCTTTCCGGCACCGTGCTCATTCTCGGCATCGGCGCGGCGATGATGTTCGTCGGCGGCATCCGCGGCTACTGGGTCGGCATCGGCATCGGTGGTGTGGCGGCGGTGGCGTATGCGTTCCTCTCGGGCCTCATCACCTACAACTCCTCGCGCATCGCCATCTGGCTCGACCCGCTCAACGACGCCTTTAAGACGGGTACGGGCTATCAGACGCGCCAGAGCCTCATCGCCATCGGCTCGGGAGGCCTCCTCGGTCTCGGTCTCGGCAAGAGCCGGCAGAAGTTCCTCTTCCTGCCCGAGGAGCACAACGACTGCATTTTCTCCATCGTCTGCGAGGAGCTGGGCCTGATCGGCGCGACGCTCATCATGGCCATCTTCGCGCTGCTCATCATCCGCGGCTACTGGATCGCGCTCCACGCGCGCGACCGCTTCGGCAGCCTTCTTGTCGTGGGCATTACCACGCAGATCGCCTTACAGGTTTTCTTAAACATCGCGGTCGTGACGAATCTGGTGCCGAACACCGGCATCTCGCTGCCGTTCTTCAGCTTCGGCGGCACGGCGCTCGCCATCCAGCTCGCGGAAATGGGCGTGGTGCTGAGTGTTTCGCGGCAGATGCCGCCAGGCTGAAAAGCTCAAAAATATGCCGCGGCGGAAAACAGACCGCCGCGAGGAAGAAAGGGGAACGGAAGGCATGAACGTTATTTTCACCTGCGGCGGCACGGCGGGACACGTCAACCCCGCGCTGGCGCTCGCAGGCTTCCTGCGGGAGAGAGACCCGAAGACCCGCATCCTCTTCGTCGGCGCGGAGCGCGGACTGGAGCGCGACCTGATCGCGCACACGCCCTATCCGTTCCGCACGGTCAACATCTCATCCTTCCACCGCTCCCTTCGGCCGAAGGAGCTGCGCCATAACCTCGTCTCCGTGCGCAATCTGATGCACGCGAAGCGTGAGGCGGACGCCATTCTCGATGAATTTCAGCCCGACCTCATTGTCGGTACGGGCGGCTACGCGAGCTATCCCGTCGTGCGCTACGGCCACGCGCGCGGCATTCCGACGGCGGTGCACGAGTCGAACGCCGTTCCGGGGCTGACGACCCGACTGCTCGAGAACCATTGCGACCGCATTCTTGTCGGCTTTGAGGACTGCCGGCGGTATTATAAGCACAAGGACCGCGTGGTCGTCACCGGTACGCCGGTGCGCGGCGACTTCTTCACGCAGACGAAGGCGCAGGCCAAGGAAAAGCTCGGCGTGAACGACGGCCGCCCGCTCGTCGTTTCGTTCTGGGGCAGCCTCGGCGCGGGGAACATGAACCGCGTCACGGCGGAGCTTCTTTATCTTGAGGCGGCAAAGGAGCCGTTTCACCACATCCATTCCGTCGGCTCGCTCGGCTGGCAGAAAATGCACGAGTGGGTGAGCGGGTACGGCGTGGACCTGCGCGACCATCCCTCGCTCGACGTGCGCGAGTATATCTACGACATGGCGGACGTCATGCGCGCCGCCGACCTTGTGATCTGCCGCGCGGGCGCATCCACGCTCAGCGAGCTGACGGCGCTCGGCGTGCCGGCCATCCTCGTGCCGTCGCCGAATGTGACGAACCACCATCAGGAGAAGAACGCCGCCGTGCTCGGCGAGCACGGCGCGGCGCTTGTCCTGCCCGAGGAGGGGCTGGACGGCAAACGGTTGTTTACGGAGGCCGCCGCGCTGCTGCGCGACGAAACGCGGCTCGCGGCGATGCACGAGGCTTCGCTCCGACTCGGCGTGCGCGACGCGACCGAGCGCATCTATGAGACCGTCATGGCGCTTGTCAAATAAAAGCCTGCGGCGCAAGCCACAGGCTCAGAGCATATTCAGTTGAGCTTGAAGTCCATCCACACGGGATTGTGGTCGGAGTAGAGGAAGCCGGCGTCCAGCACGGCGCTGTCCACGACCTCCACATTGTCGCTCACGAGGAAGCCGTCCACCGTCAGGCGGAAGGTCGTCTCAATGCTGTACGGCTCGGACGCCGTGCGGCAGGAGGCGGCGGGCGCGGTCTCGTCAAAGGGCGCGACGAGCGTCAGCCCCGCGGGGATCGTTCCCTCCGGGATGGGCTGCGCCCAGGTGTCGTTTTCCCCGGCGGCCACGCCGAAGATCTCCGGCGAATTGCCGAGCAGGTCCTTGTTGAAGTCGCCGCCCGCGACGCAGTAATTGCCCGCCTCGTATTCCGCGAGCATATCCGCGCACAGCAGCTCAAGCTGCTCGGTGGCGATGACGCCGTCCGAGGTGTAGGCAGAGAGGTGGAGATTATAGAGGACAAGCTCCTTGCCGCTCGCCGTCGGGATGTGGCTGACCGAATAGCAGCGGTCGAGGTCAAGGAGCTTCATAAAGCCGCTCTCCACCGGCAACTCCCGCCGCGCAGCGGAAGCGATGGGGTGGCGCGAAAGCGTCACGATGCCGGACTGATTCGCTCCGTGGGGTTGAATGAGCGGGTAGAAAAGATAGGGGCTGTCGTAGTTCTGCGCGAACACCTCGTCAAATTCGCATCCCGTCATGGCGTCGCTCAGATAGGCGGTCTCGTCGATGTGCCAGCTGCGCGTGCCGTCGGTATCGACCTCCTGAAAGAGGGCAAAGTCGGGCGAAAGGCCTTTGACGAACGCGACGATGCCGCGCATATTTTCGTCGACCGCCTGCCGGCTGCGGGCGCGGCTCTCCCTGCCGCCGTCCATAAAGAAGCTGTAGTCGGCGCTGTAGGCGCCGAAGCCCGCGTTCGCGGACGAAACGCGGTAGACGGCGCCGGTCTCGACCGCGTCCTCCATGGGGACTGCGTCCCTGCTGCTGCAATGCATTACGCTGAGACTCTGGTCGCCGACGCGGTGGTAGCTCGCGAACACATAGACGACGTACAGCACGACGAGAATGAGCAGCGCGAGCAGTACGAGCCCAAGCGTTTTGCAGATCGTTTTTCCCTTCATGATATGACCTCGCTTTTGGATTTTTTCGGAATTTTACCATAAAACACCGCGAAAGTACACCCCCTTTTCCTCCCGCGCCGGAACCACGGCGCACCGTGGGCGCATACTATGGCTTAGTTTGTTGACCCATCGGGAAAGGGAGGAACGGCACATGAGCTATCTGAGCATCGAGGGCGGCGCGCCGCTTCACGGAGAACTGACGATACAGGGCAGCAAGAACAGCGTCCTGCCCGTGCTGGCGGCGACGATCCTCGCGCGGGACGTCTGCCGCATCGAGAACTGTCCGCGTCTGCGCGACGTGGACGCGTCCGTCGCCATTCTGCGCCACCTCGGCTGCCGCGTGCGGCGCGACGGCACAGCGCTGGAGGTGGACACTGCGCCGATGGCGCGCTGCGACATTCCTGACGAGCTGATGCGCGAAATGCGCTCGTCCATCATTTTTCTGGGCGCGATCCTCGCGCGGCAGGGAGAAGCGGTCTTGTCCTACCCCGGCGGCTGCGAGCTCGGTCCGCGGCCCATTGACCTGCATCTGGCCGCCCTGCGCGAGCTGGGCGCGGAGATTACCGAGCGCTACGGCGAGCTGCGCTGCAAGGCGAAATGCCTTCGCGGCACGGACATCACCCTCGCCATTCCGAGCGTCGGCGCGACGGAGAACGCCATTCTCGCCGCCTGCGGCGCGGAGGGCACAAGCGTCATCTACAATGCGGCCCGCGAGCCGGAGATCGTCGATCTTCAGGCGCTGCTGCGGAGCATGGGCGCACGGGTGAACGGCGCGGGCGGCTCCATCATCACGGTCGAGGGCGGCGCGGTGCTGCACGGCTGCACGCACCGCGTCATCGGGGACCGCATCGTCTGCGCGACCTACCTCTGCGCCGCGGCGGCGGCGGGCGGTGAGGTCCGGCTCACCGGCGTGGACTACCGCGCGGTGTCCACCGTGGCGCTCTCGCTCGCCGAGAGCGGCTGCGAGGTGAGGAGCGAGGCGGACGCCGTTTCCCTGCGCTCGACCGGAGCGCTGCGCTCCGTGCGCCCCGTGCGTACTGCGCCTTACCCGGGTTTTCCGACCGACGCCCAGCCCGTGCTGATGGCGGCGCTGCTCAGGAGCGAGGAGGTCGAGATCGGTGGTGCGTCGAGTAGGGAAAGAGTGTAGATCTCGGTGGTCGCCGTATCACGAATAGACGCGGAGATCCGCGTCGCGGGACGCGTGGCGGTGGTGAACGGCGTGAGGACGCTGCACGGCGCGGCGGTCAAGTGCACCGACCTGCGCGGCGGCGCGGCCATGCTCGTGGCCGGGCTTTGCGCCGAGGGCGCGACCGAGCTTCTCGACGACGGGTATATTGACCGCGGGTACGACCGCTTCGACGCGTGCCTGTCGGCACTGGGCGCTGACGTGCGCTGTGCCGCGCCGCGGTGAAAGGAATTTCTGCCTATGAAACAATCGAAGCAGCCCCGACGGCGCCGTGTGCGCCGTCCGTCCGCAGGGCGCGGGAGGTCGCTGCTGCAGCCGCTGATCTTCCTGCTGATCTGCGTGGCGCTCGTGCTGGGGATGAGCGTGTTTTTCCGCGTCTCGAAGGTCGAGGTCGTCGGAAACTCCATCTACACGGCCGAGGAGGTCGTTGACGCCTCGGGCATCGGCAAGGGTGACAACCTCTTTTTCATCAACCGCTTCTCGGCGGCCAGCCGCATCTTCAGCAAGCTTCCCTATGTGGACAAAGCAAAGGTCACGCGCGCCCTGCCGAACCGCGTCACCATTACGATCCAGGAGAGCAGCGCCATGGCCTACGTCAAGGCGGACGACGGCTACTGGGTCGTCGACCAGAACTGCAAGCTGCTCAAGTCCGTCACGGACAGTGAACTGACCGGGCTCGCCCGTATCGACGGCATCACGCCGGTCGAGCCGAAGGTCGGCGAGGTGCTCAACGCCGGCGATGCCGACGCACCGAAGGTCACGTACCTTGCGGCGATCCTCGGGCAGCTGCTCACGCGCGACATGGCGTCCAAGGTCACGGTGATCGACCTTGCGGACGCGGCGAGCCCGAGCTTTCTCTATGACGGGCGGTTCACGGTG
>ENA-UEQI01000743-UEQI01000743.1-human-gut-metagenome-genome-assembly--contig:-NODE-743-length-12696-cov-24.321103_pt1 | contig 12696 bp, 6 predicted proteins | sample MGYA00242946_ERZ507945 | MGnify/ENA primary metagenome ERZ507945 (study PRJEB26167, sample SAMN06115467) | human gut metagenome | host: Homo sapiens | place: China:Guangxi | collected 2016-06-08... | reverse complement strand
CGCTTATAATGATCCAGATCTCTATATTCATTGTATTTAGATTAATACTGATGGCCTTTAAACATACAGATGATTATACGGCTTCAGATTGGGTTACGATAATTGCAGTGCTTATTATTTCGTTTTTCCTCGTTATGGTAATACATGAACTGTCCCTTTCGGCAGACGATGGCCATAGGCTGTATATAAATCTGTCATATATGCTTGTCTTTGTTCTTAATATACTTATATTCTGGATAATAAATTCTTTGATAAAAAAGAATCGGAAGCTCAAGGAAATGGAGATAGTCAAACTAAGAGAGCAGTATCTTGAGCAGTTTATCGGAAATGCCGAGTCGCAATATGACGCCATGAGAAAACTAAGGCATGATATAAAAGACAAATATGAAACGGTCAATGAACTGTTGAAAGTCCAAAAAATAGATGAAACGAGAAAATTTATCTCAGAAAGCTTTGACCTTATCGAGAAGTCGGAGTCCTATGTTAAAACGAAAAATAATATTGTAAATGCTATCGTTAACGCAAAGCTTACGATGGCTTCTTCCTTGGGGATAAAAATATCATGCATAACGGTTTCAGATTTTGAGGGAATAAAGGGAACTGACCTTTGCGACCTTTTGAGCAACACGTTGGAGAATGCTATAACGGCATGCAAGGAAATAGCCGACGACGCAAATAAATTTCTGTATCTGAAGATCGACCGAGAAACGGATACATATACGTTTTTGATAAAAAATTCAATAGATCATTCCGTTATGGATAGTAATCCAAGGCTTACGACCACAAAGGCTGATAAAAAGCAGCATGGTCTGGGGACCTCAATAATCAAAGAGATAGCAAGAAAATATAATGGCAGATGCGATTTCTATGAGTCGGAGGGAATGTTTTGCTGTCAGGTAACATTGATGGCAGATACAACGGTCCTGAACTAATTGTTCTGGACCGTTGCTGCATTTCGTGACAAAAACCTGCAACTCATTCCAAAAAGCTTGACATATTGCTGTTATTCTAGTAAAATTCAAATTAGGGTAAGACAAAAGCGAGGCGGTAGTTTATGGATCTTGTTGTATCGGGTATACTTAATTTTTTGACCGAGCAGGAAGCTATCGGCAAAGCAGATGAGGTACAGGATTTTTATCGGTATGGCATAGAAATAACTATCTCATCAATGTTAAACATTGTGCTTGTATTGCTTATGGGAGCATTGACAGGGCATTTGCTGGAAAGCGTAATATATTTGGCAGTGTTTATTGCTGTCAGGGTTATTACCGGAGGGTATCATGCAGATACATATTTCAGATGCAATCTGCTGATGTGTTCAACATTTATTGCCACAGCTTTTCTTAATGACAAGGTATGCGGATATATAAATATATGGGTGATAGTTGCCTTGGTTGTGTTTGAAGAGATAATAGCTTTTGTATTCTGCCCTGTGGAGAACAAAAATAAGCCTATAGAAAAAGAAAAAAAGCCAAAGTTCAAAGCGATGGGAATGATAGTTTTTCTGTTGCTTGATCTGTTTGGCGGGGCGATTATCAATAGATATCAGATGGTTGGATCTATGATCTTATTAACAAATCTATTAATTGCAGTTTTAATAATAGCAGCGAAGATCAAAGAAAAGAGGTGTGATAAGAATGAGATCATTTAAGAAATTGCTTGCCAGCCTTATTGCCAGAGCAACTAAGAGAATGGGTATAGCTGCCTGCGGATGTGCATCAATGTATGGTGGCTAACAAGCTAAAGAGCCAAAAAACATTTACAAGAATTAAGCGTAAAGCTACAAGAATTACGATAAGCATTACAAAGTCTTTATCATTTCCCCTTTAAATCTTGTGATACTTGTAAATGAGGTAACATTAGCAGGAAAATAACTTCCTGCTGGTGTTACCATTTTTTTATTTGTAGTGAGTTCAAGCTTTTGACAGTGAGTAAATTTGCTTTTAGGCAAATAATTACGCCCTACAAAAGAATGCGCTGTACTATTCGGTTTTCAAAGAACGGGCGGAGGCTATAGAGAAAGCCCCCTCACTTTCCATGCCGAAAAGTTGAAGGGGCTACAACCAAGTTTTTTTATTTTCTAAAAGATTTTTGTCGAAGGCATAAAGAAAGAGCGCCGGAGATTGCCGTCCCCGTTCGGCTGGGGATACATGGTCAGAATGTGGGTGTAGCTTGCCGCCTTTCGGAAAGGGACTTGTTGGCAAGCTCGCTTTCAGGAAAATAGGCGGTGGCGGAATGATCCGTCACCGCCTATTGTGTTTAGGCTATTTCGATTTCGGAAGCGTCGGCTTATTTAACTTCGGATTTCTTTCTCTTTTTGCCGCTTACGCCCAGCAGAGTCAGAACGCCGCCGCTAACGTACAGAGCAGCCAGCCAACCGATGTGGTTGCTGCTGTCACCGGTCTGAGGACACTTGGTGGAGTCGTCATTTCCTGGCTTATTGGTGTTATTATCACTGCTGCCTGTATTGTCGGTATTGCCGCCATCGGGGAGCTTGTCGATGACCGTATTCTCGCTGCGCTTGGCACTGCAAACGGTGCATTCCTCGTGCTTGATGCCGGTGGCCTCCTTGGTAGCGGCATTGTCGATCACCCACTGGAAGCTGTGTGCTGCCGTGTCGGCCTTGTCGCCGCACTCGCACTCATGCCAGTGGTTGGTGCCGTCATACTTCCACTCTGTACCGTAGCTGTGGGTATGATTGCTGCCTGTTGCGGGGATCGGTGCGGTTTCAAGAACCTTCTTGCAGACGGTGCATTCCTTATGCTTAGCGCCGTCGGCGGTTTCGGTAGCTGCCGTGTCAACGATCCACTCGCTGGCACTGTGAGCCTCAATATTGGCCTTATCGCCACACTCGCACTCATGCCAGTGATCGGTGTCGTCATACTTCCACTCTGTGCCGTAGCTGTGGGTATGGCTTGGAGGCGCATCCTTATAGGTGGCCTCGAGCTTCACATCATTGCCGGGCATGGTGAAGGTGGTAGTCGCCTTGGTGACGTCTGCCAGAGTGACATTGCCCTCCAGCACGACCCACTTGTCAAAGACCTTGCCTGCCTCCGGTGCGTCCGCCGTAACGGTCACAACGGTGTTCTGCGCGATTTTGTCTGTGATGAGTGTCCCTGCAGCAACGGAGGCCGTGCCCTTGATAACCGTGACAATGTATCCGGTCGCAGCGGAGCTTCTGACGAACCTTGTCTCGCCGCAGTCGGCACGCTGGCAGGTGTAGAGAATTCCTTCGCTCTTGCCCTGTTTTGCGGGTTTGCCGCCGTCCCAGTCGTGGCTGAGCTTATTAACGACATGACCGTAGCGGATAATCTGTCCGCAGCCGGCTGTGCACTGCTGGTCGCCGCTATAGCCTGAGGTGGTGCATCCTGGCTTAACCTCATTGATCAGCTTGTAGTTATCGGCAATTTCGTGGAGGGACGGGGTTGAGATGCCCTTCTGCGCGATCCTGTCGCACGCTGAGCAGTACTGGTTGCCGGAATAGCCCCTCTCTGTACAGGTCGCCGTTCTTACATCCCGCAGTTCAAGGGGACCGCTATGCCTGAAGTCGCCGGTCTCGCCCTTTACGGTGCCGCCGCAAGCCGTGCAGCGGTAGTCGCCCTCATAGGCGCGGTGTCGGCAGTCTCCCGATTTGGCGTTATAGCGTTTGCCACCATGGCTCGCGTCTGTGGTGGCTGAGTTGGCCGTGCCGTAGTAGTACAGCGGCTGCAGTGGACCGGTATGACCGGCGTTTGCAGGTGGGTAGATATCCGAACCGGCACTGATGACATGGCCGCAGTCTGCACAGGCGGTGTCGCCGGTGTAGCCCTTACGGTCGCAGACCTGCTCCTTCGCATTGAGCACCGTGGTGCCTCCGCTGTGGTCACAGCTTGCATAGACAGGCTCAAAGAAGAAACTGCCGCCTCCGGGGGCACCCATGGCGCTGAACTCTGGGATCGTGCAGCCCCACTCGAGGGCGGAGCCGTTGGTCACCAGCTTGAACAGGGTCTTCGCCTCATTGGTATTCCAATTTCTAGTAACAGGTATGATGTCATACTCATTGTATTCGCGGCGATACTCCACCTTCCAGCCTATGGCTTTCTGACCGGTTCTCTCCTCGGGATAAAGCCTGATCTTGTCGCCGGGCTTGACGATCATACGGGTTGCCCGGCCATTTTTCACCGTCACAAGAGCGGTGTCCTTTGTCCAATCGCCGTCAATTTCTTTCGTCTCTTTGTATTCGCAGACGCTGCATTCAGCTTCCATGCTGCCTTTATCGCCCTCGGTATCAGGGTTTTTGACCACATTCCAGCGGCCCCAGCTATGGGGAACCATGATGAACTCCTCGCAGCCGGGAACCTTGCACTTTTCGGGGTGGGCATAGCCGGATTCAAGGATGAGCTGCTCCACCGTCTTGGTCGAGCCGCCAATGTTGAAGGTATACTCATAGATACTGCCGAAGCCGGTGCAGTCCCAGTTCCAGCCGTAATCATGGACATGGCTCTTCACAGGAACGATATAGTCGCAGACGGAACATCTGAGCACATCGACTCTGCCGCCGCCCACTGCGTCATAGCTACTGTCAAGCACAAAGGTATGCGGGAAGATGCGCTCCTTGGAGCCGGTGGTCATATAATGCGGTTCGTAATAGCCTGCTTCGAACAGGCACGGGAGCTTGTGGCCGTCGCACTTCGGGTCGCCGCCCACGACACCGTCATGGGTAACTCCATGCTTATCGACCCAAGTGACATTGTATTTCGGCGTTCTCTCGCTGTCTTCCGTGGGCACACGCACACCCGCCTGCTTATGGCTGTAGGCATGGGTGGCAGTCAGCTTTGCCTCCGCCGTTTTCATGGTGTCCGAAGGGTCGCCCTTTCTGCCGATGACGCAGTAGTAGGAGTAGTCCTCCTGGCAGGCCTGGGTGGAAACCGGCATCTTCAGTGTGGAGGTCGTCACACCCGTGTAAAACCTACCCTCCGGCAGCTTGTAGGGCGCCGCCGTGGGATTCTCATTATCCTTCCGATACCACTGATAGGTCAACTCGTCGCCCTTCAGGCTTTTTGCCGAGACAGAGAAGGTGACCAGGTTATTTTCATAGAACAGCAGGCCGTTTTCCGGCTCTTCGTTATAATCATCGTAGATAGAGGTCTTACACTTGACGCCCCTCGGCTGGCGGTTGATGACGATGGAACTGCCACTGATGTAGTCGCAGACCTTGCACACGCCCTTGGCGTCAAATTCATGGTTGGCGGCATTCAGCTTTTTATCGTCACAATAGCGGCAGGGGTGCCAGTGCTGCGTTCCGTCAGCCGCCCAGGTGGCGGAGGCTATGTGGGTATGTCCGGCGCCGGCATGCTCCGTCTTCAAATGATCCTCAAAATCAGAGTCGCTGAAGCACCAGTCGTCATGATCGCAGCCCATAGCGCTTACGGCATCTCGGCAGCAGTCCTTGCAACGCTGATCGCAGCCGTCCTCGCAGGGATCGCTGTCGTGGAAGCACAGGCCGCAGTCTTCGCAGAAGTGATCCGCATAGTCCGTGTCCATTGCGCACATTCCCTCGGAGCAGTCGGAGTTGCCCTCGCAGCACTCCTTGCACATCTCGCAGGTTTCGCAGAACTCGTCCTCGTCCTCCTTATCTGTGACCCAGCCGTCGCAGCCCTGACAGATGTGCTCGTCCCACTCGGGGCTTTCCACGCAGGTCTCGCCGTCCGGGCAGCCGCCGCCCTCGGAGTTATCTCGGCAGCACTCAAGGCACAGGCCGCAGTCCTCGCAGGATTCCTGGTTCAGCAGGCATTCCTCGCACTGCTCGCAGGCCGTGTGGCAATCGATGCAGTGGATGACGCCGGTGTCATCGTCGTCCACGCACTCGTCCACCGCACCGAAGCAGCTGTCGCAAAGCGAGCAGTGCATCGGGTCGCTGTCATCGTTTGCGCAGTCATCGCAGAAGCCGCAGGAGTCGCAGATGGTTATGGAGCAGCAGGGACCCTTATAGCATTCGCCGCACAGCTGGTCATCCTCGCCAATGTAGCATTTGCCGCAGGTCGAGCAGTGCGTTTCCTCCATGCAGTCGGCGCACTTGTAGCATTGATCGCACCAATATGGCGTATTGAACAGACACTCACCACAATCGTTGCAGTGGAATTCAGCGAAGCAGTCGGAGTTGCAGTCAACAGTGCAGAACCCACAACCGTCGCACATATTCTCTCCCCAGTGGTAGTGGTCGCAGTAGATACAATCTGTGCCTTGGTCGTAGTCCTCCCAAAAGGCATGGGTATGAAGTTCCTGACTCGGCATCAGTGAGAACAGCATCACAAGCGCCAACAGGACGCTGGCGACGCGCCTTCGTTTGTTCGTTTTTGTCATACTATTATTCCTCCCTCATAATTATTTTGAAGATTTTTATGCTTTTTGTGTTGCCTGATTTAAACACTGTCGATGACCGAAGCAAAGTAGTTTTCGGATACCGAACCGAAGAGAAAAGCGTCTATCAGACCCTCGCGCTTTGCCTGCCGTACCTTTTCGGTCAACTCTTCATCTGTATCATCATCCACAAAGAGAATGACACGACAGCTTTCCGTGTTCCGTTTTACCTTGTCACGGATCGCCATTCGTTCTTTGAACATCCATGGCGAATACGCCTTGACTTCCATTAAAAGCACATCCGGTCGATGCGTTTTGCACCACTCGGCGGTTGCGTCCGGCGACTCGGAAATCACAACTTGGCAATCGTCCAATTTTTGCATCAGCATTCGCTCCATGGTGTGCGCATGGATATCGCTTTGAATGTCCAGAACGATTTTTTTCATCATTCATCACCACCTTCTAAAAGCACAATCCTAATCTTACATTATCTATTATACTGATTTTTTGGCGTTTGTCACTGGCACTTGTGCCAGTAACAGAAGAAAGATCTCGATTTTTTCAAAAAATTTTTGCCTTTTGGGCGCGAAAAACCCCTTGACCGTACAGCCAAGGGGTTCAGTTTTGCTTATTCGTCTTTTAAGGTGATCACCATGAGCTTGTTTTCAATGGCGGTTGCAACCAGCGCTTCTCTGCTTTCGAAGCCGCTCTTTTCCACCATATCGTCCAGGTTCCAGCGAACGCCGTTTTTGGAGATGCCCAGCTTATCGGCAATTTCCTGATAGGTAAAGCCCTTTATATAAAGGCGTAGTATGTCTAACTGCCGGGGCGAGAAGACATCGGACATCGTACCCTCCATTTCAATGGCCGGAGCGGTATCGGGGAATACCTTTTCGCCTGCCAGGGTGCGCTTTACCACGCTCATCAGCTCCTCTGTTCCGTGGTCCTTATACCACAGGCTGTCGGCAGCACCCATTTTGGCTCTTTGCAAAACTTCGGGATCGACAAGCGAGGTAGCCACAACGATTTTGATTTGCGGAAAAACCTTTTTGATGCGCTCTGCGGCGGCAAGACCGGAATGCTTATGCTGAGTCTGCACATCCATAAGGACGAGCTTTACGGTGGCGTCGCAGTGCTTTTCCGCTTCAAAGGCGTCACGGAAAACGCCGACAAGACGAAACTCGCCGTCTGCCGCAAGACGATCGACAAAGTGCTTTTGGATGTATAGATCATCCTCTACAAGTATAGTGTTTATCATAGGCTGATCTCCTTTGCGGGAATCGTAATCAGAAGAGCAAAGCGTGGATTGTGCGAAATATGCATTTCACCGCCGGAGCTTTCAATACTGCGGCGGAGCGTTGACAGACCGCTGCCCTCCTTTATCGGCTCTGTGGGTATTTTGCCGTTGTTGGTTATGGTAACATCATAGCGTTCGCCGCGCTGGGCAATGCGGATATATACCTCATTCCCGTCTGCGTGCTTGATGCAGTTGGTCACGCACTCCTTGGCGGCAGCAACGGTCAGCTCCTCGGCTGCGGTATCACGGGGCAGGTAGCCGTCGATTTTTACAGCCACGCCAAGTTGCTGTGCGGTTCTTTTTACCTCGTCCATTGTGCTGACAGAGGTGACACGGTTGCTTGCCAGCATACCGATGGCATTTTGCAGCGCCTCAAGCTTTCGCTCGGTATCTTCTCCGCTGTCTATGATGTCACGGATGGTCAGGAGGCTTCGCCCGATGGTATCGTGAATATAGACCTTTAGGTCAAGGCTTTCCTTCTCTTTGACATCGTTCTCCATGCGAGCGTACATTTTCCTGAGCTTTCGATTGACTTCTGCCAGTTCTTCATTTATTTCCTCTTGCTTTTGGTAGCCGTTATACAGCTCGGTTACATTGTGCGCCGTTATCTGCTGCCAGCGGTCATCGCTGTCCACGGTGATATTTTGTGTGCGAAACTGCCAGACGGTCTTGTCGGGCAGGATGTAGCAATCATCCTTGACAGTTACGGATCTGTCCGGTGCGCTCAGGGCATTTTCCATATCGCTTTTGATTTGCAGCTCGTGGCCGCAAAGGGCAAAGGAGAGCCTGCGCATACGGTTGTTGCACAGGATGATCCTGCCGTTCGGGTCGGCAAAGCAGATGCCCATAGGCAGCTTATCGGTTGCTTCCTTAATGGAGAACGGTGAGAGCTCGTTCTTTTTACGGCGGTATTCCCGCGGCAGAGCAATGGCAAAGTGAACTGCCGCAAGGAAAATGGCAGCGGCAAATATCAGCCACGGTGCGTCCAGCAGAAATGCGTCCCCGATATTATCGGGATCTGCCTGAGAAACGGAGAATAGCAGCGGGATCATCACCGCCATGACCGCCAGACTCAGCAGGCTGCGCACCGGCTTATTGCTGCGAAGAAGCTGATACATAAACAGCCCGATCTCAAGGACGATCTCCACAAGCATGATAAACGGCAGCATGGTCTGCCAAAATTCAGAAAGGGAAGAAAATGCACTCATTTCCTGTCACCTTCTTTCGCTTCAAATACAAGGTGCTGGTATTCCTCGTCGTCCTCTTTTTCACAGCGGATACCGTCTCCGCTTACCAAAGCGGAAAGGTCGGCTTTGCAGCACACATTCAGTGACAAGCGCAAGCCGTTTGCCTTTATGAGACTTACCTGTATGCCTGTTAAATTCAAAATGTCGGCTTCAATAACCGATTCATAAAAATCAAATACAGCAGTCGCCGTTTTGCCGGAGAGCATGGAAAGAGACTCGTCCACATAGAGCGAGCTGCGGACGCCCAACAGCTTCAGCGTTTGGAGGGACTCATTGAAGGCACGGTGGAGTTCCGTTTCCGCTATTTTAATATCTCGGTCGGTAAGGAGCGTCAGATGCTTGCGGCGTTTAATATAGCTGCACAGCACGGCAATCTCGGCAAGGAGCGTTTTGGCACTGTCGGGATCGGTGCTTGAGATTCGGCGGTATTCCTTAGTGAGCTCTGCAATGCGGTCGATCTGCGTCTGCGTAGCGGAACGCAGGAGATCATACAGGCGGTTTTGCTCCTCCACCTTGCGGCGCTTGGCTTCACGCTTGTATTCATAACGGAGTATTTCGTTCCTGTCGGCAAGCTCGTCTGCAAGAAGTTCGGAGTCCTCCTTGATGTCACGCAAAGCCGACACATCCTCTGTCCATACGGCATAGCCGCCATCAATGGGCATGGTGTGAACGGTCAAGCCGCCCATCGTGACCGGGCTTTGCTCGGCTTTTTTCATCGTTTCCTTTGAAATAGGCGCAGTGTTTACAGCTGCATACCGAACGGTAAAGTCCTTGTCGGTGATCTCTGCCGATGTGCCCACAGAGGAGGCAAACAAGTCCACATAACGGCTGTTTGAATGTATATATCCACAGGCGATGCAAAACTCAAAGGTCAGAATATACATCACACTTTGGAATGCGGCAATATCGCCGAACAAGTGGAGCAGCCAATCCGCACCCGCATAGTAAAGCACGCTGTAAACGATCGTCAGCAGCATAGGAACAATGGGCAGAAAGTGGAGCCTTCCTTTTTGCACACGGCATTTGAAAAACATAATTACGAGTGCGGCAAAGGCACACAGCACCTGCCAGCCTACAATAATGAAGTAGCCTATCGAGTAGCCATTGTTTTTGTCCGTCCACACGGCGGCGTCCTTCGGAAAGGTAAATACGAATTGGTGCAGGTCATTTGTGAGCACGAGCAGAAGCAATGTGCCGGAGATGATCCACAGAATCGACATTCCCTTGGGAAATTTGTATTCGTCCGGCTTTCCCAATGACATGGCGATCAGCAGCGCCAGCATAGGCACAAACAGCATGGGCAGATAGAACAGATACCACAGGTAACGGACGGCATCCGGCTGCCAGAATATAAAATACTTTGCCGAACGGACTACCATCCATATGATGAGCAGTACCGCGGTGACCGTCATAAACCTGCACACCTGCTTTTGCACGATCCGCTGACGGACGGAGAGCCCCCAGGCGGCGAACAGACCGATATAAATAAAGCTGCGCAGATAGGAAAACAGCATCGGGTAGAAGCTGCCCCTGCCCACAATTCGGAAGCAATATGCCAGTATCACGGCAAGTACAGCGATGCCGCTTGTTATGATAGTATTCTTTTTCTGTTCGGTCATAAACAGACCCCATTTCGCCTTCATTCGTTTTTTTTACCTTTGGGTAGCAAAAAAGCCCGATATATTCGGGCTTTTCGCAGGAGACATCTTTTTTTGTCACCACATTATGGCGTTCCCGAGGTGATTCGAACACCCGACCTACCGCTTAGGAGGCGGTCGCTCTATCCAGCTGAGCTACGGAAACACATTACAATCGTTATTATATCATAGTTTTGCAATTTTGTCAAATGTTTATTTGACAAAAAAGTTGACTCGCCATAGCAACAAGTTCGGCTCAAAATATAAGAGCAAGGCAGAAACAGCAGGCGGCATTATACTCGTTTTGATCGTGCTGAAGATCTTTCTTGAGGGAGTTGGCATACTCAAATAGCATAAAAAACAAGGGCGGAAGTTTTCAAACTATCCGCCCTCTTGTTATGTCTGTTAGTCCCGCCGACTATGATGTTTACGCTTTTGCGTGTACATCTCACGATCTGACGCTTTCATAAGATCGTCGATCTCTTTCAATGTTTTCGGCTTTCCCACCTTGTAGCCACAGCTTATCGACACATCATATGGCGACTTGCTTCTGCGATTGTATTCTGCAATGCTGCGGGATATCTTTTCGTAAAAGCTGTCTGCACCGTCTGTTTCAGCGATAACAGCCACAAATTCATCACCACCGAAGCGTGAGCATATCCCACCCTCTGCAGTGCATTTTGTCATCAGCGACGCCACTGCCTTTATCGCCTTGTCACCCTCGTTGTGACCATAGAGGTCATTTATCTTTTTAAGGTTGTCCATGTCAATAGAGAATACCCATACGCCTACGCCCTGTTTCTCAGCCTTTGAAATAAGCTTTCTTACGTTCTTGTAAAAGCCCCTGCGATTATATATCCCTGTCATGGGGTCAAGCATATGTATCCTTGCAAGCTCTGCATTTGCCCTTTCAAGCCGCTGGCGGTTTTTAAAGCTCTCCATTATCTGATTGGTGTTGTTTATAAAACGTCTTGTGTTCTGGAAAAGAAAATATATAGGATTATATGAATTTGCCGCATAGCCTATGACCTCGTCCTGAAAATGAAGCGGTGAGAACATTAAGCAGTTATGGCGTCCAAGGACTTGCTCCATATCAGGCAAAAGATCCTTGGTGTCAAATACTTCACCGGTCTTGTATTTGTTGTCAAAAGTCTGCATGAAAACTCTCATCTGCTTTGTAAAGCTGTTATTAAAGCGTTCTCTCTGCCTCGTGTTTGACAGAAAATCAGAGTTTGTGCATACCCAGCTATAATAATCTCCCGAACGTGCCATTACCTTTGCCATTTCTTCTACGGTGTGACATTCCACTGATTTTGCAAGATAAGAGAACATATGCTGTTCGTGACCATCAGAATTGTTCATTCTATGGTAAAGCTCAAGGATCTTGTCGCCTACTTCTCTCGGGTCTATTTTCTTACAGCCGCAAGACTGGGATATCCTCATGGTGTAGTTGACCTCTATTTTTTCAGGAAGAGGCACTCCGTTCATCATATGGTCTATGGCGTTTATTATCTTTTCGCCAAGCACATCATTGTCTGCAGCCGCCGTTGTAAGACGAGGGCTGTTATACTGTTCAAGCTCGATGCCGTCAAAGCCCGTTACAATAACGTCTTCAGGCACTTTTATGCCGCGTTCTCTCAGTATGCTGCAAGCTGTTATCGCCATAGCGTCGTTTGCACATATTATCGCCTGCGGAAATTCCAAATCGCTTTCTAAAAATTTCTGCAATACTCCTTTTGTTGGCATATCCCAGAAGTCACCATAGCCAAGACGCTCAGGCTCAAATTCTATGCCGTTTTCCGCAAGCACCTTTTTGTATGCTTCTATACGCTCTTCTGAGAAAGCATTGCCCTTTACGCCAGCAATGAAATTAACTCTTTTGCAGCCGTGAAATTCGATCACATGGCGAACTATCTTTTCAAAAACGTCAGAGTAATTGAATGTCACACTGCAGCAATTATCCATTGTACTGTCAACGCATATGACAGGAACGCCGTGTTCATGGGCACGCTTGCTTATCTCGTTGGAAATGCTGTCTCTTTTTATTGCCTCGGGCATTATTATAAGTACGTCAAGAATGTCATAATTTATAAGATCAAAAATGCTTGCTTCACCATGGTTGTAGGAGCTGTTGTTATAAAGGTCGCAAAAGGTGTTGAAAAGAAGCACCTTGTAG
>ENA-UEQI01000732-UEQI01000732.1-human-gut-metagenome-genome-assembly--contig:-NODE-732-length-12857-cov-30.276604_pt1 | contig 12857 bp, 10 predicted proteins | sample MGYA00242946_ERZ507945 | MGnify/ENA primary metagenome ERZ507945 (study PRJEB26167, sample SAMN06115467) | human gut metagenome | host: Homo sapiens | place: China:Guangxi | collected 2016-06-08... | reverse complement strand
CAAGCAAGAATAGTTGCAATAACATTTGCAAACATATATGCTCCCAATACCAATACTAATAACAGGAAAGCAAAGTTATTATTGATGTTATTTTTAGTTTCCTTGAGTTTGGGAGTTTTTGCTTCGGAGCATCACCAAAAGAAGCCTCATGCAGTTTGCAAAGTTTATGAAAAGGTGGCTACTAGAATTCCTTTTATTTTTTCAGTACAAACCGAGGATATAAATGACTGCTTGTATCTCACATTTCAATTTTCATTAGATGATGCTGACATTACTATGCTAGATAAGGATGGTAATGAAAAGGTGTAGTTATGAATAACGCATTTGAAAAAACAACTGTACTTCCTAAGTGTGATAAAGGAAGTGCTTACTCGACTCAGATAAATTTAAGTTTTTAAGTAATTCCAATTAAGGCTGTATGATAATATTTTAGTTGATAATCTAAGGTTATTGATAATGTGAAGTTCATATCTGAATCTTATTTTATTGCTCATGTTATGATAAAATATGTTATATGGTTGATTTTTAGTGTTGTATAGGTGAGTGGATGTTATATGGATAGAGCTTTATGCTTATATCTTCTTTCTAATTTTGCAACATCAAATAAAAAAATAAGTATGAAGACTAAAATGATTGTAGTGGTGGTGTTGGCTGCCATGTGTGTATTGCCTTTGTCTGCACAGGTAAAAGTTGGTGTGGAAGGTGGAATGAACCTGTCTCATTATCTGGTTTCCGGTTCTGACGGATATAAAGCCGAGCAGGTAGGTGGAATGAAGCCCGGCTTTCAATTGGGGGTGACTGTGGACTACGAGATAGGAAAGCATTGGATGTTAATGTCCGGTTTGTCTTGGTTGCAGAATAGAAGTACCATGAAAATGATGGATCACATGGTTACTTATTTTCCTAAGACAGAGATAAAGATGAATAATCTGATTTTGCCGTTAAAAATGGGATATAATATTCGGGTTTCGGATAAACTCAGCCTCATTCCGTCGGTTGGAGTTTATGCTTCTTACGGATTTGGTGCTGGAAACTGTTCTTTGGATGTTATTCACCAAGAGGGGGATAATATAACTACCGAGCCTGCAAAATGGAAGCCCTTGGATGGTTTTTCCTATAAAGCCGGGGAGCCCAATAATAGTGGTAATCTTCAGGCTTTCCGCCGTTGGGATTATGGGGGCATTGTTGGAATGAAGGCTGTTATTGCCGATCATTATACGATAAGTTTTGATTATAGGGTCGGAATAAAAAAGATACAGGCACAAAATGGTTTGCGGAATTCAACTTTCCAGTTCTCCGTAGGCTATCGTTTCTAAACTGATTTAATTAAACTGGCAATCTGTCAAAATGATAATGCCGGTGTATGAGGGTGTCCTGTTTCAAAGGATACAGTTTGTGTATTTTCATCGTATTCTCGTGCATCGGCATTTTGACAGATTGTCTTCTTTTTCTGGTTATTTATTCTTTTATGGATATATGTGAACGTATATGTAGGGAAATGCATACATACGTGTCCGACAGGGATCTTTATGCCTTTTGAGATCCCTCTATTTATTGAGCCAGCTCTTTCAATATCTCCTCTATTTTCTGAAAGAGTTGTCCTATGTGCGCTCCGTCCACAAAAGCATGGTTTACAGTGAAAGCGATGGGCATTACCAGTCTTCCTTCGCGTGGCACTACTTTGCCGACATTTATCAGCGGATAGTCTAATGGATGGTCGGGAGCCATTTGTGTATAGGTGAGTGAAGTGAAATAAAGCTGAGGCGTGGCACTCAGTTGGATAATATCAAAATCTCCCTGTTCTGTAATGACTTTTTCGGCTCCATACGGGTCACCCTCTTCGGGGATGTTATGGACGATGTGATATGCTTCGGCATAAAACCGTTCAAAATCTGCATGGTAAGGGATGCGGACTGTGTAGAAAGTCTTGCCGGGTACAGCGATAGGTGATATGATGTCCACCTGATCGTGATAGACCACCTGTCCGTTTTTATCTGTACGGAAACGGAATTCTTTCACTTCATTGGCAGCACGTAGCACAGCATACAGGTAATACAGGAAAAAAGAGCGCTTGGCGGCTTTTGCAGCTGGAAATGCTTCAGTGCAATCCACTTCACTGGTAATGGATATCCATGAATTATGGAAGTTGCGGAAAAAATTATAATTGTCCCGGCGTTCCCAGGTTTCAATATCTATTATATGTTTCATTTATTTTACGGGTTTAAAAGAATGGTACATGAAGTGCGCTCCCAGCAGTATGAACGGAATGCTGAGCCATTGCCCCATGTTCAGCATCATACTGTCTTCAAAGGCTTCCTGGCTGGCTTTTATAAACTCCACAAGGAAGCGGAAGGTGAATATGGTAGTGAGGCAGTAGCCGAAATAGAAACCGGGGTATAGCGTGGTTTTGTACTTTTTATACAACCGCAAGCCTATGATAAAAATCAGAAGATAGGCGATGGCTTCGTAGAGTTGTGCCGGATGGCGGGGTTGCATATCTTCGTGCGGAAAAATGAACGCCCAAGGAACATGAGTTACCGTACCTACTATTTCACCATTCATCAGGTTACCTAAACGGATAAAACAACCTGCCAGCGGGGTGGCGATGGCTATATTGTCTAGTACAGTCAGGAACTTCAATTTTACACGGCGTGAATAGATCCATAAGGCGAGCATTAGTCCGATGGTTCCTCCATGGCTGGCAAGACCTTGATAACCGGTCCATTTTATCCCAGAATCGGTAATCTTGACGGGCAACAGCATTTCTACAGGGTGGGAGAGCCAATAGCCTGGCTCATAGAACAGACAATGTCCCAGGCGAGCACCGATAACAATACCCAGCAGGCAGTAAACGAACAGGGAATCAAATTTTTCGTAAGGAATTTTTTGGTCTTGGTAGAGTTTGTATATCACCCAGTAAGCCAATGAAAGCCCTGTAACGAACAATACGGAGTAATAACGGATGGAAATGCCGAAAATGGAAAAGATTTCTATATCGGGATTCCAAAGAATGGCTGACAGTGTATTCATATCTTGAATTTTTGTGCAACTTTGCGGTAAGTGGGCATATCCACATCCATCTTTTCGCCCAGTGCGATCATATCAAACAATAGTCCTTGTATTTCGGACTCGTGTCCTTTGGCTATATCTTTTTGCATGGATGCGGTACTGTCCGGGTCTAATTTGTCAATCACTTTTAAGTTGTATTCTATCGGGTCTTCCGCATAGGTAATTCCCATTTTGCGGCCTATTTCAGAACTTTCCTTGGACAGACCGATGAAAGTGTCGCGTTCTGCTCCGGGATGTTGCAGAGGACCCATCGGGACATCATGGTAGGCACCTGTGCAGGCCATAGCTGAGATGAATGACCATTTGATGAAGGTGTCGCGATTGATATCATCCGAAATATCGGCTTTGATCCCTGCTTTTCTTAGTACATCGGCAATGGTTTCCAGACGTTCCGGAGCCACACCCTGTTGGGGACGTGCACCGAAAACCAGCCGGAATATTTTGCCCATTTGTGTGATTTCACCCGGTCCGGAAACGAAACCTACGATGTAGATGCATCCGTCCAGTACTGTTACATGTGGAACGAGTTGCCCGATGCGGGGACCTGTACCGTAAACATTCAGGATGGGGATAATCAAGGTATCTTTATCCGAGGCTTTTTCCAACAGATCTTTGATGGAATCCAGGGAATAGCCCTTCACGCATACAAAAATTACGTTGGCCTTCTCGTTGTATTCCTCGGCTGTGCAGGCTTGTATAGGTAGAAAGTGATTACCTTTTAAGTCTGATCTAAGGTGAAGCCCTTTTTCACGAATGGCTTCCAGATGCTTGCCACGGGCAATGCATGTTACGTCTTTTCCTGCTAAAGCAAGGAAACCGGCGATGCTTCCTCCAACGCCGCCGGTTCCCACGATTAAATATTTTTCCATGTTAGTTGTATTTTGTTTTAGGAAACAAAACACTGACTTATCGGTCTGCCATCAGTTTTGCTGGTTTCCTGATGTTCTTTCATGCATTGCATGGCATGACAAGTCTTTTGCGTTTTGATTTACCTTATACATTGAAACGGAAGTGCATGATGTCACCGTCCTGTACTATGTATTCTTTACCTTCCACGCCCATTTTTCCAGCCTCTTTCACGGCGGCTTCCGAACCATATTTAATGTAGTCTTCGTACTTGATTACCTCGGCACGGATAAATCCTTTCTCGAAATCGGTGTGGATGACTCCTGCACATTGGGGGGCTTTCCATCCTTTACGATAGGTCCAGGCTTTTACTTCCATTTCTCCGGCGGTGATGAAGGTTTCCAGTTCCAGCAGGTGATAAGCCGATTTGATCAGACGGTTTACACCTGATTCTTTCAGACCGACTTCCTGAAGGAACATCTGGCGGTCTTCATAGGTTTCAAGTTCTGCGATATCGGCTTCGGTTTTGGCGGCTACGACCAGAATTTCTGCATTTTCTTCTTTTACGGCTTCGCGTACTTGTTCTACATATTTATTGCCGGTAGCAGCACTTGCTTCGTCCACGTTGCATACGTACATCACTGGTTTGCTGGTCAGCAAGAACAGTTCTTTTGCGATTTTTTGTTCGTCTTTGCTGTCAAATTGTACGGTACGCGCAGATTTGCCTTGTTCCAATGCGTCTTTATATTTAACAAGGATGTCGTACATTTGTTTTGCTTGTTTGTCACCGCCCGTCTGTGCCTGTTTTTGTACTTTTTGAATACGGCTTTCAATGGTTTCCAAATCTTTCAGCTGGAGTTCGGTGTCAATGATTTCTTTGTCACGTACCGGATCTACACTACCGTCTACATGAGTTACATTTTCATCGTCAAAACAACGGAGTACGTGCAGGATAGCATCTGTTTCACGGATATTTGCCAGAAACTTGTTTCCCAGCCCTTCACCTTTGCTAGCCCCTTTTACAAGTCCTGCAATGTCAACAATTTCTACAGTAGTGGGAACGATACGTCCCGGATGAACCAGTTCGGCAAGTTTGGTCAGGCGTTCATCAGGAACGGTGATGACACCTACATTCGGTTCGATGGTACAGAAAGGGAAGTTGGCTGCTTGAGCCTTTGCATTCGATAAACAATTAAAAAGTGTCGACTTTCCTACGTTTGGAAGACCGACAATACCACATTGTAAAGCCATTATCTATTTGTTTTTTTGATTATTATCTATCTATTTGTTTGCAAAGATAACCATTCTTTTTGTATCAGACTTCATATTGAAGTCAGATTTGGCTTTTTTATATGCGAAAAGGGGGAGGCTTGTTACGAAACAGAAAGGGCAACCGTCACGGCTGCCCTTTCGTCGAGTTTTTATGAAAAGTGTTAGATTGTTAGAATAGATTTATTTGTCCATAGTTACGGTCATTTCGGGTACTAATATATATTCTTTCTTTTTAGAGTTCCATTTGTAATATTCAGTAGTCATACTTTTATTGCCATAAGTATAACGAATGCAGAGGTTATTTTCCCAGCGGTTTTTGTTACTGTTCCATTTTTGCGCCTCGTCCTCAGTACGTTGGTTGTTGGCGTCATACTTGTAATTGTGCTTCATATAATTAGTAAGCATGGTGCCTTCCATTTTAAAAATCGTTTCCGAAACAACTACTCCATTTACTTCTTCTGCATTGTAAATCAGGTTGTCACCCGGATTTCCTGCAAAAACTGTAAGGTTAGCAATAAATAAAATTGCTACAACGAGCATTCCTTTCAAAAAATTGATCTTTTTCATGATATTGATATATTAGATTGTTACTTTCATATTGTTTTTAAAAGCGGTGCAAATGTACGAAAGAAAATTGAATCTCCTAACATTTCTGCTAGAAAATGATGATATTTTTGCAAAATGTCACTGATTAAACAAATATTAAGAATTGCATAAGGGATATTTGTTATAATTGTCTTGTCTTTGTGTTTTCCATTTATGTTTGGGATGGTAAATGAAAAGCTCAATGGATTGGAAAATACCATTGAGCTTTTATGATATAAATACTTTACATATAGTACTATCTATCTTGCTAATAGTTGGTTTATGTATGCTTTAATGCGCTTCAAGCCAGTTGCTTCCCCAACCGCAGTCTGCGCGTAAAGGTACTTGCATACGGTAGGCATTTTCCATCTCTTCAATCACAATCTTCTGTACTTTTTCCTTTTCTTCGGGTAGAACGCTGAAATTTAACTCATCATGTACCTGAAGTATCATTTTGGACTTTATACTTTCAGATTGAAAGCGCTGGTATATGCGTACCATAGCTACCTTGATAATATCGGCTGCACTTCCTTGGATAGGAGCATTGATGGCATTCCGTTCGGCATATCCGCGCACAACCGAATTTCTGGAATTGATATCCGGAAGATATCGTTTACGGCCGAATATGGTTTCAATATATCCTTGTCCGCGGGCAAGGTCAATGCTTTTGTCCATATATTCCTTTATTTGGGGATAAGTTTCGAAGTAGCCGTCTATTAGTTCTTTTGCCTCTTTGCGGTCTACATTCATACGTTCTGCCAGTCCGAATACGCTGATGCCGTAGATGATACCGAAATTAGCTGTTTTTGCTTTACTGCGTTGTTCGCGGGTAACTTTGTCTATACTTATCTTATATACTTTTGCTGCGGTGGCGGCATGAATGTCATCTCCTTCCTTGAAAGCCTCTATCATATTGGCATCTCCGCTAAGGTGTGCCATAATGCGTAGCTCAATCTGTGAATAGTCGGCGGAGAAAAATTCGCAGCCATCATCGGGGATGAAAGCCTTACGGATTTCCTTGCCGTCTTCGTTGCGGATAGGGATGTTCTGAAGGTTCGGGTTGCTGGAACTGAGCCGGCCGGTAGCAGTGACCGTTTGATTGAACGAAGTATGAATTTTACCTGTTTCTTTATTAATCAATAGGGGCAGAGCATCAATATAAGTACCGAGAAGCTTCTTCAGACCGCGGTGTTCCAATATCTTGCCTACTATTTCGTGTTTTCCTCGCAGACTTTCCAATACTTCTTCACTGGTGACATATTGTCCGGTTTTGGTTTTCTTGGCCTTCTCCACGATGCGCAGTTTGTCAAAAAGCACTTCACCTACCTGTTTGGGTGAAGCTATGTTGAAATCCGTACCTGCCAGTTGGTGCACTTCTTCTTCTATTTGGTTCATGCGGGCGGTGAAATGTTCCGAGGTCTGTTTTAAGGCTTCAGTGTCTACACGTACACCGTTGCGTTCCATATAAGCAAGTACGGGTACCAGGGGCATTTCTATTTCGTAGAAGAGTTTTTCCGCATCGTTGGTTTTCAATTCCTGTTCCAAGATGTTTTTCAATTTCAGTGTGACATCAGCATCCTCGCATGCGTACTTATAGATAGCTTCGGGGGAGAGGTCGCGCATATTCTTTTGACCTTTGCCTTTAGGACCAATCAGTTCTTCGATGTGGATAGTCTGATAATGCAGGTAGATTTCGGCAAGGTAGTCCATGTTGTGACGCAATTCCGGTTGTAGTACATAATGTGCCACCATGGTATCGAACAGGGGACCGCGCACTTCGGTTCCGTAGTTGCCCAGTACCAGCATATCGTATTTTATATTTTGCCCTACTTTCAATACTCCTTCTTTTTCGAAAGCCGGCCGGAACTCATTAACTATTTTTTGCGCTTCAGCCCGATCGGCAGGTACAGGAACATAAAATGCTTGATTTTCGGCATAGCTGAAGCTCATTCCCACGAGTTCTGCGGTGATGGGATCGGTTCCTGTTGTTTCTGTGTCTAGACTGAAAATTTCTTTTGTAAGTAAGTTTTGTAATAATTCAGTTCTTTTCTCTTCTGTATCAACGAGTTGATAGTCGTATTTTAAATTATCTAAACATGCTAGATTCGAATATTTCTCACTTTCCGTCCCTCCGTCGGTAAATTCTGCAAAGAGATTGCCTTGAGGAGAAGACGGGGAAGCGGGTGATTCACCGTTCGAAGCTGGTTCGCCGAAAAGGGAGAGTTGTCCCGAACCGTTCGGCGTATTTCCCTGCCGGGCGCTTCCTCCCGGTGTACGGTTTCGTCCTTGCGGGTCGTTTCCGGTCGCATCGGTGTATGTTCCGGCGAAGGCGGATTTCTTGTCTCGGTTGAAAACGCGGTCGATGAGGGTACGGAACTCCATCTCTTCAAAAATCTTCCGTAGTTCCTCTTCATTCGGTTCTTCTCTTTTCAGTTCGTCCATGTTCAAAGCGATGGGGACATCAATCTTGATAGTTGCCAGAAACTTGGAGAACTCAATCATTTTCCGGTTAGTTTCCACTTTGGTCTTCAAGGCTCCTTTCAGTTCGGCAGAGTGGGAGAGGAGGTTCTCGATGCTGCCATATTGCGCGATTAACTTTTGTGCTGTTTTCTCGCCCACGCCCGGACAACCGGGAATGTTGTCGGAACTATCGCCCATCAGTCCCAGCATATCAATGACTTGTGCGGGTGACTGGATATCGAACTTTGCCTTTACCTCTTCTATTCCCATCACTTCAAAACCGCCTGTATGCTTGGGACGGTACATGAAAACATTTCCGCCCACCAGTTGGCCATAGTCTTTGTCCGGTGTCATCATATAAGTAGTGATCCCCCGTTTGCCGGCTTCGGTGGCCAGTGTACCGATCACGTCATCGGCCTCGTATCCCGGTACTTCCAGAATAGGAATACGGTAGGCCCGTATAATATCCTTTATAATGGGTACGGACAAACGGATTACTTCGGGTGTTTCTTCACGTTGTGCCTTATACTGTTCATAGGCTTCGTGCCGGAAGGTGGGACCGGCGGGATCAAATGCCACACCGATGTGCGTAGGATTTTCTTTCTTCAAGACCTCTTCCAGTGTATTGACAAATCCCAGTACGGCTGAAGTGTTGAAACCCTTGGAGTTAATACGCGGGCTTTTGATGAAAGCGTAATACGCACGGTATATTAATGCATAAGCATCTAATAGAAAAAGTTTGTCCATTCTTAAAAATCTTTAGTTTTTTCATTGTAAAAGTACAAAAAAATACCGTATTCCGTCTTTTATTACTACTTTTGTGCACAAATTAACCTGCATGGACAAATTACAGCAAATCAAATTGCCTATTGACAAGGAGTTTGAGGAATTTAGAAGGTTGTTTGACTCTTCGCTCCAAAGTTCCAATTCTTTACTTAGTGAGGTGTTATCCTATATTAAGCAGAGAAATGGCAAGATGATGCGTCCCATATTGGCGTTGTTGATTGCTAAATTATTCGGTGAAATCAATGATTCTACGCTTCATGCGGCTCTTTCATTGGAGTTGCTCCATACGGCCAGCCTGGTGCACGATGATGTGGTGGATGAGAGTGACAAGCGCCGTGGGCAGTCTTCGGTAAATGCTATCTATAATAATAAGGTGTCGGTTCTGGTAGGCGACTATATGCTGGCAACCAGCCTGAAGCATTCTGCCATGACCCGCGAGATTACAATTGTAGATTTGGTGGCTTGTTTGGGACAGAACTTATCTGAAGGCGAGATTATTCAATTGGCGAATATTAATGCTTCTGAGTTCTCGGAAGAAGTGTATTATGATGTCATTCGTAAAAAGACGGCTGCATTGTTTACTGCCAGTGCGGAAGCGGGGGCTATTTCGGTGCATGCATCCGATGAAATGGTGAAAAATGCTCGTCTGTTTGGCGAAATGATTGGTATTGCTTTCCAGATAAAGGATGATATTTTCGACTATTATTCTTCTGATGAGATAGGTAAACCTACCGGGAACGATATGCGTGAAGGGAAGCTGACATTGCCGGCTTTGTATGTGTTGAATATGTTTGATGATGAGGAGATGCGGAAACTGGCGCTACGCATCCGGGCATTAGACGCTTCGGATGAAGATATTGCCCGTTTCATCGAATATACTAAGGTGAAGGGAGGGATAGAGTATGCCAGGCAGGCAATGGTGGATTATCGTAATAAAGCGTTGGCTTTACTTCCACAATCAGCCGGTCAAGCTGTAAAAGATGCTTTGACTGCTTATATTGATTATGTGATTGAAAGAGATAAATAGTACGATTGTTGAAGATATGTACTTCAAAAAGTTCGGGCGTAGTCCTTTATACAATAAGGATCACGCCCGAACTTTTTGAGGTACGCCTTTCTTTGGTAGAAGGTTTACCTTTAAAATAACCGGAATAGATAAGGCTCATTCCGGTCACTTTAAATGTGGTTGTTATTTAAATAGTGAAACAGTTCTTTGTTTAGAAGAACTTGGTTTCTTGACCTACAATTTCTGAGAGAAGCAGATTGGCCAGGCGGCTTGTTCCTAAGCGGAATAACTCGTTTGTCAGCCATTCTTCACCTAACACTTCTTTTACAATGGTATAGTAAACCAAAGCATCGTGTACGGTATTAATTCCTCCGGCGGGTTTGAATCCTACTTTGCGGCCTGTTGTCATATAGTATTCTTTGATAGCCTCGCACATCACCAAGGCAGCTTCAGGAGTAGCGGCGGGGTTTTCCTTTCCGGTAGAGGTTTTGATGAAATCGGCTCCGGAATACATCGATAGAATAGACGCTTTTTTGATGTTGGATGCGCTTCCCAGTGCTCCGGTTTCCAAGATCACTTTCAGGTGATGCTCACCACATACAGCTTTTAATTCTTCTATTTCATCACACATTCCTTCGTAATCCCCACTCAGGAACTTGCCTACCGGGATAACGATATCTATCTCATCGGCTCCGGTATGGAGAGCCATGGCTGTTTCGGCTACCTTTACTTCGGTAAAGGTTTGCGAGGAGGGGAAACCGCCCGATACACAGGCTATGTTTACATGATCTGCTTCCAAGGTGTCGTTGACTACTTCTGCCATATTAGGATATACACAGATTGCGGCTACATTGTCCAGATCGGGGTACTTGTCAACAAATTCATTTACTTTTCCGGTGAATTTCATTACACTTTCATCTGAATCAGTACACTTTAAAGTGGTTAGGTCAATGCAATGGAACAGGAATTTCTTTACGTCCGGTGTATTGTTTTCTGCTACATGTTTTTCGATGAGTAGGGCAGTTTTCGCTTTTACATCCTCATCGTGCAAACGGATGTTATACTTGGCAAGTGCTTCTTCGTACTTGCTGTGCTCAGGTCCATGATCGTGGTCATGACGATGTTCATGTCCACCTTCGAATTCGTGATTATGTTCCATAATTCTTTATAATTTGGGATTGTTTTTATGTCTGTCTTTATCTCTATTTGTTTTCTTCTCCAAGTTTTGACGGAAGGCTTCGGTCAGGTTTACTCCGGTCTGGTTGGCCAGACAGATAAGGACCCACAGTACATCTGCCATTTCATCGGCAAGGTTGTCTTTCTCTCCTTGCTTGAAAGACTGATCTCCGTATTTGCGTGCCATCACACGTGCCAGTTCGCCTACTTCCTCGGTCAGAACGGCCATATTGGTCAGTTCGCTGAAGTAACGTACACCATACGTTTTAATCCAGCGGTCCACTTCTTTTTGTGCTTCTTCCAGTGTCATTATTCCTTGTTTTTGGTGTCCATACATATAGTAACAGGACCGTTGTTCAGAAGTTCAACTTTCATGTCTGCTCCGAATTCTCCGGTTCCTACTTCTTTGCCCAGACCGATGCTCAGTTCTTGGCAGAAATAATTGTAGAGGGGGATGGCTACATCGTGCTTTGCAGCACGGATATAGGAGGGACGGTTGCCTTTTTTTGTAGATGCGTGTAGTGTGAATTGGCTGATCACCAATATGTTGCCTCCTACCTCTAGGATAGATTTATTCATGACTCCATTTTCATCGTCAAAGACTCTCAGTCCTATTATTTTTTTGCATAACCAGTCGGCATCTTCTTGTGTATCAGCTTCTTCAATGCCAACCAATATCATGAATCCTTCTTTTATCGCCGATTTGCATACGCCTTCTATGGTAACAGAGGCGTGGCTTACTCGTTGAATAACTACTCTCATATTTATATTCTTTAATTTCTTGTTAGAAAAATTCTAGTTGTTTATCGGTAATGTCTCCGCTTCTACAATGGACAATATGTTGCCGGCTTCTTGCCTGGACTGATACGAGGCAGAGCATGTCCCTGTAGTAGATGTATGCAAAGGTAGGAAATCCCTTTTATTCTGTGAGATTTTCTTTGATATTTTTAGCGGCTGCTTCACCTACCACGGCTGCAATCTCTTCCAGTGAGGCTTGCCTGATGCGGCTGACGCTTTTGAATGTTTTCAGCAGGGCGGTCTTTCTTTTTTCGCCTATTCCCTTGATATTGTCCAAAGCGGACGCCACCTGACTCTTGCTTCGTTTGTCCCGGTGGAAGGTGATGGCGAAGCGGTGTACCTCGTTCTGTATGTTTTCCAACAGATGGAACAAGGGAGTGCTTTGCTTCACACCGATGGTCAGCGGAGGGAATCCGTATAACAATTCCGAGGTACGGTGCTTGCGGTCTTTGGCCAGTCCGGCTATGGGGATATCCAGATGAAGTTCGTCCTCTATCACTTCTCTCACCACTTCCATTTGCCCCTTTCCACCGTCGGTAATGATGAGGTCGGGCAGGGGGGAACCTTCCTCTATGGCACGGCTATACCGGCGGCGTACCACCTCTTTCATCGAGGCGTAATCGTCGGGTCCGGTCACAGTCTTGATGATGTATTTCCGGTACTCCTTCTTGCTTGGTTTCGCCTTTTTGAAAACGACGCAGGCGGCCACCGCGTCCGAGCCTTGAATATTGGAATTATCGAAACATTCGATGTGGTTCGGTAGTTTTTTCATGTGCAGCTGCTCCTGGATTTCTTTCATCAGACGGACGCTTCTTTGTTCAGGATTCAACTTTTCCGCCTGTTTCAAGCGGTCCACTTT
>ENA-UEQI01000727-UEQI01000727.1-human-gut-metagenome-genome-assembly--contig:-NODE-727-length-12981-cov-12.328193_pt1 | contig 12981 bp, 8 predicted proteins | sample MGYA00242946_ERZ507945 | MGnify/ENA primary metagenome ERZ507945 (study PRJEB26167, sample SAMN06115467) | human gut metagenome | host: Homo sapiens | place: China:Guangxi | collected 2016-06-08... | reverse complement strand
GAACAATTTGCTAAGGATTATATTGGCTGTGAGGAGAAGGAATACCGTATAATGATTGATGAGCTTAGTGAATATTGACCGGGAGGAATAATTTTTAATCGGAATGGTCATAATTTATATTGTTTTAGATATGCATCCATTTGGTATCAGCAAGACAAGTTAGAAAGCTTGCAAATCCTTTATTTACGAGGGTTTGCAAGTTTTTTGTTTTACAATAAAAACAGCTTCCGAACAGCCGCTTACAACTGCTCGGAAGCTAATGCTTTACCTATCATATATCGCTTATCCCTGCACTATCTTTCTTCTTGCACATGATCCTATACCCCACTCTCCCGTAAATAAAACTCAGAACCCAGCCTGCCGGCATTGACAGCCATACCGCCGATACGCCAATGACCGATACTAGAGCGTAGGTGAAAATAATTCGGAACGTGAGATTTATTATGCTTCCGGATAAAAATAGCTTCAAACACCCAAGCCCCCTTAACATTCCGTTAAAGCTTGAATTTATTCCCATTATTATATAACAAAACGCAAGGTCTGTCATGTAGCCCATGCCTGTTTCTATGGCGGAAGCTGAGGAACTTGACAAGTCCATAAAAAAGCCCAAGAATCGCCGCCTGAGAAGCATTATCACTGCAAATTCTATCACCGCTATACCTGCGCATAACAGCACGCTCGCCTTGTAGCCCTCTCTGATACGCTCTTTTTTGCCTGCCCCAAGATTTTGTGCTGTGTAGGTGGATACCGCATTTCCGCAAGCTATGAACGGCATTATCGCAAAGGAATCTATCTTTGAAGCCGCCGTGTACCCTGCAAGCACGTCCGAACCAAAGGGATTGACGGCAGACTGCACTATTAACATTCCCACCGACACCACTGACTGCTGTATCACCGATACTGCCGCATAGGACGACATCTCTTTTAACACTGCCCCCGAAAAGAAGCTGAACTCTGCTCTTTCATGGTCTTTTATGTATACCTTGTAAGTAAGAAGCAGAAACGATATCACTGCCGATACTCCCTGAGCAATGAAAGTCGCCCATGCCGCACCTGAAACGCCCCTGGAAAATCCCCCTACAAACAAAAGGTCAAGCCCTATGTTCAGCAAAGAGGACATCACAAGCAGATGAAAAGGCGTCTTTGAGTTGCCAAGGGCACTAAATACCGACGCTTGCACGTTGTAAAGAAACATAAACGGCATACCTAAGGAATATATCCGCAGATAGTTTGCAGCGTCATTTATGATATTCTGCGGCGTTTTCAGAAGTCTTAAAAGCGGCATACTAAGCACCACCCCAAGAACCGCTATCAACGCTGCGACCATAAGTGAAAATATCAGCACCGTAGAAATGCCCGTCTTGACCTTTGACTTGTTCCCGGCACCGCAGTATTTCGCTATAAGCACCGATGTTCCTATGCCCGTACCAGTTGCAACGGCTATCATGACCATTGTCACTGCAAAGGAAACTCCCACCGCCGCAAGAGCTTCGTCACCATTTATCTTGCCCACTATTATGGTGTCCATGGTGTTGTAAAGCTGTTGAAAAAGGTTTGCAAATATAAGAGGCTGTGCAAATCGGAATATTATTTTCTTAGGGTCGCCCTCTGTCATTATTACATTTTCCGGCTTATTCTTCAAATTCTTCACCGCCTGTGAATGTGGGTATGTATCTTTGCTGGTTTACGTCAAAAAGCCCTTTTTCCGTCAGCCCCACCTCTGGGATAGTCTGACACAGCGACACTGTAAGCACCACCGCCACACGCTGTATGTTTCCGCCTGTGAGGGCAAGGGCTTCTCTGAAAGCTTTCTGTGCCTTTATCTCGCCTGTGATGTTTTCACCGCTTAGTATGCCTGCCACAGGAAGGGTGTAAAGCCCTGCCACCTTGCCGTCAATAGCCATAGCCGCACCGCCGCCGTTCGCTTCAACAGCTTTTACAGCGCAAAGCATATCCGCAGGGTCAACGCCCGATACAACGACATTATTGCTCTCCTGAGCAAAGCTTGCGGCAACAGCTCCCCTTTTAATTCCAAGACCTTTTATAAAGCCACTGCCTATCTCACCACTCCTGCCGAAACGCTCCACAACGAATATGGGCAGGATATCGGCTTTTGTATCACCGCATACAATGCCGTTGCTGACTTCAAGCCTGCCTTTTACAAGCCTTGTGACTATGCCACCCTCGGGCATTTCAATTGCATTTGCAGTAACATAGCCCCTCTCAAAGCCTGCTTTTATCTCAAAAGAATGGCTGTCAAGCCCTCTGGGCAATATCACAGTGTTTTTAAGCTCAGGATAGTGAGTTATGTCAAACTCATGCCTGCAAAGAAACTCGCCGTTTTCAGCCACAAGCCTGCCCTGGTGATAGACCTTTTTCACTGTCATATTTTCAAGGCTATCCATAAGCAGAAAATTCGCCTTTCTTGAGGGAGCGACCGAGCCTATGATATCGTCAACACCATAGTGCCTTGCGACGTTGAGAGTTGCCATTTTTATTGCTGTCACAGGGGAAATACCGCTTTTTACTGCGATACGCAGAGCATTATCTATACAGCCGTTTTCCTTTATATCCTCCGCAGACTTGTCATCAGTGCAGAACATTATATCGTCCGTAGGGATATGATTTTTTACTATCCCCTCGCAAAGAGTTCGGCAGTTCGGCTCTATAGTTCCCTCTCTTACCAACACCGCCATTCCGCAGGCTAGCCGCTGCTCAAGGTCGCTTATGCTTTCGCACTCATGGTCGTCACAAAGCCCGGCGCAAGCCGCCTGCTGAACGTCACGAAATCCCATTGACGGACAGTGACCGTTCACCTTTACACCTGCCCTTTTTGCCGCACCGAGAAGCTTTATTATCTCCTCATTCCCGACCACAGCGCCGCTTATCTCACCCACAGTTTTCGCCCTGCACTCTTTGATAACATCTATGATATCATCTTGCGTTTTCAGGGTGGAAAGATACTGCGAAGAAAGCTGCAAAAAGCTTTCTTCGGACATTTCCCCAAGCATTTCGCATATAGCTTTTATGCCCTTAAGACCAAGAGTATTCGACATCTGCATAGGGTCAAAGAATACACAGCCCGTTCCGTGTGGCACTGCGCCCTCGCAGTATGCAAAAGGCGTGAGCTTTGAGGATTCTATGTGCATATGAGCGTCGATAAAAGAAGGCGCAAGATACATTCCTCTGCAATCAATAAACTCTGTTGCTCTAGGCTCAAAGTCAGGGCAAACTGCGGCGATAATGCCGTTTTTTATCCCCACCGAGCCGCTGTCTATTATCCGTTCTCTGTAAACGTCAACTATCCTTGCGTTGTAAAAATAAATATCAAAAGGCAGCTTACCCTTAGCCGCCAGTATAAGTTCCTTTAGCTGCCGATCATTCATAAGCTGCCTCTTTCAGATACAAATATTATCAGTGTTTATATAGCGACTTGTTCAGCGCAAGATTGCAAAGCACATTGATTATACATCTTGACGCCGCAAGTGAAGTTATCTCGCTCACATCAAACGGAGGAGATACCTCCACAACGTCCATTCCACAGATACCGGAAGCTGTCACGAGCTTGAGAAGCCTTAAAAGCTCTCTCGGGAGCATACCGCCAAAATCAGGTGTGCCAGTACCCGGGCAGAAAGCAGCTTCCAGAACGTCTATATCAAGGCTCACATACACTGCCTTACAGCCCTTCCATGCGATATCCAGGGCAAGCTCTGCCACCTTGTCGATACCATACTTGTCTATATCCTCCATTGAGATCGCAGTACAGCCGCTGTCACGGGTGAATTTTGACCATGACTTGCAGCAGTTTCCGCCTATGCCTATCTGCACAAGATTTTTTGCGCTGAGGTTAGGCAGGTGAGTGGAATGATACCATTCTGTGCCGTGCATTTTTTCGTCCATTTGGATAGCGTCGCAATCGCTGTGGCGGTCGATATGGATAACGCCGATATTGCCGTCGATATACTTTGAAATGCCCCTGAGCGTAGGGAAAGTGGTAGAGTGGTCGCCCCCAAGAACGATAGGCGTTACTCCCTGAGAGAATATATAGCCTATGCCCTTTGTTATCTGGTCGAAAGTCTTTTCGGCATTTGCAGGAAGTGTGTAGATATCTCCTGCGTCGCAAAGCTTTATGTTTTCGTATAGGTCAACTCCATAGTCAGGGTTGAAAGGGGATATCTGCGAAGAAGCGTGTCTTATGCCGGCAGGGCCAAGTCTTGTGCCTGAGCGGTTTGACGCTCCGCTGTCATATGGGATACCCACCACTGCAACGTCATATTCCGACACCTTATGGATATCCTCGCAGAAAGGACTTCTGAGAAAAGTTTCGTGGCTTGTGTATGTAGGGCCGAGATTTGTTCTTGCAAAACAGCTCATGCCCTCGCTTTTAATGCTGTCCGCAGGCTCTAATCCAAGCTCAACGGCTCTCTTTGCCATTGTAGGAAATCTTGTGTTGCCAAATTCATCAAATCTTGCCGCCGTTTTCATGGCGTGCAGTTCATTTCTGTCTATCATGATCATTTCTCCCTGCTTTCTTTTATAAGCGGAAACTGAAGCTCCGCAATAGTTTCATCACTGTTGTCCGTAAGGGTTATGTCTATACGGTATATCATCACCCCGACGCTTCCAAGGGTGTAGCCATGCTCCTGTGCAAGACAGCGCATTTTCATTATAAGCTCACCGAAATAGCTGTAGCAATTCCTGTGAAAAGCGCAAACGTATTTTCCGCCTGCAACCGTTGTGAAGCTTTCCTTGTCAGCCTGATCTGCCGAGCAGAACACCATAGGGCAGACCTCGGAATCCATATCGTCAGGGTCAACTGAGTTTTTTATGGTCATTGCCACCTTATCAGTGGCAAGCACAGGTGAAGTTCCGCCTATAGCCTCCTCAAGCTTCATAAACTCTATGCCGGTGAGATTTGTTCTGAACTTGTTGCTCTCCCCTTTGAGGGCATATCGTTCAGGAAGCTCCTTTATAACAGGGTCGTCAAGCTTGAAATCTGTGTTGTTAAGCTCTCTGATAAACTTTAGCTTCTCTTTCAGCACACGGCTTATTTCAAGCTTATCCGCTATCTCCTGCTGTAAAAGCTCATAACGCTGTCTGAGAACACGCTCGGACTTTTCAAGGTTTCTGTCGCTGAAATAGTCCTCTATTTCTTTCAGTGATAAGTTCAGCCTGCGAAGCTCTTTTATAGTGCCAAGCTTTTCACACTGCTGTGCCGAATAAAACCTCCGCCCTGTGAGCTTGTCAACATAGTCAGGTCTTAAAAGCCCTATCTTATCGTAATATCTAAGCCGTTCGGTAGGTATGTTTCGATACTTTGCTATCTCGGTTATGCTCAGAAGCTTTTCCCCATTCGGGACAAGCTGTCCGTTTTCGTCTGTATAAAACACAGTGTATTTCATATCATCAGTCATATCTTGTCCCCCATTCCAATTATTATGGCAGCTTATTCAAGAGCCTGCTCGTCCTCTGCACCTGTTCTTATCTTCACAACGTTTGCAACGTCATAAACAAATATCTTTCCGTCGCCTATCTTGCCCGTATAAAGCACCTTTCTGATAGTGTCGATAAGAAGTCCAAGAGGAACAGTGCTTATAACTATCTCCACCTTTATCTTAGGCAGAAGCCTTGATTCAAGCTCAGAGCCTCTGTAAAGCTCAGTGCTTCCTTTTTGTATTCCACAGCCGCTCACCTGCGTAACTGTCATACCTGTTATATCAAGCTTATCCAAAGCATTTTTCAGCATCTCGAACTTTGCGACGTTCATAAGAACGACCACCTTGTGCATCTTTCCGTCCGCCTTGTAGTCAGAAGCGTTAAGCTCTGAGGCTTCGTCTATAGCCCTCACCTTTGAAGGCTCGTCAGCAGCGGCGGTGATGAACTGAGCTGTGTTGAGAAGATCCGCATAGCTGCTTGAAAGTCCATGCTCGCACTTGTCAAGACCAACTATCTCTGTGTTCTCGCTAACTCTCAGACCCATTGTTTTCTTTATCACTGTGAACACTATCACCATAATAAGCGCTGTCCATGCCGCCACTGAAAGCACGCCTGCAAGCTGTATAAGCAGATCCTTCGGGCTGCCTGAATATATAAGACCGCTTTTCTTTGCGAAAACGCCCGTCATAAGCGTTCCCCATGCTCCACACAGACCGTGAACGCTTACCGCACCCACAGGATCGTCAGCCTTTAGCTTTGTTATAAGCTCAACACCAAACACCATTACAAAGCCTGCTGTTATGCCGATAAAGAATGCTCCTCCTGCCGAAACTGTGTCACAGCCTGCGGTGGAAGCCACAAGTCCTGCAAGTGCTCCGTTAAGGGTCATTGTCACGTCAGGTTTGCCGTAGCGCACCCATGTGATGAACATTGCAGCTATTGCGCAAGCCGCCGCAGATATGTTTGTGTTAAAGAAGATATCCACAAGCTTTGCCGCCGCATTGTCGCCCTGAGCGGTGAGAAGCGAGCCACCGTTAAATCCGAACCAGCCTATCCACAAAATGAATATGCCCAAAGCTCCGATAGTGAGATTATGTCCCGGTATGGCTCTCGCCTTGCCGTTTTTATCAAACTTGCCTATCCTTGCTCCCACAAGCAGCGCACCTATAAGTGCGGTAGTTCCGCCAACAACGTGAACGGCAGTTCCGCCTGCGAAATCGTGGAAGCCTATACTTTTGAGCCAGCCTGCACTGTTCCATATCCAGTGACCTGTTATAGGATAAACTATTCCGCTCATAACAGCCGAATATGTAAGATAAGCCTTGAACTTTGTTCTGCCTGCCATTGCTCCTGAAACTATAGTCGTGGCAGTTGAACAAAAGACAGTTGCGAACATAAGGAACACTCGCTTAGGCAGATCTCCTGCGGCTGCAAACTTTCCTGCTGCGAACAGGCTTGGCGTTCCGATAAATCCTCCTATGGAGTCGCCATACAAAAAGCTGAAGCCGATAACCCAGAAAAGAACAGAGCCTATGCAGTAATCCATAAGGTTTTTCATTATTATGTTGCCTGCATTTTTTGCTCTGGTGAAGCCTGTTTCCAGCATTGCAAAGCCTGCCTGCATAAAGAATATCAAAGCTGTGCAGAGAAGAACCCACACGGTATCCAGAGATGAATACATTATCGCACTTCCTTTTTCATATTATTTCTTATTTTGCCACATGAACGTCTGCATAACTGAAGTTATACCAGAACATCGGGCTTGGGTCATATGTGAACTTGTCGCTTACTGCGTAAACATCAGATGATGTGTAAAGTCCAAGGTAAGGGCACTCATCAGCAAATATCTTATATGCGTCAGTATAGTAACCCATTTTCTCAGCGTCGTCTGTTGTCTGAGCCGCTTTATCAAGAAGTCCGTCTGCTTCTGTGCTTGTCCAAAGTGTTTCATTCGTTCCGCCCTCGCAAGCGTTAGAGCCTGCATATAATGTCTTTAACATTCCCATAGGGTCAAGGAAATCTGACATCATGTATGTGCCGACTGCGTTGTAATATCTCTCGCCGTTATCCTTTGTCTTGTAGCCGAACATATAGCTGAAGATATCGCTGTCAGGCACTTCCACAAGATTCATTGTGATAGAGCCACTTGCGTCTACCATTGACTTGAGAAGCTCAGCCTGCTTCTGCGTCTGTGAAGTCGTATAGAAATCAAACTCAAAGCCGTCAGGATACTTTGACTTTGCAAGACATTCCTTTACCTTGTCATAATCCTGAGTATAAACATCGCTTTCGGCGATAGTTGAATCCCACTTATCCTTATCCATATACATCATGGATTCGCTCATTGGAACAACAGCCGACTGCTTTGCATAATCGCCGCCGATAGTTGTTGTTATCTGGGAACGGTCGATACAATATGCAACAGCCTTTCTTGCCCACTCGTCATCAAACGGCTTTGAAGCTGTGTTGAATGCGATATAGTTTGAAGTCGTTCCCTCGCATGAGAGGATATTGAAGTTCTGACAGCTCTGATATACAGACATAACGCTGTTTGACATACCCTCGACAAAGTCTATCTGTCCGCCCTTTGCCGCAAGTGCTAATGCGCTTTCGTCCTCGATAACGTAATATTCTACCTTGTCGATATCGAGAGTATCAGGGTCACCCCACCAGTTTTCGTTCTTTTCAAGAACTATCTCGCTTCCCGATGACCATGAAGAAAGCTTGTAAGGACCTGTGCCGACAGTCTTTCCGTCAGCAGTGCCGTACTTGTCGCCTTGCTCCTCTGTTACAGACTTCTCGACTATAGTGCAGGCTGATGTTGCAGGAACATACTGCCATGATGAGTCAGGCTGCTTAAGATGAACTGTCAGCGTCCAAGTATCGTTGTCGGCTTCAAAGCTGTCAACGTTTGCAAAAAGATAGCTCATATAATAGTTGTCTTCTGTTACTCTGTTAAGAGAATAAAGCACATCGTCCATTGTCATTTCATTGCCGTCTGAGAACTTTACTCCCTGTCTTATCTTGTATGTGTATGTAGTATCGTCAACCTGCTCCCAAGATTCTGCAAGGGCAGGTTCAACTTTTGTGCCGTCATGTGAGAAGTTAAGAAGCGTGTCATAGCAGTCATAACCTGTGAGAGTTGCCGCCACGATAGTGAAGTCGGCAGGGTCAAATGATGACGGCTCCTGAGTATAGCCTACTCTGAGAACTGTCTCTGAATCTCCTCCTGAAGAACCTGAGCCTGAACCGGAACCTGTGTTGTTAAAGCAGCCTGTCATACAGCTTGAAACTGTTATTGCCAATGCAGCAGCGGCCGCGATCTTGCGTGAGAATTTTTTCATGATAACTTTCCTTTCTTCAAAAGATTTATTACATATCAGCAGCAGTCTTGCTGCGGTCAATGCCTAGTGGGAAATGACAGGCAACGTAATGCCCGTTTCCAATGTCTTTAAGCTTTGGCGTGCGGTTGTCGCACAAGCCCTCTTTGAAATATCTGCACCTGCCTGCAAAGCGACAGCCCTCGGGGATATCCACTGCGTTCGGTATATCTCCCTCCAGCAGGATATGCTTCTTATTTTCAAGAGGGTGTTCCTTTGGCTTTGCTGAAATAAGTGCCTGAGTGTAAGGGTGAGCAACGCTGTTATATACCTGCTCCACGGTACCCATTTCCATTACCGCCCCCAGATATACCACCGCTATCCTGTCGCAAACGTGACGGACAACGTTCAGATCATGGGAGATAAAAAGTATCGTCTGCCCTTTATCCTCTTTCAAGTCCAGCATAAGATTCAATATCTGCGCCTGCACAGAAACGTCAAGTGCCGAAACAGGCTCGTCTGCAAGAATGAAATCAGGCTCCAGCATAAGCGCCCTTGCTATTGCAAGCCTTTGGAGCTGACCGCCCGAAAGGTCTTTAGGATATCTTGTGAGCAAGTCCTCCGGAAGCGCTATATACTCCATAAGCTGTTTTATCCTAGCCTTGTAGACCTCAGGCTTTATCTTATGCACCTTTGCAGATTCTTCAAGGCTAAAGCGTATAGTCTTTTTCGGGTCAAAAGAAGCAAGAGGGTTTTGAAAGACCATTTGCATTCTTGAACGCAGTTCCTGCTGTTCCTTGCGGCTTACATGAGTTATGTTTTTGCCGTCAAAATATATCTCGCCTGAATCAACGTCGATAAGCTTCAGAACGCATCTTCCTATGGTTGATTTGCCCGAGCCGCTCTCGCCTATTATGCCGAATATCTCGCCTTTGTAGATATCAAAGCTAACATCATCAACGGCATGGATATATCTCGTCTTTGCCTTTGCAAGCTTGTAATTGTCAAGGCAGAAATACTTTTTCAGATCTCTGACGCTTATAAAAGGCTGTCTGTCTTTTTCTTCGCTCACTGTGATGTCACCTCCCGCCACTTGAAGCAAGCTGTGCTGTGTCCCTCAGACACATTTTCTGTAACAGGCACGCAGCTTCTGCATTTATCGTCAGCATACTTACATCTTGGTGCAAAGGCACAGCCCTTGAACTTTTCATACAGAAGCGGAGGACTGCCAGGTATGCTTTTCATTCTTTTTTCTGTGTCGCTCTCTTTTGGATTGCTTTCAAGGAGCGCCTTTGTGTATGGGTGAGCAGGGTGGTCGAAAATATCCACAACGCTTGCGGTCTCAACAGCCTTTCCTGCATACATTACAGTTACGCTGTCGCAAATCTCAGCCACAACGCCAAGGTTGTGAGTGATGAATATTACCGACGTTCCGCTTTCCTGCTGGAGCTTTTTTATAAGCTTTAGTATCTGCGCCTGGATAGTAACATCAAGCGCCGTGGTAGGTTCGTCTGCAATAAGAAGCTTCGGCTCGCATATAAGCGCCATTGCTATCATTATTCTCTGTAACATTCCCCCGCTCATTTCAAACGGATACTGCTCGTATCTTTTCTCAGCAGGTGTTATGCCTATCTTTTCAAACATCTCGATGACCTTTTCTCTTGCTTCACGGCGATTTAAGTTTTTCTTCGCCCTTAGCATTTCTGCTATCTGCTCGCCTGCTTTCATGATAGGGTCAAGGGAAGTCATAGGGTCTTGGAATATCATTGCGGCTGTGCTGCCCCTGAAATCACGGAGCTGCTTTTTGTTCATTGCAAGAACATCTTTCTCGCCGCTGTCATCTCTTATGTAGATATCCCCTGCATATCTGGTGGTCTCCTCGTTATGGAGCCTTATGACCGACTTTGATGTTACGCTTTTTCCGCAGCCGCTCTCTCCTACGATACCATGTATCTCCCCTTGCTTCACTTCAAGGTCAACGCCCTGAACGGCGTATACGATACCTCTAACTGTCATAAAGTCTACAGAAAGGTCTTTTATTTCAAGAACGTTTCCTTTTTTCATCTTTTACGCCTCCCCGTTTGCCTTAACTGCTGAAAGCTTCTTTATGCCGTGTTTCTTTTCGTATTTCTTGAATGACGGAAGCTTTCTTGATGACGGGTCGAGATAGTTCTGAACACCGTCGCTGAAAAGGTTTATGGATACTGTTACAAGTATTACACATATTGCAGGTATAAAAAGCAGTGCCGAACTATTATAAAGGTTGCCCATGCCGTCACGGAGAAGCGTTCCCCAGTCGGCATTCGGAGCCTGAACACCAAGTCCCAGAAAGCTAAGAGTAGCCATTGATGTGATAGCTGTACCGATATCAAGTGTGAACTGCGATATCATAGGTGTGATGATGTTCGGCAGGATATGCACGAAAATTATCCTTGCGTCTGAAAAGCCCATTGATTTGCAGGCTTCAACATACACCGCCTTTTTCTCTGTCATTATCATTGATCTTGCGGTCTTTGTGGTAAGAGGGATATAAGAAATGCCTATGGCGATGATACCTGTCATCATGCCCTTTCCCATTACCGCAATAAGGATAAAGGAAAGAAGAAGCGGCGGTATTGCACTTATAACGTCCCACACCCTCATTACGATACTGTCAAGAGGACCTCTGTAGTATCCGCAGATAAGCCCAAGAGGAACACCTATTACTACCTCTATGGCAACTATAAGAAAGGCATTCAGAATGGAAGTTCTTGCACTGCATATGAGCCTTGAAAAAAGATCTCTGCCAAGTCCGTCAGTTCCGAAAATGTGTTCCTCAGAAAAGGCTGGAGCATATATGGCATTCACGTCTGTGGCAAGAGGGTCATACGGTGCGATAACGCTTGCAAAGAGCGATACGAAAACTATGACCGCAAGGAATATTCCCGTCACCGCCACAACAGGTGTGAAAAACGTTCCTGCTTTATTTTTCTTCTTCATTAAAAATCCCACCTTATTTAAGATCAACTCTCGGATCAAGAACGGTATAAAGTATGTCGATAACAAAACTCATTACAAGATAAGCTCCAAGCATGAAAAGCACAAGTATCTGAACTATAGGAAAATTGTTTTCCTCTATCGCCGATATGAGCAGACCGCCTATACCGGGAAGAGAAAAGACCTGCTCAACTATTACTGTCGAGCCTATAGAGCCTGCTATCATATATCCTGCAACTGTTATAACAGGAATAACAGCGTTGTGAAAAGCGTGCTTGTAGGTTATGTTGCTTTGCTTTAATCCCTTTGCAGCCGCTGTTGCGATATAAGGGGATTGAAGCTGATTTATCATGTTGCTTCCTGCTGACAGCTTCGCAAAGAACTCGCGCCATATTTACTTCGACCGCATTTCCTATGAATTTCTTTTGGTCGGCTTGTGTACCAATTAGCATATAATCTTCTGGGAATCCCATGATAAGCTTTAGTTCAAGTATCTTGAGCATCCGCATTAAGATGTCTACAATCTGATAGATAGCCATGAATTCTTTGATATTCTTTGTCATGGGACTATCATCCTCGAAGACTTCAATAAACACATTTCCGTAGGCATTTATCTTCACGAAATCCGGAGGTGGCGTTTCCGAACTAAACACTGTGTTTAGACTAACAAGGTAGGGAGGCCGCTTATCCATCCGGGCAATGAGGGTAAAGCATGGGTCGTTCACAGAGCTTCCGGGAGATATAAATTGCGGATTCATCAGGTAGTGCCATTTTCGGTTGGCAGTGATAACTGGTGCAGGGTCTTCAATCTGGCTGCCGATATTCCCGAAACTAGTATTCATTACCCATGGCCGGCAACTAACTAAATTATACTTCGGATTAGATGTTAAGGCTCCTAATGGTTGATTAATTCCGACCGGTTTACTTTGCCCAAACTGCTGGTCCATGAACCGACAGGTAGTTAGTGATAGCCGATCTTTTGTGAGTAGCGTTGGACATGGAGCATCAATATCTTTCCTCGCATCATTGAAATTGTACGAGCAAAGGAAACGTGGGCTCACGTAGTTGAATCTGTCTTTCGTTGGAACCGTAGAACATGGTTTATCTACCTGGCTTACATTGTCACCATTTCCGTAATACGCAGCGAGAAACTTAGCATTTATCAACGAATGGTTATCCTTACACTTGATGGTATGAGCCGTGTGTTCTCCATTGGCAAGTTGCCGGAACAGGCCTATGCTGCACATCA
>ENA-UEQI01000725-UEQI01000725.1-human-gut-metagenome-genome-assembly--contig:-NODE-725-length-12991-cov-22.961979_pt1 | contig 12991 bp, 13 predicted proteins | sample MGYA00242946_ERZ507945 | MGnify/ENA primary metagenome ERZ507945 (study PRJEB26167, sample SAMN06115467) | human gut metagenome | host: Homo sapiens | place: China:Guangxi | collected 2016-06-08... | reverse complement strand
GTCACTGCGAAGTTCCGCGCAACGACGCCGACGAGGCGCTGCGCGTCATGCGCGAAATGGCCGCTGAGCTGAACATAGACCCGGCGAAAGTAGGGGTGTCGGGCACCTCGGCGGGCGGCTATCTCGCCGGCAGCGTGGGTACGCTTTCGGAAGTGAAGCCCGATTTCATGATCCTCTACTACCCGGTGATTTCGGCCGACGCCGACAAACGCCACAAGGGGACGTTCGTGCAACTGCTCGGCGCCGACGATGCCGACAAACCCGTCGCGCAGGAGTTCTCGCTCGAAAAGAAGGTCGATGCCCGGACCCCGCCGACGCTGCTGTTCCACTGCGACGACGACAAGGTGGTGCCGGCCGTGAACAGCGCGCTCTTCTACCAGAAGCTCAAGGAACACGGCGTCAAGGCTACGCTCCACATCTATCCGTCGGGCGGTCACGGCTGGGGCATGAACCCGAAGTTCCGCTATTACGACGACTGGCAGAAAGCCACGCTCGACTGGCTCTCGACGCTTTGACGAACCTGTAAATATAACTGAAAGCCCCGCCGGAAAGCGGGGCTTTTTGTATGCGGTTTGCTCCGGATGCCGGCGGCGGGGCAGCATTCGGTTGCAACCCCAACCGGCGATGCGGCGGAGCGCCGTTATTGGCACGGAAATATGCACCGTTTAGGTGCTTAATTTTCATGTTCAAGACAGTTTTACCCGTCTTGCCTTGTTACATATTATATAGAACTTCAATTTTTAACTGCTGTTTCCGGCAGAAAGAGGTGTAAAGTTCACGCTTACACCTTCCTTGTTTTATTACTGCTCTTATCTGTATTTCATTCATTTTTTGTTCTCCTTTCTTCTGTTTTATGGGATTTTTCTGTATTTGTTCACGGCAGGGCATAGCTATCCCATGTTGCTATCATGCCGCTTTTCGTCTGTGTATGTCGCAATGCTCCAATACAACCGTATATGTTGTGCCGCCACTTGCTACCGTTGTGTGACTGTAAACTCTCATTTGTCCGCAGCACTCGCAGAAATACGGGTTTTCATACTCGCTTTCTTCCTGCTGCAATTTGGCTTCCTCAATCTCGCTTTCATCCCGTCCGAAGTATTCTTCCGGCAAATTACCTTTGTTGGAGTAGAAGCCGTAATACCTCACGATGCGGAAGTAACGCAGGGGAACGTGTTGCAACAATCGGGGGAAGAACTCACGATAGTGCAATGTCAGTTCCTTTTCTACCGGATTTCTTCTGTCGGGCGAGTTCAGGTAGTCACGATAGCGGAATGAAATGTTTTCACCATCCATTGCCGTAATCTTATACTCACTCAAACACGCTCTTTTGGAATATCTGCCTACATATTGTATCACCTGCTCCGGCATTTGTATCGGCGGCTCCAAATGCACAATCCAATCCTTTTTGTTCGCCACCTTTTTGATGAAGCCCATAAACTCCATGCGATCACGAAAATCATGTTCCAGTCTGCCCGCATCGAACAGTTCTATCAACGCATTTTCAAACTTGTAGCGAAACACCTTACAGATAGAGGGGATATGTACATAGTCACGTTCGGGAATGACAATCTTTCCGTTGCTGTCAATACCACCCCACGACATAATCATGTGCGTGTGTACATGAAACTGCTTCGTTTCCCCGTAGGTATGTAACACGGCAATCACTCCGGTTTTCAAGCCGAACTTATGCTGCATCCAGTCCTTAACAGTTTCAGCCGATGTGCGCATCAAGATATTCAATATTTCTTTCTTGTTGTGCTTCACCAAATCCAGTAATATATGCGGCAAGGTCATAACCACATGGCGGTGTGGCACTCGCAGCAACTTGTCTTTCATGCGTCCCGCCCATTTCAGCGTATCACGCCAACCGCATGACGGGCAGAAACGGTTCTTGCAGCTATGGTAGATTTCCCGTACTTCGCCACATTCGGGACAAGCATATGTATCTATGCCTAAAGCTGCTGTACGGCATACACGGATAGCGTTCACCGCCTTGTACTGTTCGGGGGTGATATACTCCGCCGGGTGCTGTGCATACTCGTCCCACCACCGATTGAAGAAATCCGATAAACGGTACTTCTTCGTGTTGTAACTGGCTGTATATATGCTATTTAACAAATCTACCATATTAGTGAGTTTATTTTTGTCCGCCTTTGACTTGCTGATATAAGTCGTTGATTTATAGTTGCTTTAGTTGTCTTGAATTTTTCGATAAACGCACCTTATGGTGTAGTTCCTATTCACTATTAAATCATTGTCTAATCATCATCCAAACAATCCAGCGGATTGGGGATTTTTGCTTTATAGGCGTTCGATACGTGCAGATAAATTGCCGTTGTTTTTATATCGGTATGTCCCATAAGTTCCTGTATGGTTCTTAGGTCTGTCCCTTGTTCCAGCAGGTGGGTGGCAAATGTGTGCCGGAGCATGTGCAGGTGTACCCGATGCTTTATTCCGGCTTTCCTTGCCGCTTCTTTCAAGATCTTAACCAATGCGCTGGGTGAGTATTGTTCGCCTGCCTGTTCGCCCTCAAAAAGCCATTTTTGCGGTCTGTATTCCCGGTAGTAAGCCCTTAGTTCGTTGAGCAGCTTTTCCGACAGTAGGGAATACCTGCACTTCTTGCCTTTTCCGGCAATCCTGATTAGCATCCGTTCGCTGATGATGTCTTGGGGTGTCAGGTTCAGAAGTTCGCTTCGGCGTAGCCCGGCAGAGTAAATGAGAGAAATCATGCACCTGTGTTTCCGATTGGATAACTGTGCGAAGATGCTTTTCATTTCTTCCCGGCTTAATACTTCGGGCAATGCCTTGTACTCTTTTGCACGGGCTATCCCGCCATAATATTGCCGCTTGCCTTTCCGGACTTTCTCGTAATAGAACTTGATAGCGTTGATGCGCATGTTCTGCTGGGTGGCGGATATGTGCTTTTCCTTTACCATGTGGAGCATATAGCTGTTTATGTCCTCGACCGTCAGCAGGTCAAGGTCTTGCCCCTTGTGGTATTCCATGAAGTCGCTGAAATAGATTTTATAGGCTTTTATGGTGGAAAGGCTGTACCGCTTCTGTTCCAGCAGTTCGAGGTAGCCTCTCGGCAGTATGTATTCCCTTTTAGGTTTGGGATGCCGCACGTAAACCCGGCTGTAATCAATATAGGCGTGGGGCGAATAGCGGTCATAGAAATCCGGCAGTTTAAAAGCGGTGGCAGGTATGTAGGCAGAACTATTGCCTGTCTTTTCCACGTCCGTATCTTGGGCGAGCAGCAGGGCGACAGCCTGACTGTTTACATACTCTATCCGTATGTAGTCCGCACCGTTTCTTTCTTCCTTGTACAGAACGATGCTTCCTCTCTGTTTCTGAACCTTATCCATGTCGCTGAAGATAATATCATATAGCCGCAAATATAAACAAAGAAACAGAAAAACCAACAGGATGGTTGGTTTTATTTTGTTAAAGTCCCTCTAATAGAGATTTATTGCTGTCCTATGCAGCCTGCCGCCTGTATTTCAGGCTTTCAACAGCGAATAGAGGAAGTGCAGGCTCCGTGCCAGCTTCTTGGTGTCCAGCCCTTGAAAAAAGGACTTTTCAAAGGAGGTTCCGAAGAATATCTGCCAGAACATCGAAGCCGCTTCATCCACATCCACATCCTGCCTGATTTCCCCGCTTTCCTTCGCCTTCTCGATGGCGGATTTCCAAAGCTGTAAGTTCTGCTCGAATATGGCGGCTATCTTTTTCTCCACGTTGGGATAGTACAGCCTTACCTGCATCAGCAGGTGGTAATAGTAGAAGTTGAAGCTGCACCCGTTGGGATTGTTCCCGTCGTCCAGCAGGCGCACGAGCCGCTGCATCGTGTTCTCCACTCCGGCTACATACCGGTCGATAAATTCTGACAATGAGCCTGCCGTGAAGTTGAACTTGTTTTTCGAGTGTTGGGTATCGAACACGTACCTGTCCGCCACAGCCGTGAACAAGTCCTGCTTGAACGGGAAATAATAGGTCAGTCCCGCTTTCGACAGTCCGCAGGTTCTGGCTATCTCCATCTGGCTTGCCTTCTCGTAATTCATCTTTGCGAATATCCGCAAAGCCTTTTCCAATACTTCATCCCTGTTGGTAAACATACTTTTATATCCTTTGGTTTTCACTTGCGAAGATAGTGATTTCAGGGATAATTCCCTTCACAAGCATTTATTTTTCACATCCTTGCAGTAAAAGACAGCCGCATGATCCACAAGTCCCTTTTCCATATCTGCCACCTCAAAAGGTTATGGCAGCCATTATATCCAACCGTACAGTCTCCATAGGTTTGGCACATCCTCTTGTTTCCCTTCAGTAGCAGCAAGTCCCGTGCTTTTACATCCCCATACTCTTACAGGAAGGGAACACTGGCAGCACCTTAACTGGCGGTAACCATCCTTCGGTTTCGAGTATCAGAAGACAGGATAATCTACACAGGATGCAAGCCATACAGAGGTGGTGCAAGGTGCAGCTATATTTATATATATAGCTGCACCTTGCACCAGCCACACAGGGCTGTTTTGCGGTTTGCACCGAAAACCTTTTAAGTTGTTGTAAATGAATAGGTTTTGAATTTTGATGTTTGTTTCAGGGGAAAGGTGGGATGAACGGGGTGTTCCGATAGGGCTTGGCGGCTTCGTGCTTGCCCTGCAAGGGTTTGGCAGGTGGGTGGCTGGAATGTCGGATTTAGGGCAGTCTTGGGGCTTTTATTCAATCCTTTGCCCTTTCCGGTCGATGTAATACAAATCATCGCTTTCCCAATAGTGGTATTCCCCATCCGAACCGGGAACTTCTTTCTGTTCTCCCGTGTCGGTTACTTTCGCCTTCCCGTTCTCGAAAGGAAAGCCAAAAGCGAAGCGTGGCTCTATGAGGGTATTGCCATGCTCGTCCGCATATCCGATACGCCCTTTTTCATCGACGATGCGGTAAACGCCTTCCTGCACGGAATCGTTGCCATTGTCATACCTGTATGGGACATAAAGGCTTGCGGGATGGCTGTTGCCTGAGGATATGGCCGTGCAACGGTCATGATAAAGGGTGAACAGCCATATTTCAAGCAGGATGGCAAGGACTGCAAGCACCGTGCAGACAAGGAAACGGAGGCGATAGCGTTGCCGTACCGATACATGGAACGCCCCGTAAAAGTCGTGCATCATGCGGTAACGTTCTTCGGTATAGATGCGCATATTCCTCCAAAACAGTATGGGGAACGGCAGTATCAGCGGGAAAAGCGTAAGGCGGTCGTCTGTCTCGTAAAGAAAGCGGACAGCCGGAGTGTCCAAGAACTGTAAAGCGATGGCGACCGGAAACAGAAGGCAGGCGAACTGAACCACGCTGATGACCGCAAAACTACGGTCAGGGAAGCCGTGCCGACAACTGCGCCACGTCCAATAAAAGAAGTGGTCGAAGAATCCGGGGAGCTTCGGCCGACCGGTTCTTTTATGTGGGGAGGCTTTCTTCATACGCTTGCGGCTATATAGGTGCAAATAAAACGTATTTCTTCCAAACGGAAAAGAATTTTGCGGTGAAACTTTTTGAGTGATTGGACTTTTCACTATTTTTGCTTTGATGTATAACGGTTCGTCCGTAAGGTATGAATTTGGCTTTTTCTGTTATTGTTATGGAATGGTTCGATAAGATAAGCGAGTTTATGGAGGGTCTGCCGGAGTGGTTGCAGGCGCATCCGAGGTACGGCTACCTGATCGTGGCGGGAATCCTGCTGCTGTGGCTTGTGGGGATTGTCTGCGGATGGCGGTGGACATACTCCCGTCCGGGAAGTTGGGAGGGGAATTTCTGGCTGGGTACGCTGGGTGAAAGGAGTTACCGTTTCTGGCTGGGGCTGATCGTTGCCGCCGCAGCGGGATGCGCCCTGTTGCTGTTCTTCGTAACGGGATAAGCAAGCGGAAAACAAGGAAAGGAGGAAGCTATGTTCAAGGAACCGGCATACTGGATGTATTACTTCTGGAGCAAGAACAAACGTGCAAGGAAAGACAAGGCGGTTATCTCCAATGCCACGTGGACGATGGCAATCCTGTGGTTTCTTAACCTGACGGCTCTCCATCTTTTGTTCGAGGCATGGGGATGGGATATGCTGACGGGCTGGTTCTCTTCCCTGACGGACAAGGTGGAATGGAGCAGGTTCAACCCGGTTGCCTACCTGTTCGCCGCAGCGATGCTCGCCCCTTTTATCTGGATTGCCAGAAAGCTGTATTACCGTCCTGCGAAGCTGAAAGCGATGCAGGCGAAGTACGAGACAATGGGCGAATACCGGAAACTGCTCGGTCAATGCCTGTTCTGGCTGTATATTACCGGCAGCTTCGCATCCTTCTTCATCATAGCCGAACAAAAGAACCATTCCAAGGAGCAACCGCTGATCGAAAGGTTGCAGGAGATACGGGACGGCAAATATCCCGTTGAAAAGACGCACTCACCAACCGGCAAGACATACTCACCAACCGGCAAGACATACTCACCGACCGGCGAATGACCTTCTTCCGGCTCCCCCCTGCTTACTGTCTCACGCCGTTCTGGGGGTGGAACCGGCACAGCCTTTCTGTTTTTCACGACCGAATATCCGAGCCTATGGAGCAAAATCCGAATCCGCAGCGCAAGGACATACCGTAACCGATGCAAAGCACCGGAAGGGTGCTTGTTGCAGACAATTTGTAATTTCGTGTAAGATTTATGTAATTAACATTAAAATTGAAACAGAATGAAAGAGAATCTTACACAAATTCTAATGAATGAAGCCATCCGGGAGGGATGGCGGGAGTGGATGGCAAAGGTGCGGACGGTATTGCCGCAAACGGATGCGGAGCGCCCGGTAACATGGATTGCGGCGGAACGGCTCGCACGGGATCACGGGCGGATGGTCCGGCTGGTAGAGCTGCTCAGGGAACACCGCCCCGTCCTTTCCTGCCGTGTGCAGGAAGAAGCCGGATTGCTGATACTGGTCGCCTACCACCGGCACGGCAGCTCGGCGGACTTCCTGCTGGATACGGCGGAGGCGTATTTCCGGGAGAAGGACTGCGGAGGATTCCTGTTCCTCTGCCGGATGCAGGCAAGCATCAACGCCTACGACGAATACCCGCACCTGAACGTGCTCTGCAACCGTCTGGCGGGACTGCTGTTCCGCTTCCGCCGTGAACGGGAGTCAGAGTACCGCAAGGGCATACCCCCGATGTTCGGCAAGGCGGACTTGCAGGAGGTGGAAAAGTACCTGCCGCACCTGCGGGGCTGCTCTTTCCGGGAAGAGGTCGCACTGGCTCTGCCCAAGGTGAAAAACGTGGAGGAGCTGGCACGGGAATGTGCCATGTCGGTCAATACGCTGGGACGGCGGTTCAGGGAGGAGCTGAACACGACTCCGCACCGCTGGCTGACGGAACAGCGGAAGGCGCACGTGATTTCCCTGCTGGCGGACACGGACATGCCCTTCCAAGAGATTGCCGACGTGTGCGGCTTCGCCACTCCGAGCTACCTGTGGGACTTCTGCAAGAAGCACCTGAAGGCTACTCCTGCCGAAATCCGTGAAATCGCCCGGTGCGCCCGTCCCGTCCGGCATCCTTTTCCGGTTCAGAAGTGAGGGGCTGACCGTTCGCAGCCGATTGGCGGACAATCCGAACATGGCGGTGAAAATTCAGAACGCCCGTTTCCCGGCACCCCGCTAACTTTGTTTCTTTATAAACAACCCGAGACAGAATCATGATGGAAGAATATTTCAATACATTGTTGCAGGAGACGGAGCGGCGCATGGCTGCCGCTGCCGCCGGTATGGAGGGAAAGGAAACGGTCGCCACCTGCCGGGAGATGGTTTCGTACCTGAAAGCCAAGAACCGTGAGCTGAAAGCGTATGCGCTCGCCCGTCCGTTCAGCGGGAACGAGGAGGAAATCCGTTATTTCAAATACTACAAGCCCGCCCTGACGGGCAGGTTGCTGTACTATTACCGGGTATATCAGATAGAGAGCGGCTGTCCCGGCTGCCTGCGGGTAGCCGAAACGTACTACCGCAGGGCGATGGAACGTGCCGAGCGGATGATGGAACGCTACCTGCCCTTCTACCAGTATTACCACAGCGGGGCGACATACCGGGACGATTACTATTTCCTGCGGGCGAAGGGCGAACTCAGCCCCGAAAGCGGCAGCTTCGTGCTGGACGAGGAAGCGGAGTTCTCCACGGGCTACGACATACTGGCGGCACGCCTGATCTCGGTGGAGATGCTGCTGGTCTATCTGAGCCGCCGGATAGAGCGTGCGGCACGAGGGGACGGTACGGATGCCGTGCCGGGGAAGGAACACCGCTGGACGGATACGAAAATCGCCGCCATACAGCTTGTTTACGGCATCCATGCCGCCGGGAGCGTGGACAACGGCAACGCCGAGATCGGCGAGCTGGCTGCGCTGTTCGAGAAGACCTTCCATGTGGATCTGGGCAACGTGTACCATGCTTTCGGCAGGCTGCGGGGACAGCAGAACCCGACGGCGTTCTTGGACGAGATGAAGGAGAAGCTGCTCAAAAAGATGCGGGACATGGACAGCAAGTAATCGGCAAGTCGGCAGCAAGTCGATAGCAAGTTGGCAACGGAACGGCAGAGGCAGCAGGAGATGAAAAGAGAGCGTCCGGAGGGCAGAAAAGAACCTTTCGGACGCTCTTTTTTGTTCTTTTTTGCTTCGATGTCAGTTCCTTTCCGCCTTGTTTTTACGTTGTTCCTACTCTTTCCTTGCCTTTTTCAGCCTTTTTATTGCCCGGAAAGGCGGACGGAAGGGCGGCGAGGGTGAAAAAAGAGGATGGAAAAATGCGCATCAGAAAAAAATCTTTGCCAAGGTGCCGGTATGGTGGCAGGAAAAACCGGCGAATCGGGCGACATTTGCGGCAGAAACCTAAAAAAGAGTACGACAATGGAAATAATGACCATCGAGAGCAACGCCTACCGCCTGCTCGTGGAGAAGATCGAGAAAATAACCGCCTACGTGGAGGAATCCCGGAACCGGGAGGAAACGGAGCGCAAACGGAAAGAGGAAGCGGAAAGCCCTGCCGCTAAGGGGCGGAAAGCCGACCCGAAGTGGATGACGCACAAGGAGGTGTGCGAGGCGCTGGACATCAGCCACCGCACCCTGCAACGCTACCGGCAGAAGCATATCATTCCCTATTCCATGATCGGGCGGCAGATACGCTATCCCCGGCAGGCGGTCGAGAGCCTGCGTGAGCGGTGGATGGTGGAGACACCCGCCGCCAAGGTCGACCGGATGATAGCGGAACATCCCCTGCATAACCGAAAAAACGGCAGCTATGGTAAAAAAGGAAGAGATACTGGCAAGAACCAGTAACGGGCTGGACGTGTTCCGCCACTACCTGCCCGTGAAGTGGCGGGTGGGCAGGAACTTCCTGAACCCGCTGTACGCCGACAGCAAGGCTTCGTGCAACGTGTATTACGACCGCCGGAGCGGTACGTACCGGATGAAGGACTTCGGCAACGGGGACTATTCGGGCGACTGTTTCTTCCTCGTGGCGAAGCTGAAAGGGCTGGACTGCCGGAACGCCGCCGACTTCGTGGAGGTGCTGCACACCATCGACCGGGAGCTGTGCCTCGGTCTGGAGGATGACAGCCCAGAAGACACTGCCGTTCCGGACGGCGGCTGCCGTACCCTGCGGCTCGTACCGGGCGCAAGGGAGCATGGGACAAGGGATGACCGGAGCGGTGAAGGAGTATCCGTCAGGGCAAGCGGGAGCGGCACGGAAAAGCCGGACGGGTACACGGAAGAGGCGGCTGCGCCCTTTGACCGTCCCGAACCGAAGCCCTACCGGACGACGGAAAAGCCGTTTACGGATGCGGAGCTTGCCTACTGGGGCGCATCGGGCATCACGGAGGAGCTGTTGCACCGTTACGGGGCGGTATCGCTCGCCGAGTACCGGGGCGAGACGAGGGAGGGCAAGGCGTTCGGCTTCAGTTCCACCCCGGCGGAACCGATGTTCGGCTACAAGGGGAAATGGGGCGTGAAGGTCTATCGCCCGATGTCGGAGGTGCGCTTCGTCTATGGCGGACACACGGGCGACAACTACTGTTTCGGGCTGGAGCAACTGCCCTCGAAGGGCGACCTGCTCTTCCTCACGGGCGGCGAGAAGGACGTGCTGACGCTGGCGGCGCACGGCTTCCATGCCATCTGCTTCAACTCGGAGACCTCGGTCATCCCGGCGAAGACCGTGCGCAAGCTGGTCTATCGCTTCAAGCACATCGTGCTGCTGTACGACACGGACAAGACGGGGCTGGAGTGCTCGGAGAAGCACCGTGCGCAACTGTCGGAGTACGGGGTGAAACGGCTGGTGCTGCCGCTGCCGGGGACGAAGGCGGAGAAGGACGTGACGGACTACTTCAAAGCCGGGCACACGAGGGAGGAGCTGATGGGGCTGTTCCTGAAACTGCTCGACACGCTGTACGGGGAGACGATGGCGGTGCTGAAATCGTGCGAGATCGACTACGACCACCCGCCCGAGCAGGCTGTCGCCATCGTTACCGCCGGGGAGGTGCCGTTAGGCTCGGAGGAGAACATCCTCTGCATCACGGGCGGCGAAGGGACGGGCAAGAGCAACTACACCGCCGCACTGGTCGCCGGGGCGATCATGGAACGGGAGACGGACGCCGACCTCTTGGGGGTGCGGGTGGAGCCGAACCGCAAGGGGCGTGCGGTACTGCTGTACGACACGGAACAGAGCGAGCAACAGCTCTACAAGAACACGGGGCGGCTGCTGCGCCGTGCCGGGCGTGAGCGGATGCCGGAGTACCTGCACGTATATTGCCTGACGGGAATGTCGAGAAGCGAGCGGCTGACCGCCATCGTGCAGAGCATGGACAAGTACCACTACCTGCACGGGGGCATCCATTTAGTCGTCATCGACGGGGTGGCTGACCTGATCCGCTGCGCCAACGACGAGGCGGAGAGCGTGGCGCTGATTGACGAAATCTACCGGCTGGCGGGAATCTATCGCACGTGCATAGCCGCCGTGGTGCATTTCGTACCGAACGGTCTGAAACTGAGGGGACATCTCGGCAGCGAGCTGCAACGCAAGTCCGCCGCCATCCTCTCCATCGAGAAGGACGAGAACCCGGAGGTGTCGGTGGTGAAGGCGTTGAAGGTCAGGGACGGCAGCCCGCTGGACATCCCCCTGATGCAGTTCAGATGGGACAAGCAAGCCGGGATGCCCGTCTATGTGGGCGAGAAGCCGAGGGCGGAGAAAGAGAAGCGCAAGGAGAAGGAGCTGGCGGAGATGGCACGGGAGGCGTTCGCCCGGCAGGAGAAGTACGGCTACATCGAACTGTGCGAGCTGATACAGGAGATGCTGGAAGTGAAGGAACGGACGGCGAAAGGCTACATCCGCTATATGCGGGAAAAGGAAATCATCGAAAAGGAGGGCGACTGCTATGTACACGGACAGGGAAGAGTTTGAGGGCTGGATGGAGCGCATCATGGAACGCTTCGACCGGACGGAGAAATTGCTGGAAAGGGTGCTGAAGAAGAACAACACGCTCGACGGCGAGGAGGTGCTGGACAACCAAGATCTGTGCCTGCTGCTGAAGGTGGGCATCCGCACGCTGCAACGCTACCGTGCCATCGGGGTGCTGCCGTACTTCACCATCAGCGGCAAGGTGTTCTACCGCACGAAGGACGTGCACGAGTTCATCCGCACCCGCTTCGCCGAAGTGGAGGAACGGGCTGCGAAACGCAAGGAGAAGGAAGCCCGGAAAGCGGAAAGGCGCAGGAAAAGGGGGCTGTTCCCGTGAGAATGACATTTTTCTGACGGTGCTTTAGGTGGATGAAGCCCTGCCGGATCGTGAGATTAGGCGGGGCTATTGTTTTGTTATTCGGGAAGTTTCACTATCTTTGCGATGCGAAGATAGGATGCGGCTCGGCATTGCTCTCGCCTTTCGCTATCTTTGCCATACAAAGGCAGAGGACGGTGCTTTCGGGTACGGTCGCTGTCGTGACATAGAAGATTCATACCCGGCTTGGAAGCAGGCGGGGTTGATATACATATTGTACGTTCGCTGAACGTCTTATACGAAAAACTGGCACTTTTTTGACAAACAAGACGGATGGCGCAATGCGCATGCTGTATGCTTATACGGCGTGGGCTTGCCTATTCTTGTTTGTCGGGTATGTCAGTACCTTCGTATTAGGAATAGACCTGACGGAGAAGGAACGGGTGCAGTTTGTTACAGGGGATGCGGCAGCGGAACTGCGGAGAATAAAAGCGGACGGCGAAGGTACGGTAACGGCTTACGGAGCGGAAACCGGAGCTTTGCTCTTGGATAACGGGCTGGCGGACGAAATCGTGGTGACAACCGTACCGGTACTGGTCGGCGGCGGTGAGAAGGCACTGGAGTGCGGGCTGAATGACGGCAGGATATGGGTCGTGCGATCGAGCAAGGTATTGGAAGACGGGAAAATCCGGACGGTGTACGGAAGGGTGTGCCCATGAAATGTAAAAAGCTGCTGAAAAGCGGCTCAGGTCATTTAGGAAAGGGCGACGGATTATAAAAAAAACGACCCGCCGATTTGAGCATTTTCACTGTTGTTCAACAACTCGTGTCAAGAGGCTTGGCAGGTTCTACTGGTGCAAAGATACACAAAATTCTTGGAATGACAACGGGAATATATAACAAGAGTACGACAATCGGTTGCCGTACTCTTATAAGAGATTTACCCAAAGTACGCTGAACGGACGGGAAGCGGGGTAAGTATTAATGTAAAGATAAGGAAGACAGTTATTCCTGTCTAATGATCTTTAAGATCAAGGCTTTTATTGTTGTTCTGTCGGAAGTCGTGATTGGTACTTGGAAACAAGTATTTGCTCATTTTTTTGGCTATTATTGAGAAAGAAGAATTTTAACGTTTCCTTTAGCACGTTTCCTGCTTGTTCTAATCCTCGTTCCTTCACATATGCATAAAACACAGACTTACTAATTCCATTATTTAGAACTTGAAATGT
>ENA-UEQI01000704-UEQI01000704.1-human-gut-metagenome-genome-assembly--contig:-NODE-704-length-13247-cov-20.133941_pt1 | contig 13247 bp, 9 predicted proteins | sample MGYA00242946_ERZ507945 | MGnify/ENA primary metagenome ERZ507945 (study PRJEB26167, sample SAMN06115467) | human gut metagenome | host: Homo sapiens | place: China:Guangxi | collected 2016-06-08... | reverse complement strand
TTTCGGGGCATAGCGCAGTTGGTAGCGCGCCTCGTTCGGGACGAGGAGGCCGTGGGTTCAAATCCCGCTGCTCCGACCAAAAAGAACCAGTACACATTCGTGTACTGGTTCTTTTTTGTCTCCGCGCGGGATTTGAACAGGGCGGCGGTGCGAAGCACCGCAAACAAAGCCATAATATGGCTTTGTTTAGCCCGCGGGTCCCAACCGGTAGGAATGTCTAACAGGGTGCATGCTGCTAGGAGCAGCGAGATCTGCAACCCGAAAAGTTTTGACTTGTGTTCTAAATATGATATACTGGAAAAGCAAAGCCATATTTGGCTGCAGAACGGACAAAAAAGCGAGGAAAAACAGAAACTATGCAGGAAACAAAAAAGAAAAAACGGGCGGTCGCGCTTTTTGTGATCGTTCTGATCTGCCTTTGCAGCTGGTGGGCTGTGCGGAAAGAGGGTTTCTTTCTGGATGAGATCTACTCCTACGGCCTTGCAAACAGCAGTTATGTTCCGTTTTTAAGCTGGCTCCATGGTGGAGAACAGGTGGCAAACGGCAAGCTGCCGGAGGCAGTGTTCACGCAGAGCGAGTTTCTGAATTATGTTGCCCCGCAGGGAAGCACACGGTTCGACTATGCGTCGGTCTACTACAACCAGACGCAGGACGTTCATCCGCCGCTGTTCTACTTTTTGCTGCACACGGTGTGCTCATTATTTCCGGGCAGCTTTACAAAATGGACGGGTCTGGGGATGAATTTTGTGCTGCTGGGCGGCACGCTGGCAGCGCTGTATGCGCTGGGCATGGAGCTGTTTGCAGACTGGAAAAAAGCATTGTTCGTCTGTGCATTGTATGCGTTCAACCGTGAAATGATCTCGAATGTGACGATGGTGCGCATGTATATGCTCATGACCTTGCTGACGATCCTGCTTGCGCTGCTGGTGGCAAAGTCTCTTCGCAGGCCGTCTGTGCCCAAATATCTTCTGATCGGTGTAACCATCTATCTTGGCATGATGACCCAGTATTTCTTTGTGGTCTATGCCTTCCTGCTGTGCGCAGCATATGACCTTTACCTGATGTTCCGGCGCGAATGGAAAAATGCTGCTGCATTTTCGCTTCCGGCACTTGCGGGCGTTGGCGGAATGCTGCTCACCTTTCCGTGCTGGTATGCACAGCTGCACTCGCAGGATACGGTTTCGCTGGAGTCAACAGCAAACAATCTGCTGGATCTGGCGCAGTACCCCAAAGGCCCGCTGGAGCTGATCGGCTGGAGCATCGTCGGTTTTGCTGTAGGCGCAGGCATTATGGCCGTGCTGATCCTGACGAAGCTGGGGCAGCGCTGGCTGCCGGGCAAGTTGCGCGGCACTACGCTGATCCCCGGGGATGTCAAGCTGATCACGGTCCCGGCGCTTGCTGCATTTCTGGTTATCGCGGTGATCTCGCCGTATAAGTCGCTGCGGTATGTGTACCATCTGCAGCCGCTGGAAGCGCTGTTTTGTGGCTGCGGCCTTTTTTCCATTCTGGATACGCTGCGTGCAGGCACCAGAAAGCGCATTCTGCAGATCGTGTGCCTTGCAATGGTCGTGCTTGCGTTTGTGATCGAGCCGGAGCGCATGTACAGCGGTACTTATAAGATAGACAAAGAACTGGAACAATACAGTCAGGCCGCCTGCGTGGATATTACCGGGGACCTTGGCAGTTTCACTTCCGGCGTGCAGGAGCTTCTCAAATTTCAGGAGGTCTGTGTGGTGCCGGACGATTCCAGTGAGCTGCTGGTGCAGTATAACACCGGCGAAAATGATACGCTTGTGCTGTTCATTGGAGGCCGGGGGCTGTGGCAGTTCGTGACGGCAGAACAGGTGGAGCAGATCACGGCCCAGAACATGGAAACTGCGTGGAACGTTGCCCGACAGGGTGGCTATGAGGATGTTTCGCTGCTGGCAACGCAGGAGTTTGAACAGATCTTTGTTTTGAAAAAGTGAACGCTTTGCGGCACAGCAGAAGGGAAAACTGCCTTTTTTGCGCGTGCTATATCGTTTTAAGGTAAAGTGTGCTAGAATAGTACTATCAACGATTCAGGAGGGTATCCCATGCTCAAACGACTGCGCAAAGCGCACCCGATCTTATTCTGCGTTCTGGCAGAAGTGGTCTTTCTGGCAAGCCTGTTCGTAACAGATCTTGTCTTTACCATTGCATTGGTTCTTTTTCGGGCGGATTTTGCGTCCATTGATACATACCTCTACAGCACTCTGCAGGAGCTGGTGGGGGCCATGGTGGCAGTGCTGTTTCTGGTACGGACAGACCGTGCTGAGCTGCTGCGCCGCCGCGGCAGCGGCTTTTTCAATGGCCTGCTGGTGGGCATGTACCCGCTGGTGTTCATTGGCTACAATGCCTTTGGGTCGCTGGTGCTGGGCCGGCCGGAGAACGGCGTGCTGCAGCCTGCGGCACGCATCTGCACCTTCCTTGTCAGCATGGCCATGGTGGGTGTGGCCGAGGAATTCATCTTCCGCGGTGTCATTGCCCAGACCCTGCTGGAGCACTTTGGCACCAGCCGCGCCGGTGTGTGGAAGGCCTGCCTTTTGTCCGGTGTGCTGTTTGGTGCGGCGCACCTGACCAATATCCTCAGTTCGGCACCCTTCGGTGTGCTGATGCAGTGCGTGTTTGCAGCATCGCTGGGCACTCTTTTTGCGGCGATCTACTTCCGCACCGGCAATTTGTGGGTGACGGTATTCCTGCATGGTGCCATGGATATTTCGTCCATGCTCATCGGTGGGCTGTACGGCACCACTACCGTGGCCGATGCGGTAAGCGGCTACGATGCATCCATGCTGCTTTCGGTGCTGCTGTATCTGATCCCCACCGCAGTTCTGCTGCGCAAAAAGAAGCTGCCGGAGGTACAGCTGTACTGGCACCAGTACGTAAAAAAATAAAGGCAGGATGCAAAAAATGTCCTTGCATTTTGCACAGGGTTCTGGTATACTGTATCTGTTACCGTGGTACGGGGTTGGGAGTATGCCCGCTTTTTGGGAATGCCGTTTCCCGCCGCTGTTCCATTGGCACATAAAATTTTATAAAGAGGTATGTAACTATGAACAAGCAGGAAGTTATGGCCAAAGTCGCTCTGACCGAGAAGGACACTGGCTCTCCCGAAGTTCAGGTCGCTCTGCTGACCGCTCACATCAACGAGCTGAACGAGCACCTGAAGAAGAACCCGAACGATCACCACAGCCGCCGCGGCCTGATGAAGATGGTTGGCCGCCGCCGCAATCTGCTGGCTTATCTCCAGAAGAAGGACATCGAGCGTTACCGTGCTCTGATCGCAACTCTGGGTCTGCGTAAGTAATTTAAACAGAGGGCAGGTACCGCAAAGGTGCCTGCCTCTTGCTTTTGTATACAAATGGCAGCGGCTGCGTATTGCAGCAGTAAATCGAACGCCTGTGCCCCGAATGCTTTTTCATGGCGCGGGCGGCTCACATCAACGGCAGAGACATTCCCCCGGTGAGGGAAATATCTCAAACAAAACCGGATGTGAACGGCACGGACGCTGGATTTATTGCTATGATGCGCGTGCCGCCGCCTTTTGGATAGAAAAAATCCGAAAAAACAAGGAGGCAAAAACAATGGCAATTGAATTTGGTTCCCGCAGAGAGACCTTTGAAAACTACAAGGTCTACGAGACCATGCTGGCGGGCCGCCCGTTCAAGGTAGAAATGGGCAAAATGTGCGGTCTGTCCAACGCCAGTGCGCTGATCCGCTACGGTGAGACCTGCGTGATGTGCAACGTGGTCATGAGCCCCAAGCCCCGCGAGGGCGTGGATTTCTTCCCCCTGAACGTGGAGTATGAGGAAAAGCTCTACGCCGCAGGCCGCATCCCCGGCAGCTTTATGCGCCGTGAGGGCCGCCCCGGTGAGCGCGCCATCCTGACCAGCCGCGTGGTGGACCGCCCCATGCGCCCGCTGTTCCCCAAGGAAATGCGCAACGACGTGTGCATCACCATGACCGTCATGAGTCTGGACCCCGACTGCAGCCCTGAGATCGCCGGTATGATCGGTGCTTCTCTGGTCACTGCCGTGTCCGACATCCCGTGGAACGGCCCCATCGGCGGCGTGCAGGTGGGTCTGGTGGACGGCGAGATCGTGCTGAACCCCACGCAGGAACAGCGCAAGGTGAGCGACCTTGCCCTGACCGTTGCCGCCACCATGGATAAGATCGTGATGATCGAGGCCGGTGCCAACGAGGTGGACGAGGATACCATGCTGAACGCCATCAAGGCCGCTCACGTGGAGATCAAAAAGACCATTGAGTTCATCAACAAGATCGTTGCCGAGCGCGGTAAGCCGAAGATCGATTTTCAGGTGGTGGGTCTGGATATGGACGTGTTCCACGCCATCCAGAACAAGTATCTGGACGACTTCAAGGCCGCTATGGACACCGACGACAAGAATGTGCGCGATGCCGCTCTGCTGCCCATCATGGACAAGATCGCCGAGGAGTACCCCGACCTGACCGCTGCAGACCTTGATCTGGTCAGCTACAAGATGCAGAAGTTCGTAGTGCGCCGCTGGCTGCTGGACGAGGGCAAGCGCGTGGACGGCCGCGGCATCAACGAGATCCGCCCGCTGGCTGCCGAAGTGGGCATCCTGCCCCGCGTGCACGGCTCCGGCATGTTCACCCGCGGCCAGACGCAGGTGCTCACCACCTGCACTCTGGGCGGCACCAAGGACAACCAGCTCATGGACGACCTGACCGACGAGCAGACCAAGCGCTATATCCATCACTACAACTTCCCGCCGTACTCTGTGGGCGAGGCCCGCGCACCGCGCAGCCCCGGCCGCCGCGAGATCGGCCATGGCGCACTGGCAGAGCGTGCTCTGGTGCCCGTGCTGCCCTCTCTGGAAGAGTTCCCCTACACCATCCGCTGCGTGTCTGAGGTGCTCTCCTCCAACGGTTCCACCTCTCAGGCATCCATCTGCGGCTCTACGCTGGCCCTGATGGATGCAGGCGTGCCCATCAAGGCACCCGTTGCCGGCATTTCCTGCGGCCTGATCACCGAGGGCGACCGCTGGATGACCATGCTGGACATTCAGGGCGTGGAGGACTTCCACGGCGATATGGACTTCAAGGTGGGCGGCACCCGCAAGGGCATCACTGCCATCCAGATGGACATCAAGATCGATGGCCTGACCTACGACATCATTGCCGAGGCTTTCGAGAAGTGCCGCAAGGGCCGCCTGTATATTCTGGACGAGATCATCAAGCCGGTGATCGCAGAGCCCCGCCACGAGCTGAGCCGCTACGCACCCAAGATGTTCAGTATGATGATCCCCACCGATAAGATCAAGGACGTGATCGGCAAGGGCGGCAAGGTCATTCAGGACATCTGCGCTACCTGCAACTGCAAGATCGACGTGCAGGAGGACGGCCATGTGTTCGTCTCTGCTGTGGATCAGGAGGACGCAAAGCGCGCCATCTTTACCATCAAGACCATTGTGGAGGACCCCGAGATCGGTGCCATCTACAAGGGCAAAGTGACCCGCCTGATGAACTTTGGTGCCTTCGTTGAGATCGCACCGGGCAAGGAAGGTCTGGTGCACATCTCCAAGCTGGACACCAAGCGTGTGGAGCGCGTGGAGGATGTGGTGGCCGTGGGTGATGCCATCGTGGTCAAGGTGACCGACATCGACCAGCAGGGCCGTATCAACCTGAGCCGCCGCGATGCCATTCTGGCGCTGGAAGCCAAGCGCGCCGAGCAGCAGGCACAGCAGCAGTAAACCCTGACTGCATAAAAGAAACCGAAAAAGAGGACCCGATGCATCTGCATCGGGTCCTCTTTGTTGTATCAGAATAAAATTATACTGTGCGGTATTTGCGATCCAGCGCCCAGCCGAATGCAAACAGCACCACACCGCTGACAGCCAGCACCGGCACGGGCCAGTTCAGCTGACCGGTCTGCGGCAGACCGCTCATTACCGGGTTATCCGGGTGGCCCGGAGCCACGGGATTGTCCGGATTACCGGGTGCTACCGGATGATCCGGGTGGCCCGGAGCCACGGGATTGTCTGGTTTACCGGGAGAGACCGGGTTATCCGGGTTGTCCGGCGGGATAGGCGTATCAGGATGATCGGGCGTAGGCGGGGTAGGAGGCGTAGGAGGCGTAGGCGGCGTGTCCGGCTTGGTGGGGGTGTAAGCACCCACCTTGGGGTTGGCATCCACCGCATAATTCCACTTGCCATCCTCCGCCATGGGCAGAGAGACAAGGAACGGATTGATCGGCTCATAGCCCTTGGAAGCCTCGGTCTGCACGATCAGATACAGGCCCAGCTCCAGACCACGGAAGGTCACGTTGCCGTCCGCATCAATGGTCTTTGTGGTGCCCTCGGCGCTTTGGGGCAGATACTCCTGCAGCTGGGCCGCAAGGGTGCTGTCGGTCAAATCACCCAGCGCAATGCCGCAGCCGTAGAAATCGCCGCAGTATTCGTAGCTCAGGTTGCCGTTTTGGCGCTTTACCTCGGCCACACGGTACAAAGTGAGCTTGCCGCCGCTCAGCGCCTTATCGTTGGCGCTGTCGTACAGCGTAACGCGGATGGTGCCGGTAGTGGGATTGCCGCTGCTGTCCACCAGCTTGATGTTTGCGCTGGTGGCAAGGGCAGGCAGCGCACTTGTTACCAGAAGGCACAGCACCAAAAGCAGGGCCGCAGCATGCTTTTTGAGATCAGTGCGTTTCATGTTTTTCACCTCTTGTAGATTTGCGTTTGCGGTTGGAGAACAGCAGCCAGAGCAGCAGCACCAGCAGCAGGGGCAGTGCCATGATGGGAGCTGTGATGATCGGTTCGATCTTGACGGCATCGGCTGTTACACGGATGTGCTTGAGCTTGTCCGGCGTTTCGATGCGGCGCCCGCGCACCAGAAGGCGGTGGGAGTTGATGCCGTAGGGGGTGCAGGTCATCAGGGTGACGTAATCCTTGCCGTCCACCACCTTGAGGTTGTCGGTCTCGGTGGGCAGTACAATGGAGATCTGGTCCACCTCATAGGTCAGCACCCGGTCCAGCACTGTGATGGTGAAGGTGTCGCCCACTTCCAGCTGGTCCAGATTGGTGAACAGCTTGGCGCTGGGCAGGCCGCGGTGGGCCGAAATGACCGCGTGGGTGCTGCCGCCGCCCACCGGCAGGCTGGTGCCCTCCAAGTGGCCTGCGGCGATCTGCAGCACGCCATCGCTGGTGCCGTGGTAGATGGGCAGCTCCACACCGATCTTTTCAATGGTGATGTAGCCCATAATGCCGGTGCCGGTCACATCCAGCGTGCTTTCGTAGGTGGGAAAGCGCTGCGGGAAATACAACGCGTCCGGGTCGGCGGCGATCTGCGCATTGAACGCATCTGCCGCCTCGAAATAGGCGCTGTAGTCGGCGTCGGTCAGCTTGTCCACATCCTCGGCATAGGTGGCCACAGCACGGGACTGATGCAGCTGGTTGACGTAATCGCTGAGGGTGGGGTATAACATCACGGATAGACCCACGAAAAAGACGAGGATCAATATAATGGTGCTTTTGTTCTTTTTCATGGGCTACTCCCTGATGTTATAAGGATAGGAGCGGGGGCCTTGCGGCCCCTTTGCTCCGGGTTCTTGGGGGAAATGGAGCTTACTTGTTCTCCATGCGCTTCTTGGTGACCAGCAGAACGATGGCCGCAACCATCAGGCCGCCGCCGACCACATAGAAAATGGTGGTGCCGATGCCGCCGGTGGAGGGCAGGGTAATGCCGGATTTGTTGTTGATGATGGTGGTGGACAGGTTGGAGCCATCAAGATCAACACGTTCGTTGGTGTGATTTGCTTTGATGGTCACTCTGGTTACCTTGCAGGCACTGTAACCGGCAGGAGGGGTGGTCTCCTTCAGGTAGTAGGTGCCAGCGTCCAGACCTCTAACGTTGAACGTGCCATCCTCGGCAGACTTCATTTCAACAGCGGTTTTACCTTTTGCGTTCTTGATGGGGTAGTAGAACTTGCCTTCTTGGTAGAGCTTTACTTCCTGAGTACAATCTTCGTCGCTGTACAGACTGAAGCCAGCGCCCGGCAGCTCGTTGCCCTGTTCAGCTTTATCATGATACTTGGTGTTGTTCAGCTGGTAGGTGTACACACAGACTGCGCTTTCGGGAGTCCTATCAAAGAATGCGCTGCTTCTGGGATTGTTGGAATAGATGAGATAAACACTATTCTTGTTCTCAGTATTAGAAGCATCGCCTGCAGTATTGACATAGGCCTTTTCGTTCAGGTGTGCAGTATAGGTGACCGTAATAGTAGCGCCGTTATTCAAATTGAGCCCTGGTGCACAGGTCTTGACATCCTCAATGCTCAGTGTGAGATCCTGATTGGAAGCATCAGAATAATAATTTTCAGCCGGAATGGGGATATCGGCACCGCCATTATTGATCACAACAGTATCCCAGCGGTCAAAGGTAATGCCTGCAGACAAAGTATCACAAAAGGTAACCATGTACTCGTCATAGTAATCGTAAGCACGGTCGGGGCTTGCGGGCAAGGTAGCGGTCAGCTTGAACTGGAACTCTTCGTTGATTGCATGGTCAGCGCTGGAACCAAAACCTGCTTTGTTGGCGCCATCCTGATTGTCATAAACTTCCTTCTCAACAGTGGGCTTTACAACCTTACGATTAATTGGAACGACATAGGGTGTTTGGGGAACATTCAGCAGGAAGAAGGAATTGTAGGCATGATAGTAATCGCCAGGGTTAAAGTAGGTAGTATCAACGATCAGATAATAACCTGACTTTGGAATGTTGATGCCACCGGTGTGATCTGTAATGACGGGTTCCGGTTTTGCGTCTGCATTCGGGTAGAGATAGCTGCATACAACGCGCGCAAAAGCGATGCTGTTATCATCGGAATTACTCCATTGGCTGATAACCGCAAGAACATTCTGAGCAGTGGCAGCAGTTTCAAACTTTTCGCCGATGGTAGGATCGTTCTTCAAGTTGGCCAGAAAAATATCAGGTTCAGTGATGTTTTGGCCCCAATCAACGCCGGAAAGCGTCGGATTGTCCTTACTAATAACACCCTTGAAGATCTGGAAAGCGCTGTAACCGTGGGTTCCGTTGAGGTTCTCCTCAGTCTCCCCAGGGTTGTATGCAAACGCCGGGATCGCCATGGCGCACACCATGGCAACTGCCAGCAGTGCGGCCAGCAGCTTTTTGATTGCTTTCTTCATCATGATTTGCGAAAGTCTCCTTTCAAGTTTTTCTGATTCCTATTTTCAGGGTCTGCTTCCGGCGCAGAATCAATTTTGCCGCCGTGTCAGGAAGAATGCAGGTTTTTTAACGTGCCCTCCTTTCGCGTCTGCGCTTTCTGCAAACCCCGCACACCAGAGCGGCAAGCATCAGCGCGCCGCCGCCTGCTGTATACAGTTTGGTACCGGCCCCGCCGGTAGAGGGAAGTTCGTAGTCGGACGGATCGGCCTGACTGGTGAACACAAGGCTGTCGGTTTTTACCGACTCTTCGGCATCATCGCTGATGGTCGTGTCCAGAATCCTGATGTTATTGATTACTTTACCGTCAACAGCCGTTTCGCCAACGTCCTTCAGCTTGACGGTATAGCAGATAGAATAGGTGCCTGCGGCAATGGGGGAATCGGCAGAACCCAAGGTGATCTTGCGCTCACCATTATCATCTTCCCAAGTGATGCGGAGCGTTGTATCGTCTTCTTTCATGCTGAGCCGGAGCGAGTCTTCGACATATTCGGCGGTTACGCCGGTGGGCAGGGTCATGCTGTCCGCAAGCGTCAGCGGGCCGGCCTGTTCGTTCTGGACCACAAGCGTAACAGTGTAATCCAGGTAGGCATCGCTGCCATCGCAGCGCGGGTCCTTCACGCTCTGGTTAAGGTCATAGTTCTTATCGTCTTTTTTATCCTCATCGGGGGTTTCATCCGGGTTGATGGTGATATCAAGGGTGTAATCTTCTTTGACCTCGATCTGATTAAAGCCGCTGCTGGTGACCTCGCTCTGGTTCCACTGGAAATTGAAGGAAACGTTGCTGGTGACCTTGGCATCGGAAGGATCGGCGCCTTCCTCCTCTTTCTGCTTGATATAGTTTTGGTCGTACCGCAGCACGGCGTACCAGCAGCCGTCATTCCCCTTGAGCAGCTGGTAGCTGCCGCAGGTGTCATAATTGCCGGTATCTTCCAGTTTGCCGGAGATAAGCTCGTCCTCCAGCACATCAAAGCTCTTGGGCAGCTTAACATGGACACAGTAGTCGTTGTCCTGGATCGCTTGGGCCGGGATATCTGTGACGGTCAGGCTGCTGTGCAGAAGCTCCGAAATGGTGGTGACGTTGGTATCCTCGTATTCAGTGCCATTCTTGCGCTGCACCTTCAGAGCAGTGAGGTGATCCAATGCATCCAGACCTTTGATGGTGGTAATGGCACCTGCGTCATCTTCGACTTTGAAATCCGGCGTAGACACGCCGTAATCGGCCTGCTGCGCATTTGCCACAGACACCAGCGTTGTCACCTGCAAAGCATTCAGCGTGACTTTAGCCACCTTGCCATCCACATCGCCGGAGATCACGGTCAGGGTGCCGAAATCTTCGTCCACATCGCTCACGATGCCAACGGTGCTGGCATCTACGGTGTATTCCTCAATGTGGGGCGCGGTGCCGGTGGCGGCCGCAGCATCCATGGAGAGCAGGGCAATGTCGGCATCGGCGGAATCATCCTGCACCTGCAACGGCTGGCTTCCCGCGGCCACAGCCTTGGTCACGGTGCCATTGTAAATGACGATATCACCGGGCATTGCGGCATCAGACGGCAGATCACCGTCAAAATCCATGGCATAGCCGCTGCCGGTCTCTTCGTTGTACAGCGCGCTGCGCAGCTGGCTGTGCAAAGACAGCACGCTGGAAACCTGCGGGATAGCGCTCTGGGGGATATCGGCATATTTCAGGCAGTAGGAAAGGAACATCACGTCCCATGGGCCGTAGTCGTTGCCGTAGTCGTTGCCGTAGCGGGTGTAGTGGCGCACGGTCTCGCCGTCGGCATCGTCCAGCTGGAAGTTGCGCTCGCTCTGCTCATAGCCCAGCTGGCTCTCGGCTACGGCCAGCAGGTCGTCGGCCCAGTTGCCGCTCAGCGTGGTGCCGGTCTGTGCCAGCCATTCGTCCTCGTCCTGCGTGCCGTCCAGCGGGTCGGACAGGCAGTTCACCGTGTGGTGATGCTCCGGCAGGCCGCAGACCAGCACTTCCTCGTAGCAGGCATCGGTGTGGTGGTGCACCGGGGTCTCGATCACAGGATCGACCACCACGGGCTTTGCGGCCACCGGCTCCTCAAACAGGGCCACCGGGTCATAATCGGGGTTCACTTCTTCTACAAGCTCGCCCTCTTCCAGACCGCACACCAGCTCATAGGTGGTGGTGTAGCAGCTGTCGTCGTGGGTGTGCTCGAACAGCTCACAGATCAGGCTGCCGTCCTCAGGGTCAAAGCAGTCGTCGGTGTGCTCGTGCTCTTCTTCCCGGCAGGTCAGCTCCTGCACTTCCTGATAGCAGTCGTCGGTGTGCTCATGGGGCACAAAGATGTACTCCGGCTCTGCGGAATGGGCTGCAATGCCGGGATCATCCGCATCCACGCCGAACGCATCACCATCCATGCCGAATGTATCATCAAAAGACATGCCGTCGTCCGTCATGGTGGCGTTCCAGTCCTCCGGTTCGCCTTCCTCATAGCCGCACACCAGCTGCTTTTCATAGCAGGCAGCGGTGTGCTCGTGCTCCAACTCGCCGCACAGATATTCGGCCGTTTTGGCAATGCCCACGCCATGCAGCTGCCAGTTCACGGACAGGCCGGTGGTAAGCGCCAGTGCCAGCAGCAGCGCAGTATAGCGTCTGGCGCGCTGGTGGTTCCGACGGAACTTTTTCAAATATTCTTTCACAATATCCCGCATGATTCCTAAACCTCCTTAGTGGATCAACGAGAAGCTGGACAAGGGCCATACCCGCAAAAAAACCTTGCCTACGATCTGACTTTTTTCCACACAGCCGATCACACTGCTGCGGCTGTCAATGGAGGTGGCCCGATGGTCACCCAGTACGAAATACCGGTTTTCCGGCACCTGATAGGGAAATTTGATGTCGCATTCGCCCAGAGCCAGTTCATCTACATAGGGCTCATCCAGCGTCTGGCCGTTCACAGTGACCACACCGTCCTCGTCCAGTTCGATCACATCACCGGGCAGGCCGATGATGCGCTTGAGCAGAAGCTTATTCTGCCAGTAAAATCCGCAAAGGTCGCCGGTCTTCATGTCGCTGCCCTTGACCAGCAGAATGATGTCCCGGTCCTGCAGAGTGGGGTTCATGCTGTCGCCGGAGACCTGCAGCACCGGCAGAAACAGGGTGGCCAGCAGCACGGCAACGGCCGCGACCACCAGCAGCGTGTAGACAGTGCTGCGCAGCACCCGCATATAACGGCTGCGGTAGGCCAGACGTTCGCGCTCTGCTTCCACCTCTGCTGTGGATGGAATGGGCGTGAACCTGATCTTTTGCTCTTTCATTTGGCACGCTCCTCCGGCAGGAATTCCGTGCTGTGATAGCCGTCCAGCAGTTCGCTGGCCCGGCGGTCAAAAGCGGCCCGGCGCTGCTGGATCTCCTGCTGCGTCCGGGCAAGCATTGCCTTGCAGTCCGCTTCGGTCTGGGCGCGCTTGCGTGCGGCGGCTTCCGTTTCCGCGTCGCACTGCTGCTGGGTACGGGCCTTCAGGTTCGCAGCCTCGGTCTGTGCCTGTGCAAGGATCTGCTGGGCTTCGGCTTCCGCCTGAGCGCGCAGAGCACTGGCAGCGGCATCGGTGTTTTTGTTTGCTGCGAGCACCGATGCAACGTATTCATCAGCCGCAGCCTGCGCCGCTTCAAACACCTTGTTCAGCTCCAGTGCAGCCTGCGCAATGGAACCTGCGTTTTCAATATGGATCTGCCGTTCCTGCAGCTGGGCAGACAGGGCAGCGTTTTCTGCCCGGAGCTGGTCCTCGCTCTGCTTGAGCGCCAGAATGATCTCGACTAATTCGGTGCGGCGCATGTGCCGCAGTTCACGGTCTGGCATAATGATCGATTTCTCCCGCAAAAAGTGGTCGGATTAGGCGAACGAAAACTTTCGACAAATACGAAAATTTTCGAACCACAAAACCACATTTGATATATCAGTTTTCGGCGTGACGGTGCCAGTTTGATGAATGACCGTCCACTTTATATGTTAGCACAGCATACGCAACAGAAACGTAAC
>ENA-UEQI01000703-UEQI01000703.1-human-gut-metagenome-genome-assembly--contig:-NODE-703-length-13249-cov-8.030595_pt1 | contig 13249 bp, 14 predicted proteins | sample MGYA00242946_ERZ507945 | MGnify/ENA primary metagenome ERZ507945 (study PRJEB26167, sample SAMN06115467) | human gut metagenome | host: Homo sapiens | place: China:Guangxi | collected 2016-06-08... | reverse complement strand
TCAAGCAGGTTGCTGTTCGAGATAGAGGTAGGGAAAAAAACGAGAAAAACAGAAAAAGTAAGAAAAATGGCAGATACGAGGAGAGAGGAAAATGAAACAAAAAATGAGAAGTCTGACGGAGGGAAGCGTCTTTAAGAGTCTGATTATGTTTGCAATCCCGATTTTTTTCAGCTTGTTTTTGCAGGCACTTTATGGAGGTGTCGATCTTCTGGTAGTCGGACGGTTTGCGGGAACCGCGGATGTCTCCGGTGTTATATGAAGCATTGTTCCTGCAAATGCAGCAGCTCCTGAAAGTCTGCCACCCATTTTAAGATATTTAAGTGAACCAACAACTGCTGTAAGCTTGATGTATTTTGACATCTCTGTACATGCAGCAGCAATATCAGCCACATTTACACCAGCATCTCTTAACTTTACTGCCTCTCTGATTAGGAGGGCTGTTCCAATCGAAGCACTTCTTGAATCTACCATGTATAGTTTCTTTCCTGTTTCTTCTTCAACATCTAAAGCAGCAAGGCAGGCACTCTGATATGTTCCTGATAAATCAGAAGATATGAATATTCCAAGTACATCATCCCCGGCAGCAACAGCTTCATTAAATACTTTCATGAATGTATCAGGGCTTGGCTGTGAAGTCTTAGGTAATTCATCACATTCAGCAAGTCTTGTATAAAATTCCTCGTGTGTTATCTCAACTCCATCTAAGAATTCTTCATTCCCAAACCTTACAGATATAGGAACAATCTGAATCCCCATTTTTCTTGCATCTTCTTTAGATATATCACATGTGCTGTCAGCAATAATTCTTAACATAATCATTCTCCTTTAAAGATTTTGATATATTTTGATATTCAAAGTTTCTTTATGTGATAGTATCATGAGATGATGTGGTTGTCAATAGTGATTTGATAATCAAAGTATTCTATTTCCTTAGCCTATATAACGTGATACCTATCAGTAGTCGCATTTTCACATCACTTATATGAAGAAAAATGTAATATCTATAATAATAGTTGCATTTTAAGCCTGCCAAATCATGAAAATACATCGTCTTATAGGAATATCTGAATCAAAAAAACATTTTTCATAAGAAAACATAAGAAATCATAATAAATCTGCCTATAAGACAGCGTATTTTTTATCTATATAGGAAAATCAAAAATCCGGCTGCATTCCAGCATTAAAAGCTTCCTCCATACACAAGTCTGGTATAAACCTGACACAAATCCAACTCTATCCTTGACATAACAATTCTTAAAGACTAAAATCTAACAACTAGGGGACACCCCATCTACGAAATTCAAATAGAAATTCACACAAGAGGTTTCATCAATTATGGCAAAAGATTTAACTCAGGGCAGAATTATGCCTATGTTAATTAAATTCACAATTCCACTTATACTGGGAAATATATTTCAGCTTACTTATAATGCGGTTGACTCTATTATTGTCGGAAGATTTGTTGGAAAAGAAGCACTGGCTGCTGTTGGAATATGCAATCCAATAACTACACTCATTATTCTTTTCCTTAACGGATTATGTATGGGTGCAAGTATTCTTATGGGTAATTATTTCGGCGGTAAGAAAATGGACACACTTTCCCGCCAGATAAGTACAACTATGATATCAGGTATGATATTCTCACTTGCACTTACACTGATTGCAATAGTATTTACAAGACCTATTCTTATGCTTGTTCAGGTTGACAGATCAATTATGACACTTACAACCCAGTACTTAAGAATAATCATGTTAGGACTCATCTTCACATTCCTTTATAACTTTTTCTCAAGCACTTTAAGGGCATTGGGAGATAGTGCAACACCACTGTATTTCCTTATCATAAGTGCAGTTTTAAATGTATTTGGTGACCTTTTCTTTGTTGTTGTCCTGAAAGCTGGCAGCAATGGATGTGCAGTTGCAACTGTAGTGAGCGAGGCTCTCTGCTGTGTATTCTGCATGATATATATTAAATTCAAAGTACCGATTCTGTGTCTTGGCAAGAAGTGGCTTGTATTTGACCGCTCACTGCTTAAGAAAACTATAAGCTACGGCTGGGCATCTGCTATGCAGCAAGCTACTGTACAACTTGGTAAAATAGGAATACAGGCTATTATTAACACTATGGGCGTTTCGGTTTCAGCCGCATTTGCAGTAGTAAACAGAATTGATGACTATGCATATACACCCGAGCAGAATATTGCACACGGAATGACAGCAATGATGGCACAGAACAAAGGCGCCGGAAGAAACGACAGAGTAATCAAAGGCTTTAAAGCCGGTATTATTCTTGAGATAATATATGGAATCTTCATATTCTTTGTATGTTTTGTATTTGCAAGACCACTTATGAAACTGTTCACTTCAGATACTGAGGTTATAAGACACGGTGTAATCTACCTTAAGCTTATCTCTATAATGTACATACTTCCTGCCATCACTAATGGTATTCAGGGATATTTCAGAGGAATCGGCGACTTAAAGATTACACTGCTTTCAAGCTTTATCAATATGGGTGTCCGCGTGCTTGCCGCCATACCACTTGTATTTGCATTAGGCATGGGAATAGAAGCACTTCCTTTCTCTTATCTTGCTGGCTGGATTGGCATGCTTATTGCAGAAATACCTCTGCTTGTTAAGAATTACAGAGCATATATCAAAAGTATAAATTAAAATCCATGCACAAAGCAATTATAACTTTGTGCATGGATTTTTCTTTTCTCATCTTCTAAATATTTTTCTTTCTCATAAGAAACGCACCTATACCTATAAGCACGACACCGATTATACAGCTAGATAATAAAGTAATGAATAATACGTTTCCATTAATACTAATATCTGTGCTCCAGTCAGACAGGTTCATATTACTTATAGCAATTGCCTTATCTTTATTAAGAATATATTCAAGAAAATCATTAGCAAAAACAAACCATATTACAGATATTATTGTACTAATTCCAGCTCTTATAAGTCCATGAACAGGAAGATATCTGATTACAAGAAATACAAGCCAGACGCCAAGCATAAGTACAACAGCTACGGTATATCCGTCCTTCATGCCTGTAAATCCGGAATGATAATACACTATAAACATTGTAAGAAACAGCCACAAAGTATCCCATGTCATTGTTATAAGTGCCTTCTTATCACTAAGTACCGGCGGAAGTTTAACCAGACATATCACTATCGGGAACAATACTATTGATATACCAAATACTGTAGGTATAGCCCATAACAGGAAGTTTCCTCCACCATTCATCCGGTCAACGAAGAACAGTATAAGCATCAGCGAAGTAACTCCTGCAAGAATACATTTTAACAAACGATTATTAGTGGACATAAGCGGAACTACCGTAAGTGCTGCGACAAGCAGCATAGAAGCAGTAACAACCGAGAATACGCCTAATCCCATGCCGGTAGCAAGCTGCACTATAAATGTAATGACAATTGGCAGTAGAAGTATTGCGGCAATCACAACTCCTGCCTTGTATGCTGCATTACGCTCTTTTTTTGCATGTCTTTCAAGTACTCCTTTTGATTCCTTTGCAAGCACTTCATCAACGTTGTTTTCCTGTTCAAGTGCCATCTTAAGTGACTTCTTGAATTCTTCCATATCAAATGCATGCTCTGGCATATATATAAGATAAGGATTTCTACTATACTCTGTTCTTGCAAGTACTGATGCCGCTGTAACCCAGCCTGCATGCCTTCCCATAAGCTCAACAATTGTCACAGACGGGTGTGCATAACATGTTGCATCAAGTATAATTTCTCTTAATGTTGAAGCAACATATTTTGCAGTTGAGCCATACCCTGGCGTATGATCTGTCATAACAAGATCATTATCAATTGTCTTAGGTACACCTATAAATCTGATGTCCGATTTCTTCAATAATGCCACTCTTGATAATTTTGACACTGTATCCATTGAATCATTGCCACCAATATAGAACACATATCCAATGTTCATCTGTGCAAATGTATCAAACAATTTATCATACACCTTATCCCCTAAATCTTCTGGAAGCATATACCTGCAGCTTCCAAGAAAAGAAGCTGGTGTTATCTTTAATCTATCAATCGGCTCATTATCTGCCACTTCTGAAAGATTAATAAAATTGCCTGCCAGAAATCCCTCAATTCCATGCACCATGCCATACACAGTGCCAATCTTTTCCTTATTTCTAAGTCCTTCCTCAATCACTCCATATAATGATGAATTAATAACCGCTGTCGGTCCGCCTGACTGACCTACCAGAATATTCTTTAACATACTCATGCCTCCTATACCTTATTGCTGTTGCTGTTGCTGTTGCTGTTGCTGTTGCTGTTGCTGTTGCTGTTGCTGTTGCTGTTGCTTAGATTGTATCATCTGTTGATTATTGATTGCAACATGATACCTATAGATAGTCGTATTTTTAATTCTCTTATAGGAACATTTCAGCCATTTTCTATCATTTAAGCTGTCTACACAGCAAAATGTTCCTATAAATTCTGTTTTTGAAGTCATCTTATAGGTCTTTTTCTGCATTTTCACAACATTTTTTTCAAAATACACCTATTTTTCTCAAATTCTACCTATAAAGTTAACTTATTTTTAAATTTTATAGGAAACGGCGTCTAAATTGGCAGACAGAAGATAAAACTCATATAATAATAATGTTTCTTAACAAGTTGACACATCCCCCCTAAGCGTATAATATTCAGTTATTCACACATTTAAGGAGTTTAATATGAGATTTGTAATCCAGCGTGTTAATCACGCAAGTGTTAAGATAGACGGTGAAGTTGTTGGAAATATCGGACATGGTCTTTTGATTCTTTTCGGGGCTGGTCAGGACGATACAGAAGAAATGCTTCCAAAATATGTAGACAAGATATGCAAAATGCGTATTTTTGAAGACGAGAATGGCAAAACTAATCTGTCTCTGGCAGATGTCGGTGGCGAGCTGCTTATTGTAAGCCAGTTTACACTTTTTGCGGACTGCCGCAAAGGCAACCGCCCAAGCTTTACTAATGCCGGCGCGCCTGATATGGCTAACGCCCTTTATGAAAAATTTGTGGCAATGTGCCGTGAACGTGTTCCTAAAGTTGAAACCGGCAGATTCGGTGCTGATATGAAGGTCAGCCTTGAAAACGACGGACCATTCACAATACTGATAGATAGTGAGGATTTCTGATATGTTTAGAATGTGGTGTAAGCTCTTTGACGACAGAGGACATCTTATCAAAGACACTGTAATTAAAAATGGGGATTCTGATTTAAACAGAACCCGCAAAATATTCGCTGCTATTCATGACGCATGCTATGAATTCGACCTTGCCGAACCAATCTGGCTTGATTCCAATGTTTCAGAATTCCAGCGCCACTCGAAAGTGCGCTTCACTAAAGATAACTTTGTTGAAGATATCGAATTTGCTTATATGGAAATTGAGGTTATTGAGGAAGATTAGAACAGGAGGGCTTATAACTGCCCTCCCACTCTATTTGGTCTTAACTCTGACCTTCTTTCCTGAAAATGCAATTCCAAATTTCAGGATATCATTAATTCCTTCCTGCTTCATCTCAGAATCATATCTCATATTATCAATCTGAGTCAGTGCCTCGTTTGCAAATGTATCAAGTGAATCTGCACTCAATCCATTCTTCCATTTTAATTCCAATATAATTCCCGGATACCTGTTTTCTCTTGGAATAAGGCTGATATCATATCTTCCATCGCCTGATTCACTGTTAGATTTAATCTTATACTGGTTATCCATCAATGCAATCAGACCAAGCATTAAACCATGATAAAAGCCCTCTGCTCCTCCATCATAAAAACTTATGGATTTATCCATGTATTCGGATATTGCAGCCTGCAATTTTTTATAATCATTTGCATAAAGACTCTCCGCAATCTTGTTAGCAGTAGTTCTTGTGATAGCACCTATCTGCAGCAAATGTGACAAAATTTCATTCTTGTAAACCGCTGCAATTTCCCTGTTAGGAATAGAAACCTCGCACAGATATGAACCATCTGCCTGCAAATCTTTTCTCGGTGTTTTCAAATATCCTGCCACTAACAACAGACTATATATATTAGCCGGGTCTTCTGCAATCGACCTGTATACAACGTTCTGATCAATTCTGGCAATAACAGGCTCTCCCTGTAAAAGTGCATAAAGTCTCTCCGTTATGTCATCAGTAGCAATTTCAAGTACATCTTCAAGAATCTCATTCTTTCCTGTATTAACCCAATATGCCTGTGGAATACCGCCTTTAGAAATATAATTGATAACCGACCACGGATTGTATATCTCCTCGTTACCAAATAAATATCCATCATACCATTCTTTCAGTTCCTTTTCTTTAGCTGACATACCATAATATTCAAGCATTGCTTTTACTTCATTACCTGTAAATCCGAAGAAGCTGTCATACGCTTCATCCATAACTGAATTAACTGTCAGATTATTAAGTCCACTAAATATACTTTCCTGTGCAATACGAAGAATTCCAGTAAGAAATCCATACGAAAGATTTCTGTTATCTATAAATGCTCCTGAGAAGAAATTTCTCATAAACCCAATAATCTCATCATAGAAATCTTTTGAATATCCTTCATGTATAGTAGTATCATATTCATCAATTATAATAATCGGTGCTTTTCCATAATGCACAGCCAGCATTTTTGACAAACGCTCAAGTGCAGAAGTAAGTTCAACTTCATTGGCTGTGCCATTAAGAATCTTTAAAAAATTCTCCTTTTCATACTCTGACAGCTTATCACTGTTAAGCAATTCCTGATGTCGTCCAAATTCTTCCTGCAAAAGTCCACGAATCTTATCAATAGTTTCCTGCCATGTATCAAATTTAACATCTTTAAATGTGAGAAAAATCACCGGGTACTTACCCTGATGCGAACGGTATTCTTCTCCACACTGCCAGATTGCCTGATTTTTAAAATATTTGCTTGTATCCTCATCAGATATCTCAAAGAAAACCCTTAACATATCCATATTCAGGGTCTTTCCAAATCTTCTAGGTCTCGTAAACAATGATACCAATGGCTTCTGGTCAAGAAATTCCTTGATTAATAATGTCTTATCTACATAATAATATTCTGACTGTGCACGCACATAATCTGATATCCCAATAGGAAGTGCCTTCAAGCCCTTTCCCCCGGATTTCTTTACATACTTTCCCGTTGAAACCCTTTTATCAGCAGGTTTTGCTGCATCATCAGGAATTCTCCATGTTCCATTCTCCTTAACAGCCCCAGCTACTTTTCCTTTTTTGCACATATCATTCACAGCTCTTGAAGAAATTCCCCATTCTGCAGCTTTTTCTTTACAACTTTTCATCTGAACCTCCTCTCTCATTCCCACCGTCAACAATATATCTTACGCAAATTATAGCATTTTATGCGAAGAATATCAACTTTCGTCCGCAATATATCGATTTTGTGCGAAGAATATCAATCTTATTTGATATATTGCGTTTTTAAAAAACATTCTTCTTTTTAACATCTAATTATAGTAAAAATGCGGACTCCTCTCGGAATCCGCATTTTTATATTAAATCTAATAAATCAAACATTCAATCAGCACTACCGCACCATCATTCCACCTTGCAATCCTGCCATTATACATCTCATCAGCTTCCTGCTGTGAAACGAGCGACTGACCGCGGTTTGCTGACCTTTCCGCTGACTCTTCAGAAGCATAATAATCAACCTTGCATTCATCTACAACATTTTTCGTGCCTGAAGAGAAATCATAAACTGTGAACCTTTCAAGTCCATCCCCCTGCCATACTCCTTTTATTCCGTCCATAATATAATAATTACCATTCGCTGAAACTATCGAAACAAATCCATTTTGTGAGTGGCTGTTTCCAACCTCTTTTGTATACAAAATCTGACCTGTAATGCCATCTTTGACAGTTACAGTGACATATTTTCTTGTATCATTGAGTGCCTCTTTAACATCACTGATATCCCCGGCATATCCGTATATCTCCATTGCCACATCATCATCAACACCATCATGCGTAAGGTCGTACCTATATTCTGCTATGAGATAATTCTTCATTTTATCATCATTCTGATTGTCAGTATCTGTCTCAAACATGCTATCTGTCGATTTTTCAGCACTGCCTTTAACATTAGACCCGCCAAACGCAAAAACTGTAATTGCTGCCACCGTCACTATCATTACAAATGCTACGCTTTTGTATGTTTTCTTATTGCCAGCGATTCTCTCAATCCTTTTCTTAAGTTCACGAAAACCAGAGGACGCTCCTGATAAAAGATATATATCCGATAATCTGCCTGAACGTCTGGCGGCAGCATTTAACAGCACCTCACCATATTTCTGTCTCTCGCTTGCACTGCAATTTCTTACAACCGCTTCATCACAGAATAACTCGCAGTCCTCTTTGTGAAAATGTGCTGCCAGCCACACAAGCGGATTAAACCAGTATATACATACACACAACATTCTCACTAACGCCCACCAGTTGTCTCTGTGTCTGTAGTGAGTCAATTCATGATTTATAATAAATTCATTGTTTCCTGTATTAGTGTTAAGGTACACAGCCGGACGAAATACTCCGTACAGACAGGCCGAATCCACAACATCAGTAATATAAATGCTGATTCGCCCACTATTACCTGTCTTGATTCTTGTAGATATAAGTCTTCTGTAAAATATGATATTGCTGACAACTACAATCAGAAACATAAGTGCCATGCCAGTAAACCATATACCCAGCATATAGCTTATAATATGAATATTGTCAGGCTTAGCACTACTTGTTTCCTGCATTTTTTTATCTGTGTATGTTTCGTTTTCTGCCTGCATCCTGCCATCTGACATCACATCTGTTATCCCCTTGGTATTCCCGAATGTCTGTACATTTCCAGCTATCTTAACATTATCACCAGTATCAGGCTGTTCTTCATTCGCTACAGCGCTGCCCTGCACACGCTTAATATTATCTAACAGATAATCAGCCACATTTACAACATTTCCAAATAACTGCACAGGTATTAAAAGACGCATTGCAACTAACGCCCACAATACACAGATTGCTCCGCTCTTTACTCTGCTGCCAAAAAATTTCCGCAAAATCATTACCACAACAATCATTATGCTTGATGTTATAACTACATTAATCAGCTTTCTCACCTGCCTTCTTCAATATAGCCTGCAACTCATTAATCTCATCCTTGCTAAGTTCGTTAGATTTGACAAGCGTGCTCATCATCATATTGACTGAACCCTTAAACACTCTATCAAGCAGACTCTTTGTCTCCGACAATGCCACATCTTCCTTCTTTACCAGCGGATAATATTCCCTTGCCCTGCCGCCTTCACTGTAAGCAATCAGCCCCTTATCCACCATTCTTCCAAGCATTGTGACAACCGTACTTTTGCTCCAGCCAGTCTCCTCTTCGAGCATGTGATACAACTGCATCATAGTATATGGCTGCTCCCATAGCTTCTCCATAATTGTCCATTCACTCTTATTTAAAGTCATCGTTTTCCCTCTCCTGTCCGTTCTACATCCGTCAACCTAAAGATAGCATTTTGTTTTACAAGTGTCAACCTCTTTATTTTAAAAAACGGACTCTGGCAATAACCAGAATCCGCACAGTCCACATATTCATTATAAAAATATATATTATACAATAACATTTCGCTCTTCCCCAGCCATAAATGCCTTGATATTAAGATATATCTCGTCCATCAGGCGGGTTCTCGCCTCGTATGTCGCCCATGCAACATGAGGGGTAACGATAAGCTTGTTGCTGTCCTTAATTGTAAGAAGAGGATTGTCCTTAGCAACCGGCTCAGTGGTTATTACATCAAGTCCTGCTGCTGCAATCACGCCTTCGTTAAGCGCTCTTACAAGGCCTGCGTCATTAACAATCGGGCCACGTCCAAGATTCAGAAGAACTGCGCTGCTCTTCATCTTCTTAAGTGTTTCATAATTAAACAGATTTTCTGTATATTTGTTAAGCGGTGCATGAATTGACACGATGTCCGATTTCTTCAACAATTCATCAAGCTCATATCTTTCGTATGGCACATCATAGCTGTGACCGCTTGCTGAATAGTATATTACATTACAGCCAAAGTCTGCCGCAATCTTAGCAACGCCTCTTCCTATATTGCCAAGTCCGACAATTCCCCATGTCTTTCCTGCCAGTTCGTGAAACACATTTGCAAAATGTGAGAAGCAAGGCCACTCTGCATACTCGCCGCTCTTTACGAAATCATCATAATATCTCATCTTCTCGACAAGATAAAATGCAAGTGCAAATGTGTGCTGTATAACTGACTGTGTTGAATATCCAGCAACATTGGCAACCCTTATTCCATGCGCTTTGGCATATTCTATGTCAATATTGTTGTAGCCTGTAGCTGCCTCTGCCACCATCTTAAGATTAGACGCGGCTGCCATGCACTCTGCGTTCATGTTAGTTTTATTAATAATAACGACATCAGGATTATGCTCTTTCATTCTTGCAACAGCTTCCTCATAAGAACTTAAGCTGTATGTCACAACTTCGCCAAGCCTGTTAAACTGCTCAAGCGAAATATCATCTCCGTATGTCATAGTTTCCAACATAAGTATCTTCATAATAATCCTCCGTTTCTGCACATTTTTGCATAATTATCGTACATTTTTAATAATTTCCCTGTACTGTTTATTTAGTTTCACAAGCTCCCTGTCTACATTTTTTAGTAAAAAAAGTCGTCCTGCACCTTTCATTTTCTTAAATGGTTTTACAGTCAGCCTGCTATGTATATCGACATTTCCGCTGTCATCATCTGCATAATTTCTGATTGCTATTAATACAGTCTGCATATAAACCTCCCAAAAGACATTGAATACTACCGCATTATACAACTTAATTAAAGCAGATATTGTCGAACCACCGTCTGATTAAATATTTGCAACAAGTTCCTTCATAACTTTGACATTGTTAGCAATTGCGAGCTTTTCAAATGCAGGGTAATCCATTGTTGCACTGTCATCAGCCTTATCTGATATAGTTCTTAATATTACAAATGGAACTTTATTAAGGTAAGAAACCTGTGCTATCGCTGCTCCCTCCATCTCTGTACAGAAGCCATCGAAATTGCTGCTGATTCTCTCCTTAACAGCCTTATCTGATATGAACTGGTCGCCGCTTACAACTCTGCCGACATGTACTCCGATTTCCGGAACTGCATTTTTACAAGCCTGGCCAGCAAGTTTAATAAGTCTTTCGTCTGCTGCAAATGAAAGTGTATCCATTCTTGGAATCTGTCCTAAAGGATATCCAAATCCTGTCGCATCCATGTCATGATGAAGAACATCTGATGAAATAACAACATCTGCAATATCAATCTCTGCCTTAAGTGAACCAGCAATTCCTGTATTAATAATGTAGTCTGCTTTGAAGTCATCGACAAGAATCTGTGTGCATGCCGCAGCATTAACCTTACCAATTCCGCTTCTTACAATAACAACATCTTTCCCGGCAAGCTTTCCTGCTTTAAATGTCATGCATGCCTTAGTTTCCTCGCGGGTAATCTCCATTACCTCAACAAGCTGTTCTACTTCTTCGTCCATTGCGCCAATAATGCCTATCATAAATCCTCCTTATATATCCATTTCAAACTGCATACATTATAATTGAACATTTGCAATAAAACAACTTATGCTTTTTCATATCCTGTAAAAGTGTTATACTGTAATTAGATATATGTACTAACATTGTGAGAAATTGATAGATTATCGCATAGCACGCTTGCGCTGCTTGTCGTTCGCAGCGGTACTAAGCTTGCTATAAGCACATATCTGCGATATCTGCTTACAGCACGCTAAGTGCCGGCGACTCCAAAGCACTCTGCGCTAATCTATCAATTTCTCACAACAATACATATACCAAATAACTAATAATGCAAGAAAGATAAGTAAGGAGATTTTTATGAAATTTAAGACTTCAGGCGTATGTTCACGTGCAATAGATTTTGATGTTGTTGATGGAAAGGTTGTTAATGTGCATTTCACTGGCGGATGTGCCGGCAATACTCAGGGCGTTGCTGCTCTTATCGAGGGCATGGACATTGACGAAGCTATCAAAAGAATGGACGGTATCAAATGTGGCTATAAGGACACATCATGTCCTGACCAGCTTGCTAAAGCCTTAAAGGAATATAAGAAAGATAATGAATAGTGTCGCGCGATTTAAAAGAGTTTATGTCGAGATAACAAGCAGCTGCAACCTGCACTGTTCTTTCTGTCAGGAAACTCTGAGAAAACCACATTTTATGAGTGTGGACGAATTCCGCACAGTGATTGAAAGAATCGGACATTATACTAATTACATTTATCTTCATGTTAAAGGTGAGCCGCTTCTGCATCCACAGCTTGGTGAAATTCTTAAGATATGTCAAGACGCTGATATGACAGTAAATCTTACTACCAATGCCACTCTTATTAAAGAGAAGCTTCCTGTTTTACTGGAGTATCCTGTGCATCAGATTAATGTGTCGCTTCACAGTGCTGACGATAACGACTGCATTGACATGGATTCTTATATTCATAATCTTTTTGAATCCTGCGAAACGCTTCTTGATAAGACTGACACTGAGATTTCACTAAGACTCTGGAATACTAAGAAAGAGCCTTTTCTGTTTGGTGAGAAGAACTGCACAATCAAGAGACATCTTTATATTAATGTTCAGTCTCCGTTTGAATGGCCTGATGTGAACAGCACTTATTGTAATGAGCGCGGATTCTGTCAGGGACTCCGCCAGCATATGGCTATTCTGTGTGACGGCACTGTCGTTCCGTGCTGTCTTGACGGTAACGGAGTGATGGCTCTTGGCAATATTCTTGATTCAACACTTGAGGAAATCCTTTCAAGCCCACGAAGCGTTGCATTTATGGAAGGATTCAAGAAAAAGACTGCGGTCGAACCGCTCTGTATGCATTGCAGCTTTAAGGAAAGATTTGCTCATAAAATGTAATGATACATTTGAACAAATCGGACATTTTATTATATTTTCAGGAGAATGACCTATGAAAAAAATAGTACTTACCGGCGGTGGTACTGCCGGACATGTAACACCTAATATTGCCCTGCTTCCAAGCCTTAAGGAAGCCGGCTACGAGGTTTTCTATATCGGTTCATATACCGGTATTGAGAAAACTCTTATTGAAGATCTTGGAATTCCTTATTATGGTATTTCATCCGGTAAATTA
>ENA-UEQI01000702-UEQI01000702.1-human-gut-metagenome-genome-assembly--contig:-NODE-702-length-13264-cov-31.758929_pt1 | contig 13264 bp, 10 predicted proteins | sample MGYA00242946_ERZ507945 | MGnify/ENA primary metagenome ERZ507945 (study PRJEB26167, sample SAMN06115467) | human gut metagenome | host: Homo sapiens | place: China:Guangxi | collected 2016-06-08... | reverse complement strand
AATGCTCGGTACCCTGGCTCATCTGCTGGGCACGTTCTGCCATCGCCTGCATATATTCCTGTGTACGCATATCACCGTAGTAAGTACTTCCATACTGCTGTGCCTGTGTATAGGCATCCTCCTGTCTATGCTCTGCATTCTGTTCTGTTTGCTGTTCAGTACGCTTCAAATTATCCGTATTACCATCTCCGGTGTCATACGGTGTCTCCGCATGTGGTGTCTGATCCACATGTTCATTTTCTCTGTTATTCTCAAATTCATCCATCATATCAATTCCTCCATTCGACATAAGTTTTATTACTTATCTTTGTTATGGCTTAATCATAACCCCAAGCTATGGTTAAATTTTGAAGAAAATGTCAAGAAAATGTGAATTCCATTTATGGTGCCTGCAAACCTTGTTTTAGCATTTGCAGATTTTCTTCCATATAAGACAGGTATGTGCATCCTTTTTCTATGTCGTCCTTCGTCACGGACTGCATGGACGACAGATGCAGAATTTTGGGTTGCATCTCTGCGGATTCCGCAATCGTATTCGCGAGGCTGTCGGTACCATTGTCCACCACATAGATGGCTTGCAACTTGTACTCCTGCAGCTTCTCCGCCAGATAGGTAACTGTATGCACACTTGCCTCCACATCTGCAGAACAGCCCGAATATGCGGCAAAGTAATGAATATCATAATCCTCTGCCAGATACAGGAACGGGAACCGGTCGCCGACCAAGATCGTCGTCTGTGTGGCTGCGTCCCGCATCGTCTGATAGTCATCATCTAACGCTTCCAGCTTTCCAGTATATGTTTTAGCGTTTGTCACATACTGTTTTGCATTGTCAGAATCCAGTTCCGTAATAGCATCTGCTAACGTCTCGGTGCAGACGATTGCATTTTTCAGGGATAACCACACGTGCTCATCGTAATGGTCATCCTCTGCAGCATTCTGTCCATCCGTATTGTCTGCTTCGCCCTCTGCATGGTCTGCCGGTTCTGCTTCATGGTCATGGTCTTCATCGTCATGATCGTGATGATGGTGTTCTTCCACACCCTCTAACTCCACTTCATTTAACGCGCGGTTACCAACCAGATCTAACAGACTGATTGCAACAATATTTTCATTTCCGGACTCCACAAGCGCATCGCTCACCCATGTATCGCTCTCGCCACCGACATAGACTAACATCCGGCAATTCGCGATCTTCATGATATCCTGTGCGCTTGGCTGGTAGCTGTGTAAGTCCACACCGTTATCGACCAGCATCCGGCATGTAAATGTATCTGTGTCTCCAAGGATTTCCCGCACCCAGTCATACGCTGCAAAGGTCGTACATAGGATCACATTTTCGTCTTTGTCCGCCATTTGCACCGGCTTGGCACACCCGGAAAGCAGGGACAGACAAAGAACAAGAGCAATCCCGATTGATTTTAAATGTCTGTGCTTCATCATCGCCACCTCTACTCTCTGTGCAGTGCGATTCCGATGATGCTGAATATCACAAATAATACGATGTCAATCGCTACGATCGTCGCACTGACCGGTGTCGATGCCGCGATGGAAATGAGGATTCCCACGCCAGAGGATACCACACCATACACAGCAGAACAGATAAACACACTCTTATAATTCTTAAATACACGCATTGCGGAAAGTGCCGGGAATATGATCAGCGCCGATACCAGAAGTGATCCGACGATATTCATCGCAACTACGATCACAACGGCTGTGACTACCGCCATCAGCACATTGTAGGCGCCCGTATGAATACCGGTTGCGCGTGCAAAATTCTCATCAAATGTCACCGAGAAGATCTTGTGATAGTACAAGATGTAGAACACAAGTACCAACAGCGACATAATCAGGCAGATCCACACATCTGTATTCGATAATGTGAGTATGGATGCCGCGCCAAACAGTGTCGAGCACACATCCCCGGATACATTCTGCGATGTTCCGGATACATTCATGATCAGATATCCAAATGCCAGCGATCCAACGGAAAGCATCGCAATCACGGCATCTCCGTTGATCTTCGCATTCTGTCCAGTCTTCAGCATCAGGATTGCTGCCACAACCGTGATCGGCAATATTATAAGTGTATTGTTCGTCATCCGCAGCACCATCGCGATTGCCATCGCAGCAAATGCCACATGGGACAGTCCGTCTCCAATATAAGAAAAGCGTTTTAACACAAGTGTCACGCCAAGCATGGATGCACAAAAGGCAACCAGCACACCAGCAACTAAGATCCGACGGACAAATGGATATTGCAGGTATTCAACTAATGTATTCCACATATCTATACTCCTTCTTCTCTTGTCGTTGCGTAATCCGCATACTGTCTGCCGATTGCGCTCTTCAAATACGCTTCCTTGGAATCGAAAAACTCTGGTTTATCACTCACATGCAGCACCTTGTTCGCATATTGTGCGGCTGCCTGTGTATCGTGCGATACCATAATGATCGTGATACCTTCCCGGTTCAGCTTCTGGATCAGCTCATACATCTCGGCTGTCACACGTGGATCCAATCCCGCTACCGGCTCATCAAGCAACAAGAGCTTCGAGGTTGCACAGAGTGCCCGCGCAAGCAACACGCGCTGCTGCTGTCCACCGGACAGATCGCGGTAGCATTTCTTCATGAATGGTTCAATCTCCAGCCGTTTCATGTTCTTCTGTGCGATTTTCCGCTCCTCTTTGTTATAGAATGGACGCATGCCACGTTTCGACAAGAACCCTGACAAAACGATTTCCTGCACGGATGCAGGAAAATCGCGTTGTGTCACAGTCTGCTGTGGCAGATATCCAATTTCATTTGCTTTCAAATCTTCGCCTCTGACAAGCATTCCCTGCATAGGACTTTTCAGTCCCAGAATCGCTTTCATCAGAGTACTTTTTCCGGAACCGTTTTCTCCAAGGATGCAGAGATAATCTCCTTGTTCGAGACGGAAATTCAGATGTTCAACCACTGGTTTTCCTTCGTATCCAAGGGATACATCTTCACATGATAGAACCATCGCGGTTCCTCCTTTCTAATTCTCCTTAATTAGTTGAAATATACAAGTTCTTCTTCGGCTGGTTTGGCCGGTTCGATCTTCGTGGCACGGATCACAGGTCCTTCGCCCTCAAACTCCGGATAAAATTCTTTGTCAATGGTTCCCGTAACTGTTACCCACTGTCTGTCCTTCAGATGCTTTGCCAGATCGGAATAGCACTTAAATCCGATAAATGCGACATCTTCGGCACAGCAGGTCATCGCAAATCTACCTGGTACGAATTCGTTTGCCTTGTAGCTTTTCGGCTTGTGTACCATCGCCTTAAATGTGATCTGCTTTCCGACGTATTTGTCCGGATTGTCGCAGGCATCAATATAGAAGATACCATAATCTTCATCCTCGAGTGTGATACTTGGCTTGTCGATCTCATATGGCAGATCTAACTCCTCATCACCGACATCGGCTGCGCCATCCTTGTTCTCGAAGATCACCTGCGCACGACGATTTACCGCACGAATGCTCCGGCGGTACTCCGCACGCTTTGTATTCTCATCGCATCGGTTGAAGATGATCATATCTGCGCTCGATAACTGTTCCATCATCATCGCTTTCATATTTGCTACATATACATCAAAGGTGGATGCATCGACAAATGTGATTACCTGTACGATTGTCCAGCCCTTTGGCACGCGGATGGAAAACAGCTTATCCATCTTCCATGTACCGTTATACTCGATCATCACACGGGTCGGCTTATACTTATCCTGCAGGTCAAGCAGATATTCGGTATTTAAGTTGGATTCCTCCAGATATTCCACGAAGATATTCTGACTCTTCAGATACTCCTCATCGTACTCCTCGATTCCCTCTTCGCAGACAAGCAGAAGGGTCGGTTCGCCTTCTGTAAATCCACGGTCAATCAGAGTTTCGTTCGCAAAGGTTGTCTTTCCGCTTTCCAGAAAGCCCATAAACATATATACCGGAATCTCTTCTACTTCCTTTGTTGGTCCCATACTCTATTTCCTTTCTTCTCTATCCTTTACGCAAAGTGCCGGGATTATGCAACCCCGAACAACTCTGCCAGCTTATCTTCCTTCAGATTGCTTCCGATGACACAAAGCTTACCTGTGTAATCAGCTGCGCCCTTACGGATCTCATATTCGCCCGGTGTCAGGTCGAAGTGAATCCACTCGCCGTCCGTATTTGGAACAATACCCTTGGCACGCAGGATGATACCATATTCGTCTGCGTTGTCAGCCAGTGTCTTCAGGATCTGTTCCATATCGGCATCTGCAAACTTCTTAGCAGTCTCCTTGCCCCAGCTTGTAAATACCTCATCTGCATGATGATCATGATGGTGGTCATGGTCGTGGCAGCCACATGTACATCCAGGTCCATGCTCGTGATCATGATGATGCTCGTGTTCCTCATGCTCGTGATCATGATGATGTTCATGCTCCTCATGCTCGTGATCATGATGATGTTCATGCTCCTCATGGTCATGATCGTGATCGTGGTGATGATGCTCTTTCTCATGCTTTCTTGCAATCTCAACTGCCTCTTTGATCAGCTTATCGAGCGTATTTGCATGTTCCATCGCATCCAAGATTACCTTACCGTCGATGTCATCCCAAGGTGTTGTGATAATGGCTGCATCCTTGTTATGCTCACGCAGCATAGCAACTGTATCGTTTACCTTCTTCTCCGGTACATTCTGTGTACGGGAAAGTACAATCGTTCCAGCACTTTCTACCTGGTTGTTGAAGAACTCACCGAAGTTCTTCATATACATCTTGCACTTTGCCACATCAACAACGGTTGTTGCACTGTTGATTACAACATCCGCATCCTGCTTTGCATCTTCAACTGCCTTCATAACATCTGACAGCTTACCAACACCGGATGGCTCGATGATTACACGATCTGGTGCATAATCCACGATTACCTTCTTCAATGCTGTACCAAAATCTCCAACAAGGGAACAGCAGATACAACCGGAATTCATCTCTGTGACTTCCACACCTGCATCCTTCATGAAACCGCCATCAATACCGATCTCACCAAATTCATTCTCGATCAATACAAGCTTCTCACCCTGATATGCCTCGGCAATCAGTTTCTTAATCAATGTTGTCTTGCCTGCACCTAAAAATCCTGAAAGAATATCAATCTTTGTCATCTCTATTGCCTCCTAAAAATCATTTCTATTTTTGTCAACTTTATATAATAGCACATTTCTATTATTTTTTCCATATGCTATGCATCCTTATTCTTCAAGGTCACTTCCATCTGGTCAAACGGAATCTCGATTCCCTGCGCATCAAATGCATACTTGATCGCTTCCTGTATCTCCCATTTTGCCTTCCAGTAATTCTCTGTTGCAACCATACAGCGGACGCCCATCTTGATACTGCTGTCCCCAAAGGAATCCACGAACACATCGACTTCCTTCGTCTTATCATAATACTGGTTCTCCGTCACAACCTGATACAGCGTATCCTTCACCTTTTTCAGATCAGAATCATACGCAACGCCGATTGAGATATCCAGTTTTCTTATTCCTGCTGCTGTCACATTGACAAGCGAATGGGATGTAATGTTTCCGTTCGGAATCACAATGATCCGGTTATCGTATGTCTGCAGCTTCGTATAGAAGATGTCGATTGACACAACCATACCTTCGCACTGCTTGTCGTTCTCAATGATGTAATCACCGACTCGAAACGGCTTGAGTATCAGGATCAGCACACCGCCTGCGAAGTTTGCCAGACTGCCCTGCAGTGCAAGACCGATTGCCAGACTGGCAGTTCCCAGAATCGTGACTAACGATGTTACCTGGAATCCGACAATGGATGCTGCCGTGATAAATACGATAGCATAAAATGTGAATTTAATCAGTGACAACAGAAAAGATGCAACACTTTCCTCCATATTTGATTTCTCGAAGGATTTTCGTATCATCTTCACAATCAGCTTCGACAGCTTCATCCCGATATACATGCACAGGATTGCAAGCAATAGCTGAAACCCTTTATTTAACGCCCAGTCTCCAAGCTTATTCAGATACTCTTCGATCTTAGACGGTTCAATCTCCTTGATGTCTTCCAAACGAAGCCCTCCTTTTTATGTTCATATAAGCAAATATTCATTTATCCCCAAAACTTCACAGGCTGCCCTTCTCACGAAGGACAGCCCGTTTCATCTTAATTATTTGCCAATTTTCTTCTTGAATACGCTGATAGAAAGTGGTGGTACGGTAACGGAGATGTAATGTTCCTGTCCGTCACACTCTGCTTTCTTCGCCTGTTTCACTGTCTTGTTATTTCTGCCCTCGCCACCATAGCGGCTGTTATCGCTGGAGAAAATCTCCTGCCATCTTCCGCCGGATGGAGTGGCAAGCTTGTATGCTTTGTGTTCCATCGGTGTGAAGTTACAGATGATCAAAAGCGTATCGCTCTCTTTCTTACCTTTTCTAACATAAGAAAGAAGGCTTGTATTTGCACTATTACAATTGATCCATGTGAATCCTTCCGGAGAAGAATCGAGTTCATACAGTGCCGGCTCTGTCTTATAAAGCTCATTTAATTCCTTGACATACCCCTGCATAAATACATGTGCATCAAACTCGAACAGTGACCAGTCTACTTCCGCATTCTCGTTGAATTCCGTAAACTGCGCAATCTCCTGTCCCATGAACAGAAGTTTCTTGCCCGGATGCGTCATCATATACCCATATGCCACACGCAGATTCGAGAATTTGTCTTCGTATCCGCCCGGCATCTTCGCAATCATAGATCCTTTCTCATGAACAACCTCGTCATGGGAAAGTACGAGAATAAATTTCTCACTGTATGCATATACCATACTGAATGTCAGATCGTTGTGATGATATTTGCGGTACAACGGATCAAGCTTCATATAGTTCAGGAAATCATTCATCCATCCCATATTCCACTTGTAATCAAATCCAAGTCCGCCAGCCTCAACCGGATGCGTCATCATCGGCCATGCGGTTGACTCCTCCGCAATCATGATAACTCCCTTGTGCAGTTCATGCATCTTGCTGTTTAATTCCTTAATGAAATCAATCGCTTCGAGATTCTCATTGCCACCATAGATGTTCGGCAGCCACTCACCATCGCCACGTCCATAATCGAGATACAACATGGATGCGACCGCGTCAATCCGGATACCATCAATATGATATTTCTCCGCCCAGTAAAGAGCATTCGCAACTAAGAAATTCCGGACTTCATTGCGTCCGTAATTGTATATATATGTCCCCCAGTGTGGATGTTCCCCACGCTTAGGGTCCTCATGCTCATAAAGTGCTGTGCCATCAAATCTGCCAAGTCCATGCTCATCCTTCGGAAAATGTGCCGGAACCCAGTCTAAGATCACGCCGATTCCCTTGCTATGCAGATAATCAACAAAATACATAAAATCTGCCGGTGAACCATAACGGGAGGTCGGTGCATAATATCCGGTTACCTGATAGCCCCAGGACGGATCATACGGATGCTCCATGATTGGCATCAACTCGACATAATTATAATTCATCATCAACAGATAATCTGCAAGCAGGCTCGCAATATCGCGATAATTGAAAAACTCTCTGCCATCGGTCGGACGCTTCCAGGAACCAAGATGCATCTCATAGATTGCCATCGGCTGTGCGTCTGTATCTTTCGTCTCCCGCTTCTCCATCCATGCGGTATCTTTCCACTTATAGGAAATATCCACGATACGGGATGCATTTGCCGGACGCACCTCACTGCTGAATGCATACGGATCACTCTTCATGAATACCTGTCCGGACTTTGCTTTAATCTCATACTTGTAGATCTCTCCAACCAGCTTGCCCGGAATAAACAACTCGTAGATACCGGAATAATCCAGCTTCCGCATCGGATGCCGTCTGCCATCCCAGTTATTGAAATTACCAACCACCGATACTCGGTCTGCATTCGGTGCCCATACAGCAAACAGTACACCTTCCACACCATCCACGGTCATTGGATGTGCACCCATCTTCTCATAGATGCTATAATGTTTTCCCTCATTGAACAAACTGATATCAATCGGATCAATTACCGGTTCGAACACGTACGGATCAAAATATGTCACTTCGTCACCATTGTCAAACCGGACGTTCAATTTATATTCAAATGGTTTCTTATCTTTTATAACCACAGAGAAAAAACCCGGCACACGCTCCGATACAAGCGTGTACTTCTTCTTCGTGGATACCTCAATGGCATTCACAACCTTTGCCCCCGGCAGATATGCATTGATATACAGATCATCGATACACTCATGCATACCAAGAATATGATGCGGGTTGTTATGAATACCCTGGACCAAAGCATCGACTTCCATCCAGTTTATAGCAAAAATTGCTTTTCTTTTGGACATGTCAAATGTGTCTCCTCTCTACAATTTATGAATGAAGATTCCACTTCTTAGCTTTGGTTCAAACCAGGTTGACTTCGGTGGCATCAACCGTTTTGCATCAGCAACCGCAAAAAGCTCCTCAATTGATGTCGGATACATCGAAAATGCAAGCTTCATATCACTGTTTGCACGTCGTTCCAACTCCGCAAGACCGCGGATTCCTCCGATAAAATCGATTCTTTTATCGGTTCTCGGATTTTCAATTCCAAGAATCGGTGCAAGGAGATGATCCTGTAAAATTGAAACATCAAGTCCATCCACCGGATCTTCAGATAGTATATGTGATTTTGCACGCAACTTATACCAGATACCATCCAGATACATGCCAAAGGCTGCCTTTTCTTCCGGCTGATATGCTTCCGTAACCGCTTCTACTTCGAAATCTGCCTTGACCGCATCTATAAATGCATCCGCAGTATACCCATTCAAATCATGTACAACACGATTGTATGGCAGGATTTTCAGCTGATCATGCGGAAACAGAACCGACAGGAAATAATTGTATTCTTCCTCTCCGGTATGGTTCGGATTTGCATTTCTGCGTTTGATTCCAACTTTGACCGCTGACGCTGCACGATGGTGTCCATCTGCAATGTAGATCTGTGACATCTCAGAAAATACATGCTCAATTGCCGCAATATCCGCTGCATCTGTTACCAGCCATACGCGATGTGTAATTCCATCCTCTGAGACAAAATCGTTCTCTGCCGGACGCGCCTTAATCTTCGTTACAATTGCATCAATCGCAGCCTGTGCCCGGTACGCAAGAAAGATCGGACCTGTCTGTGCATCACATGTATCCACATGTGTAATACGGTCAATCTCTTTATCTTCCCGTGTATTCTCATGCTTCATGATGACACCGGACTCATAATCCTCAATGGATGCACATGCCACAATTCCGGTCTGGGATCTTCCATCCATCACAATCTCATACAGATAATACATCGGGACTTTATCTTCCACATAGTCACCGCGCCCGATCATATCGTCCAACAGTTCCTTTGCCTTTTCATACACACATGGTGCATAGGTATCCACGCTGTCATCAAACGCGGTCTCTGCCCGGTCAATACGGAGGAAGGAAAGCGGTTTTCCTTCTACTTCTTTTTTGGCTTCTTCCCGGTTATATACATCATATGGCAACGCTGCCACTTCACTGACAATTTCTCTTCTCGGTCTATACGCTTTAAATGGTTTAATGATTGCCATGTATCTTCTCCTCTAATTATCAGCTCTGTCTATTCTGACAGCTTATCCACGAATTGCCTTTACCGCCGCATCGATGGACTTCTTATACTCTTCCTCGGAAGAATTGTTGAATACAAACAACTCCGGAATATTGTCCGGCTGCTTGAAATTCTGTGTTGCAATATACTCATCCCAATGTGCAAGCTTCCATGCATCACGGTCAGATGCACGCTTGATCATACGCTCGTGGCATACTTCAACATCTGTATGTACCCATACTACAAATAATTCTGCATCCTTTTCCTTTAATTTTGCACGCAGATTGTCAAGATATTCGTTATCACGGATCTCTTCTGTGAACGGGGCATTGATCAAAACTGTGTCGTTGTACTCCAATGCTTCAAATGCAAAATCAAGGACTGCATAATACTCATAATCACGAATCTCTCTCTGGAAGAAATCAGATGAACGATTGTACTCTTCGCCAGCCACCTTGAAAATCTGCTTGGACAATACAATCAGGGTATCCTTGTCTAGATATACGCAGTTTGGAAGTGCTTTTGCAAGCTTACGGGAAATAAATGTCTTGCCACAGGCTGGTGGTGAAGTTACTAAAATCAATTTCTTCATGGTTGGTGCCTCCTATATATGTACATAAAAATTCTCTATATGTTCTACCTCTGTATGCAACGCATACAACAAGAACCTAATTATTACAATATTACCACAAAACAAAAGAACAAACAAGCATTTCCATTCCGTTTCGTCATGAAATATGTCTGTTTGTTCCTTTTCTTAATTTTGTTTGTTATCTATGCAATATACATAAATTACTTTTTTGTGATGTACCCCTGTGCCTTAAGGAGTTCTGCGCATAATACAGCGCCACCGGCAGCCCCACGAACTGTGTTGTGGGAAAGTCCGACAAACTTCCAGTCATAGACAGAATCCTCACGGATACGTCCAACGGAGATGCCCATGCCATTCTCATAATCCACATCCAGAGTAACCTGTGGACGGTTATCCTCTTCCATATAACGGATAAACTGCTTTGGAGCACTTGGAAGTCCAAGCTCCTGTGGAACGCCCTTGTAAGACTCCAGCTTCTCGATCAGCTGTTCCTTTGTCGGATTTTTCTTGAACTTTACAAATACAGCTGCTGTATGTCCGTTCAATACCGGTACACGGATACACTGGCATGTAATGATCGGGCTTGTCGCAGGAACGATTTCACCCTTCTCCTCATCAATATGTCCCCAGATACGAAGTGGCTCCTTCTCGGATTTTTCTTCCTCGCCGCCGATAAACGGGATGATATTTCCAACCATTTCCGGCCAGTCCTTGAATGTCTTTCCTGCTCCTGAGATTGCCTGATAGGTTGTTGCAACAACCTCGTATGGCTCGAATTCCTTCCATGCAGTAAGCACTGGTGCATAAGACTGGATCGAGCAGTTCGGCTTTACAGCTACAAATCCTCTTGTCGTACCAAGACGCTTCTTCTGGAACTCGATAACCTTCATATGCTCCGGGTTAATCTCCGGAACTACCATCGGTACGTCCGGTGTCCAGCGGTGCGCGCTGTTGTTAGAGACAACCGGTGTCTCTGTCTTTGCGTATGCATCCTCGATAGCTTTGATCTCGTCCTTAGACATATCAACAGCACTGAATACAAAATCAACGGTAGAAGCAACCTCTTCTACTTCGTTTACATTGTGTACGACCAGCTTCTTAACCGCTTCCGGCATCGGTGTATCCATCTTCCAACGGTCACCAACTGCCTCTTCGTAAGTCTTGCCTGCACTACGTGGGCTGGCTGCCACTGTCACAACCTCAAACCATGGATGGTTCTCAAGAAGTGAAATAAATCTCTGTCCAACCATACCGGTTGCACCAAGAATACCTACCTTTAACTTATCACTCATTCTATTATCCTCCAACTCCTGTTTACTGAATTACACGTACTTTCAATACGCCATCGATACTGGAAATAGACTTTACAGTATCTTCATCTGCCTTCTCAGAAATATCAAATACCGAGTAAGCATAATCACCCTTTGACTTGCTTACCATGTCAGATACATTGATACCCTTGGAAGCAAATGCACCAGTAAACTGCGTGATCATATTCGGAATATTCTTGTGACATACACAAACTCTTGCTGCTTCCGAACACTTGCCGGCATCGCAGGCCGGATAATTTACAGAATTCTTGATATTACCATTCTCGATAAAATCAACGATCTCTTTCACTGCCATCACCGCACAGTTATCCTCAGATTCCTCTGTGGATGCGCCAAGATGTGGCAATGTGATTACGTTATCAACTCCGGCAATCTTTGCATTTGGGAAGTCTGTTACATACTTAGCAACCTTTCCGCTTGCAAGTGCCTCGATCATATCGTCGTCGTTTACAAGGATATCTCTTGCAAAGTTCAGGATCTTCACGCCATCCTTCATCATGGCAAATGCATCCTTATTGATCATGCCCTTCGTAGAATCAAGCGCCGGTACATGTACAGTAATGTAATCACACTCTTTATAAATATCTTCTACATTCTTGATGTGTTTTACATGGCTGGAAAGTCTCCATGCTGCATCGACAGAGACATATGGATCATAACCATATACTTCCATGCCAAGCCGGAAAGCAATATTTGCAACCTTGGCACCAATCGCACCAAGACCGATAACTCCGAGCTTCTTACCCATGATCTCGCAGCCGGCATAGTGTTTTTTCTGCTTCTCGACTGTCTTGGCGATATTCTCGTCTGATGCATTCTCCTTTACCCAGTTATAACCACCCATCAGGTCTCTGGATGCGAGCAAAAGTCCTGCAATTACGAGTTCCTTTACACCGTTTGCATTGGCTCCCGGTGTATTAAATACAACGATTCCTTTCTCTGCACACTTGTCAAGCGGAATGTTGTTAACACCTGCACCTGCACGTGCGATTGCAAGCAGATTATCGGAAAGCTCTAAATCATGCATTGCTGCACTTCTGACAAGTACCGCGTCTGCTGCTGCAAAATCGTCTACTACTTCATATGTATCATTGAACAAATCCATACCGCAGGCTGCGATCGGATTCAAGCAATTAATCTTAGCCATTTTCTTCTCTCCCTTATTATGAGTTCTTCTCCTCGAAGTCCTTCATGAATGCAACTAACTTCTCAACACCCTCGATTGGCATTGCGTTGTAGATACTTGCACGCATACCGCCGACTGTTCTGTGTCCCTTCAGGTTTACAAAGCCTGCGGCTGTTGCTTCCTTTACGAACTTGGCATCAAGCTCTTCGTTGCCTGTTACGAACGGAACGTTCATCAGGGAACGGTCTTCCTTTACGACTGTTCCGTGGAACATCTTAGAAGAATCTAAGAAGTCATACAGGATAGCTGCCTTCTTCTCATTATGGATCTTCATTGCGGAAAGTCCGCCCATTTCCTTTACCCACTTGAACACCAGACCACAGATGTAAATGCCGTAGCATGGAGGTGTGTTGTACAAGCTGTCATTGTCTGCCTGTGTCTTGTACTTCAGCATTGTCGGGCAGTAAGTCGGAACATCGTCACGGATCAGATCCTCACGGATGATTACAACAACGACACCGGCTGGTCCTACGTTCTTCTGTAC
>ENA-UEQI01000698-UEQI01000698.1-human-gut-metagenome-genome-assembly--contig:-NODE-698-length-13282-cov-58.683756_pt1 | contig 13282 bp, 11 predicted proteins | sample MGYA00242946_ERZ507945 | MGnify/ENA primary metagenome ERZ507945 (study PRJEB26167, sample SAMN06115467) | human gut metagenome | host: Homo sapiens | place: China:Guangxi | collected 2016-06-08... | reverse complement strand
TCGAAGCCCATCAGGTGGATGTTCTCGACATCCTTGCGGAAGCCGTCCATGTCCTTCAGGTCGGTGTAGACGGTGTCGAAGCACTGCACGCCTGCTGCGCGGGCGGCAATGATCATCTGCTGGCGGGCGCCCATCAGCTCAATGCCGGTGCCGGTGATGTGGGTCTGCAGGTCCTTGGTGTAGTCGCCGCCGGACAGTGCGATGCCGAACAGGCGCTCATCGCTCTCGCAGATCTCCAGAGCGTTCATGACGCCGCGGGCAGACTCCAGAGCGGCGATGATGAGGACTTCGCCCTCAGGACGGCCGTAAGTCTTCTCGTCCTCGGCGATGGCAGCAGCCACGCGGTGGACATCCTCAGCGTGCTCGGTCTTGGGGATGCGGATGGAGTCGCAGCCGCCGGCCACACAGGCACGGATGTCTTCACGCCAGTAGGGAGTGTCCAGACCGTTGATACGGACGACCCGCTCTGCACCGCGGTAATCCACGGTCTTCAGGGCGTGATACAGGCTGAAGCGGGCGACATCCTTCTGGTTCTCGGCGACAGCGTCCTCGAGGTCCAGCATCAGGGAGTCGGCCTTATAGATGTAAGGGTCCTTGATGAGGCCGGGCTTCTGCGCATTCAGGAACATCATCGTGCGGCGCAGGCGCTTCTTGTTCGGATTATTCATCGAATGGCACCTCCCCAAGGCAGATTCTCATACTGGTCAACAGAGCGGAACACCGCGCCCTCGATGCGGGCCTTCAGGGTGCAGTCCAGTGCGCCCTTGTCCACGATGGTGATGCGGACGTTGTCGATGTCCAGATTCTTCAGGGTCTCCAGTGCGACCTTGCGCAGCTGGTTACCGTACTGATGGATGACAGAGCTTTCGAGGGAGAAATCGATCTTACCCTCACCCGGCTCGACAGTCACCATGCAGTCGCTGGATTCCAGAGTGCCAGCCGTGGCTGCTTTCTTGATCTCCATGCTTTTTTCCTCCTTGGCAGGTGGTTTCTTCAATCGTTATACCGTACTTGCGGGGCAGCGCCTCACTGCGCCGCTCCTGATGGTTCTATCATAATCGGACAATCTTACAAAAGGCATAGCGTCAGTCTTAATATTCGTTAAGAATCGCCAAAAATTTCTCTTGTACACAAGACATATTCCATTTTGGCATAGTTTCCGAGCCACCACAATGCCGATCCACCGTTCCCCGGTTTCGGAGAGCAGCAGACCGACTCTGAAACTATGATACCTTAAGACCGGACGTTTGTAAAATCGTCAGATCCAATCTTGAACCATTCTCTGGGAGAATGGTTGCTTACTGGTTGTTCCGATAGTAGTTGATGAGGCAGCCGTCGGCGATGATCTGACGCTCCGGCTCGGTGAGGGCACCGGTGGAGACCGGGAAGGCGGTCACGGTGCCGTCCGGTTTGACGGCGTAAGCAGTAAAGCTGGCCTTGTTCTCGAGAACGGCCTCGCGGATGCCGGGCACAAAGATGTAATCACCCAGTTCAAACACCTCGGGGTTCTCTACGAGGAAGGGCGTCATGCCCCAGTTGATGCAGTTGGAGCGGTAACGCTTGGTGGCGTACTGCTTGGCAAAGTTAGCGGATGCACCCATGACACGCTGGCAGGAAGCAGCCTGCTCACGAGCGGAGCCGTCACCGGGCATGTTGGCGAAGATGGTGGAGCCGATGTCGGTGTTGGCAGGGTCGTTGGCGACGCCGGCCTTGGTCAGGGCCTCATAGACCTTCATGACCTCCTCGGGCAGAGCCTTGCCGGCCTCACGGTCGCGCTCGATCTGGCGCATGACCTTGCTGCGGCCCACGTACTGGGGGTCACGGCGGCTCAGTGCGAACTCAGACAGACGCTCAGGGTTGGAGCGGTAGGAAGAAGTCTCGCCGGAGGGGATGAGCTCGTCGGTGGTGGTGACGGGGTCGGTGATGTAGGAGCAGACCTTGACCAGCAGATCGTCGGTCAGGGCAGGCATCTCGGGCCAGTCCTTGATGTTCGGGCCGAAGCGCAGCTCAGCATCCGGTTCGGCATGGCCCCAGCCGTTGTAAACGCGCTTCTCGTACAGGGAGGCGTTGTAGTGGTACTCAGGGTTCGTATACTCCACGTCCAGGTCGGTGGCTGCGGTCAGCTTGCCGCCGTTGGCTGCAGTGGCAGCAATGGAACGTGCGTCCATCAGGGCAACACTGCTCATCTGGCCCTCACCCGGCTTGGAGCCTTCGCGGTTGGGGAAGTTGCGGGTGGTGTGGCGGATGGAGAACTCGCCGTTGGCCGGGCAGTCGCCTGCACCGAAGCAGGGGCCGCAGAAGCACTCGCGCATGATGGCGCCGGCGCCGACCAGATCGGAAGCGCGGCCGTTGCGGATGAGCTCTGCCAGAGCGGGCATGGAGCCGGGATAGATGCTCAGGGTGAAAGCACCGTTGCCGCAGCTCTGACCCCGCAGGATGTCGGCAGCGGCGCAGATGTTGTCGAAGGTGCCGCCGGCGCAGCCTGCGATCTCGCCCTGATCGACCCAGATGGCACCATCGTGGAACTTGCTGTCCAGATTCATCTTGGCACCCTTGATCTGCTTGTTGGCCTCTTCCTGTACAGCGTGCAGGATGTCGGCAGCGTTGGCCTGCAGCTCGTGGATGGTGTAGGTGTTGGAGGGGTGCATCGGCATAGCGATGGTGGACTCAATGGTGCTCAGGTCGATGTAGACGCAGCCATCGTAGTAGGCCACCTCCGCAGGCTGCAGCTCCTTGAAGTCCTGCGGACGGCCGTGGATAGTGTAGTAACGCTGGGTCTCCTCATCGGTGACCCAGATGGAGGACCAGCAGGTGGTTTCGGTGGTCATGACATCGATGGCGTTGCGATACTCGATGGGCAGGCCGGCAATGCCGGGGCCGACGAACTCCATGACCTTGTTCTTGACATAGCCCTTCTTATAGACGGCACCGCAGATGCTCAGAGCCACGTCGTGGGGACCGATGCCCGGGCGGGGCTTGCCGGTCAGGTAGATGGCAATGACCTGCGGACGAGCGAAGTCATAGGTGCGGCCCAGAAGCTGCTTGGCCAGCTCGCCGCCGCCCTCGCCGACCGCCATGGTGCCCAGTGCACCGTAGCGGGTGTGGGAGTCGGAGCCGAGGATCATCTTGCCGCCGCCGGCCATGGTCTCACGGTTGTAGCTGTGGATGTTTGCCATGTTGGTAGGAACGTAGATGCCGCCGTATTTATGAGCGGCGGACAGGGCGAATTTGTGGTCGTCCTCGTTGATGGTGCCGCCGACAGCGCAGAGGCTGTTGTGGCAGTTGGTCAGGACGTAGGGCAGCGGGAACTGCTTCATGCCGGAAGCGCGGGCCGTCTGGATGATGCCGACATAGGTGATGTCGTGGCTGGTCATCGAGTCGAACTTCAGTTGCAGCTGGTCAGGATCACCGCTCTTGTTGTGGGCCTGCAGGATACCGTAGGCCATAGTGCCTTTCTCAGCTTCCTTTGCGTCCACGGTGCGGCCGGTCTTCTGGGCCACTTCCTCAGGGCAGGAGCAGATGGTCTCGCCGTTTACGAGGTAGATACCGTTATCGTATAATTTCAGCATGGTACTCTCCATTTTTCGCACATTTGCGTTCTTATACTCTCTCAAAAAGGCACTCCGGAAAAGGGGAGCCTCCCCTCCCCGGAGTGAATCAGACTTTTACAGAACCATAGAAACGATGAGGTTGAATATAGCTGCAACACCGATGCTGATAGGCGTTGCGACGAACAGCAGACGGTTGAACAGGCTGCTGCGCTCTTCCTCATTGCCACAGGAACCCAGAATCAGGGAACCGCCGGAAGAGAAGGGGCTGATTGCACTGCTCTGCGCACCGAGAACCGTGCAGGTGAACAGATTGGCCGCGCCCAGACCCGTCGTTGCGGACAGACCGGGAATCAGCGGGAACAGAGCCGGGCAGACAACACCGGTGGTAGAGCTGAAGAAGCTCATGACTGCGCCGACCAGACTGAATGCGATCGGAACCAGGAAGGTCGGAACGTTGCTGCCGATCCAGTTGGACAGCAGGTCAATGGTTCCAGCCTCAACTGCAACGGCGATCAGCATACCAGCTCCGGCGATCATCAGGATAGTATTCCAAGGAACACGAGCGATGATCTCCTTCTGCGGAGCAAGCTTCATCAGCAGCGCAATGACAGCGAAGACGAATGCGACCAAGCCGACGTCGATCTTTCCTGCAACCAGCTTGATGACCGCATTGCCGGGGATCAGCAGCTTGAGCAGCGGGAAAACCAGAACAACTGCCATCATCGCGACCATGAGATAGAGCGTCTGCTTCTGTGCGGTGGTGTATACTTCCGGTTTTTCAAACTTGACATCTTTGCCGATGTTGCGGTTTGCAGGCAGTGCAAAACGGAAAATCGTAATGAGGATCAGAGAGAACAGGACTGCCAGACCGAACATTTTCAGGCAGGTCACGAAAGAATCGATGGCTTCCAGTTCGGGAGCTGCCTCATAGGAGCTGTCCATCAGACCACGGAAGATAACGCCAAGCGCAGCCGTCGGGAAATCACCGCCCGCCAATGCGCCGCAGTTGATGGCGACTGCACCGGTCAGCTTGTCCATCTTGGACTCTTCGCAGATGAGCAGCGTGATGGGAGCGAGGAATGCCAGAACCGTGAAGTATGCTGCACCCATGACCGACAGGATGACAGCAACGGCGAACAGTGCATATGGCAGCATTCCCGGGAATTTACGGCAGGCATACAGCAGCGAGCGGGAAATCTTTTCCAGCGTGCCATTGGCTGCTGCAACATTATAGAACAACGAAACGGAGATGATGACGAACATCGTGTTCGTCGGCCAGAATGCAATCAGAGCTTTCGGCTTGAGATCCAGCCAGAAACAGCCGATAAAATATGCAAATACAATGCAGAAGAAACCCGTATTAATCTTGGTTTTATAGCCAAGAAAGACTGCCAGTGCGATGGCAGCGATAATAACAGCACTTTGCATGGAACATCCTCCTTATTCCACTTCTTCGGCGTTACTCGATGCCGAGCAAGCCTGCCGCAATGGTATGCGACATGTAGTAAATCTGGTCGTCCGGCACACCATGATCCGACAGATATTGGAGATACTGCTGCATCGCGATCTCCCAGTGAGGATTCTCGGTCTGACCGCCGTCTGTGCTGATGAGCACGTTCTTATAGCCGACCTCACGGATGACCTCGAGGTTTTCGGGCAGATTGCTCTTGTACTTGCCGCCGCCCATGTTCTGTGCATAGCAGCGTTCCAGCAGAACATCGTAATCCTTGACGATCCGTTTCTGGTCTTCGATGCTCATGTCGACGACCCACCATTCCGGATGGGTGACGACCAGCTTCTTGACACCGGCAGCGCGGGCTGCATCGCAGACGATGAAGCTCTCTTCGGGGGAGATATGCGCCGTGCCGAGTACTGCGTCATAATCCTTGACCAGCTGGAAGATGTCCTTCATCTCGGGAACAATTTTTCCATTCTCGGTCACCTTCACGCCATCGTCCGGGTTCTTGCCGAACTTTGCCAGATGGTTCTGGGCGTGCTGGGTCGGCAGCCAGACCACTTTGGCTCCCAGCTTCAGCGCGACCTCGAGCGCCGCCGGATTCAGGCCGCCGACCGGATGGTTCAGGGTGATGCTGCCGAACATGGTAAAGTCCTTGTCGCCATGGACGATCTTGTTATAACGGTTGCACAGATAAGCCCGATCCATCGTCGTACCCTGATGGGTCTTGATGACAATGGCTCTTGCGCCCACCTTGACCGCGGCATCCGTCAGCTCCAGATCGTCATACGCTCTCAGTCGAAGATCCGGATTGGTGTGGACGTGCATATCAATAACGCCCTTCATTGGATATACGCTCATGTTTTACCTCTTTTCCATCATGATCCTGTACAAAAGAATCCTCATCTGCAGTTGAAGTTCTGGTGATTTTAGTATATAATCATTTCTGTGATTGGAAAAGTCCTGTTTTTATAATAGCCCCTATAGGCAAAACCGATAGAAAAAAAGAAATTTCTGTCGTTTTTGGAGGAATTGTCATGGATCTCCGCGAACTATACTATCTGAACGCCCTTGCCGAAGAGCAAAGCATCTCGAAAGCCGCCGAGCGGCTGTACATCGCGCAGGCCAGCCTGAGCCAATTCCTGCGCCAGTTCGAGGCGCAGCTTGGCTCCCCCATCTTCGTGCGCACCAACAAGGGTATCCGCCCCACCCCTTCCGGCAAGGTTTTTCTGAGTCACGCTAAGCACATCTTAAAAGAGTACCAGCAGGCCCAGCAGGAGTTCTGGGACAACGAGAACACCGTCGGCGGCACCGTGTTCTTCGGGGTCAGCTCTTTTCGCGGCAGCTATGTCATCCCGCCCATCCTGAAAAAATTCTACGACCAGAACCCTCGGGCCACCATCAACATCTACGAGGGCAACAGCATGAATCTGGTAGAGAAGATCCGGGAGGGCGAGTTGGATCTTGCGCTCTCCGCCTACCCCATCGTCAGCACCGAGGGCATCCAGATGGAATACCTCTACCGGGACGAGGTGCTGCTGGTCGCCACCAAAGACCACCCGATCTTACAGCAGGCCCGCATGGACGAGACCGGGCGGCTCCGCGTCTCGATGGAGGAAGTCACCCACCATGAGTGCATCCTCAGCGGCAAGGATACCATGCTGGGTCACCTGATCCGAAGTGCGTTCGGAGCTTACGGCCTGCGGCTGAAATCGAAGCACGGCAACATCACCGCCGCATTTGCCGCATCCATGGCACGGGTTGGCCTTGCTCTGGCTTTCACCTACCGCTCCTGCATCGTCGAAGAGCCGGATGTCGTCTATCTCTCGCTGGGGTCGCAGGGGCTTTACCTCCGGCTGGCCCTGCTCTCCCCCACCACCGACTACCGCTCCAAGGCGACGCTGGCCCTGACCAAACTGCTCCGCGAAGAGCTGAGCGGCAAAAACGCAGATAAAAAGACACCCTCGCCGTCCAATCAGATCAACGAAGGTGCCCTGTAAAGTTCGATTCTGTTTATGCGTGATTGAAGCCCTTGCCGAACACCTCGGTGGTGCTGAGCATCGAGATAAAGGCGTTGAGGTTTTCCTTATGGATAAATGCCTGCAGCTGCAATGCCTCGCGGTGGGTGAGGGTCGTATAGATCATGTAGTGGGGCCGGTCGGTATAGGCACCGTAGCAGGGCGTATAGGTCGCACCGCGCACCAGCTTGCGCATGACGAAATCGCAGATGGGGTCTTTGTCGTCGCAGATGATGAGGATGGCCTTGCACATCTTCATCCGTTCCAGCACGGCATCGACGACGAGGCTCTTGACCGTCAGACCCACGAAAGAGTAGAGAGCGGTGTAGAGGTCGAAGACGAAGCAGGCTGCCAGCACCATGACGAAGTCGGTGATAAAAAGCGCCTCGCCGGTGTTCTTCATATGGGCGTATTTTTTCAGGATGAGGGCGACGACATCGGTGCCGCCGGAAGACGCGCCCACGTTGAAGAGCAGAGCCGACGCAATGGCGGGCAGGGCGATGGCGAAGACCAGGTCCAGCATGGGCTGGTCGGACAGGGGCCCGCTGAGGGGAACATACTTTTCAAAAAGAGCCAGCTCTGCCGTCATGACGACAGTGGCCCAGCCGGTGCTGATGGCAAAATCCTTGCCGAGGAATATCCAGCCCAGAATGAGCAGGAGGATATTGGCACAGGACGAAAAAGCTGAGGCCGACAGGGGCGTGAGCTTTGCCACAAGGGCCGCGCCGCCGGTCACGCCGCCGAAGACGAAGTTGTTGGGGAATTTGAAGAAGTATACGCCGATGGTCATGATGCTGATACTCAGGGTGATGATAACGTATCGACTGACGATCTGCAAGATCTTTTCCCGCGTGCTGATCTCCATTTGACTGTTTCCTTTCGCCGTCCGCGCGGCACTCTCTTCTCACACGAAGGGCCGTTTCTCTGCCCATTCCCTGTGTTATTGTAACACTGCCCACCGCGCCGTTCAAGAGGAAAAACGCCATAGGGCAAAAACAAGCGCCCCGGGATATGCGGTAAACCCCGGGGCGCAAATGGAGGATGGCGCTATTCTGTTCAGGTCTGCTTCTGGTAGCCGGTCGTGCTCAGCAGGAACGCATACTCGCCCAGCTCGCTCTCTGCCACGGCCTTAAATTCATTGAGCTTGAGCATACAGCTCTTCGACAGGCACTCAACGCGGAGGTAAGCCGGCTTGTCGGCATCCTTCGCCTCGTAGTAGAAGGTGTAGGTATATTCACCCGCGCCGCCGTTTCGCAGTGCAAACGACTCGGTGTGATACATCTTGCCCTTATATTTTTCTTCGTTGGTCATGACGACATTCTTGCTACCATAAAGAGTGCCAAAATTCATATTATTCCTACCGAACATATACCAGAGCGCATCCTCGTCAAAGGTAGGCTGATAGCATGTGGTGTCTCTGGATGTGTGCTCGATATAAGTTCTCTGGTTGTGATTAACGATCTTTCCACTTTCTTCTTTATAACCATCGTAAGCCGTGCTCAGCCAGCCGTAGTCCTTAGAGCCGACAAAGCCCATTTTTTCAGGGTAGCCGCCATGTTTTCCGATGGCATATTTCTGGGTTCCTGCGCCTGCGCCCTCGACCACAGTATAATCCAGCAGGATATGGCCGTTCGTGACGGTATCCTTATTGATCACCTTGCCGAGGTTGCTTCCCGCCCAGCTCTGGGGCGCTCCCTTTTCGCTGCCGCAGGCCGTCAGCATCCCCAGTGCCAGCACTGCCGCCGCAAGCCCTGCGGCAACTCGTTTCAGCATCTTCATCGTTCTTCCTCCCTATTACTTCTTGTCATTTAACCTCGGTCAGAGTCTCCATCGCATCAGGATATTCGTTGGTCAGTCTGCTGCCCTTGTTCAGACCATATCCCTCTTCTTTTACTACCTCGAACCGTGCCCGAGGCGTCTTCTGGCCCGGAAGATAAATATCGAGATACTTTGCCTCTGCATCGGTATCATTTGGACCTTCCATCCGGTAATAAACCACTGCAGTGCCGCTGGCATACTCTGCACGCTCCACATAGTAGGTCTCGCCGTTGCGGGCAGCCGAAGCCTCTTCCATCTTGGTCGGCGCACAGGCCGGGTTCGGCGTGTAGTTGCCGCCATAGCTCAGGAAGAGGTCGCTGATCACCTGGTCCACAGCATCCAGCTTCTCAATTTTTTTATAGGTGCCTGCTTTGCGGTCCACCTGATAGGTGCCAGCCGGGACATTATAGCGGGCACTGGGATAATAGTAGTTTTCGTTCCCTCTCACCACGCCCTTCAGCTTGGTGCCAATGTAAATTCTCTGCTGATTTTGTTCGGCCATAATGATGGTCTGGCCGTTGGAGAGCCTGGTGCATTCCATCGCCCAGCCCGCTCCAGCTATGTTATCGTTCCACATGGTACGTTGATACAGGATGCTGTCCTTGTATTCCAGCTCCTTTACATTGTCCAGTTTGGTGCTGTCACTGCATCCGCACAGCAGTGCGAGGGACAGTGCCGCCGCCAGCATTCCAGCGGCAAATCGTTTGACCCACTTCATCTTGTTTCCTCCTATAGCTTCATCCGGCCCCCGCAGGGTACGGGGGCTTTATTTTGCTTAATTATACCCCCCCCCCCTGTCTGGCTTGCAATAGATTTTCGCAATTTTTCTAAAATTTGGCGGACAGCACAACTTCTCGGCAGATCACATGGCATTATGACGAAAATTGGGATACAAGCACAAAAAACCGCCCGCTTCGTTTTCCACAAAGCGGGCGGCAGATGTTGAATTTATGGAAGTGCTTACAGCTTCTTGCCGGTCAGCATCTCATAAGCTTCCTCATACTTGGCGATGGTCTTGTCGATGACGTCCTGCGGCAGGTCGTAATCACTGTCGGGGTTGGCCAGCAGCCAGTTGCGGACGAACTGCTTATCAAAGGAGGGCTGACCGTGGCCGGCCTCGTAGCCCTCCAGCGGCCAGAAGCGGGAGGAATCGGGGGTCAGCATCTCGTCGCCGAGGATGACATTGCCCTCCTCATCCAGACCGAACTCAAACTTGGTGTCGGCGATGATGATGCCGCGGGAGAGGGCATACTCAGCGCACTTCTTATACAGAGCGATGGTGTAGTCACGCAGCTTGGTGGCGTACTCCTCACCCTTGCCGGGGAACAGCTTTTCCAGCACGTCGATGCTCTGCTCGTAGGAGATGTTCTCGTCGTGGTCGCCGATCTCAGCCTTGGTGGAGGGGGTGTAGATGGGCTCGGGCAGCTTCTCGGACTCCTTCAGGCCCTCGGGCAGCTGGATGCCGCAGACCTTGCCGGTCTTCTGGTAGCTGGCCCAGCCGCTTCCGGTGATGTAGCCGCGGACGATGCACTCGACGGGCAGCATGGTCAGCTTGCGGCACATCATGCTGCGGCCCTCGTACTGGGGCTGCTGGAAGAACTCGGGCATCTCCTTCACGTCCACGCTCAGCATATGGTTGGGCAGCAGGTCACGGGTGTAGTCGAACCAGAACTTGCTCATCTGGGTCAGCACTTTGCCCTTGTTGGTGACTTTATTCTTTAAGATAACATCGAATGCAGAGATGCGGTCGGTGGCGACCATGATGAGGCTGTCGCCGTTGTCGTAGATCTCGCGGACCTTGCCTTCCTTGATGGGCTTGAACTCAGTCATAGCAAAACTCTCCATTTCCCTTATTCCGTAGGTATCTTTCAGCGTAGGAACAACCTCTCAGTCTCTCTATCGCTCGACAGCTCCCCTAGCGAGGGGAGCCTCTGGCGAAGAGATAAAGCTTTACGGAATGCCAAAGCCTCCCCTCGATAGGGGAGGTGGCACGCCGTAGGCGTGACGGAGAGGTTTCACCGTTTACACTATAATCTTACCATAGGAATTGTCCGTTGGGAAGAAACAGATGGGAGAGAAATGGGCCGATTTTTGGTTTTTTCTCGTGAAAAGTGCTAAAATCCAGCTTAAATTTTCGTCGTTTTGACGGTAAAAGTCGTACTTTCGCCCCATTTTCGCCTGCCTTGCTGACCGAAACGCCGTCATTGACGAAATTTGTGAAAACGTGTATCATGGGTAACGGCATCGCATTTTTCAACTTTTGTCTTTTAAGGAGGTCCATGCCATGCGCCCTCTCATCATCGCCCATCGCGGCGCGTCCCATCTGGCCCCCGAAAACACGCTGACCGCGTTCCGTCTGGCAAAGACGCTGGGTGCGGACGGCTTCGAGTGTGACGTTCAAATCACCCGAGACCGTCACCTCGTGGTGGCCCACGACTACCTCACCGACCTCAAGACCGGCGTCCACGGCAACATCCCGGATATGGACTTTGACGACCTGCGCCAGCTGGATTTCGGAAAATGGAAAAGCCCGGAGTTCGCGGGCGAAAAGATCCCCACCCTCGAAGAGGTTCTGGAAGTCGCGCAGGACTTCAGGATGATACATATTGAGTTAAAGCCCTACTTTGACCGGAACGAAGAGATCGTGGACCGGGTCATCGACGCCGTCCTTGACGCCGGGCTGGAAGAAAAGGCCGTGCTCACCTCCTTCGAGTACGGCACCCTCCGCCGGGTGAAGGAGCGGATGCCCCAGATGGCCACCTGCGCCATGACCCTCAGCCCCGAATCCCAGCTCAGCCAGCCGGCCACCTTCTGGGAGAAGCTGGGCCTCAAGAAGACCGACCCTCTCGTGGAGAAGCTTTCCAGCCCCCAGGCCCTCAGCGAAGCGTCCGCTCTGCTGGAAGATCCCAGCAGTCTGGACGAAGAGAACAGCGTCCTCATCTACTACCTGAAAGACCGTCTCGATTTTCTCTACTCCATCTACCCCGGCATGAACCTGGCCGAAATTCTGCAGCAGTATTATTATCAGACGGATTTTGTGAACTATGTGGCCCAGTTCGGCTTCCCGGTGGATTACGTCGGGCCGGAGTACCACGCCTTTTTCCGGGACAAAGACCTTATCCCCAATGCCCACGCCCACGGCTTCAAGGTCGCGCCCTGGCCGGTGGGCAATGACAGCCGGGACGACCTGCGCCAGCTGTTTCGGCTGGACCCGGAGCTTGTGGTCACGAATAAGCCCGAGGTGGCCGTTGCTATCCTCACCGGGCTGGGCCAGTGGGACGAATCATCCAAAGAGGGTTGACAGCCCTCTTTTTTCGGAGCATAATAGTCCTGTATCGAACAGTTTTATGTGAAACAGTTCGACGATCGAACATTCACAGCAAAAGCCAAACCAGAAGGATGATACTATGAACCAAGCCTTTGAACCCGCCTGCACCCCCATCGCGCCGCCGTGGGAGACACCGCAGGTCATCCCGGCCCAGCTGCGCCGGGTGAACAACCTTATTTTCCGCAAGATCGGCCAGATCGCCCGCACCAATGGCGTGGAGGCCGTGACCCCCATGCACGGCTGGATCATGGAGTACCTCTACCGGAACTCCGACACCCCCGTATTCCAGCGGGACATCGAGCGGGAGTTCTCCATCACCCGCTCCACCGTTACCAATATTTTACAGCTCATGGAGCGCAAGGGCTACATCGCCCGTCAGAGCGTCGCGCAGGACGCCCGCCTCAAGCAGCTGGTGCTCACCGAAAAGGGCCGCCAGTTCCACGAAAACACCATGCTCGCCCTCCACCAGACCGACGAATATGTGGCCGGTCTGCTCACCGAAGAAGAGAACACCGAGCTGCTGCGGCTGCTGAATAAGCTGTATCTGGGACTAAAGTGAAACAAATATGAACTTTTTCCGAAACTTTGAAAAAAGCATTGACATTAAAATTGTTTTGTATAAAATTGTTCCGTACCAAACAATTATTCAAAGGAGGCTCAAAGTATGATAAAGAAGCTTGCTTCCCATCTGGGCGAATACAAACGCGCCGCTCTCCTGACGCCGATGTTTTCCGCACTGGAAGCAGTCATGGACATCCTGCTGCCCACCATCATGGCGTTCATCATCGACCTCGGCATTGAAAAGGGCGATATGAACGCCATCGTCAAATACGGCCTGCTCACCTTCGCAGTGGCGGCCATCGCCCTGCTGCTGGGCGTTCTGGCCGGCAAGTACGCCGCCGAGGCGTCCACCGGCTTTGCCGGCAACCTGCGCGATGCGATGTATGAGAATATCCAGCATTACTCCTTCTCCAATATCGACAAATTCTCCACCGCCGGCCTCGTCACCCGTATGACCACCGACGTGACCAACCTGCAGAACGCCTTCCAGATGATGGAGCGCATGTGTGTGCGCGCCCCGGTCCATCTGGTGTTCGCACTCATCATGGCG
>ENA-UEQI01000693-UEQI01000693.1-human-gut-metagenome-genome-assembly--contig:-NODE-693-length-13309-cov-9.863210_pt1 | contig 13309 bp, 7 predicted proteins | sample MGYA00242946_ERZ507945 | MGnify/ENA primary metagenome ERZ507945 (study PRJEB26167, sample SAMN06115467) | human gut metagenome | host: Homo sapiens | place: China:Guangxi | collected 2016-06-08... | reverse complement strand
CGAACGCCGAAAATCCTTTCACTTTTATCTATCATTGTATCTTATTGTTTTTTGTTATACTTTAGCCTGCTAAAGTCCTATACTACGGTCATAAACTTCTACTTTACAACCGCAGAGTACTACATTCTTCAGGCGATGCCCAACAGTGCCTTTGCATTGTTCAGCGCGGCATCAGTCAAGGTGGCACCACTCAGCATATGAGCAATTTCCTCTATCCGTTCTTCGTAAGCCAAACGACGAATATGACTTATGGGTTGGGTCTCATTGTCCTGCTTGTACACCTTATAATGAGCACGTCCGCGAGCTGCAATCTGCGGCAAGTGAGTGATGCTGATAACCTGACGGTCGCTATCCCCCATTTCCTGCATAATGTCCGCCATACGATCGGCTATCTCGCCAGAGACTCCGGTATCTATTTCATCGAATACAATAGTGGGCAATTTCACAGCTCCTGCTATCATTGCTTTGACGGACAGCATGACGCGGGCTATCTCCCCCCCCGAAGCCACCGAAGATATACTCTGCAAAGCTCCGTTCTTATTGGCAGAGAAAAGGAAGTTCACCGTATCCGCACCATGTACCCCCGGCTCCTTACGTGCTCCTATTTCCACCCGGAAGCGAACATTAGGCATACCCAAAGGTATCAGACGGGCGGCCATTTGTTTTTCAACCTCACGAGCAGCAGCAGTACGCAATTTAGTAAGTACGGCAGCCTGTTTCTTCACCTTACTATATAATGCTTCGCTACGAACCTTCAGTTCTTCAATCTGCTCGTCCGATGAAGTGATATTGGCAAGCTTAGCCGCATAATCATCTGCCAAAGCCAAAAGCTCTTCTACCTGTTTTTCCTGTGAATTGTTTTTCAATACGATGATCATGTTACTTTCCTCCGAAAATCAAATTTGTATAGGCAATAAAAACAGCCGTGACATTCTTTTACAAGAAAGCCACGGCTTATAATAAACGCATATATAAAAACAGAAACTTCTCTATACGCCTATTCTGATCTCGTCGCTTTCTTCACACGCCAAAAAAACTCGAAGCCATAAAAGTAGCTCAAGCTCATAAAGAAGTATGTAAAGACTGCAGACATGATAACAGTAGACATATTCTGTTTTTTCCTTTCGATTTATTTGTTATTGCTAACCACGATTATTATACTCTTACAGGCAGGGCTTGTCAATAGTCCTGCCGAGAGTTTACATTTTTTTAACGTTTGAAAAACACTTTATTCTTCACTTTTCACCTTATAGCTTTCCACAAGATGATAGACCTTGATATCCACAAGAGCGTCAAGAACGATACCCTCAGCGGTATAATCCTCGCTGAATATCCTGCCCTCCTGCCTTATGGTGTTCACAAGACCCGCCTTGTCAAAAGGTAGAAGAAGCCTGCATCTTACGCTGTTTTCGGGTAATGCCTTTTGTATAGCCGCAAGCAGGCTGTCAATGCCTGTGCCGTTTTTGGCGGATATCTTCACCGCTTCACCTGATGTGTCAAGCTCGTTTATATAAGGCACTTTATCGCACTTGTTGAACACTGTCACCACAGGTATTCCTTCACAGCCAAGCTCTTTGAGCAGTTCAAGGGTAACTTTTGCCTGCTCCTCGCAGTCATCAGCCGAGGCGTCGCACACATGGATTATAACGTCCGCACTTGCCGCCTCTTCAAGAGTGGATTTGAAAGCTTCCACAAGCTGATGTGGCAGACGTCTGATAAGTCCTACCGTGTCAATAAGCGTCACCGACCTGCCGTCAGGAAGCTCTATAGCCCTTGATGTTGTTTCCAAAGTCGCAAAAAGCTTGTTCTCTGCAAGCACACCCGCTTCTGTAAGATAATTAAGCAGTGTGGATTTGCCCACGTTTGTATAGCCCACTATCGCCGCTGTAAGAACACCGTCTTTCTTGCGACGTTTTCTCATAAGCCCACGACGCTTCTCTATCTCCTTAAGCTCGTCTGAAAGTGCCGCAATACGTGTTCTGATGTGTCGCTTGTCAGTTTCAAGCTTAGACTCACCAGGGCCTCTTGTGCCGATACCACCGCCAAGACGTGACATATTAGTTCCCATGCCTGCAAGCCTTGGAAGTCTGTATTTGTTCTGTGCTATCTCTACCTGCAATCTGCCCTCACGAGTAGTCGCACGCTGAGCGAAGATATCCAGTATGAGCATAGTTCTGTCAATAGTGAAAACGCCGCACACGTCCTCGATATTTCTTATCTGTGTGGCTGTAAGCTCGCAGTCAAAAACTATCCTGTCGATATTTTCATTTCTGCATATCTCAGCCATTTCTTCAAGCCTGCCTGAGCCTATGCAGGTACCGCTGTCAAAGGACGGCCTTTTCTGTGTCACTCTCGCTATCACCTCTCCGCCTGCTGTTTCTGTCAGCTCTTCAAGCTCGTCAAGGGAAAGCTCCACGTCATACGAACCTGTGTCCACTGCCGCAAGCAACACACGGTCTTTCTTTATTGTGTTGTCAAACATTTCTGCCATATTAATCACTCCTAATGTCTGTTATCAAGCCGCTCTTCGGCTTTTTCAGGCATAAAAAAACACACCCTCAGGCGTGTAACCAAAACGTTATACGGAAGAGTCGGAGCGGCTTGTGCCAATGCACCTGCCTGATATTCGGTTTAATAGTTTCTCACCCATATTCTTGTAATTCTCATGTCATCCAACGCTCCTTTCGTAAAATATGTTTTATTATATCACAGCCATTATATTTTGTCAAGCATAAAAACAAAAAGCAGGCTGCCTTTTTCAGACAGCCTGCAAATGTTATTCATAATCGCTTTTAAGTATGCTCCTCTTGTGCTTTTTTTCCTCATAAAGCAGGATATCAGCATGGCTGAGAAGCTCTCCTATCTCAAGCGTGGCACTGCATACGAACGGATAAACGCCTACGCTCGTATGGATTATATATGGCTTATCGGCGGCATATTTAATATTGTATTCTCTTGTGACCGCTTCTATATGGTTTCTCATTGACGGGATATCTATTGCGTTATCAAGAAAAGCGCATACAACGAACTCATCTCCACCTATACGACCCACTATCTCACTGTTGCCAAAAGAGTGTTTAAGTATCTTTGCCGCAGATAGTATAGCAAAGTCGCCCTCCTCGTGACCAAACTTATCATTTATGGTTTTCAGACAGTCAAGGTCGGCAAAGACCATGATAGCCTTTTCACCCTCGTTTTTGTCATTGCTGAGTCTTTTACGAAGTTCCTCAAAAAATCCCCTTCGATTGTAGCAACCCGTCAAAGCGTCCTGCCTTGAAAGATCTCGAAGAAGCTCATTGTTCTCCTTGATCTCGATAAGGCTCTTTTTAAGCTGCTTCTGGGTAACAGCCTGCTGCTTCATCAAGGTTATTATTTTAAGTGCCGCACAAAGTTGAACTGTCACCGACTGCAAATAATTAAAATACTCATGCTTTATCTCACACATCAGTATTCCGTAATGCTCCTCGTTAGAGAACAATGGTGATACCACTAATGTATAACGTCTGTCTGTTGGCAAATACTTATTCGACAACAGCTCTGTATACTTTACAGCCTGCTCTTCATGTGGGAGCTGGATAGCGTCAGAACCATTGTGATAGGCTTTGAGATACATATATTCCGGCGGCTGCCACTTATCTGTGCCAAGGTGAATAAGGGCAGGCTCGAAGCTGAACAGAAAGCTTGATTCCATATGAAGCCTCGTAAGCTTATCCACAACAGTTTCATATGCTCTGTCATCATAAGCTTCAAACACAAGCATATCCCTTGTGATGGAGTTTGCCTGCCATGCAAGAAACTCATTATCCTCAAGCTTTTCCTTACAGTAATTCGCATTGCGTTCTGCCAGTATCTTGTATATCTGAATAAAAGTCTGATTTAACTTCAAATGCTTCTCCATGTTGTCAAAACGAGAGATAAGCTTTTGCTGAATATACTCAACAGAAGCATAAAGCTCATCAACGCTCACAAACCTAAAAAATTCTTCACTGGCAAGAGTTGAGGTCATTTCTAATACTTTGTCTTTTTTGACCTCATTATCAAGATTTTCCTCACGGGCATAATCATCAAGAGCATATATTATCTTGACGTAATTTTCTCGCATTTTCGCAGTTGTTTCACTTGCACTGTATTTATTGAACAAAAACTGTCCCATTCTTCTTGCAAATGCTTCCGGATCATCTGATATGCGACCAAAAGATATGGTCTTTAATTTTGAGTTGCCCTGACAGCCGCAGGAATTTCTTCTTACCATTCCCGAAGAGATCTTATCGTTGTTTATAGCCTTATTTACAACATAATTCACAGCCTCCTGAACGGCATGATAGCCAAGCTCAGAAGGGTCAGCCTTGACAGTCGTCAAATGCGGATTAAGCTCCTCAGCCACGGGATCGTCGTCAAAGCCTGTCACAAGGATATCCTTACCGGGACGTATTCCACGCTCTTCCATAGCCTTGTAGCCTGCGATCGCCATCTGGTCGTTTGCAAAAACGATAGCATCAAGTTCTGGATTATCGTCAATTAGCTTTCCGACTTCGTCAACACAGAATTTCGAAAAATTACCATATGCAACACGCTTTTCGTCATAGACGATACCGTTTTCCTCAAGAGTTTCCTTGTAAACGTCAAGTCTTTCAAGTGCGTCATCACTTGTTTTAGGTCCGCTTACCATACCTATCTTTTTACAGCCATGCACCTTTATAAGATGTTCTATAGCCTCCTTCATTCCCGTTCTGTTGTCGAGCATGATACAAGGATAACCATCAATACGTGCTGTTATAGTTATAACAGGCGTTCCAGCAAATTTTTTCAGGAACTGAGCCTTATGCTCGTTGTCAAGATATGTTCCAAGTGTGCCGATAAGCACAAGCAGAACGTCGAACTTATTTGCCGCCGCCATATCGAACAAAGTATTATACTGATACTCATACACCGTTCTCAGCTTATCGGCATAGATCCCATCTATATATCTGCCTGGAAAAATAACGAGGTCGGCGTCGCACTGCTCTGCGCCTATCATTGCGCCCTCTGCAACCGCATCGTCAAAATCATCTTCAAGGTGGCTCACCAAAAGTCCTATTTTTATACGTCTGCGTTTAGCAGTATCATTCATCATCTCATGATCCTCCGTACAAATCAGCCGTGCTGCTTCAGACGATCTAAAGCAGCGTCACACAAGGCACGCCTATGTGCTTTGCCTTATTCGTTTATCTTAATATTTTTCTTACAGTCAGTGACCGAAAGCATACCCTCCGGACTTCCAATTTCCCAACCGTCGCCTGTAAGGAACATTACATCAAACTGACAGCTTTTTGCTGTCACGTCACCTTTGCCTGTTTTATCTCCAACGCCTGAAACAGAACCACCCTCGCAGTAAAGCGTAAAGACAGTATTTTCAAGTTCACAGTCAAGCTTGCCGCCCCTTGTTCCCACACAGTTGAGAGTTCGTCCTTTCATGGAAATGTTGAGCCTGCCATCGAGAATACATATCTTTCCGGTCCCGTTACTCATAACTCCCACTGCAGTCAGATTATTTCCCGAAAGCACACAGCTAATGTTATAGTCTGAAATGCTTATATCAGCACTGCCCTTTACGGCACCAATGCCCACTGACATTCCTGCCGCAAGCTTTAGTCTGCAGCCACAGTTTGATATAGTCACATCTGCGTCGCCATCGATGCTTCCAATACCAACGCACCTATCGCCACTGCAATTTACAGCTATATCACCGCCTGCAATGACAATACCATCTTTGCAGCCTCCTCCGCCTATGCCGACGCACTTGTCGCCATTTGCAGTTATATCAAGAACACCTGTCATTGCGACAGTTATCCTTCCACAAGGCTGCTTGCTGTCAGTACCTATTGCATAGCAATCCTGTGATTCTGATCTGATATAAAGCTCACCTGAGCCTACAAGCTCTAACGACGATCCCTCAGGAACATAAATACCTCTGCCGTCTATACGATCTTCACCGCTGCACACTATCCTGACTCTCGAACCGGTGCCTAGCTTTATGATCGGCAGATCCTCATATATAGTGAGCCATGCGTTTTTCAAGTGAATGACGCAATCAACACCATTACCAATTGTCACGGACAAAGGCACCGCACAATCGTCCTCAGCCTTTCCTGAAAGAGTAAATGTACCTGTGCCGAGAAAAATGTCAGAATATCTTTTTTTATACATCTCAGCAAGGTCGATAACGTCATTATCCTCAGCGTGGAAGACCTTTTTATCTTTATCTCCAGCCTCGATACTGTAAGCCACTATCTCCTCACGGATATTTTCCGAGATATCGTGGATAAGCACAGGCTTCGGCTTAGAAACATAATAACCCTGAATAAGATCGACGCCGAAATATATCATAGTTTTAAGTTCTTCGCTTGTTTCAACACCCTCTGCAAGTGCGGTATATCCGCTTGAATGGAAATATTCCACCATTTTTGAAACTATCTTCTGAGCTTTAGGATTCTGGTCAATACCGGAAATGAGAGAACGGTCTATCTTTACCACCTCAGGATCATATCGCAGAAGATTCGATGTATTTGAATAGCCTGTGCCGTAATCGTCAATAGCAAGGCTCATATTGTTCTTTTCAAGACGCACCCTTATTCTATCGAGGTCGTCCTCGCTGATCTCTGTCTGCTCTGTCATTTCGATAACGACCTTTTCAAGAAGTTCGCCATAGTCATTGACGATCGCATAAAAATCCTTATCGTCAAGAGCATGAGATGATATTGAATTTATATACAGCCTGCGGTTTTCAAAATCAAGCTGATGCTTGCTGAGATATTTAAGAGTATTTTTCAGTGTAGCTTTCTCTATATCGTAAAGTCTGCCAAAATTTTTAGCACAGTTGAGTATCTGAAGCGGATTGAGTGCTATATTTCCCTTTGTTCTCATAAGCGCTTCATAAGCGACTATCTCGCCTGTTGAAGAACTAACGATAGGCTGAAAATGATATGTAAACAGATTTTTATCAAGAAGCTCTGAAAAAGCCCTGATATTCTCGATATCACTCTTCTGCTTTGCATATTTTTCAGGATCAAAGCAACAAATACTGCCTGCACCCTTTGCCTTAGCTTCATATAGTGCAAAGCCTGCTGCGTGCATGAGTCTTGCTGGCACTTCAAAGCCGCTGCTTATGCCTGCCGTCACAGACAGCGAATGATTTGAAGACGATCTCACTCCAAATTCATCTGGCAGGCAACACTCCTTCACCGCTTTACGTATATTGTCAGCAAATTCCTCAGGCTTACCTCCAAAGCATGGAACATATATCCAAAACTGACCGTCTGAATTGAATGCCGTTACAGTATTTTCAGGCAAAACCGCAACAGCCGCCTTAAGTGCCTCCCCTATGCAGTAGTCTGAATCCAAAAGCTTCCCTGCTCCATCAAATCTTACAAGAGCAAGCAATGATGAGCGTGTCATTCCATCAAGAAGTCTTACAAGCTCTGATTGTGGTATAATGTCGATCCCTTCAAAAACACTTTTTGACATATATTCTTTCGACAGATACACTATTCCGGCGGTAATGCCACTTGGAGTGTCAAGAAGTTCTATACACAACGGCAGGCCAAGATCTCGTCCTCCGCCGTTCAATGCAACTATATCTCTGAACTTGTCATAATCTGTGTTCTCTCTAAGTCCCATAAGAGCACGACAGTTTTCATCGGCATAAAACTCTCCGCTTTTCTCGTCCATAACAAACCCGCCGATATTGTGCCATATTGAACAAACCTTTCCCCAGACAGCACCAAAATAGCTTTGCCACAATTTATTTTCCATATCCATGATCTTCACCATGCCTGAATATACGACTGTGTTCAGACAATCCTTCCTTTGGAGATTTGTTAATTTTTTATATTTTTATAACTAATTATTTATCAAGCCTATTATAACATAATTCCGATAAAATTACAATAGCGACTAAGGAAAAGATGTTACAAAATCGTGCATGGAATTTTGTATATCTGTTTGACTTAGCTGGTTTTTGGTAGTATAATATAAGCATACACACAATGGAAAGTTAGGATAAAATGACAGATTTTCGCAATAAGTATTCAGTGCTTCAGGACTTTTTCGGACACTCTCAGTTCAGAAACGGTCAGGAGCAGATAATAGACAGCATACTTGCAGGGCGTGACTGCCTTGGAGTTATGCCAACAGGCGCAGGCAAATCTATGTGCTATCAAATACCTGCTCTTATGTTTGACGGGATAACTATAGTTGTTTCGCCGCTCATATCCCTTATGAAAGATCAGGTGAACTCGCTGATACAATCGGGAGTGAGGGCAGCGTATCTGAACTCGTCACTGACGGCGGCACAGTATGAAATGGCTATATCAAACGCCGCCCGTGGTATGTACAAGATAATATATGTTGCACCTGAAAGGCTGATGACAGGATCGTTTCTGTCACTGGCTTCGTCGGTGAAGATATCCATGCTTGCGGTGGACGAAGCCCACTGCGTTTCTCAGTGGGGACAGGATTTCAGACCTTCCTATATGAAGATACCCGAGTTTCTTGGCAAACTTCCCTACCGCCCTATCGTCAGCGCATTCACCGCCACTGCCACCGCAGAAGTAAAAGCGGATATTATCAAAATGCTTGAACTCCGTGACCCTTTCACCATAACCACAGGCTTTGACAGAAAAAATCTCTACTTTGGCGTTTCTCACCCTCATGACAAATACAGTGAAACAGTGAGGATAGTTGAGAAATACAAGGACAACTGCGGAATAATCTACTGCTCCACAAGAAAAAATGTTGAGAGCGTGTGTGAAAAGCTCTGTGCCGACGGCTACAACGCTTCACGCTATCATGCAGGACTTTCTGATGAGGAAAGGCGTAAAAATCAAGACGATTTTATCTTTGACCGTGTCCAGGTCATGGTGGCGACCAATGCTTTCGGCATGGGAATAGACAAATCAAACGTGAGCTATGTCATACATTATAATATGCCTAAGAATATTGAAAGCTATTATCAGGAGGCAGGCAGAGCGGGACGTGACGGAAACGAAGCAAAGTGTATTTTGCTCTACAGCGGTCAGGACGTTGCGACCAACAAGTTTCTTATAAACAATTCTCATGACAATCCCGACCTTGACGATGACACTCTTGAAATGATACGCAAACGTGATCTTATGCGTCTGAAAAAGATGACCGATTACTGCAATACAAACGGCTGTCTGAGAGAGTTTATCCTTGGATATTTCGGCGAGAAGCAGGACAAGCCTTGTCAGAACTGCTCAGGCTGTTTGGGTGATTTCGGAGAAACAGAAGAAGTTGACGTGTCTGTAGATTGCCAAAAAGTGCTTTCCTGCATTTATAGACTTCACCAGCGAAACCTTTCTTTTGGAGCAGGTGTCATAGCACAGATACTTAAAGGCTCAGACTCCGAAAAGGTAAAGCGTTTTGACCTTTCCACTCTTTCGACATACGGCATAATGAAAGACTCCACGCAGATATATATCCGCAGACTCATAGCTTTTCTTGAAGCTGATGATTACATCACACAGACTTCACACGGGGATTTTTCTGTGCTTACCCTTACAAGAAGGTCTGCAGAAATATTAATGGACAAAAAGACTATTACAATACGCCTTCCAAAGAAAAAGCCAAAGAGCGAAACGGTCACAAAGATCGGCAGGGACGAAGTTACGACATTCGACAAGGAGCTTTTCGGACGGCTCAGAGCAGTGCGGAGCAAGCTTGCGACACAGGCAAGTCTGCCTGCATATATCATTCTTACAGACGCTTCACTGCGTGATATGTGTATAAAGTTGCCTAAGACGCAGACGGAGCTTTTGAATATCTCAGGGGTGGGCAAGTCAAAGCAGGAACGTTATGGAAGATACTTTGTAGCTGAGATACAGAAATATCTCAAGGAAAATCCTGACGCCGCTTCTGGTTATAAATATATCCCAGAGGGCTATCTGCAAAAACAAAATGCGGTTGGCGGTCAAAGCACAAAGGAATATATAATCGCCCACGCAGGTGAGCTTTCAGGCAAAGAACAGGATATGACCCTTTCAGAAGTATGCGACAGCATTTTCTATCAGCTCGGCACAGACGGCGATATAAGAAGCATAAAACTTGCCATAAAAGAATGGCTCATAGGTGAAAATTATCTTGCAAAAGACGGTGCAAACGGCAGGGGCTTTCTTGAAACTACAATACTTTCCCCCGAAGCAGGAATAATAGAGCGTGAAAAAATATCACAGCTTGGAAACAGCTACAAGACGATACTTTTTCCAAAGCAGGCGCAGGAATTTATTTTTGAGAACATAGAGGAGATACTCAGCAAAGATGTACAAAACTAATAATAAAATGCGGTTTTGTGACAAATATTTATGTTTTCATACAATTTAGGTGGGGAAAATCAGAAAAGCTATTGAAAACCCACGAAAAAAGCAGTATAATAACAATAGTACATAAAACGACACGGGAGCTGAATGTTTTTCGGCTGAGAAAGAGCAAATTGATGTTCTGACCGCACCTGATATGGGTAATGCCAGCGTAGGAAAATAGTGTGTATATCTATGCGTATGCCCTTTTATCAGGCATACGCATTTTTTGTACGCAGAAAGGAATGATATAATATGAAAAATTCAAAAACACTCACATTGGTCGAGGGTGCAGTAATGGTGGCACTGGCAACAGTGCTTAGCTTTATCAGAGTATACAAGCTCCCTTGGGGCGGCTCTATCACACTGCTCTCCATGCTTCCTATAGCCGTTTTCAGCATTAAGCATGGCGTAGCAAAGGGTCTTGGAGCGGCATTTGTTTTCTCTCTCATTCAGTTCATTCAGGGTATCACAGACGGACTTTTCGGCTGGGGACTTTCTCCTATAATGCTCGTTGCCTGCATATTCATTGACTATCTTGCAGCCTACACAGTTCTCGGTGTGGCAGGAATGTTCAGAAAGAAAGGCGCAGTGGGCTGGATAGCAGGAACGATGATAGCAGTTTTCCTGAGATTTGTTTGCCACTTCATCAGCGGCGTTGTTATCTGGAAGTCATTCGGCGCACTGTGGGACGGCTTCTCAACAGACAACAGCGTACTCTACAGCCTGCTTTACAACGGCTCTTATATGCTTCCTGAAATGATATTCACAGCTATCGGTGCATTTGCACTTTTCGAGATACCTCAGACTAGAAAGATACTTTCCACACAGGATAAATAATCACACATTGCAAAAGGCTGGCGGTCTGTAGCTGCTTTCATTCATGCAGAAAAAAGGACGAACACAAAATGTTCGTCCTTTTATTTATCAGTTATAACCGCAGGCAAGACGTTTCTCAAACTCAGCCGCAGGCAGAGGCTTGTCAAACACAAAGCCCTGAACAGCGTCACAGCCAACTTCTCTGAGATAGTCAAGCTGCTGCTCAGTTTCAACTCCCTCGGCGATAGTTTCCTTGCCAAGCTTTTTAACCATTTTTATAATGTAATAGAACATTATAAGATCTTTATCCTTGCCCTCATAATCCTTTTCAAGAGGAATAAAGGACTTGTCTATCTTTATTACCTGCAGATCAACATTCTTTATCATATTGAGCGATGAAAAGCCAGTACCAAAATCGTCCATAGATGTGACGATACCATTAGCTCTCAGACCATTCACGATCTCTGTGATAAGCTCAAAATTCTGATAATCCTCGCTTTCAGTAAGCTCTATTTCTATAAGCTGGTGATCAAGCTCGTATTTGTCGATCAAGGCAACTATATTACCTATCATATTTTTTTCTTCCAGATGCTTCCTCGAAAAATTCACTGATATCCTCAAAGGTTCAAAACCCATATCTATGCGTTTTCTCAGCCATTTGCAAACTTCTTCAAGCACATAGTAGTCAAGCTTTATTATGCTTCCGTCATTCGTGAGAAGCGGAATAAACTCCACCGGTGCTGATAACCTTCCCTTTCTATGCCAACGTACAAGGGCTTCTGCACCAAATATCTCCTTGGTTTCGATGCGTACCTTTGGCTGATAATACACCTCGAACTCACCTGCCATAAGCCCAGCCATGAAGTTTGACAGCACTCCCTGAATTTTCATCAGTTCTTGTTTTATATTTTCTGAATACTCTATTACATGACCTGCGCCAACTCGTCTTGCAGCAGAATATGCAATGCTTGCACGAGCCATTACTTCTCTTGGATATCTTATACCCACAGTTGACGAATATCCGATGGTTGCACTAAAAATAAAATCCTTTGATACTTTGCCATCGTCATACCTTATATTCATAAAGCTGAGCATATCAATATATTCTCTGAGCGATTCGTTCTTTACAAGCATAACGAAATTATCGCCGCCAAGTCTTGCGATCATCTCACCATCTGAAAGATTTCGGTATATCGTTTTTGTATAATTACGCAAAACAACGTCGCCCTGTTCGTAATTTAATACCTTATTTACATATTTGAAGTTATGTATATTGAAAAAGATTATACTGAAATCCTCTATCCTGTTTTGCGCTATAAGCATACCAGCGTAATTTATCAAAGCGTCTAAAGTTGCTGCACCTGTTTCGATATCCGTTTTTATAACATGAGTAACAAGCTCCTGCATAACTACCCTGTTAAATTGGATAAAAACAGTGTTTGCGATTATCTCTACGATATGCTTTCTCCCAGCCGCCAAAATCGTCAATCGTCCATAACCTTATAGACAAATCAAACTCATTTCCAAATTCCTGCAAAATTTCCTTGTCGGTTGGGCGGTAACCGCTTTTTCCAATTAACCGCTGTGCCTGTTTCGTATAAAGAAAATCCAAATACCGTTTGCTCACTTCTTCTGAGCCATTTGCTTTTGCATTATCATCCACAATTGCAACACTTGGCTGTGCTAAAATACTGACAGACGGATTTACGATTTCATACTTACCGCCGTAGGATTTCATGGTTGCAATCGCTTCATTTTCCCATGCAATCAGCACATCGCCTTTACCATTTTCCACAAACGTCGTTGTCGCACCTCTGGCACCGGAATCCATAACTGATACATTGTGATACAACCGCCTCATAAATTCTTTCTGCTTGTTCTCATCGCTCCATTTGGTCTTTGCATAACCAAGAGCTGCTAAGAAGTTCCAGCAGGCACCTCCGCTGCTTTTCGGATCCGGTGTAATAACCTCCACATCTTTCCGCGTTAAGTCATCCCAGTCGTGAATCTGCTTTGGATTTCCTTTTCGCACTAACAGCACAATGGTCGATGTATAAGGGGCAGAGGATTTTGGAAATTCTTTAATCCATCCGTCATCAACACAAACGCCTGTGTCTCTCCGCGCTCCACAACCGCAC
>ENA-UEQI01000690-UEQI01000690.1-human-gut-metagenome-genome-assembly--contig:-NODE-690-length-13324-cov-10.563675_pt1 | contig 13324 bp, 9 predicted proteins | sample MGYA00242946_ERZ507945 | MGnify/ENA primary metagenome ERZ507945 (study PRJEB26167, sample SAMN06115467) | human gut metagenome | host: Homo sapiens | place: China:Guangxi | collected 2016-06-08... | reverse complement strand
TACTTAAGGACAAACCTGTAAGGGTACGCACAAACATATCCCGGCCCATCCAGTCTGTTCCAAAAGGATATTGTATACACGGTGCCAGATTTTTTCTCGTAAAATCCGTCCCGAGGGCAGCTTCCTGCCAGAAACTTCCGAGCACCGCAATGACCGCTAACAGCACAGCCGCCAGGATCAGAAGCGCGAAGCTCTGTATTCTGCGATTTTTCTTCATCAGCGCTTCGCCCCCTCTCTGATCCGCGGGTCGATCACGCCGTAGAGAACATTCGCCGCAAGGTTTCCCGCCGCGACGATCACCGCTGTAACCACCGTGATCCCCAGAAGAAGCGGCACATCGCTTCCAAGTCCTGCCGTCACAGCCGCCTGGCCCAATCCCGGATAGGAAAATACCTGTTCTACAAGGACGGAGCCGCCGATGATCTCACTCACCGACGCGAACTGCAGCGTCATGGCCGGCAGAAGAATGTTCCGAAGTCCATGACGACGTAAGATCGACCAGTCCGACTCGCCTCTGGCTCTCGCGAACAGCACATAGTCGCTCTCCATGACCTCGATGAGTTTTTCTCTCGTGTGCAGGGCGATGGAGGAAATTCCGGTTATACTGATGGCGCCGCCGGGGGACAGGTGCTGGAACTGGGCCTCGAACTCCAGCTTGGTGAAGGCGTCGATCTCCTCGGTGACGTTCACATGATAGCTGTTGGTGATATAGCCCTTGTCGGTCACGCCCTCGATGATGCCGAAGCGCTTTTGCAGGCACTTGGCAAACTTGTAGGTCGTGGACTCCAGCGGCGTGCCGTAGAGGGAATAGTCGATGTTCTCGGCAGTCTTCCACTCCTTGCACTTGTCGTTCATCTTCTGCATGATGGACAGGGCGAACGGCGTAGCGGCGGGGTCGGTATGGCTCTTGCCGGTCATGTACTTCACGCACTCATAGAGTCCGGCGTAGCCGAGGGAGATGGTGGAGTAGCCGTCGTAGAGCAGACGGTCGATGGGCTCGCCCTTTTTAAGACGGGCGCAGGCGCCGTACTGCCAGAGGATGGGCGCGGCGTCGGAGAGCGTACCGCGCAGACGGTCGTGGCGGCAGCGGAGCGCGCGGTGGCAGAGCTCGAGCCGGTCTTCAAAAATATCCCAGAATTTTTCGATGTTACCGCCGGAGGACAGCGCGACGTCGGGCAGGTTGATGGTCACGACGCCCTGGTTGAAGCGGCCGTAGTACTTGTGCTTGCCCGGCTCGTAGTTGCCGGCGTTGGCGATGTTGCCCACGCCCGCGTCGGTGAAGCGGTCGGGCGTGAGGAAGCTGCGGCAGCCCATACAGGGATACACGTCGCCCTTGAGCTCGAGCATTTTCTTTTCGCTGATGTAATCGGGCACCATGCGGCGCGCCGTGCATTTTGCGGCGAGCTTCGTGAGATAATAGTAGGGTGAATCCTCGTGGATGTTGTCCTCCTCAAGCGTGTAGATGAGCTTGGGGAAGGCGGGCGTGACCCACACGCCCTGCTCGTTCTTCACACCCTCGTAGCGCTGGAGCAGCATCTCCTCGATGATGAGGGCAAGGTCACGCTTCTCCTGCTCGCTTCTCGCCTCGTTGAGGTACATGAAGACGGTGATGAAGGGGGCCTGTCCGTTCGTAGTCAGGAGCGTGACGACCTGATACTGGATCGTCTGCACGCCGCGGCGGATCTCCTCGCGCAGGCGCTTTTCCACGATGCGGGCGATCTTCGTCTCATCCTGCGCGACGCCAAGCTCCTCGATCTCGGCAAGCACCTGCTTGCGGATCTTCTGACGCGAAACGTCCACAAAGGGCGCGAGGTGCGTGAGCGAGATGCTCTGCCCGCCGTACTGGTTGCTCGCCACCTGCGCGACGATCTGCGTGGCAATGTTGCAGGCGGTGGCGAAGGAATGTGGACGCTCGATGAGCGTTCCGGTGATGACGGTGCCGTTCTGCAGCATATCCTCGAGGTTCACGAGGTCGCAGTTGTGCATGTGCTGGGCATAATAGTCCGTGTCGTGGAAGTGGATGATGCCCTCCTCGTGCGCCTTGACGATGTCCTCGGGCAGGAGGATGCGGTTGGTCAGGTCGCGGCTGACCTCGCCCGCCATGTAGTCGCGCTGCGTAGAGTTGACGACGGGGTTCTTGTTGCTGTTTTCCTGCTTGGCTTCCTCGTTGTTGCACTCGATGAGGGTGAGAATCTTGTCGTCCGTCGTGTTGCTCCTGCGCACGAGCGAGCGGGTGTAGCGGTAGGTGATGTAGCGCTTGGCGACCTCAAACGCGCCGTGCGCCATGATCTGATGCTCGACGAAGTCCTGGATCTCCTCGACCGTGGGGGCGCGGCCCAGACCCTGACAGGCCAGCTCCACGCTTTCGGCGATGCGCTGGATCTGGACCGGCGTCATGCGCGCGTCCTCCTCTGTGGCGGCGTTTGCCTTGGTGACGGCGGCGATGATCTTGACGATGTCGAACTCGACCTCCGCGCCGTTTCTTTTGATGACCTTCATGGCTGGCAGCTCTCCCTTACTCTAAAATATCCGATAAAATCTATCCTACAACACAATATCTTGTGGCAGTTGACCGTCTGCATTTCAAATTATGGCATACTCTCGCGCACAATGCAAGAGGTTTTTGAAATTTTCTCACAATATCTTGTGGTAGCCGAAAACAAGTATAGACTAAATGTGGTGGAATTGCCGTAGCTTTTGCAACAAAGCCGATAAATCGCGGCACTTTTTTCCCGTTTTTCCGCCGCACAGAAAATTTACCTTGCAAAAAGCGAACACTTCTGGTATTATATCAGTCTGTGGGTCTTTGCTTGAGCCCGCAAGAACGAAAGAAGCCTTTCGGAGGTCATGATAGATGGCAGCAAAAAAGAACGATCCCAGGCGTGAGGCGCGCATCGCCAAGAATAACCGCAACCTGAACAGCGCCCTGACGCTCTTCACCGCCGGTTTCATTGCAGAGTTTTACCTTCTGCTCATCAACCAATACTTTGTCAAGGGCTCCGTCGATCAGGTCGTTGCGATCGCAGGTTATCTTGAGGTCATGGCCATTGTCGGCGCGGCCGCGTTCGGCGCGGGCGTTGTGCTCACGGCCATGCGCCGGAAATGGACGCGCTTTGCCGCGGCCGGCAAGTGGCTGCTGGGTCTCGGCCTGTTCTTTGGCGTGTCCTCTCTCCTGATGCGCAGGGTCTACCCGATGGGAACGACGGTCATGTGCATTCTCGTGCCCGTGCTGATGCTGCTGGCGGTCGTGTTCCTGCTCTATCAGCACGAGTTCGCCGTGCAGACCATCGCCCTGACGCTGGCAATCGCCTCCGCTGTTCTGCTCAATCACGGCAGCTCCTCCATGCCCGCTCTGGTGACCGCCTTCTGCTGGGCCGCTATGGTGTTCGTTGCCGCTCTGCTCGTGCTGACCGTGATGCTGCAGAAGCATGAGGGTTCCTACAAGGGGACCGCCATTTTCCCCGCCAAGACCAATTATGCGCTCACCTGCGCGGTGCTGGTGCTGAGCATCGCCGCCATCGCGGTGTCGCTGTTCGCGGGCCTCGCGTACTATGTGATCTGGGGCGCGGCGGTGCTGCTGTTCGTGCTGGCCGTTTGGTACACGGTAAAGATGCTGTAAAAACCGAACACAGAGGAGGGACGCGCGGGCGTCCCTCTTTCTTTTTTCCTCCGCTTGCATTGCCGTGGGGGATTTGCTATAATCATATCACTGTTTTTTCCAATTCATTTCGTGAGGTGTTTTTTATGCATGAGCTTGAACGTCAATATCATATCCACTGCGCACAGGGCGAGGTGGGCCGCTATGTAATCCTGCCCGGTGACCCGGGCCGCTGCCCGTCCATCGCCGCGCTGTTCGATAATCCCGTCAAGGTCGCGCAGAACCGCGAGTACACCACCTACACCGGCACGCTGCTCGGCGAGAAGGTCTCGGTCTGCTCCACCGGCATCGGCGGCCCCAGCGCGTCCATCGCGATGGAGGAGCTGCATCAGCTCGGCGCGGATACCTTCATCCGCACCGGCACCTGCGGCGGCATCGACATCAACGTGAAGTCCGGCGACGTGGTCGTCGCCACCGGCGCGATCCGCTACGAGCACACCTCGCTGGAGTACGCGCCCATTGAGTACCCCGCCGTGGCAAACTTCGACGTGACGCTCGCGCTGCGTCAGGCGTCGGAGAACCTCGGCTACCGCACGCACACCGGTGTCGTGCAGTGCAAGGACAGCTTCTACGGGCAGCACAGCCCCGAGAAGAGCCCCGTCTACTATGAGCTTCTGCAGAAGTGGGAGAGCTGGAAGCGTCTCGGCGTCAAGGCCAGCGAGATGGAGTCCGCCGCGCTCTTCGTCGTGGCCGACGCGCTTGGCTGCCGCTGCGGCTCGTGCTTCCATGTGGTCTGGAATCAGGAGCGCGAGAAGGCCGGTCTCGATCAGGACATGAGCGAGGACACCAGCTCCTCCGTCAAGGTCGCGGTCGAGGCGCTCAAGCTCATCATTCGCCGCGACCACGAGCTCGCGGCGCTGCCGAACCATGAGCAGAAGCTGCTGGACAAGTAAAACCGCTTTCCGGAGGACTGTACCATGAGCAAAAAAGTCATCGGCATCCTCGGCGGCATGGGGCCTCTGGCGACCGCCGACCTCTTTCAGAAGATCACGCTGCACACCGTCGCCGCGTGCGACCAGGCGCATCCGCGCGTGTGCATCGACTCGAACACGGACATTGCCGACCGCACGGCGGCGCTGCTTCACGGCGGCGAGGACCCCGTGCCGGAGATGATCAAGAGCGCGAAGCGGCTCGAGAGCATCGGCGCGGATTTCCTCATCATGCCCTGCAACACCGCACACAACTACTATGAGCAGGTCTGCGAGGCCGTGACCATTCCTGTGCTGCACATGATCGCGCTCACGCGCGACGCGCTGAAGGCGCGCGGCGTGAAGTGCGCGGGCCTGCTCGCGACCGACGGCACGGTGCAGACCGGCATCTATCAGCGCACCTTTGAGCAAAGCGGCGTTGCATTGCTCACACCGGACAGCGCCGACGATCAGGCCGCGGTGATGGACGTCATCTACAACGGTGTCAAGGCTGGCGACCTGACGCACGACGTCGCCGCGTTCCGCGCGGCCTGTGAGCATCTGCTCGCGCGCGGCGCCGAGGTGCTGATCCTCGGCTGCACGGAGCTGCCGCCCGCGTTCGAGCTTTACCATCTCGACTATCCCAACGTTGACCCCACGCTGGAGCTGGCGCTCGGCGCCATCCGCGCGGCAGGCTGCGAGACCAAATAAATGTTCAGGACCCCGCTGCGCGGTCTGCGCCGCCGTGCCGGCTGTCCCTTCGCTGTGCGGCCGGAAGGAGATGTTTTTTCATGGATGAGAGAAAGCTGCTGATCGCGGACGATTCCGAGCTGAACCGCGCGATCCTTGTGAGCGTGTTGGAGAAGAACTTCGATATTCTCGAGGCCGCCGACGGCAAGGAGGCCATCGCCACGCTCGCGGCGCACGAGGGCAATATCGCCGCGCTGCTGCTGGATGTTGTGATGCCCGAGGCGGACGGCTTCGAGGTGTTGGAGGAAATGAACCGCCGCGGGTGGATCGACGAGATCCCCACCATTATGATCTCCGTGGAAACGGGCGGCAGCTACATCGACCGCGCCTTTCAGCTCGGCGCGGCGGACTATGTCAGCCGTCCCTTCGTGCCCAATATGATCCGCCGCCGCGTCATCAACGCCATCCTGCTCCACACCAAGACGCGGAAGCTGACGGGACTCATCGCCGACCTCTTCTACCGCCGCGAGCGGAACACCGACATTCTTGCCGCCATTCTCGGCTACGCGGTGGAGTTCCGCAGCGGCGAGAGAGGCACGCACATGACAAATGTCAGCCGCATCACGGGACTGCTGCTGCACCGCCTGCTGGAACGGACGGACCGCTGCCCCATCGGGCCGGAGGATATCGAGACCGTCTGCATCGCCTCGAGCCTGCACGATATCGGCAAGCTCCTCATCCCCGAGGACATCCTGACCAAGCCCACCGCGCTCACGCCGGGTGAGTTCGACATCGTCAAGCAGCACACGCGGCTGGGCGCGAAGATCATCTCCGACCTGCCGATCTATCAGAATGAAACGATCATCAAATACGCCCTTGAGATCTGCCGCTGGCACCACGAGCGCTGGAACGGCGAGGGCTATCCCGACGGCCTCAAGGGCGAGGATATCCCCATCGCCGCGCAGGTCGTCTCTCTTGCCGACGCTTACGACGCGCTGACGAGCAAGCGCTGCTACAAGGAGGCGTTTTCCCACGAGAAAGCGCTCGAAATGATCCGCGGCGGCGAATGCGGCAGCTTCAACCCGCTGCTGCTGGAATGCCTGAATGACATTGCCGACACCCTCAAGCACAGCGCAGGGGCCAAGGCCGCCGCGGAGCCGCCTGCGTACCGTTGGGCGAAGGAGCTCATCTGGAAGCCGGACGGCAGTCGGCAGGAGCTCTCCTCTGCGCGCATGACGAAGCAGGTGGAGCAGGAGCTGTCTAAGCGGCGCTTTTTCAGCGACCTGACGGAGGAGTTCTGGTTTGAATTTACCCGCCATCCGGACGCGGTCGCTCTCTCTGCCGGCGCGGCCCGCCGCACCGGTCTGCCGCGCGTCATCGTCGGCCCGCTCAGCTGTACGCAGCTCTGCTCGGTCGTGAGCGCAGACACGATCCAAGCCATGCGGGACCGCCTGCTCTGTGCCGCCTCCGACGAGACCTATTTGGAGTTTGAGACTGAGCTGACGCTCGACGGCCATCCCAGTCTCTGCCAGATCGCCATACAGATCACCTGGGCCTCGGACGAGCCGGGCCGCTTCAGCAGCCTTTTCGGCCGGGTGCTGGACATTGGCGAGCGCTGCCGCCGGCTGGAGGATTACCGGCAGGCCTTTGCCGCCCCTGTGCTTCATCCGGCGCTCCTGCCGGTCACAGTGGGCGCGGACCATGTGCTGCGCATCACGGGCGAACAAGTCATCGGCGTGCTGGAGAGCTGCCGCAGTATGTTCGGCACCGTCCGCCTTGTGGACCCGGAGATCTGTATGCAGCTCACCGACACCTCAGACGGCGCGGTCGTGGAAAAAAGTGAGCACTGCTATGCCATCTGGAACAAGACGCAGCGCTGCGAGCACTGCATCTCGCAGGAGGTCATCCGCACCCGCCGTGCCCAGACAAAGGTCAAGGCCGTGGGCGACAAGGTGTTCTACGTCCACGCCGTATGCGTTGAGGTGGACGGAACGCCCTACGCACTCGAGCTGGTCAGCCCCATCCGCATGGAGGACCTGCGCGGCGACGAGGACGCGAGCGTGCTCAATCAGCTGCTTCTGCGCAACCGGCAGGTCTACATCGACTCCGCCACTCACGTCTACAACCGCCGTTACTTTGACGACCACCTGCGCGATCTGGACGGTGAGTTCACGCTCGCCATGCTCGACCTGGACCATTTCAAGCACATCAACGACACCTATGGCCATCTCGCCGGCGACGCCGCGCTTTCCCGCGCGGCACAGGCCATCCGCTACGCGATCCGCACCGGCGACGAGCTGGTCCGCTACGGCGGCGACGAGTTCCTTCTGCTCTTCCACGGTATGCCGCGGAACGCGCTGAAAAAGAAGCTGGAAAGCATCCGCGCCGCGGTGGAGAACCTTGAATTTCCGGAATACCCCGGCCTGCGCATCACCGTGAGCATCGGCGGTGCACACGCCGTCGGCCCGCTTGCCGACACCGTTCAAAAGGCGGACCAGGCACTCTACCATGCCAAGGCTGCCAAAAACCGTACTGTGCTCTACAAGGAGGACCTCCAATGACCATCCGCGAATTTTACACGCTCGTCGGCGGCAGCTATGACGACATGTCTGAGCGCTTCCCGAGCGACGCGCTCATTCTGCGCTTTCTGACCATGCTCCCGCAGGACGGGAGCATGGAGCTGCTTGCCCGCTCGATGGACGCCGCGGACGCGAAAACCGCGTTTCGCGCGGTCCACACGCTCAAGGGCGTCGCGCTCAATCTGGGCTTGACCGCGCTCGCGGGCGTCTGCTCCGAGATGACCGAGGCGCTGCGCGGCAGCGATACGCTGCCCGCCTCCGCGCCCGCGCTCTTCGAGGCCGTGCAGCGCGAATATGACAAAGTGACCGGCGCGCTCGTGCAGCTCACCGCATGAGCGGCACGGAACGGCCCGCCCGCATCGAGCTGATGGACGCTCTGCGCGGCCTTGCCGTGTGTCTGATGGTGCTCCATCACTTTCTCTATGACCTGTGCGCGTTTCTCGGCGCGCCGTGGTGGCTGTTCACCAACCCGGTGTTCGACGTGCTGCACTACTTCTTTGCGGGGCTGTTCATCTTCCTCTCCGGCATCAGCTCGGATTTCTCGCGCAGCAACCTCAAGCGCGGCGCAAAGGCGATGGCACTCGCCCTCGGCATCACGCTCGTGACCTATTTTATGAACATGACCATCGTGTTCGGCGTGCTGCATCTGCTTGCAAGCTGTATGCTGCTCTTCGGCCTGACACGCGGATTCTGGGAGGCGCTGCCCGCGTGGGTGCTGCCGGTCCTCTGTCTCGCGCTCATCTTCCTCACCGCGCCCTGCGCGGACGGCGTGACCACGCAGACGCCGCAGCTGTGGCTCTTCGGCTTCACCACGCCCGACTTCGCCTCGGCGGACTATTTCCCGCTGCTGCCGTGGTTCTTCGTGTTCCTGCTCGGCACCTGGGCAGGGCGCTATGTCAAGGCGGGCCGCCTGCCGCAGTGGTTCTACACGGCCAAAGCGCCGCGTCTCGCCCTCGTCGGGCGTCACGCGCTGCTCCTTTACGTTCTGCACCAGCCCTTGCTCTACGCGCTCACCATGCTGCTCCGGCTCATTTTTATCCGATAGGAGGTCCGCGATGTACTACGGAGAGATCAAAAACTGCGACATTGCCAACGGCGAGGGCGTCCGCGTGACGCTTTTCGTCTCCGGCTGCACCAACCGCTGCAAAAACTGCTTTCAGCCGCAGACATGGGCGTTTGACTACGGTCAGCCCTTTACCGCCGAAACGGAGGAGGCTCTGCTGCAAATGCTCGCGCCCGCCTATATCAACGGTCTCACGCTTCTTGGCGGCGAACCGTTCGAACCCGAAAATCAACGCGGGCTGCTGCCCTTCCTGCGCCGCGTGCGCGAAAGATTGCCGGGCAAGACCATCTGGGCCTTCACCGGCTTCACCTGGGAGCAGCTGCACACCGACGGCTCCCATCCCCGCTGCGAGGTCACGGACGAGCTGCTCTCGCTCGTTGACGTGCTCGTGGACGGGCGCTTTGTGGAGGAACTGCACGACATCTCGCTCCGCTTCCGCGGCTCGAGCAACCAGCGCATCATCGACGTGCCGCGCACGCTGTCGAGCGGCGGCATCACACTCTGGGAGGATCAATAAACCATGGCTCAAGTCAAGATCAAGAAGTTAGACCCCAACGCTACCATTCCCACCAGCGGCTCCGCGTTTGCCGCCGGTTATGACCTCTATGCCTGCCTGAGCGGCGACGGCGAGGTGACCATCCCTGCGCACCACACCGTTATGGTGCCGACCGGCATCGCCGTGGCGCTGCCCGAGGGCACCTTCGGCGGCGTGTTTGCCCGCAGCGGACTGGCGAGCCGCGAAGGGCTGCGTCCCGCAAACTGCGTCGGCGTTGTGGACAGCGACTACCGCGGCGAGTGCTTTATCGCCCTCCACAACGATGCGGAGGAGCCGCGCACCGTCCGCACGGGCGAGCGCATCGCGCAGCTCGTCCTGCTGCCCTATCTGCCCATCGAGTTCGACGAGGTCGCCGATCTGCCCGAGACCGCGCGCGGCGAGGGCGGATTTGGCTCCACAGGTAGGTGAGCGCGCATGAATCCAACAAACAGAGCCGCGCTTGTCACCGGCTCCTCGCGCGGCATCGGCCGCGCCATCGCCGCACAGCTTGCCCGCGAGGGCTATGCCGTCGGCATCAACTATTACGAGCGGCGGGATAAGGCCGAGGAGCTTGCCGCGCAGCTTGCCCGTGAGGGCTGCCGCGCGCTCGCCGTGCAGGCAGACGTTTCGAAGCGTGATGAGGTCAACGCGATGGTCAAGACGGTCGAGGATACCTTCGGTCCGATCTCCGTGCTGGTCAATAATGCGGGCGTCGCCGGTCAGGCGCTCTTTCAGGATGTGACCGACGCGCTGTGGGAGCGCTACTTCGCCGTCAATCTCAACGGCGCGCGCAACACCATTCAGGCCGTTCTGCCGCATATGCTGCACGAAAAGGCCGGCGTGATCGTCAACATTTCCTCTATCTGGGGCCAGCACGGCGCGAGCTGCGAGGTGACCTATTCCTGCACGAAGCACGCGCTCATCGGTCTCACGCGCTCACTCGCGATGGAGCTTGCTCCCAGCGGCATCCGCGTCAACTGCGTCGCCCCCGGCGTGATCGACACCGACATGGTGCAGGTGCTCGGGTCCGAGGTACTGCGGGATCTTGCCGAGCAGACGCCCCTCGGACGGCTGGGCACGCCGCAGGACATCGCCAACGCGGTAGCCTTCCTGGCGTCGGAAAAGGCATCCTTCATCACCGGACAGGTATTGACCGTGGACGGTGCGTTTGTCGGATAACCTCAACGAATGAAAGCAAGGGAAGCGAAGCCATATCATGGCTTCGCTTCCCTTTTTCCCTCTCTGCCGCAAAAAAGCGACGGTCTTTAGACCGTCGCTTTCGTGTTGGCGCCACCTATCTTTCCGGGCCGTTTCCAGCCAAGTATTGTGGGCAGAAGCGAGCTTAACTTCCGTGTTCGGGATGGGAACGGGTGGACCCTCGCCCTAATAAGCACCAACTATATTGGGGGCTGCACCCTCAAAACCGAACAACATAACTGCGACTGTGAGTAAGGCTTGGATTGCCTGCATAATCGTAGGTCAAGCCCTCGGGCTATTAGTACCGGTCAGCTCCATACATTACTGCACTTCCACCTCCGGCCTATCAACCAGATCGTCTTTCTGGGCCCTTACTCCATAAAGGATGAGAGATCTCATCTTAGGGGGAGTTTCACGCTTAGATGCTTTCAGCGTTTATCTCGTCCGTACATAGCTACCCAGCTATGCCCTTGGCAGGACAACTGGTGCACCAGAGGTACGTCCATCCCGGTCCTCTCGTACTAAGGACAGCTCCCTTCAAATCTCTTACGCCCGCAACAGATAGGGACCGAACTGTCTCACGACGTTCTGAACCCAGCTCGCGTGCCACTTTAATCGGCGAACAGCCGAACCCTTGGGACCGAATACAGCCCCAGGATGTGACGAGCCGACATCGAGGTGCCAAACCTCCCCGTCGCTGTGGACGCTTGGGGGAGATCAGCCTGTTATCCCCAGGGTAGCTTTTATCCGTTGAGCGATGGCATTTCCACTCACATACCACCGGATCACTAACTCCAACTTTCGTTACTGCTCGACCCGTCGGTCTCGCAGTTAGGCTCGTTTATGCGTTTACACTCAATGCACGATTTCCGTCCGTGCTGAACGAACCTTTGAGCGCCTCCGTTACCTTTTTGGAGGCGACCGCCCCAGTCAAACTGCCCGCCTAACAGTGTCCCCCGACCGGATTCACGGCCGCAGGTTAGAAAATCAGCAATCCAAGAGTGGTATCCCAAGGGCGACTCCACATGACCTGACGACCATGCTTCTCCGTCTCCCACCTATCCTGTACATGAATTACCGATTTCCAGTATTAAGCTGCAGTAAAGCTCCATGGGGTCTTTCCGTCTAGTTGCGGGTAACTGGCATCTTCACCAGTACTACAATTTCGCCGGGTGGGCTGTCGAGACAGTGCCCAGATCATTACGCCATTCGTGCGGGTCAGAACTTACCTGACAAGGAATTTCGCTACCTTAGGACCGTTATAGTTACGGCCGCCGTTTACTGGGGCTTCAGTTCAGGGCTTCACTTGCGTTAACCCCTCCCCTTAACCTTCCAGCACCGGGCAGGCGTCACCCCCTATACTTCGCCTTGCGGCTTAGCAGAGAGCTGTGTTTTTGGTAAACAGTCGCTTGGGCCGTTTCACTGCGGCTCATATCTCTATGAGCACTCCTTCTCCCTAAGTTACGGAGTCATTTTGCAGAGTTCCTTAGCTATAGTTCTCTCGCTCACCTTAGGATTCTCTCCTCACCCATGTGTGTCCATTTTCGGTACGGGCCATATATACTTAACGTTAGAAACTTTTCTTGGAAGTTCCTCCACTGCCTTCCGTACTCGCCGTAGCTTTCCGTACGCTTCACGCCTTCTCGTTTCGGATGGTGGATTTGCCTGCCATCCCGATATCTCGCTTGCACCAGCTCTTCCAGCCGCTGGCTGCAGCTTCCTCTCTCCGTCATTCCTTCACATATATACGGGTACAGGAATCTCTACCTGTTGTCCATCGACTACGCCTTTCGGCCTCGCCTTAGGTCCCGACTTACCCAGAGCGGACGAACCTTCCTCTGGAAACCTTGGGTTTTCGGTGCGTGGGATTCTCACCCACGTTCCGCTACTCACACCGGCATTCTCTCTTCCATGATCTCCACACGTCCTTTCGGTCGTACTTCTCCGTTCATGGAACGCTCCCCTACCATCCCTTGGGATCCATAGCTTCGGTAGTATGCTTAGCCCCGGTAAATTATCGGCGCAGAGTCATTCGACTAGTGAGCTGTTACGCACTCTTTAAAGGATGGCTGCTTCTGAGCCAACCTCCTAGTTGTCTGTACATCTCCACATCCTTTTCCACTTAGCATACATTTTGGGACCTTAGCTGATGGTCTGGGCTGTTTCCCTCTTGACAACGGACCTTATCACCCGCTGTCTGACTGCCGAGCATGTTGGCGTGACATTCGCAGTTTGATTATGCTCAGTACCCCGAGATGGGGCCATCACATATTCAGTGCTCTACCTTCACGCAACTCTTCTCTCGACGCTAGCCCTAAAGCTATTTCGGGGAGAACCAGCTATCTCCGGGTTCGATTGGAATTTCACCGCTATCCACAGGTCATCACCGGTCATTGCAACGAACGTGTGTTCGGCCCTCCATGGAGTTTTACCTCCACTTCAGCCTGCCCATGGATAGCTAGATCACCCGGTTTCGGGTCTACTGCATGCAACTCGCGCCCTCTTAAGACTCGCTTTCGCTTCGGCTCCGCATATCCTGCTTAACCTCGCTCCATACAGTAACTCGCCGGTTCATTCTACAAAAGGCACGCCATCACCCTTTAACGGGCTCTGACTTCTTGTAGGCATATGGTTTCAGGTTCTCTTTCACTCCCCTCCCGGGGTTCTTTTCACCTTTCCCTCACGGTACTGGTT
>ENA-UEQI01000675-UEQI01000675.1-human-gut-metagenome-genome-assembly--contig:-NODE-675-length-13433-cov-21.472072_pt1 | contig 13433 bp, 9 predicted proteins | sample MGYA00242946_ERZ507945 | MGnify/ENA primary metagenome ERZ507945 (study PRJEB26167, sample SAMN06115467) | human gut metagenome | host: Homo sapiens | place: China:Guangxi | collected 2016-06-08... | reverse complement strand
ACATGCCAAAAAGAATGATACCTCTGTCAAGCCGAAAGAGAGGGAGGTGGTCTTATTTGTTTTTTAGAGGAAAGATAGTAAAATCTATTCATATAAAAAGGCCGCACCGTATGATACTCTGTTCATACGATGCAGCCTCAGTTATAGACAGGTTGTTTTTTAAGTCAGCCTGCAGGTTTTATCCCAGCGGATTTTCTTCCTCTCCGCCATTGCCACTGCCGCCGTTATTGCCGCCACTTGTAGCAATCTCCTCGCCGTTGGTCGAGATACGCGTTATTCCGGAGCTCTTTACCATATCTTTCAGCCTTTTTCCTGGAGTGAGGATCAGTTTCTGCCGGTAGATGCTGTCGGCGGTTACATCTTTTGCCTCGCTCTGGCTTTTGCAGTTCAGTCCCGGACGGATAGTGCCGAAATCTCCTAATTTCACGGTCGCTCCGAGACTGACGTAAGTGCTGAGCGCATCAATCAGTCCGTCCATAACCATTTTTACAACGCCGCGCGGAGCCATACCCTCTTTCGTAACCTGGTCGCACAATCTGTCGTAGCTGATTTCTCCAATGGAGAACGAAGCGGCTACATACTTTTCCGACTTACTTTTATCGAAACCGAAAACTCTCTTTTTAACTACATAACGGAATGCCATAATCTTTTTTGTTTTAGATGGTTGTTACTTCAAAATCATATATCTTTGTGATCACAGTGCGAAGTTACAACATGCCGGAACGGACGGGTGCTTTAAAAGCGCTTTCGGTACTTTTCCTATGTTCGGAAAACCCTATAAACGGCTGTTTAATATTTTGGTTTACAGTTGATTGAAACTTTTTTAAAATATTTTGGAAATATCGTAAAAGAATCGCTTCATGGAGAATTTTGCCGCTATAGATTTTGAAACGGCCAATGAACAGCGCACCAGTGTATGCAGTGTCGGTGTAGTCATTGTGCGGAATGGAGAAATTGCAGACAGCTATTACAGTCTGATTCGTCCCGAACCGGAGTATTATACTTATTGGAATACCCGTGTGCACGGTCTGACCCTGGCGGATACGTCCCGGTCGCCTGTCTTTCCGGCCGTATGGCAGGAAATAGCACCACGCATCGAGGGACTGACGTTAGTGGCGCATAATAAAGCGTTCGATGAGAGTTGCCTGAAAGCGGTATTCCGCATGTACGGCATGGATTATCCCGATTATGATTTCCGTTGTACTTTGCAGGCATCACGCCGTGCCATTAAGGGACTGCCCGATTATCAGCTGCATACGGTAGCGGCATGGTGCGGTTACCGGTTAGAGCAACATCACCATGCGCTGGCCGATGCAGAAGCCTGTGCCTGGATAGCCAGGCAGATTATTTAGAATATCCGTTTAGCGCAGAAATTCGTAATGACCGGCAGTGCCTTCAAAAGAAAGGATGCCGTCGTCCGAACGTACTTCCATGGCAGGGATATATACCTTCCCGTCTTTCTTTATTTGCCATGTTCCCGGAATGAGGTCGGTGATGACAAATTTCATGGCAGCGTTTCCGTCTACTTTCATATCGACTTTGCCGGACAGAGGCCGGCTGTCTCTGCTGAAGGTAACGACCCGGTCGGCTATCTGTACGCCTACCACTTTCTCCGCATCAATGCGTTTTACGTCGTGCATCCGTTTGCAGGTGTTGTCCGCAACCTGCATTACGTTCAGGAAGCAGTCTTCGGTGGCAGGTGCGGCAGGAGACACTTCCACGCGCCATGCTCCCCGTTCGTTGGCATCATCGGGGCGGTTGGGCAGTGCGTCGTTCGGGTAGTTGGTTCCGAATACCCAGAATTCTTTTCCTTTGCCACCCACCTTTTCTATCTGTGCATTTCCGGCTTCGGGCAATAATACATGGTTCTGCAACATTCCGGTATCGCCGTTTTTGGTGCGCCGGACAATGAAACGGTTGCCTTCTATCGTAGGTTCTTCAATGCTGTGCAGCAGCCAGAATTTCTTGAATGTGGGGTCGGAAGACACAACTTTGTCAAATACGATAAGTGCGGCGGGCACTTCGGCAGCGTGCAGGTTCAGGAAGACGAAGGAGCGTTTCGCTTCTTTTACTTTATCCGTGTAGGCTTGCGTGATGTCGCCTTTCAGATAGGAGTAGTCGGGTTTGCAGGCATCAGGCCCGAATCCGTGCGCCAGGGCTTTGCCGGTTGTGTAGTCTTTGCTTAGCAATTGCTCGAACGAGCGGCAGGTTTCCCAGCGGTCGCCGGGCATGCGTTGTCCGCCGTCATTGGTTGCAAATTCGGTCTTGCCGCCTCCGCCATAGTTCCAGCAGGCGAATTTTTCATCGGGATTATATACCAGCAGCGAATTATGTGCGATGGTACGTTTGAAGAAATTCTTGTTGTGCGGGCTGTTGTATCCGCCGGAACTTCCCTGATAGGCTCCCGCGTCGATGGCAAGGGGGCCTTTGTAATAGAGCTGGAAAGAGCCGCCGTCCAAGTGCTGGTGGTTGCCGACAAACTGTTCGTTTATCTTCATTTCGGCAATCACGCTGTTTTCGTCCCATGCCGTGCGGGCTATCATCCAGCCGAAAGGACTTCCCGAATAGCGTGTCAGCGGCAGGTCATCGGGAGCTTTGGCCTTCAAATCCAAGTCTCTCCACAAAATGTCGAAGATGAGGCAGTGGCGTTCGATGTTGGGTTTGCGTTCGTACTCGTATGCCAGATAGCTGTCTTTGTAGAAGCTGGAAGCCAGCATGGCAGGCAGTGAGTAGGACGGCATGTTTTTTCTGATGGGATTCGTATCGCCGGCCGGCATCACCTGCCCGTCGGGACGGCGGCGGTAGAGGAAGTCGTACAAGACAAACTGCTGCGCCGGGTTGTATATGGCTCCTGCGCCCATGCGTTGCAGAATCCAGAGCGAGAAGAGGTCGTTGCTGAAACGTACATTTACGTAGCTCGTTCCCTGATGGTAGTTATGCCCGGAGTAGATGTAGTTTCGCACAGGCAGATAATCCTTGAACATCATCTTTATTACATGGTTGTACATGTCCGGATATTCATCGTAGATGGCTATGCCGGCAGAAAGCATGTCCCGCAGTATCATCCATTCGCTGGAGTGCCCGGCAATCGGTTCGTTGTTGCGTGGGGGATAGCCGCATTCCATTGTTTTGGCTATGCGGATGAAAGATTCTATGTAAGCTTTCTTTTCGGATTCTTTCATCTGGTCGTAACACCAGTCATATACCATTGCACCGCAGGTGAGCATCACACCGCTGGCACGCGACAAATCACCTTTTGTTCCGTAATTGACGTTCTGAAGCGTGTCCAGCATGGCGGTAATGGCGCTTCTGGCCTGTTTCTTGTCGCCATACACCAGATAGTCGAGTGCCTGCACCTGTACGCGGCTGGTCACGCCACGCATTTCAAAGTAGTAGCGGAACCCTCTGTCCTTGACTTTTGCCTCTTCTTCGGGGGTACGGTCTTTGCCCAATTTGTTCAGGGTAGCCAGAACTTCCTTTACATGCGGGTGTTCCATGCGTTTCTTTAAATCGGGCAAATCGGCGGAGCGTACATAAAGCCGGGGGTGTACTTGCGGCGGAATGGGTACTGTGACGCCTTCCATATTCTCCCAGGTAACCTCTGGCCTGCTTTGTTGCGCATTGCTTTTCAGACAGAAAACGCAGAGGAAAAAACTCGTGATAAATAGGATACTTTTTTTCATGTTTTTTGTTTGGTATATTAATAAGTAGTTGTTCGTCCATCCGTTCCGGTGGGGATAACCGTGTTTAACCCATTGTAAATGTAAGGCAAAAATTATTATCTGTCTTGCCTTTTGACGGACAAAATATACCTATTCCTGCATTTTTGAACATAAATGATATATGCTGGGACATTATTAATATCATGCAGTGCAAATACAGATTCAGTCAGACTGAAGATAATCGAAAATAAGGGTGAATACCGTACCTTTGTCATGGTGTGAATAAACGGAAATTGCACCTTTGTGAAGTTTGATTATTCTCTCTACCAATGCCATTCCAATACCGTTTCCTTGTGAGAAATCCCGGTTCCTGCCTCTGTAAAAAGGTTCGAACAGATGCTCCATATCTTCTTCGGGAATGCCGATGCCGGTATCGGAGAAACGGATAAGTACCTTATGTTTGGAAAACGAAATCTGTACCGTTGAACTTTGGTCAGATGAGAACTTGCAATTATTTTCGATAAGGTTCACAAATGCTGTCCGAAGCAGATAGTCATTACCACGAATAGTGACCATTCCGTCATCTTCGGTATCGTCTTCAAACCTTAAGTCAACATTATAGCCGCTGTGGGCTTTCATCACCATGGCACTGGCATCCAATAGCACTTCGTCAAGACGTATTGCCGACATGCTTATTTGTTCTGTATTGTAGCTTGCCTTTGCCAAATCCATTAGTCCGTTGGATAGTTTCTCAATATTACGGGCATCGGAAAGCGCATTTTCAACCACTTTTTTATAATCTTCGCTTGAGCGCTCTTTGTAAAGAGAAAGTTCGAGTTCGGCAATCAGTGCAGCCATTGGAGTCCGCAGTTCGTGCGAAACATTACTGATAAACATCTTTTGGGCTTCAAATGATTCTTCAAGGCGGTCCAGCGTTTTGTTGAACGTTCGGGCAAGTTCTCCTATTTCGTCTTTGTGGTCTTCTACTTCCACACGCTTGCTGAGATTGGAAGCGGTGATGGCTTCAACTTGTTTTACAATTTCCGATACTGGTTTTAGTACGCTGCGTGCCATGAAATAGCCGATGACAAACAACAACCCGAATGAAACCGCCCATACCGCAAGCAGGCGTGTATTTAGAATATGGAGCATATCGTAGCCTGCTTGTGGAAAGAGCAATTCTTCGAGCACAAAGAAGACGGCGATTACAAGTAATGCCGTAACAAACAGATATCGGAGCGTTAGTTTAGTACGGATTTTCATAGCTGAATATGAATCCCATTCCCGGTTTGGTATGGATTAGTTTGGTGTTGAAATTTTTGTCTATCTTTTTTCGCAAATAGTTTATATAAACATCGATGAAGTTTGTTCCGGTATCAAAATGGGTGTCCCATACCTTTTCGGCTATTTCGGTACGGGTTAGGATTCTTTCCGGGTTTTGGACAAAAAAGAGGAGTAAGTTATATTCTTTCGGTGTAAGTATAATGGACTGTCCGTTTCGCGAAACGGACTTTGTCCTGAGATATACCTTGAGGTCTGCATACTCTATGCACTCTACTGTGGGTATTTGGCAGCGCTTCAGTAGGATTGATATGCGTGCATTCAGTTCTCGGAAGTCAAAAGGTTTGACCATATAGTCATCCGCTCCCGAATCGAATCCTTCGAGTTTGTCGTCTGTCGTACCGAGTGCGGTAAGTATCAGTATAGGCACAGTTTCGTTTTGCCGTCGGATATCGCGGCATAAATCAAACCCACTGCCGTCGGGCAGCATTATGTCTGAAATGATGATATCCTGTTTTTCGTAGGCAAACATTCTCAACCCTTCCGATACATTGGTTGCCGTGCCAACCGTGTGTCCGGACTCTTCCAAACCGCGTTTGAGCAATTCGGCCATACGGTTTTCATCTTCTATAACAAGTATTTTAGCCATATGTTGCAAAGGTAGATGATTTTTTTGTAAGAGATGGGTTTCTAATGATTTTCTAATTGATTTATAAGTGTTTTCTAATGATGTAAGACTATGCTTATGGCTATTTTTGCCCGCAAAAAACAATGTTTATGATACGTTTGCTGCTCATAGTTTTTATCTCTTTTATTGGTGTATCTGTACCGGCTCGGCAAATTAGATTGTCTTCCGACCAGATAGAGGCTATGTTTCTGAAACAGAACTTGGCACTTATTGCCGAACGGATGAATGTTTCGATAGCCGATGCTGCCATTGCCGAAGCAACAGTTTGGGACAATCCGGAATTATCCGTCGGTGATATCAACTTTTGGAAGAGGCGGGGGACTGATGAGTACGGAGGCGCGGTTGCCAGTCCCAAGCAGTTTTCGCTCGAACTCTCTCAGATGGTTTCGCTTTCGGCGCGCAGGATAAAGTTGGCGGAAGTTGAAAAAATAGATAAGGAGATAACCGTAAGGCAGTTTGAAGAGCTGTTGCGAAGTCTGAAAATGGAACTTCATATCTCGATAGCCGAGCTTGTATATCTACAAAATCTGCTTAAGGTTATCGAGAGTCGGCAGACTCTTCTCGAAAAGGTTGTTGCCGGATATCGGGCGCAGTATCAAACGGGGAATGTAACCGGAAATGAACTGTTGAGGCTGCAAACGGCGCTGTTTGCAGTAAACGGAGAAATGAACGAGGTACGGACCGAGTATAATGCACATCAAAAGAACATAAAGAATTTGCTTGCTTTGGAACCTTCGGTCGTGGTGATCGTTGCCGAGGAGCAGGTTGACTTTCCATCTCCTCTTACATTGGATCCTGCCATGCTTATGGAAACGGCTTTGGCATCCCGTCCCGATTTGGCTGCGGCAGTACTGCGGGCTGAATATCACCGTAAAGATATCGTTTATCAAAAGGCATTGGCGATACCCGACATTAGCTTGGGAGTAAAGTATGACCGTGCCGGAGGCGTGTGGGATAACTTCTTCGGTGTGGGAATAGGAGTGCAATTACCGGTTTTCAATCGTAATAAAGGAGCTATAAGGAGTGCACGGTTCAGACTTAGGCAGAATGAAATTTTGGTGTTGCAGGAACGGAATAATATACGGAATGAAATTATTGAATGCCTGGAAAATTACAAAGCCGTTTACTCTTTTCTTGAGGAGAACGGTGTGAATCGTTCCATACAAAGCGAGATGGACAAGATGCCGGATGTGTATACAAAGAATCTGTTGATGAAAAATATATCGATGGTTGAGTATATGGATTTCATGGATAGCTATCATGCTTCGAAAGAGGTGTTGTTGCGGAGCCGGAAAGAGCTGAGGCTTCAATTTGAACGCTTACAATTTGCAATAGGACAAACTATAAAATAACGAATGATGAAGAGAATAATTTATCTTTTACTACCGTTGCTGGCAAGCTGCGGAGAGAACAGCCGGAGCAGTCTGCCGACCCGGGAAACCGTTTCGGACGTTTTTTTGCAGGAAGTGCTGACAGCAAAAGCCGAGTTGAAGCGGTTGCAGAAGGAGTTTACCCTTGCCGGAAAAGTAGTTGTTGATTCCGACCGTACGATAAGCTATTCACCTTTAGTAAGCGGTGTAGTCGTGAAAAGCTACTTTTCACTTGGCGATTATGCAGAAAAAGGTAAAAGGATGGTAGATATACGTTCGGTCGAATTGAGTTCTTTGCAATCGGAACTTGCCGTGGCCCGACAGAATCTTAAAGGTGTGGAGTCCTTGCACGAGAGCGGGATGGCAACCGATAAAGAGCTTGTCGAAGCTCGTTCGACAGTCGGGAAGTTGCAGTCAGATTTTGTTCTTTATGGCGAAAATCAGGATAACGGCGTCTTTTCCGTAAAAGCCCCGATGAGCGGCTATGTAATCGGGAAATACTGCAATCCGGGAACCTCTTTCCCGGAAAGTGGCGGACCGCTGTTTTCGATGGCCGATTTATCGACAGTGTGGGTTGTAGCGAATGTCTATGCCGGAAATTTGCAATTTGTACACGAGGGGCAATGCGTTGAAATTACATCCGTGGCCTATCCAGCAGAGGTTTTCAAGGGTAAGATAGATTTCCTCTCACAGGTTTTCGACTCCGAGGACAAAGCATTGAAGGTGCGAATCACATTGCCTAACCCGGCATTGAAGCTTAAACCGGAAATGCCTGTGGTGGTAAAATTGTTCAATGATTCGAATTTGGAACTGGTAGCGGTTCCGAGCAGTGCGGTGATTTTCGACAATAACGGTTACTATGTAGTTGTTGGCGATAAGACTTTCGGGATTCGGAAGATCACCCCTTTCGCCCGGCATAATGACTTTACCTATATTACCGAAGGAATTAAGGCGGGTGAAGAGGTCGTTATAAAGAACCAACTGCTGATGTATAACGAAATAAAAGGGAAGTAACGATGCATAAGTTCATAGAAAACATCATAGGATTTTCCCTTAAGAATCATGTGTTTATCCTTTTTATGACGGGAGTTCTGTTTGTGGCGGGAATTGCCTGCTACCAGAATACTCCCATTGAGGCTTATCCCGATGTGACCAATACGCGGGCGAAAATCATTGCCCAATGGCCCGGACGCAGTGCCGAAGAGGTAGAGAAGTTCGTTACGCTTCCCATAATGCAACAGCTTAATACCATTCCTCGGAAAACGGATGTGCGCTCCACATCCTTATTCGGGCTGGCGGTTGTCAATGTACTATTTGAGGACGGTGTAGATGATTTTTATGCTCAGCAGTATGCTTCGAACCGTATACAGGAGTTGAGCCTGCCGGATGGCGTGGAACTTTCAATTGAACCGCCAAGTGGAGCCACCGGGGAAATCTTCAGATACATACTTAAGAGTGACCTGCCCATCCGCGAGGTTTCGGCCGTTAACGACTGGGTAGTGCAACGGGAGCTTTTGGCTGTGCCGGGCATTGCAACGATTGCTACTTTCGGCGGCGAGGAGAAAATGTACGAAATTCGTGTAAATCCGGTGGAACTTGCCAATTACGATATTTCTCCTCTTGATGTTTATGAGGCTGTAGGGAGAAGCAATATCAATGTGGGCGGCGATGTAATACAGAAGGGGGCGCAAGCCTATGTGGTCCGTGGTTTGGGACTATTGGAAAGCGTTGAGGATATTGAAAACCTATTGATTACCACCAAAGGCAGTTCGCCGATTCGGGTTAAAGAAGTTGCCACGGTATCCGTATCTGCAAAACCGCGCCAAGGGCAGGTTGGGCTCAATTACGATGATGATGTGGTACAAGGCATCGTGATAATGCTCCGTGGTGAGAACCCGAGCGAAGTCATCGCGCGTCTTAAGGATAAAATCACAGAACTTAACGACAGAATTTTGCCTGAGGATATAAAGATAGTGCCCTTTATGGACAGAACTCGGCTTGTCGATGCTACTGTGCACACTGTAATCGGAAATATGCTGGAGGGGGTTCTGCTTGTGTCATTTATCGTGTTCTTGTTTCTGTTCAACTGGCGTACCACGGTTATTGTGGCTTCAGTCATCCCTCTGTCGTTTCTTTTTGCAATTACGATGCTTCGGATACAAGGGCTGCCCGCCAATCTGATTTCGATGGGGGCTTTGGATTTCGGGCTGTTGCTGGAGGGTACGTTGGTGATAACAGAGGTGGTTTTCGTTGCGCTCCTGCAAAAATCGCAGGAGAGGGGAAAGTATTTCGGCCGTTATGCCAAAAGCGGGCTTATAAAGAAGAGTGCCGGTTCGGTTGCTTCTCATATTTTCTTTGCCCAGATTATTCTGGTGGTGGCGCTGTTCCCTATTTTCTCGTTTCAGAAAGTGGAAGGAAAGATGTTTTCTCCGCTGGCTTTTACGCTTGGGTATGCTCTTCTCGGCTCTTTGCTATTGTCGCTTACTTATGTCCCTGTTATGTGCAAGGTGTTGTTCTCAAGACCGATAAGAGAGAGGAACAACAAGGCTGCAAAGGCATTGGAGGGATGGCTCATTTCGTTTTATTACTTCACTAAGCGTCATAGGAAAGCAACCGTTGCCGCATTCGTACTTTTATTCGGTATCTCCCTGTTTCGGTTTATGTTTTGGGGCACGGAATTTATTCCGAGTATGAACGAGGGAGCGGTTTATGTTCGCGCCACTTTGCCTAACAGTGTCAATCTCGAAGAGAGCGTGCGGCTAACCAAAGAGATGAAAGCCAAACTGCAAAGTTTTGAGGAAGTGGATTTTATTCTTACACAGACAGGGCGTCCCAATGATGGAACAGATGCAACGGGCTTTTTCAACATTGAGTTTCACGCCGAGCTCAAACCCGAATCCGAGTGGAAGCGCAAGATGTCCAAAGAGAAGCTGATTGAGCAGATGCAAGATTCTTTGGCTGTTTATCCGGGAATTATTTTTGCTTTTTCGCAGCCTATTCAGGACAATGTAGAAGAGTATGTTGCCGGAGTAAAAAGTGCGTTGGTCATTAAAATCTTCGGTAATGATCTGTATACATTGGAGGCTGCTGCCGATAGTGTTGCCGGAGTCATTAAAGGTGTCCGAGGGGTGGAGGATGTAAATGTATTCCGCTCAATCGGTCTGCCGGAATTGCAGATTAAACCCCTTGAGTCGAAAATGGCCCAATATGCCGTGTCTATGGCAGATGCCCAGGCGGTTATCGAAATGGCTATCGGTGGGAAAGCTGCAACTGTGTTTTACGAAAATGAGCGTACCTTTGACGTGATGCTCCGTTTTGAACAGCAGTTCCGCAACGATGAGCAGAAAATAGGTGATATTCTTATTCCGACAATGGATGGCAAGCAGGTTCCCCTCAAGGAAATTGCGGACATTAAGTTTGTGACGGGACCTGCGTTTATTTATCGTGAAGGAAGCAGCCGGTATGTGGGGATAGGTTTTTCCATTCGGGACAGGGACCTCGGGTCGACCATAGATGAGGCGCAAGCCAAAGTTGAAAGGTTGGTGCATTTGCCTGAAGGCAGCAAGATACAATGGGCAGGCGAATTTGAAAGCCAGCAGCGAGCCACCAAACGTCTTGCGGTAGTTGTTCCGGCCGTTTTGCTTTTGATTCTCTTTTTATTGTATATGAACTTCGGCACAGTCAAAGATACGCTGATTGCCGCAAGCACTATGCCCTATGCTTTTATCGGGGGATTTATTTCGCTTTGGGTGGCAGGCATTCCGTTCGGTATTTCGGCGGGTATTGGGTTTATCATCTTGTTTGGAATAGTGTCTATCAATTCTATTTTGCTCACGGCACTGATGAAATCGCTTTTGCAGCAAAGCCGCAATATAGGTTTTGCAATAGATGAGGCCGTACGCATCCGTCTTCGTGCTGTGCTGATGATTTCATTAATGGGTTCTGCCGGATTGCTTCCTGCCGCTCTCTCCACAGGAATGGGTTCGGAAGTGCAAAAGCCGTTGGCAGTGATGATTGTAGGCGGCATCCTGATATGTTTTGTGCTTTCGTTTACTGTTTTGCCTCAGGTTTTTTACTTTGCGTACAGTAAAAGTAAGATAAACGGCAACAGGTGATTTTTAGGTATCAGGCAGAAGAATTGCAGGATTTATTCGTTTCTTGTGGATTTATCATTATCTTTGACTGCGAATGCTAATGCGTTAAACAGCCGTTGCCCTTTCGTCAGACAACTGTGTAACGAAAGGGCAACATCTGTTTAACGCAAGGGTGACATCTGTCTGACGGATTACGGTTGGCGGTGCAGTATCTTGCTATTTATGAACGTATTGGCTGATAGTGCCAATCTAATACCTTATTACATATGAGTGCTTACTATGATTTGTATCAGACTCCCGACCCTTTGGGCGAGAACCGCAACGAGCCCCGTCTGCATGCCCGTATCCTGCCACGGGGAACAATCTCCGCCGATAAATTCCGTGAGTTGGTGGCTAAGGCCACCGGTTTCAGTCCCGCCATTCTCGACGGAACTTTGCAGGCTGTTACGGACGAACTATACAGTTGGCTGTCCGAGGGTTGGACGGTGGAAGTGGGCGAGTTGGGCTATTTCTCCGTATCGCTGAAATGCGACCGTCAGGTTACCGACAAGAAAGAAATCCGTTCGCCGTCGGTACATTTTCAGAATGTGAACCTGCGTCTCGGGAGCAAATTCCGTAACCGTTTCAATACGATGGAGCTGGAACGCAAAGCGTCACCGTACGTATCCCGTTCCTTGATGGGCGAGGAGGAGAGGAAAGAAAAACTATTGCTGCATTTGGATAAATACGGATGCATCACACGGGCGGATTATGAATCGATAACGGGTTTGGTGAAGCATCGGGCAGTGTCCGACCTGAACCGATACCTTGCGGAGGGGATGATACGTAAGTATGGTAGCGGTAAAACGGTGGTCTATTTGAAACCTTGATATCGGGAGAGAGACTTTTTTATAGGTGATTTGTCCCTACCTTTGGGCATGAAAACCAAATTTATGGAAAATACGCTTAAAGCCTGGCTTTTATCTTTTCTTCATTTATTCTTTCCCCGGCAGTGTGTTGTGTGCGGCACACCTCTGCAGGAAGGGGAGGAGGCTATTTGTCTGAAATGCAATATGGATTTGCCCCGTACGGATTATCATCTTTGTGCGGATAATCCGGTGGAACGTATGTTCTGGGGAAAACTTCCTTTGGAACGTGCTACCTCTTACTTCTTTTATCATAAGGGCAGTGATTTCCGCCGGATACTGCATCAATTGAAATATGGCGGCCGTAAGGACTTGGGAGAGACAATGGGGCGTTTTATGGCAGCGGAATTGACTGTTTCGGAGTTCTTTTGCGATGTGGATGTCATAGTTCCCGTTCCTTTGCATCCCCGCAAGCAGCGGATGCGCGGATATAACCAGAGCGAATGTGTGGCCAAAGGGGTTGCGGCGGTTACGGGTATTCCTTTGGATGCTGCTTCCGTAGTGCGCAAGAAACATACGGAAACGCAGACAAGCAAATCTGCCTATGAACGGTGGAAGAATGTGAACGGCATCTTTCATCTTCGCTATCCCGAACGTTTTGTCGGAAAGCATATCTTGTTGGTGGACGACGTACTGACTACCGGAGCTACCATTACTACGTGCGCCGATGTGTTTCGGGACGTAGAAGGCGTACGTATCAGCGTGCTGACGCTTGCTGTTGCGAATTTTTGATAAATTCCGGTATTTCGGAAAAACGGGAAGCTTCCGGATATGTATTAAAGTTTGTAATCTGTGTACTTTTTTAACAGAATAGTCGTTTGAACTAATTTGTTCTTTAGGCATTTATATGGCTCACTTTTAAAGTAGAAACTATATGAATAAAACAAATTTGTCAGCCTATATGGCTATGACTGTCTCTCAGTTGAAAGAAGAACAGCGCATGGGTACGGCGCATGTGTATCAAAGTACGTTGAATCGTATCAAGGATTTTATGGAGCAGGACTCCATCAGTTTTGAAGAGGTCACCCCAGTGTGGTTGAAAGCATTTCAAGAGTATCTGCTGGAGCGTCAGCTTCATTGGAATACAATTTCCACGTATATGAGGATGTTGCGTGCCACTTATTTCCGTGCCGTAGACGATGGGCTGGCTCCTTATCAGCCCAGGCTGTTCAAGGGAGTATATACGGGAACAAAGGTAACTGTGAAACGTGCTGTGGATGAAGATGTGTTCCGGCAGCTCAATGCACCTGTGGCGGATGAGAGCCTGGAGTTTACGCGCTTGCTTTTTTTATTACTTTTTATGCTTCGTGGAATGCCGTTTGTAGATATTGCTTTTCTGCGGCATTGTGATTTGCATGGCAACGGACAGCGTTCTGAAAAAGACCGGAAACATCTCCGCAGGCACCTCAATATTTGCAATGCTCGTCCTTGAA
>ENA-UEQI01000657-UEQI01000657.1-human-gut-metagenome-genome-assembly--contig:-NODE-657-length-13638-cov-7.351596_pt1 | contig 13638 bp, 11 predicted proteins | sample MGYA00242946_ERZ507945 | MGnify/ENA primary metagenome ERZ507945 (study PRJEB26167, sample SAMN06115467) | human gut metagenome | host: Homo sapiens | place: China:Guangxi | collected 2016-06-08... | reverse complement strand
TACCCACATAATTTTGGTTTTCGTCGAGTATCGGGATATCCCTGTGTCGGATTTTTGAAACAGTATCACGCACATCATCCACATAATCATCCAAATCAAAATGAATAAGATTCTCTCTGGTCATAAATGACTTTATAGGCATGCTCTGATTTATAAGACGTGATGCCGTAAATGTGTCATATGGTGTGCTGATCACAACCACATCTTTTGCGTTTGCAGCATTTATGACATCCTTTGATATATCGAAGCCACTTGTCACGATGATACAGCTGCAGTTTGCCTCAATACATATAAGCTGTGACTCCTCACGGTCTGATATGATGACAAGATCATCCTCGCACACATTGCCCTTTAAGGTTTCAGGCGTACCTGCTCCGACTATAACCTTTCCTTTCACAAAATAGCCATGCTCATTGCCTGCGACTATCTTTCCGTCAAGTGTCTCTATAATATTCCTGTACTGGGTCCTAGCCTTTGCCAGGATAGAATTGTCATACACATCCATATACGACTTTGCAATATCACTTGTCACAATAAGGCCTTCAAGCTTGTCCCTCTTATTGACAACCGGGAGAGTAACTACGTTGAGTATCTTCATCATCTCCCATGCTTTTTTCATGGATAGATTACTGCTGACCCCCTCAGTCCTTCTGATATGTATATCCTTTATCTGTGTTCCCACATCTTTCAAAAGCGCAGGTGTATCAGCCTTGAAATAATCCAGCACAAACGCTGTCTCTGCACTAATGCTGCCTGCTCTCATCGGTATATATTCCACTGTATCATCTATCTGTGATTTAAGATTGGCATACGCTATTGCCGCACAAATAGAATCAGTGTCAGGATTTTTATGACCAACAACTCTTACTATCTTTTTTGCCATATAATGTTCCTCTCTGTCTGCCTTATAAAATGTCAAAATATGGTGCAACTCCTAAACTAAGAATTGCACCACCCTATTACAATAATATTTATTAAAAAATCGAACCAAAAAAACCGAATATATACAATGCGATTGCAACAAAACCAAATGTATTGATTATTGCAAGTATCGTAGAAATAACTGCAAAGGTCTTTGTTGTGCCCACCTGCTTCTCTAGCTCAGAAACAGTATCTACCTTGTCTCCCATTACCTTAAAAAGATCCTGTAGATTTCTAAAGCACTTAACATTCTCTGTATGTACCTTATCAGAAAGCTCGGCCTTAATCGAAACAAGCTGATCATTAAGCTCAGTGAGCGACTGCAGCATGTGGGCATTCGCCTCATTGACCGCTGATGTAACTGCCGCTGTACCCTCCTCAGTGATACGTCTTGTCTGTTCTAATGTGTCACCAAAATCAAGACTCTGACCTATATTCTGGCTGATACCGGATATCTCACTGCCAAGTGATTGTCCGAGATTACCAATCTGACCGGACATAGAGCTGCCAAGATTGTCCATATTGGCATTTACTGAACGCCCCAGATTATCCATATCCGAACTTACCTGACGGCCTAAGCTGTCCATGCCTGCATTCATAGATTGCTCTATCTCAGCCATCTTTTCATGAACACTTTCTATAAGCACATCTATCTGCTTAGCAACCTGTGCAGTGATTCCATCGGCTTTTTCCTGTCTCTCGTCAAGTATCTGCTGCAACTCCTCTGCCTTAGCTTCCCTCTCCTCAACTATGGTTGAAAGCTCCTCTGCTTTTGATTCTTTCGTATTGAGCATCTCCTGAAGACGCTTTGCCTTTTCACGAAACTCATCAATTTGTGTTAACAAAAAATCATCTTTATCCATTTGTATATTATCCTCTTTTTTCTGCACTCTTTCACTACGGTTAACATCGTCTCTTGCTACACGGGATGCCATTACTGTTCTTGAAGGCACTGCCCGTTCCGCTTGTTCTGTAGATATAAATTTTTTTGCACGTCTATCAAATATGCCTGACATTCGTATTCCTCCGATGGTTCAATTAAATACCATTAACATATATATTATACCATTTTCAGACACAAATGTCAATAGAAAGTGGCTGTTTTACATAAAGCATTTTCATCACCTCCCGTCTGTTGTTATTTCATCTCATTCCCCAATCTCCTTGACAGCTGCGATAGCGCAGTCAAGTACAGCTACAATGATAGCCGTAAGGATCGTCTTTCCCATTTTTATCACCTCCTGTCCTTTGTTCTGTATACATTATACCACCTTATCATCGTCAACAAAAGTGTAATTTTCAAAAACTTTTTTGTCTATGTTTTTGCACATTTATCACGTTTTTACGGCGCTCTTATTATAATTTCAGCAAAATAATTTTCTATGATATTGACAAAAAGTACATTTGTGATATAATGGATACAAGAGGTGATAAAAATGAGCATGACTCCAAGCACATTCCTGCCCAAGCGTGAGGGCAGCGTACCATATATCGCAGAGGTGCAATCCATACCCCTCTCACCCTCTGCATATTCCGTCATTATCAAGGACAAGTCCATATTTGAAACAAGCCTTTCCCCTAACGGCAGCGTATCAATGTCCTCATTTCTCACAAGTATATTTGATTCAGCATATATCGCATCATTAAAATACAAAAGTGACGATAACTATAAATATATTGGTATCCCACTTCTGAACGCATTCGTAAAATGGCAGATCGAGGAGATCGATGACGGCCTTGATGATAAAAGCAAGGAGATAATAAAAAGCTATCTTATCTCAAAGCTCTCTGCAAAATACGAAAAGACCAAGACCGAAAATGCAGTGCGAGTAAGGCTAAGCATATGCCGTGACCTTTACGATACACTGAGCAGTGATGACCTTTATTATGAAAACAAGGTGTACAGCTCGACCCTAAGAAGATTTCTGAAAGCCGTGTATGAGGACTATGCCCTGCTGTCAGATTGCGAACGTGAAAGGCTCCTTTTCGCCGACAATATCATAAAAATAAATGAAGTCATCAAACAAAACGGCAGCAGATATTACAGCTTCATTTACGCATATTCTAATATGCACAGCCGTGAAAAGCGCCGCATAAGGCTTATCCCATACCGTATCGTCAGCGACGAATATAAGATGTATAATTATCTTGTCTGCCTGTCCGACGAAAAAGGCGCAGGCAAAGAGTTCAAAGCCGACAGCTGTCGCATAAGCAGATTGAGCGGACTAAGCATTGCAGAAAAGCTCAGCCAAAAGGAATACTCCTCCGTCACCGAATACGAACGGCTGAAAGAGGGTCACGTCAAGTCCGTGAAGCACCTACTCAGCGACCCACGTTTTGGCAGTGATGAGAGCGATATCTCCAAAGTGTACCTCACCGAAAAAGGCGTTGAAATGTTCGGCAAAATACTCTATCAGCGCCCCATACTGAAAGGCAATGAAAAGCCCAAGCCCAACGCTGTCAACGAGTTCATCTCCCCGCCTATCCAAGTCAAATACTATTTCAATAAGTTCGGCAAAGACGGCGTTATCCTATCCCCAAGCGACTCGTTTGAAGAAATGAGAACGCTGTATGTCGAGGGAGCTGAGGCGTATAACCGAGAAGTTGAGATGTGAGAATATAAATGAAAATTATAGCAAAAAAACACCCCTATACAGAAATATACTCATGATATCATAAATAGTCAGGCTCATGAGAAGAGTGAATATATGAGTTTATCTTTATAAAATAAACCGACCCCATTCGCTAGACTTTTTGACCTAGCAAATGGGGTCGTTCAAATATCAATATCATTAAGCAAAAAATCAACACATAAACGCAAGCGTAATATGCGGATCACTTTACTTTTCTGCCGTAAACCTTGCCCACTCATATTCCGCTGTAAGCGGAACTGTACCGTCAAAGGCTTTCAGCCAGCTGTCAACGCCAATGCCGTTCCATGCATTCATCATTATTTTACCAGGTGTAACAGGCAGATTTTCCGTTGCCTTGTATGCCTCTTTTCCGTCAACATACCAAGTTATGCTATCCTCTTTCCACTCAAATGCGTAAGTGTGAAAATCCTCAGAAGCGTCAAAACCAAGATCATACATATATTCGTGCTTGCCAACACCATTGGTGTAGTAATTGAACTGCACCTTTGTTGTGTCCTTGCCAAGGACTTCAACATCTATTTCGTCCCAAGGATTATCCTCCGATGGACCTGTGTATGTAAAGAACGATGATACAACGCCGTCATTCTTTATGGCTTTCATTGAAACCTCATAAAGTCCATAGCCGTAGTTTTCCTTTGAACGATACTCGCCGCCTCTGTACGCTTCGGAATCGCCCATACTGTCAATGGTAAGCTGCATTTTTCCGTCATTGAAAGTCACGTTATCTTCGCTCCACGAACAGTTGAACGGATCACCATTTGACCAGCCTGCTGAAATGGAAAAATCATTTGACGCACCCTTGCTGAAATCTGCCTCAACCGTGTATGGAGAATTGCTTTCCGTTTCCGCCTTGCTGCTGACATCCTGCGAAGAACTGCTATCAGATGAAGAACCGCAGCCACCCATAGACATAACTATCATTGTGAGAATCGACATAGCCAAAACTTTTTTCATTTTCATTACCTCCGAATAAATATCAGGATTTTATCTTCTATAAGTATTATAAATCAACAAATGTGATATTTATATCAGAAAAGTAATGCAAATATCAGATTATTAACATCAACTTATATTTTCGATCTGCTTGTGCTATGCTTGTTCCAGTTTGCACGGAAAAACTGATCTCTATACTGTTTCGGCGTAAGTCCTGTCTGTTTCTTAAAGCAGGCAATAAAATGGCTGTGCGAGCTGAAAGCAAGATAATTGGCTATATCAAGCGGACTATATTCAGAATATCTCAGCATATTTTCAGCCGCCTGTATCCTTTTTGACATAATGAAATCAGAGATCTTTACGCCAACTTCCTCTCTGAAAAGCTTTGAAAGATACTGAGGCGTTATGTTCAGTTCATCAGCTATCTGATTGACGGTCACGCCCTTGTAAATATTATCGAAAATGCAGTCAAAACACATAAGGATATGCTTTGAGTAAACGTTCTGTGACGCAGCCTTTTTCATTTGCTTTGTATAATAAACGATGACTTCTTTGTGTACAGCCATAACGCTTTCTTCATTGCGGCACTCATCACATTTATTAATGTATATATCGCTTATGGTATACGCAGTTTCCGGGTCAAGTCCACCCTCGATGCAAAACCTGCACAGCATAGCTATGGTTATGACAAGATGATACTTGACGTTTCTAAGGTCGTCTTTGCTGAGCCTGCCCTTTCCGTTTGTATCCAGCGGCGTATACAAACGTTTGACCGTTTCAAGATCGCCCGCCCGCACCGCAGAATAAAATTCCAGTTCCGTTTCATATGGTGAATGATGATAGTCATTTTCCTTTTGCATAAACTGCCGCTTAGACAATTCTCTGTTTATTTCCATAGCTTTCACCCCCTGCTTTTTAGATTATTATATCACATTTACAGACACAAGTAAAGCTTCATATTTATAGAAAAAGGACGGCAAATCACCCTGCCGCCCTTTTTTCTGATAATTAGATATTATTTAGCCTCTTTCATTGAAGTCATAGCCTCGTCGATAAGATAATTTATAGCCTTTTCATTTTCCTGAACGACCTGTGACCAGCTCTTTGACTCCTGCGGATTCATTGTTCCTCTTATTGCAGTATCGCAAATAGAGTTAAGGTCGGCAGATACGCCCTGTTCAAAGTCAAATACAGGGTTCTGTGCGGAAAGATCATATATAGTATCTCTCATTTCAAGCATTTCATCAGACCAGCCGTAATCGTCCTTATACTGGTCGAGGGTTATCTGATGTGCAGCCTCGTCAAGCTCTGCATAACGGCAACATTCAAGGAAAGCTGCCACGCCCTCAGGATTTTGAGCGTTTTTTACAATGCTAAAGCCGTGTACTCTTGAAGGGATATACTGTTTATCACTATCAGCTGAGCAAGGAACAGGAACGAACATTACCTCTCCCTTTGATACATCGCCATAGTTTACAGTTGTTGACGGAGCATTCTCAAGTGCCCAAAGTCCGATAGGATAGAAAAGCGTCAGACCTGTTGCCATTCCGCTGCCCTCTGCGTCGCCTCTGAGTTTCCAGTTGTTCTCGTGCTTTGGATAAACAACATTGTTCTTCTGCAGCTCATACATCATATTCTGAGCCTTTGCTATCATAGGGTCAGAAATATTATTTACAAGCTTGCCGTCTGTGATACCGATGAGCGGCACACCTGAAGACTGCTGCAAAGCCTTTTCATAATACCAGCCGTCAAGTGCGTATTTATCGCTTTCAGCGTCAGTAAAATCAAGACACATTTCTGTGAATGTATCCCAGTTCCACTTGCCTTCTTTGAAAAGCTCAGCAGGATCGTCATATCCGTTATCTTCCATTGTCTGCTTGTTGTATACAAAAACATATGCAGGGTCTGTTCTGATAACGCTTACATAATGCTTGTCGCCAAGCATAAACTGATCTGTCGCACCCTTTATGTCTGTCCAAAGAGGCTTTGAAAGATCGATATAATCGTCGATAGGCTCTATCATTGACTTTATAGCGCCCTTAGGGAAAACGTCCATATCATCAGCGCCGATGAAATCAGGTGAATCATTTGACATTACAAGTGCCGCAAGATCGTCAAACTTAGTTTCCCAAGTGGTCTGCACCCAGTTTATCTTACCATTATACTTTGTCTTGAACAAAGCAAGGTCAGCGCCTATCTCCTTGTCCTCTGCCTCAGTAGGGTTGATATCCCAATGTGAAAACCACTTTATTTCGTTGCTCTTGAGATCTCTCACATCTTTCATATCATCAGCAAGTCTTTGAACTATCTGCTGCTGATCTTCCTTAAGCTTTTTGTCAACGACCTTGCTTGATGAATCACTTGAACTTCCGCAAGATGCAAATGCTGAAAGCGAGCAAACCGCAAGGGCAAATGTCAAAACTCTTTTTGCATTATTCATAGCCATACCTCCGAATATTACTTTCTTCTCTTTGCAACGATCACTGCTGTGCCTGCAAGAGCGATAACAGCAAGTGCTCCGCCAACAGCCGCACCTGTTTCTGCTGCCTTAGATGTATCGTCAGATGCTTTTGAAGATGTAGCCGCTGCTGCAGAAGTCTTGCTTGTATCTGCCTTAGATGAAGAAACGTCTTTCTTTGACGTATCAGCCTTTGAGTTTGAAGTATCAGACTTTGAATCTGCCTTTGAAGTATCTGCCTTTGACTCTCCGCCCTCAGCAGATGCAACACCGAAATCAAGCGTCATTGAAAGTGTGCCGCCGTTGAAAGCGCCTTCCTTCTCCCAGCCAGCGACATCAGGGCAAGCTTTCTTTGTTACCTCGCCTGTTTCCTCATTGACCTCGTCAGTTGGTCTGATATGTATTCTTATTCCACCCTCTGGGTCCTCGTCCAATGAAGTGATAGAATTAAGCGAATCAAAAACTGTTGTTGTGCCGTCCTCGGCAACGAACTTTGCGTCAGATATCTTAACGTCCACAGTGATAATCCGCCTCATTCTGCACTCCTCTCTAGTTTTGGGCTGATTCTTCCCTAAAACATATACAATGGATGAACTGCAAGTCCGCAGGTTATTTCATATTGTCATTACATTTCAGAGCGGAAAAGCCATAGCTGTTGGCCAGCGCGTCGATTTTCTGTCCGGCTCTGCACAGCGGGCAGTCAGGCACAAGGCTTGTCATATAGCCGGGGATGTCCTCGGGGGAGAAGATGCTCATCACCGGCACCTCGTCCACCTTTGCAATCGCGCTGAATACCGCGGCGATCCCCTGCAGGCTCCATCGCTCGGCGCGCCGTTTTACCGGAGTTTACAGTGGAGATCAGAAGCAGCACGTTTTTACCGGAAACCATGCCCGCCAGATTGTCGCGGAAGATGAGCTGGCCGTTGGAGTCATATTCGGGCGTGACGATGCAGACGTTCCTGCCGGAGTTCACGGCAAAGCGGTCGTTCTTGGCAAGCCTCCCTGCGAGGAACGTGCCGATGACCTCGCTGCCGTCCATACAGACGATCGTGTCGATCTGCTTCTCATAGATGTAGTGCTGCACAAGGATACCGGCCGCATCAGCCGCCATGCCGTACTCATGCTTCATGCGGGTGATATCAAGGTAGTGGCTGTTGTGGGAGTGGCGGGTCGCAAAATGTCCGCGAAACACGGAGATCTCCAGATTTGGATTTTCTCTGGATTTGATACGCATGGAACTCATCTTCATTCCTCCTCGCTCAATATTCATAGTGCCTGTAGGGATGATCTGGATGTGCGTGTTGGGTTGTTCTCCTGCTTTTTACGTCTGATGTCATTACGCGGAGCATACCTTTCTATTCTCGTCAGCACAGTTACATCCAATAGCGTGCCAGCGCGCGGCCACCCTCCGGAACCCCTTCGACTCCCTCCGGGTCCAGCTCCCAGCGTCCCTCACCAAGCAGCTGAGCGGCGACCGCTGCGAAGTGCAGCAGGGCAATGCCGGCGTCGAGACCGGCATCCGTGCCGTCGGTATAGGGGTCGGATATCTGCACGAAGATAATCTCATGATCTCTTACCAGAAATCCGTAGGGCTGACGGTTGAGATAGCTCGGTGCGAGGGATACGGCGTAAAACGCCTGCCAGAGCATATCGTTGTAGAAGCCCAGCATCTCGTCAAGTCCCTCCTTATTGCCCCAGGTATCTACATTGACCAGTTCCCTGATACCCTTTTTCGGTGCAAAGTACTGCCGCTCGACGGTCACATCGACCGTTGACATATTCAGAATATTCAGCCGCAGTTTTTTCTGCGTCTTTTCCCCATAGCCGAAGGCGACGATGGCGGCGACCTCCAGCGGTGTGGTCAGCCCAAGGGCGGTTTTGATACGTGCGCTGTCAGTGAAAGTCAGCCAGCAGCTGTCGATGTCAAGCTCGGTGAGTTTGAGCACCAGTTCCTCCATCATGTAGCCCGCGTTTTCCTCTGCGTGGATATGCGGGGCGCTGAGGAGCATCAGATAGTGCGGCGCGCCGATGAGGAACTGCTGGTACCCGGCCGCGCCCTCGAGTGCGCTCTGCGCGTCCGCATCAAGAATTACAAGCTCTGTTGCAATCTCCGGAATCAGACGGCGGCAGTTTCTTTCATAGTGCGTGCGCAGCTCGGCAAGCGTTGCGCCCGACACCTCTTTGCCGCGGAAGGCCCGCACGGATCTGCGGTTTTGAATCATGGCGATGTAATTCATAAAACACTCCTTTCTCTTTCACAATGCGGTTCCAAATACTTAGTTCTGTCGGACGAACTTGTCCGCCGTGGCGCGGCAGATGGGACAGATGAAGTCATCGCGTAATGTTTCGCTCTCGTGGATGTACCCGCAGACACTGCATTTGAAGCCGCCGCCGACCATTTCGCGGTACACCGTGGCGGTGGGTGGTACAGCCTTGCCCCGCGCGGCGTAGGCGTTGAGCGTCAGCACCTCGCCGCTGCCGAACACCTCTGCCTCCGTCGCCTGCCCGACATAGAGCGTGTAGCTTCCGATCTCCAGCCGGTCAATTACACGGCAGGATACCCGGGAGGCCATACTGTCGGTAAGGTAGGGGTTTCCGACCTCATCGCGTCTGACCTCGTATGGGGAAAACTTATCCGCGACACGGCCGGAGCGGTAGCCGAAATCGTTGATGAGCGCCGCGGGCGCATCGTGGGCGAGCAGCGTTACGCAGAAGCTGCCCGCCTGCTCGACCGCTGCGGCGGTCACATTCTCGCGATTGACGGCAATGGTAAACTTTGCAGGGAAGCTGCTGGTCACCTGATGGAATGAATTGATGATGCAGCCGCTGTCTTTTCCGTCAGCGTGGGCACTGAGCAGGCACAGCGCGTAGTCCATCTTTTGGTAAGCTTTCTTGTCGATCATGGCGTTGTCCTCCTGTCGTATTTGGCCTTGCCGTTATTTAATAGTAGTATATCAGAACTCTGCAAAAACAACTGTTGCATTTGCAATATCGTTGTCCCCGGCGGAAGCAATATTGGCAAGGGTGCTCCCCGCGCTTTTCCCCTGCCCTTGCGTTGATACAAAAAGCCGCACAGCCCCTACGAACTCTGCCTGTTCTCAGGCAGAGCGAATGGCGCTGCACGGCTCAATGATTATTTGCGGTGAAATGGATTGCTCATTGCAGGCCGGTCACCATTCGCTGTTTTTGATCGTTCCGTTCTGAAAACAAGAGCATCTTTCTGCTCTTATATGTAAGGGCTTTCTTTCAATATGGCTGTTATTTTTTCCAGAGACTGTGGAGGTTGCAGTAGGCATAGGCGGCCTCCACCTCATCGCCCTCGCACAGGGCGAAGCACACCTCCGGCTTCTCGCCGGGATGCAGCTCCTTGCGCTGGTTGCCCTGCTTCGTCTGAATGGAGATCCATTCGATGTAGTGCTCCGGCAGCATGGGATGCTCCACCTCGCCCACCTTGACATGAACGGTGCTCCCCTCGACGGTATAGACGGGGACATGCTTTTCCACCGAAGCGTCGGTGGTGCCGGGGATTAGCTCGTGCATCTTCTCGCCGCAGCAGACCACGGGCACACCCGTGTCCTTCACCATGGCGATGAGGTTTCCGCAATGCTTACAAATAAAAAATCTCTGTTTCATGGCGATCTCCTTTCTTCGTCCGTTGATTTTAGTCCAGCACCAGCGTGGGCGCGGCATAGGTTCTCGCTTTCAGCTCGCTGTTGAGCATATAGAGACCCTTACTGTCCCCGCCGAAAAGCTCCATTTTGGTGATGAGGTCGGAGGCGTTCTTCTCCTCCTCGCCCTGCTCCTTGATGAACCAGTCCAGTGTCTGCATGGTGCGGAAGTCCCGAACCTCATAGGCGGCGGCGTAGATCGCGTCGATGCTGGCCGTGACATACTTCTCATGCTCCAGCGCCTTTTTCAGCGGAGTCATGTGATCCCCGCGCTCCCACTCCGGCTTGGCCACCGCCTCGAAGGTGACCGCCTCGTTGTTGTTTTGCATATACTGATAGAACAGCAGCGCGTGGTCGCGCTCCTCCTGCGCCTGCACCTTATACCAGTTTTCAAATCCGTCCAGACCCACCTGCGCATAGTAGTTGGCGAAGTCCAGATAAAGGTACGCCGAATAGAATTCCTTGTTGATCTGCTCGTTAATGAGCTTTGCCACCGTCTGATTCATATCCTGATCCTCACTTTTATAAAAATGTTATTTTCAAAAGCTGGGAAACATTTCACAAGAACTGCATTTCGTATGCGCTATTTATAGTCGGATGCCGAAGCCTGATCTCACTTTTATTGTAGTGTAGTTGTCATTTGTTGTCAATTCCGTTTTTTCAAGGCTTTTGTGTCACTTTTCACTTGTGCAAGACCTAACTCGGAATTATATATTCTGTCTGTTTTTTTGTTCAGGACAAACTTTATTCCTGCATTAAGCCCTGCTATTCCCGGAAGATTCGGCGTTCCGCTTTCGTACTTATCGGGGAGAATTTCAGGCTGATTGAGGTTTGCGGAATCACTTCCAGTTCCTCCCTGAATAAGACTGTCCGGAGTTGTTTCGCTGTTTATAATAAGCAAGCACCGGATGGATTGTTCCGGTATAAACACCATCTTTTTCTTTCATTTGTGTGTGGTTAAAATACCGAATCCAAAATATAGACGGATTGTCTAAAACGACTGCTGTACTTGCTTGATACATGTTAGCAATGGTAATTTTATCTTTCGTTACAACTTTCACATTCTCCATTCTGCACTCGCCTTTATCCATGTCAAATTTATAGTAATTATAAATTGTCGTATAGATTTTCTTCTCCACATCTGTAAGCCGGTTGTAATACCATTGATTACTTTCCATTGGTTTTTCTGCGTATGGAATTTCTTTTTCTGTTCCATCACTTTCTACCGTTCCGGCTATTTTTGTCGTACTCGCATTTGAGCTCCACAACGCACGCAAATGGTAATCCATCGCTTTTGTTGTATCGATGCGGGTCACAATAACATCTTCATCTTCTAAGTACCATCCGGCAAAGGAATGGCCCTGCTTTGTGACATCCTGCGGTAGCACAATGTTGCTCTGTTTGTACTTATACTCAGTCGGAATTGTCACTCCATCCGGAAGTGTTCCGCCGTCTAAGTCAGTTGTTACATGATATACAGTGCTTTCATAAATTGCCTGCAGGGAAAGTTCACCGGATGTCGTTGCGTCTACTTTGGTCATTACCTTGTTGTTCAAGGTGTTCCGCCATCCGCAGACATACAATCCGGCTTTCTTTACGTTGGTTGGCAGGTCAAATTCATCACCATAGGAATAGGTTTTCGGATATTCGCCGATAAACTCACCGCCAAGGGTATCATAAGTGATGCCGTAAGTGCGGTTTGCTGCTTCCACATAGACTTTTAAGTTGTTCTTCAATGTATAATTGGACGGGAAAGGAATGGTTACGGTCGAATTCTTGTCTTCACAAGTCCCGGCACTTACCTCTGTTCCGTCTGCTGTTTCTACACGGTAGCTCTGAATATAACGGTTTGTATTGCACTTTATAATCAGCGAACTGATTTTTTCGCCATATTCATACGTTACTTCGTTTGTTTTGTCCAGCTCACGGTCGCCAAGAAAAGCGGTTGTGTCACTGTACTTTGTATTGAATGTTACCGATGGCTTTTTGTACCATGCTGCATAAAGCGTGGTATCTTTTGCAATATCCCACTTATTCTTTCCGGAACTGTAGTTGATTACAGCCGTTTCACGTTCCGTTACCGGAATCGTTTTTGTCCGGTCAGTTACCCATCCGGCAAAGTCATAAAATTTGGAATACAGATATGGGAAGTCCTCCCATGTACCATAAGTAAACTCGTACTCTGTTTTCGACTGTGAATTCGTCACAAACGTTACTTTGTACGTGTTTGGTTTCCAAATAGCATATACAATTACAGTATCTACCTTTCCACTCAAATCATCCACTACATCTCCATCTTTTGCATACGACCATCCGGTAAAGGAATAGCCGGTCTTCTCAAAACGGCATGTTGGATTGGCTTTTGTGTCATAGGTCACATCCAAGTCATCCATACTGCCGGAAGTGGCACCGTTCCCATCGAATACTACTTTGTGGGTTCTTGCCGTCCAATGTGCATAGAGCGTGTGGTTTTTCGCGCGGGTCATCCGTGTATCTTCCGTTACTTTTGTGCCGCCGTTTTTTGCCGTGTACCATCCGTCAAAGGTGTAACCGTATCGGGATGCCGTTGTTAAGGAATAATCCTTATCAAACGTGTTTGGCAGTTCAGCGTCTTTTACCTCTCCTCCGTTAGCGTCAAAGGATACCATATAGGTGATTGGTTCCAGAATTGCCTTGAAAATAGAGTTACAATCCACTGTCATGGTGGTTCCCGGTTCTAATTTCTCCGGCTCTCCTACTGCTTCTCCGTTTGCATTCATTGAATACTTTTCCCAACGAATCAGCTTATATCCAATAGTCGGATAAAAGTTTTCCGGCAGATTTGGTGAAAAAACTTCCTGATAGGAATGTTCTTCATTCTGCACATTGGTATTCTGATTGTTTCGGAAAGAAACCTGATAGACTTCCGGTGTCCATTTGGCATAGACATCTGTTCCACCTCCGCAGTGGTTTCTTCGCTTCGCATCCGGCCTGGTACTGGCACATTCCACTCTTTCTGTTTTCT
>ENA-UEQI01000651-UEQI01000651.1-human-gut-metagenome-genome-assembly--contig:-NODE-651-length-13701-cov-30.538829_pt1 | contig 13701 bp, 9 predicted proteins | sample MGYA00242946_ERZ507945 | MGnify/ENA primary metagenome ERZ507945 (study PRJEB26167, sample SAMN06115467) | human gut metagenome | host: Homo sapiens | place: China:Guangxi | collected 2016-06-08... | reverse complement strand
GGGCCATTAATAATTTGTATCTTCATCGCATAATCCTCTTTTTTTATACCTTTGTATCCAAAGAACAATATTTCAAGCCACAAAGATAGTGCAAACCGAATGTAGAAACAAGTTTATTTGTATTCTGCTGAGGTGCAGCCTATCTTCGCGGAGCAAAGGTAGAAAAAAGAAATGGAAATCAACGAAAAAAAGAAGAAGAAGGAACAACAGGAACTGATAATCAGAAAGTATCAGCAGTATCTCAAACTGGAAAAGTCTTTATCTCCCAACACGCTGGAAGCCTATCTTACAGACCTGGACAAATTGATGAGTTTCCTGACCTTGGAGGGCATCAACGTTCTGGAAGTGTGCCTGTCTGATCTCCAACGTTTTACAGCCGGGCTACATGATATTGGTATCCATCCCCGTTCGCAGGCCCGTATCCTGTCAGGGATCAAATCATTCTTCCGTTTCCTGCTTATGGCTGATTATTTGGAGGCTGATCCCAGCGAATTGCTGGAAGGGCCCAAAATAGGCTTCAAACTCCCTGAGGTGCTGACGGTGGAAGAAATCGATCGGATTATCTCTGCCGTCGACCGCAGTAAGGCCGAAGGGCAACGAAACAGGGCTATATTAGAAACCTTATATAGCTGCGGACTTCGCGTATCAGAACTTGTCAACCTCAAGCTGTCCGATCTTTATTTCGACGAGGGCTTCATCAAAGTGGAAGGAAAAGGCAGCAAACAACGACTTGTACCCATTTCCCCCCGTGCCATTAACGAGATAAAACTCTACTTCACCGACCGTAACCGGATCGAAGTAAAAAAAGAATATGAAGATTTTGTATTTGTCAGCCAGCGGAGAGGCAAAGGACTGCTCTGCTCAGAGAAAGGACTGAAACACAGAGGGCAGAGATGCATAGAACCGGAAGCCGTGTTCGGACAAATTAAAAACAATATGAACTACAAACGTTTCCGACATTTTGGAAAGGACAAGGTCTTCATGGACTTTGCCTTCCTAGCCATTGCCTTCAATATAAAAAAGATGTGTGCAAAACTGACAAAAGAAGGTATGAACTGGCTGATAGGATGGTTTTATGAGCTTACTGTCGCTTTATTTAGATGCTGGAGACACATAAATCAAAGAAATCTTCGAATTATCGCAGCTTGAAGAAAATAAACCGATTTATATCGGTGATAAACAAGAAAGAAGGTGCATCGTGCATTACGACACACCTTCCGGTCGAACATCTCTCCGAGAGCCTGCAAGGCATACGTCACCGAAGCGGAATAGTTCACATTGTTCAGGCGCTTCATACTCCCCTGCATACGGCGGCTGTACATCTGCGGATTCTTCATCATGAATTCGCCGGCTTCCAACAACTGCTCTTTCCAATGGTTACGCGTAGAGTCATCCAGCAGATGCCCGTGGTAATGCACTGCCTCATACAGAGCAATAGCGGCGAATACGGTAGTCCCGCTCCAATCGGATACGTGTACATCGTTCATCCAGGAGCCGTCCGGACGGTGCACGTTCTCCATCCATTTCATCAGTTTCTTGGCGGCAAGCAGATATTTGTCATTGCCGGTTTTGTCTGCCAGATACATCAGAGGAAGAACCGTGTCTCCTATCCGTCCGTGAATGCGGGCACAGGCGGGACACAGAATACCGCCGTCGAGCGACGGATGCAGCCCTTCGCATTGGTAGGCCAGCAGAGCATCCACCCACTCCACCAGCAGTTTCTCCGCATCATTGCGCAAGGAGTTGTCTGAATAAACGGGATTTCCGGCACATACACGTCCCGAGAAAGAAAGTACAAACGCAATCACTATAAAAACGATGTTTCTCATACCATTATACACTATTAGATTTATTTTTCAAAAGTAAGACATTCCGGTAATATAGCGTCCTTATTTTCTCCAATACACCGCAACATACGTTTACCGGTTCTGCAATTTTGTTGAATCTTCATCAATTTTGTTGAAAACCTGCATGCCAAAACAATATTAGCAGCTTTTTAAACACATCAGGCATGCTTATCAGAACAAATGCCCTACCTTAGCAACCACTACTGAAAAACCGATATAACATGTAAAACTAACATTTAATATAGCATGAAAAACTTATCTCTACTCATGTGTACCGCTTTCTGCGGGCTGCATACCGCCCAAGCGGATGCGGCAGACAACAAGAAAAACGAAAGGCCCAATATTCTCTGGCTCACCTTCGAAGATACCAGTGCTTACGAATTCGGCTGCTACGGCAACAAGGATGTGCACACCCCCAATGCAGACAGTCTGGCTGCCCGCGGCATACAATTCATGAACGCATGGTCGGTGGCCCCGCAAAGTTCGGCCGCACGCTCATCGCTCATTACGGGTTGCTACTCCTCGACCTACGGAATGGATGTCCATCCGGTTCCATACGACACCCCGGCAAACATCTTCTTCCCGCAATGGCTGCGTGAAGCCGGATATTACTGCACCAACAACAGCAAGACACACTACAATTCCACCACGGACAACAAAAGCTGCTGGGACGAATGTACGAGAGAAGCCTCTTACAACAGCCCGAAGCGTGGTAAAGACCAGCCTTTCTTTGCCGTATACAATACGGTGACCTCGCACATGGGACGTATCCGCACCTTCCATACCGACGGACGGCGAGATTACACCCAAGAGGGCATTTATCCGGAACTGCTCACCCTACCCGCCTACGTGCCCGACCTGCCCGAAGTACGTTCCGACTATGCCGGCCATCTGGAAGCCGTGCAGGATGTGGACACATGGCTGGGATTCTTCCTGAAAGACCTGAAAGAAAAAGGATTGGACGACAACACGATTATCTTCTTCTTCAGCGACCACGGCGGTTGCGTTCCACGCGGCAAAGGCTATTTGTATGAAAGCGGTCTGGAAGTGCCCCTGATAGCCTACTTCCCGCCCAAGTGGCAACACCTGGCGGGAGAAAAGGCATCCGGCAAAGATTATTCTTTGGTCAACTTCACAGACTTGGGACCTACCGTACTTAGTCTTGCAGGCGTAAAACCGCCCAAACACATGCAGGGAAAGGCATTGTTCGGGAAGTACGCGTCCGATGAAAAGCGTGAAATCCAGTTCGCACTGGCGGCCAACCAACTGCACCACTTTATGCCGGTACGTGCCGCAACCGACGGACGTTTCAAATACATCCGCAGCTACATACCCTACCGTCAGTTTGCCCTGCGCAATTACTACCAATGGGGCATGCCGTCCAACAAAGCATGGGACAAGCTGGTTTTAGGCGGACATAACACCAACCCCGACTGGGCGCAGACGTTCAATGCCCATCCTGCCGAAATGCTGTTCGACCTTGAAAAAGACCCCGGTGAACTGCACAACCTGTCCGACTCTCCCGAATACGCAGAAGTACTGGTAAAGATGCGTACAGCCCTTTCCAACCATATCCGCGCCACCAAAGACCTGGGTTTCTTCATACCCACCTCTCGCGAGAATGTGATATTGTATGACAAAGTACGTAAAGAGAAATACCCCTTGAACGAGCTGTACAACCTCGTAGAACTGGCAGGTACAGCCCATGCAGACGATGCTCCCGTATTCGAGAAAGCACTGTCCAGCCAATATCCCGAAATGCGCTATTGGGCGTCCGTCGGTTTGGCACAACTCGGAGCCAAAGGAGAATTGAAAACCTGTCCCGCACCTCTGCTTGCCTTGCTCAAGGATGCCGACCCCTACATAGCCTGCGAAGCCGCCTATGCCGCCGCTTATCTGGGAGAAACCGCCAAAGGCATCGAACGCCTGAATTATCCGGCAAAAGAAGCCGATAGAAAAATCGGTTATTCCCTGCTGGAATGCCTCTCTCTGGATAAAGCCATGCAGCCCGCCATCCGCGTGCATCTGGCAGACCTGAAAGACAAAGCCGAAACACTTCCGCGCAAAGCAAACGAAGATGCCGGCCTCATGGCACGCGGCATTCTGGTCAATCTCGGTGAGATGGATATAAAGAACCTGCACGGTCCGGAGTCCTATAAAGCAGGCTTGAAACTGAATCACGGACGCAGACCCATGGTTCCGCTGCCAAACTGATGAAAGTTGGATGTAGCTGAAAAGAGACCGGTGGTAAGTATCTTTGTTTTAACACAATACCGCCTTATGCCTGCGCCTTGAATTTGCGGAGCTGCCACACCAGCATCGTGCCCGCTATCAGACTGGCCAGCAAGTCGGAAATCGGCATACTGTACCAAACGCCTGCCACACCGAAAAAACGGGGCAGAATTATCAGACAAGGCAGCAACACCATCATCTGGCGGGTAAGGGAAAGAAATATTGCCTTACTCGCCATTCCTATACTCTGGAAGAAGTTAGCGGTAACCATTTGAAAGCCTATAATGGGGAAAAACATCACCACAATGCGCAGGCCCTTTGCCGAAAGGGCAATCAGTTCGGCATCCGAAGTAAAGATACTCACTACCCAGTCGGAGAAGAGCATACCTACAATAAAGCCGAAAGTAGTGACACAGGTTGCATAGATTATCGTCAGTTTCAGAGTCTTGATGACACGGGCATGCTGTCCGGCTCCGAAGTTATAGCCCGCAATGGGCTGCATTCCCTGGTTCAGTCCCATTACAATCATTACGATGATAAATACCAGCCGGTTGACAATGCCGAAAGCGCCGATAGCCAAATCGCCGCCATACTTTTTCAATCCCTGATTGATAAGGATTACGATGAAGCATGCCGCCATATCCATCAGGAACGGCGACATGCCGATAGCCAGTGAATCGAAGACTATCTTACGCTTCAAACGGAAAATACCGCGGTGAAAATGCAGCAGTTCGTCTTTATTGCTGAATATCCTGAGCTGCCATATCAATGATATGACCTGCGCAACAATCGTAGCAATGGCCGCCCCGCGAATGCCCCAGCCGAAACCGTAGATGAACACCGGGTCGAGTATCGTGTTGATAATCACCGTGGCAATGGTGGCATACATCGCCTTCTGCGGATGCCCCGAAGAACGCAGCACCGCATTCAACCCCAGATAAAGATGCGTAACGGCATTGCCGAGAAGGATAATCTGCATATAATCGCGCGCATACCCCACAGTCTCGTCACTGCCGCCGAAAAAGTAAAGAATAGGGTCGAGGAATGCCATTACAACCACCGTAAAAGCCACACCCAGCAGAATATTCAGCACAAATACATTGCCCAGTACCCGCTGCGCCGTGTCATAGTCCTTCTGCCCGAGTTTGACGGAAATCAACGTAGCCGCTCCCACACCTACCAGCGAACCGAAAGCCGCTGCAAGGTTCATCAAGGGGAAAGTCAACGCCAGTCCCGAAATAGCCATTGTGCCCACACCGTGACCGATGAAGATACTGTCCACCATATTATATAAGGAAGATGCCGTCATGGCGATGATTGCCGGAACGGCGTACTGCATCAGTAATTTACCTATATTCTCCGTGCCCAACGCTGTGGGTGTTTTTTGTCCTGCCATACTTTTTACCTGTTTTTTCGAGGGCGCAAAGGTACTCAAAATTCGTCAGGTGAGCAAGTATCGCGTCCCGTCTTAAGGAAGAACCGCACTCTCTCCTACCGGAAGCGTATCAGAGACAGGGAAGAAAGCGTATCAAGCTCGACCCAAGGCTCCTTCTCCCGAGAACTTACCCGGCGATTATCCCACAACCTGCCACAGAGCACACGGAGCATACGGCGAATAAATTCCCCTAAAGGTTCGCTATCTGAAAAATGTTTCGTATTTTTGTCCCCAAATTGAGTGAATTATAGCGAAATGAACGTATTAGAACTAAGTGAACAAGAAATCATTCGTCGCAACAGCATGAATGAACTTCGCGCGATGGGTATCGAACCCTATCCCGCAGCAGAGTATGTAACCAACGCTTTCTCTACCGATATTAAAAAAGAATTCAAAGACGACGCCGAACCGCGCCACGTATCCGTAGCCGGACGCATCATGAGCCGCCGCGTCATGGGGAAAGCCTCTTTCATCGAATTACAGGACTCCAAAGGCCGTATCCAAGTATATATCACCCGCGATGACATCTGTCCGGGCGAAGACAAGGAAATGTATAATACCGTATTCAAACGCTTGCTCGATTTAGGCGACTTCATCGGTATCGAAGGCTTTGTATTCCGCACTCAGATGGGCGAAATCAGTATCCATGCCCAGAAGCTGACCGTGCTTGCCAAAAGCATCAAACCGCTTCCTATCGTAAAATATAAAGACGGTGTGGCCTACGACTCGTTCGACGACCCGGAACTGCGCTACCGCCAACGCTACGTGGACCTCATCGTGAACGACGGCGTCAAGGAAACATTCCTGAAACGCGCCACAATCATCAAGACCATGCGTGCCGTACTGGACGAAGCCGGCTATACGGAAGTGGAAACACCGATTCTGCAATCCATCCCCGGCGGTGCAAGCGCACGCCCCTTCATCACCCACCACAACTCATTGGATATGGACCTCTACCTGCGTATCGCCACCGAGCTTTACCTGAAGAGACTTATCGTAGGCGGTTTTGAGGGTGTATACGAAATCGGAAAGAATTTCCGTAACGAAGGTATGGACAAAAACCATAACCCGGAATTCACCTGCATGGAGCTGTACGTGCAGTATAAGGACTACAACTGGATGATGGGATTCACCGAGAAACTCCTCGAACGTATCTGTATCGCAGTAAACGGCAGCACAGAGACTACCATCGACGGAAAGACCATCAGCTTCAAGGCTCCTTACCGCCGCCTGCCCATCCTGGATGCCATTAAGGAAAAGACCGGCTACGACCTCAACGGCAAGAGCGAGGAAGAAATCCGCCAGGTGTGCCGCGAACTGAAGATGGAGATTGACGACACTATGGGCAAAGGCAAGCTGATAGACGAAATCTTCGGCGAATTCTGTGAAGGCACATTCATACAGCCTACCTTCATCACCGACTATCCGGTAGAAATGAGCCCGCTGACCAAGATGCACCGCAGCAAGCCCGGACTGACCGAACGCTTCGAGCTGATGGTGAACGGTAAAGAGCTGGCCAACGCATACAGTGAGCTGAATGACCCCATCGACCAGGAAGAACGCTTCAAAGAGCAGTTGAAACTGAGTGAAAAGGGTGACGACGAAGCTATGTTTATCGACCAGGACTTCCTGAAAGCGCTGCAATACGGTATGCCTCCCACATCAGGCATCGGTATCGGCATCGACCGTCTGACGATGTTGATGACCGGACAGGCATTCATCCAGGAAGTATTGTTCTTCCCGCAGATGCGCCCCGAAAAGGTCACTCCGAAAGACGCGCCTGCCAAATTCATGGAACTGGGTATCCCCGAAGAATGGGTGGCAGTCATCCAGAAAGCCGGCTACAACCTGGTTAGCGACATGAAGGATGTAAACCCGCAAAAGCTGCACATGGACATTTGCGGCATCAACAAGAAATATAAACTGGAACTGGCAAATCCGACCGTGAAAGATGTGGAAGGTTGGGTTGAGAAAATCTAAGAAATGAAACTACCCGGTAAGATAGCCATTATGGGCGGAGGAAGCTGGGCCACTGCCATTGCAAAGATGGTACTGGCACAAGAAGAGACTATAAATTGGTATATGCGGCGCGACGACCGCATTGCCGATTTTAAGCGTCTCGGTCATAACCCTGCCTACCTGACGGGCGTCAAGTTCGATACCAAGCGTATCAATTTCAACTCAAACATCAACGATGTAGTCAAGGAGTCGGATACGCTTATCTTTGTAACTCCTTCTCCTTATCTGAAGGCTCACCTGAAGAAGCTGAAGACAAAAATCAAGGATAAGTTCATCATCACTGCCATTAAGGGCATCGTACCCGATGACAACATGATTGTATCGGAATACTTCACGAAAGAATACGGTGTTCCTACCGAAAATATCGCAGTGCTGGCGGGTCCCTGCCATGCGGAAGAGGTTGCGCTCGAGCGGCTTTCCTATCTCACGATAGCGTGTCCCGATATAGACAAGGCGGACAAGTTTTCCCGCCGTCTGGCAAGTTCATTCATCAAGACTTCCGTAAGCAACGACGTGGCAGGTATCGAATACGGCTCCGTACTCAAAAATGTATATGCCATTGCCGCCGGCATTTGCAGCGGACTGAAATACGGCGATAATTTCCAGGCGGTACTCATGTCCAACGCCATACAGGAGATGAACCGTTTCCTGCAAACCGTACATCCGCTGAACAGAAACATCAGCGATTCCGTTTATCTGGGTGACATGTTGGTGACGGGATACTCCAACTTCAGCCGTAACCGTACGTTCGGTACGATGATAGGTAAAGGATATTCCGTAAAAAGTGCCCAGATAGAAATGGAAATGATAGCCGAAGGTTATTACGGAACCAAGTGCATCAAGGAAATCAACAAGCATTACCACGTGAACATGCCGATACTGGATGCTGTGTACAACATCTTATATGAGCGCATCTCACCGATGATTGAAATCAAGTTACTGACTGACTCTTTCCGGTAATGCGGAAAAGAGGACAGCAAGGACAAAATACAGAATTTAAAACCTATAATATTATGATTAGTTTGAACATTGAAAAGACTCTTGGATTCATTTCCAAAGAAAATGTTTTCGCCTACGAAGCCCAAGTCAAGGCTGCACAGGAAGCATTGGAAAACGGAACCGGTAAAGGCAACGACTTTTTAGGCTGGCTACACCTTCCTTCTTCCATTACAAAGGAGCACCTGGCAGACCTGAAAGCTACCGCGCAAGTGCTGCGCGAGAATTGTGAAGCAGTGGTTGTTGCCGGAATCGGCGGAAGCTACCTCGGTGCACGCGCCGTTATCGAGGCTTTGTCAAACAGTTTCGCATGGTTGCAGGACAAGAAGTCCGGCCCGGTTATTCTGTATGCAGGACACAACATCGGTGAAGATTATCTGTACGAGCTTACCGAATATCTGAAAGACAAGAAATTCGGTGTCATCAATATTTCCAAATCGGGAACCACTACCGAAACGGCTTTGGCCTTCCGCCTGCTGAAAAAGCAATGCGAAGACCAACGCGGCAAGGAGATGGCCAAAAAGGTGATCGTTGCCGTTACAGATGCCAAGAAAGGCGCAGCACGCGTTACTGCAGACAATGAAGGGTACAAATCTTTCATTATCCCCGATAACGTAGGCGGCCGTTTCTCCGTACTCACCCCGGTAGGTCTGCTGCCCATCGCCGTTGCAGGCTTCGACATCGAAAAGCTGGTAGCAGGCGCGGCAGCCATGGAAAAGGCTTGCGGAAAGGATGTTCCGTTCGCTGAAAACCCGGCAGCTATCTATGCAGCCACCCGCAATGAACTCTACAAGAACGGCAAGAAGATTGAAATCCTTGTAAACTTCAACCCCAAATTGCACTACGTAAGCGAATGGTGGAAGCAGCTTTACGGTGAATCCGAAGGTAAAGAGAACAAGGGTATCTTCCCTGCATCCGTGGATTTCTCTACCGACCTGCACTCCATGGGACAATGGATTCAGGAAGGTGAACGTACCATTTATGAAACTGTCATTTCAGTAGAAAAGACACAGTATTCGCTGCAAGTTCCTTCGGACGAAGCCAACCTCGACGGTCTGAACTTCCTCGCCGGAAAGCACGTGGACGAGGTGAACAAGATGGCGGAACTCGGCACACAACTGGCTCACGTAGACGGTGGTGTACCCAACATGCGCATCGTGATTCCTGCACTGAACGAGGAAAGTCTCGGCGGATTGCTGTACTTCTTTGAGAAAGCATGCGGCATCAGCGGCTACCTGCTGGGGGTTAATCCGTTCAACCAACCGGGTGTGGAAGCCTACAAGAAGAATATGTTCGCCCTGCTGAACAAGCCGGGTTACGAAGAAGAATCCAAAGCCATCCAGGCAAGACTGTGATAAATTAAAAATCGAGAGTTGAGAATTGAGAAATGGCTGCACACAAATTACCATGTGCAACACCAAAAGGCTGTTTCTTGATTCCCAACTCTCTGTTTTATTCCCCTATTTCTAATTTTTTATTCTCAATTTATCAAGTGTTTAAAGAAGCAATATCCCGCTATTTAAGAGAACACGGATACGACAATATCCGGCTGAAAGCCGTTCTTTTCGACATGGACGGCGTGTTGTTCAACTCCATGCCTTATCATGCCGATGCATGGCATACGGTAATGGAACGTCATGGTCTGCATCTGAGCCGCGAGGAAGCTTATATGCACGAAGGACGTACGGGAGCAGCAACAATCAACATCGTATATCAACGGCAATACGGCAAAGATGCCACTCCTGAGATGATAGAGAGTATCTATGCCGAAAAAAGTGAAGAATTCAACAGACATCCCGAACCCGAACGTATGCCCGGAGCATGGGAAGTGTTACAGAAAATAAAAGCGGAAGGGCTGACTCCCGTATTGGTAACCGGTTCCGGCCAGCACTCCCTGCTGGACAGACTGGCGCATAACTTTCCCGGCATGTTCCAACGCGAACGTATGGTCACCGCCTTTGATGTGAAATATGGCAAGCCCAATCCGGAGCCTTATCTTATGGGACTGGAAAAAGCAGGGGTAAAGGCCAATGAAGCTATCGTCGTGGAGAATGCACCCATCGGCGTCCAGGCGGGAGCAGCGGCAGGGATATTCACAATCGCTGTCAATACCGGTCCGCTGGACGGACAAGTGCTACTGGATGCGGGAGCCAATCTGTTATTCCCTTCCATGCAGGCTTTCTGCGATAACTGGGAAGCTGTGCGGGATGCGCTTGCATCTGAAGAGTAAAGAGAGGACAATTCTTGAAATTGAAGTTTAGAAAACAAAGAGACGTTATGTGGAGAAAGCTGCTTGGAATACTGACATTGTTTTCTTTCCTGCCGTATTTTTCGATTTGCCAGAACAAGCTTAGGGAAAATGGCTGGTATCATATCTTGTCCGGACAGACGGACAGCATTTCCAGAGAGCCTATCGTAACGACGAAGGATTTCATTGCCCTTAAACTGGATACGGATTATTTCGGAAAATATGTAATCAGCGGACAAATCAGCAACTATAAACGAAAAAAATGGGCCGAAGAAACGGGAAAGGCAACAGGCAGGCAGATAGCTTTCATATTCAACGATTCTGTCATAACCAATCCACGGGTCAACTGTAGCATAGAGAGCGGTGCCTTCCAGATAACTTCCGTTCTTGATGAAAAACTACCGGACATATATAAACAACTGAAACAAGAGAAAATTGATTCTATCGCAACGCTTTTCAAGGACTGGGAAAAAGATTCTCTCTATTTTGCCATGCCCCCGGAATACAGAGATTCCATAAGAATGGCAATTGATTACTGGGAAGCCTACACATGGATAAAGCTAACCACTAAGTCCGATGAACATTATTGGTACAGCATAACAGACTCTGCCGAGTACAAAAAGCTGGAAGAAGCCCTGAAAGAAGAACTTGAGAAGTCCAATCTTAGCAGCAGGGCTTCAGATTACATGCAGTCGGATACATATCAAATGTATAAAATGTATATATGCAACAATCCTGAATATATCAACCTTATGTTCCAATGTTTTCTTTTCAAGAAAATCAGAGGGTTGTACAGCTATCTGATAGACGATATTATCCAGACCAAATACCCTTCCGCCCCAAGTATAAGGACATATGTTGACAAGACCGACAATTCCGATGATGAGAGATTTGCCGTATATGAATGGCAACGACAGATATGGGTCTTGCTGAATAAGGACAAACAGACGGATGACCCAAGAGATATATAAATAAAAAAAAACCTTGATAACCAACAGTTTATCAAGGATTTTCCTGTGACCCCGGTGCGATTCAAACGCACGACCTTCAGAACCGGAATCTGACGCTCTATTCACTAAGCTACGGAGCCTTAATTCGAATGCAAAAGTAGAAAAAATCTCTGCATATTCCTAATCTTCATACATTTTTTATATCTGTTTTGCATATTACCCTTTCAATATTATTTTGAGAACATTAAACGGATATACATATACATTTTGTTATTTTTTCAATCAAAACAGAAACAAGTATCAATATTATTTCTATCTTTGCCGAACAAATTAATAGAAGTTTCAGAAATTAAACCTATGAGCTACCTGATAAAACCCGAAGGATACAAACCTTTATTGGACTTAAAACAAACGGAATTAGGCATTAAACAGATTAAAGAATTCTTTCAGTTGAATCTTTCTTCCGAACTCCGTCTGCGTCGTGTCACCGCCCCTCTCTTTGTATTAAAAGGCATGGGTATCAACGACGATTTGAACGGCGTGGAACGGGCTGTGTCGTTTCCCATTAAAGATTTAGGCGATGCGCAGGCAGAAGTGGTACATTCGCTTGCCAAATGGAAGCGTCTGACACTTGCCGAATACGGTATAGAACCGGGATACGGAATTTATACCGATATGAATGCCATCCGTGCGGACGAAGAGCTGGGCAACTTACATTCTTTATATGTAGACCAATGGGATTGGGAGCGCGTTATCACCGAACAAGACCGTAACATAGACTTTCTGAAAGAGATAGTCACCCGCATTTATGCTGCAATGGTCCGTACGGAATATATGGTATATGAAATGTATCCGCAAATCAAGCCCTGCCTGCCACAGAAGTTACACTTTATCCATGCGGAAGAGCTCCGGCAGATGTATCCCAATATAGAACCGAAATGCCGTGAGCATGCCATTGCCAAGAAGTTCGGCGCCGTATTTATCATCGGCATCGGTTGCAAACTAAGCGACGGCAAAAAACACGATGGACGCGCTCCGGACTATGATGACTACACAACTCCCGGCTTGAACGGTCTGCCCGGCTTAAACGGCGACTTATTATTGTGGGACGATGTGCTTCAACGCAGTGTGGAATTATCCTCAATGGGTATCCGCGTAGACAAAGAAGCCCTCCAGCGTCAGCTCAAGCAGGAAGGTGAAGAAAAACGTCTGGAACTCTATTTCCACAAACGCCTGATGGGAGATGCGCTGCCCTTGTCTATCGGTGGCGGTATCGGTCAGTCCCGACTGTGTATGTTCTATTTGCGCAAAGCCCATATCGGAGAAATACAAGCCAGCATCTGGCCCGAAGATATGCGCTCGGAATGTAAGGCACACAACATACATTTAATCTAAATACAACCTGTAAACAATATAAAGTCCCGCAGAGTTTCAAAGGAAAAAGCAAAAAACTCTGCGGGGCTCTTTGTATACTATGGTGAAATATTTGTATCTTAGCGTCGTAAACTACTAACACTTCCTATTATGAACGTTCAGATCGAAGATAGCTGGAAAGCACATTTGCAGCCTGAATTTGACAAAGATTACTTTTACACATTAACGAACTTCGTGCGTGAGGAATATGGTAAATATGCCATATATCCACCAGGAAAATTGATATTCAATGCTTTCAACTTATGTCCCTTTGACAAGGTAAAGGTAGTGATTATCGGCCAGGACCCATACCATGGTCCCGGACAAGCACACGGACTCTGTTTCTCCGTCAACGACGGCGTGCCCTTCCCGCCCTCTTTAGTCAATATTTTTAAAGAAATCAAAGCGGATATCGGAACAGATGCACCGCCTACCGGCAACTTGACCCGTTGGGCGGAACAAGGCGTATTACTGCTCAATGCCACTCTCACCGTACGTGCCCATCAAGCCGGCTCCCATCAGAACCGCGGCTGGGAAACATTTACAGATGCCGCCATCCGT
>ENA-UEQI01000645-UEQI01000645.1-human-gut-metagenome-genome-assembly--contig:-NODE-645-length-13732-cov-14.717100_pt1 | contig 13732 bp, 17 predicted proteins | sample MGYA00242946_ERZ507945 | MGnify/ENA primary metagenome ERZ507945 (study PRJEB26167, sample SAMN06115467) | human gut metagenome | host: Homo sapiens | place: China:Guangxi | collected 2016-06-08... | reverse complement strand
AGCAATGTTCTTAGCAAGATTCTCAAGCGTCTCTCTTCTTCTCTTCCGGTAATCCTCCGTATCGATCTTGACCTTCACATACTCTTCGGAATTCTTATTCACTGCAAGGTTGGTCAGGTACTGAAGAGCATCCAGCGTCTGTCCTCTCTTACCGATCAGAACACCCATATCGTCTCCCTTTAAGTCAACGTTCACGACATTGCTGTCCTCTTCCTTCTCAATCTGGATCGTGACGGTAAGTCCCATTGCCTTAAATACACTATCAATTTGCAGAGCCAGCTCACGTGAAGGAACCAGAATCAAAACCTGTACATTGTCATTGCCAGGTTTCAGCGTGAGCAATAAAGGCAACAAATAGGCAAGTGTCTTTCCCGACCCGGTCGGCGACAACAAGATAACGTCTTTCCTTCCGGTAGCCTGTTCCAGTGACGCTTCCTGCATCGGATTCAACTCTTCAATCTTCAGGTTGTGAAGGGCTGACTGTATAATTTCATTTTTCTCTAACATGGCGACAAAGATAGCAAAAAGAAGCGGGAAATCTGAGAAGCACATCGGCTTTTTCAGATTTCCCGCTCTGTCTTATATTATCCGCCGATCGTCCTACCGACCGGTTTGACACTTCTCAGATACTATCCTCCGAAGTTATCGAACATCAAGTTCTGTGCCGGAACGCCAAGATCGTCGAGCATCTTCTCAACAGCTTTCGACATCGGACCAGGACCACACATATAGTATTCAATATCTTCAGGAGCTTCGTGATTCTTCAGGTAAGTTTCGTAAATTACGTTGTGAACGAATCCCGGAGTATACTTCACACCGGCAGCATCAGCAGCAGGATCCGGACGGTCAAGTGCCAGATGGAATGAGAAGTTCGGGAAATCCTTTTCGATTTGCAGGAAGTCTTCCAAGTAGAACACTTCGTTCAAGGCACGGGCACCATAGAAGTAAGACATCTTGCGGTTGGTAGTATGCAACGTCTTCGTCAAGTGCATGATTTGCGCACGCAACGGAGCCATACCGGCACCACCACCGATCCACATCATTTCCTTGTCGGAATTGAAGATCGGGTGGAAGTCTCCGTAAGGACCACTCATGATTACCTTGTCACCCGGTTTCAGGGTAAAGATATAAGAAGAAGCGATACCCGGCATCACATCCATAAATCCAGGTCCCTGATCTTTCGGTTTGAACGGAGGAGTAGCGATACGTACTGTCAACATGATACGGTCACCTTCGGCAGGATAGTTCGCCATAGAATAGGCACGAATCGTCTCTTCGTCATTTCTACATTTCAATCCCATCAGGCCGAATTTCTCCCATGCAGGCAAGTATTCGTCACCGATCAGACTCTTATCAATATCCTTGTCATAGTCCATTGAGAATTTAGGAATCTTGATCTGCGCGTAAGAACCCGGAATAAAGTCCATGTGTTCGCCCTTAGGCAAAGCAACGATAAACTCTTTGATAAATGTAGCTACGTTCTTGTTGGAGATAACCTCGCACTCCCACTCTTTTACGCCAAGTATAGACTCATCAATCTTGATAGACATATCCCCTTTCACTTTCACCTGGCAGCCCAGACGCCAATGATCTTGTTGCTGTTTGCGGCTGAAATGAGGAATTTCCGAAGGAAGGATCTCTCCACCACCTTCGAGCACCTGGCATTTGCACTGTCCGCAAGACCCCTTACCACCACAAGCGGATGACAGGAATATACCATTCACAGACAGCGTATTCAGCAAAGTAGAGCCGGAAGCCACCTCCAGTTCCTTTTCGCCATTAATTGTCAGTTTCACGTCACCTGAAGGCACCAGGAAGTTCTTGGCAACCAACAGGATAACCACAAGCAAGAGAATAACCACAAGGAATACCCCAATGCTCGCTAATATTAAATTCATATCCATTGTCTTATTCCTTTCTTTTTAGATGTTCAAACCAGAGAAACACATAAATGCGATTGCCATCAGACCTACTGTGATAAATGTGATACCCAAACCCTTCAACGGAGCAGGCACATCAGAGTAAGCCATCTTCTCACGGATAGCAGCCAGACCAACGATAGCCAGCAACCAACCGATACCCGAACCCAGCGCGTATGAGATAGCATCCCAGATGTCACCGATATATTTCGGATCGCTCGGACCTAGGTTGATACGTTGTTGCATAAACAGAGAAGCACCCATGATAGCACAGTTAACGGCAATCAGCGGAAGGAAGATACCCAATGAAGCGTAGAGCGAAGGGCTGAAACGTTCCACCACCATCTCCACCAATTGCACGATACCGGCAATAACGGCAATGAAAAGAATAAAACTCAAGAAACTAAGGTCGACACCTTCGATAATAGCGTTGGCAGCCAGCACCTTAGTCTGCAACAGATAGTTGACCGGAAGCGTCACCAGCAACACGAAAGTCACGGCGATACCCAGTCCTACGGCAGTCTTCACATTCTTCGATACAGCCAGGTATGAACACATACCCAAGAAGAACGCGAATATCATGTTGTCCACAAAGATAGAGCGGACGAATAAGCTTAATAAATGTTCCATATCTTTTAATTAAGAATTAAGAATGAAGAATTAATTACTTTCTTCCTGCAGTTCTTTGTGACGTGAACGTTGGTACCAGATAATGCAAGCGACGATAATCAGCGCCATCGGAGGCATCAACATCAGACCGTTGTTCACGTATCCGATTTTCTGAATAGGCTCGTAGTTCAAGATGTTGAAACCGAGCAATGTTCCCGAACCCAGCAGTTCGCGGAAGAACGCAACGATAACAAGAATCTTGGCGTAACCCAATCCGTTACCTACACCATCCAGGAAAGATTCCCACGGGCCGTTCTGCATGGCAAATGCTTCCAGGCGTCCCATCAGGATACAGTTGGTAATGATCAGACCTACATATACAGAAAGCTGCACGCTTACATCGTATGCAAATGCTTTCAGAATCTCACTTACGATAGTCACCAACGCAGCTACCACAACCAACTGAACGATGATACGGATACGGTTAGGAATGGTTTTGCGCAACAATGAAATCACCACGTTAGAAAACGCCGTAATAACCGTAACCGAAAGTCCCATCACGATAGCAGGCTCCAGTTTTGCGGTAACGGCAAGTGCGGAACAGATACCGAGCACCTGTACGGTTACCGGATTGTCTATTCCCAACGGAGCAGAGAATACTTCTTTATTCTTCTTCGAAAACAATTGTCCCATATTCTATTTTTCTCCTCCTCATTATTTAGTTAAAAATTTCACGTATTCTTTCAAACACTTTTTCAGCATAGTGTCCACGCCTACCGAAGTGATTGTACCACCGGAGATACCATCCACCTGATAATCAGCTTTCTCCACCTTACCATGTTTCACCACACTCAAGGCAACACTATCATTCGCCAATGTTTTCTTGCCCACAAATTCCTGTTGGAACCAGTCAGTTGCGATCTCAGCACCCAACCCCGGAGTTTCACTCGCATGAGAGAAATAAGTACCGTATACAGTATCTTTGTCCTCATTCAGTGCGACATATCCCCAGATAGCGCCCCAAAGACCTACACCGTAAACAGGAACTACGTATTTCGTCTGTCCGTCCACTTCGCAGACAAACACATGAAGACGTTTTTTCTCTTTCGCTTCTTTCTCATAGTTCGTAGCAAAGTCTCCTGTGTTTTCGGTCAACGTACCGTCAGCGTTCATCAGCATATCGCCTTTCACATATTTCTTATATTCAGCATCCGCATCCTCCACATTCTTAATATTCAATGCGGCAAGAATCTGCTTCTTCGTATCCAACTGTACATTCTTGTCTTGCGTAGCTTTCAGTGAAGAGCTGACGAATGCCAGAAGGAATGCAACGATAATAACCATTACCGAAGCATAAATGATAGTATAACTGTTACTATTTGTATTCATTTTCATTCGGTATTTATTGGTTAGACTTGATAGCACGTTTTTCACGACGGCTGATATTGCCCTGTACCACACAGTAGTCGATCAACGGAGCGAAGATGTTCATCAACAGGATGGCGAGCATCATACCTTCCGGATAACCCGGGTTCAGCACACGGATGACAACAGCCATCACACCGATGAGGAATCCGAAGATATACTTGCCTTTTTCAGTACGTGCGGACGTTACGGGGTCGGTAGCCATAAATACGGCGCCGAAACAGAAACCGCCGAGCACAAGATGTTCGTACCACGGCATATTTGCCATAGCATTGCCTTCCATGCCGATCGCGTTGAATACCCATGCCATGAACGCGCCACCTACAAATACGGAAATCATTGTCTTCCAACTAGCAACGCCTGTCCAAAGCAAGATAACCGCACCAATCAGAATAGCGATCACACTGGTTTCACCGATCGAACCGGGAATCAGCCCTGTCACCATGTCCATACTGAACTCAGGAGCAGCGCCTGTCGTAGCGGCCACACCGAGCGGAGTGGCAACCGTCAATCCATCCACCGTCTGTCCCAAACCGAAGATACTGTCGCCCGACACCCAAACGGCATCACCGGACATCTTGGTCGGATATGCGAAGAACAGGAATGCGCGAGTGATCAATGCCACATTAAAGATATTCATACCTGTACCGCCGAAAACCTCTTTTGCGAAGATCACAGAGAATGCGGTAGCTACGGCAAGAATCCACAGCGGACAGCTTCCAATCCCTTAAAGCCCCAGTTATAGCCAACCAGTCATTTAATTCCATTCTGCCTATTGTTTATCTGATTGATTATAAAATACACACTTAAAAATCCTATCCGCTTGCACCATCGCTGCCAAAACACTAAAATCCATTGTCACGATATGTCAATAAAAAAGACTCTGCAAAATAAGAATAAAAAACGATTTACCAAAGAAGAATATAAATATATTGAATCGGTCTGGAATGTAAAAAATTATATTACAGGCCAGCATCATTTTTTAGTTAATTTTGCACCAATTATTTAATAAATATCTGATAACATTAGTTTAAAAAGCGTTATGTTCGTCTTGTAAATCGGGATATATGGATTCTCCAAATGAGAAGGGATAGTATGATTTTTCTTACATCATAAAGTAAATCTGACGGCATCACACCTCATATCGGCGAGAACGGTAATTGGTGGATAGGTATGACTGATACAAAAATAAAGGCGCAAGGAGCCAAAGGGGACGATGCCATTGCCCCCCAAGTTCAAATCAACGCCACGACAAATGAATGGGAAATCTCAACGGATGGCGGCAAAAACTGGAAATCGACAGGGATTAAGGCGACCGGGGAGAAAGGCGACAGGGGTGATGCGGTATTTGTGGAAAACGGAGTGGACTACACAAGTGATCCTGATAATGTCATATTCACTCTGGCTGACGGAAAGACCAAGCTGACCGTACCACGTACCAAAATATTATCTGTCAAGTTCAAGGATGGTTGCGATATTTTCTCGGTAACTTCCGTTAGTAATATAATTGATATTGAATTTATTGGTTTGACAACAGAAAATTATAAGGCTTTGGTTGCGGAATTGAGAAGCAAGGACGGTACTACAGATATAGACATTGTGACCCTGCTGAAAATAAGGATGTGGAAATTAAAGAACCTGTATTTACGGATGGGAAATGTACCGGAACGACAGTCAAAATCAACAAGAAAGAAATAAGTGGAGAAAAGACCATTCTGAAAGTGACTCTTATAGATAACAACGGGCAGGAAATTTCAGTTTCCCGTATCGTGAAATTCTTTGGTGCGGGTGCTCTTGATGAAGCCGCCCAGAACGGAGGTAGCTTTATATTGTCTGATGACATTATTCTGGAGAAACCGGTTGAGGTGGCAAAAGGGAAGGAACTTGTATTGGATCTAAACGGTAAAACCATCTCTAATTTCTGAACGGATAAGCATCCGCGTGCATATATCCCTGGTTGATTGCCTCATTGACCAAGATACGGAGCTGTTTCATGTGCTTGGCTATCGTATTGTCCGCATTGCCCTTTTCCCTTAAGTATTGCTCAAAATCACGAAGGAATGTATAGGTAATATCCTTGAAGTCCAATCCGGAACGGAAGTCATTCAAGACCGCCAGTGTAGAGTGCAGGTTGTCCTTGGTGGACTGCTTCTTGTCCGAATTGTCAATGGCTGATTTGGCGAAAGTGGAGAAGCTGATATTCACGGCACTTTTCTTCTTGACAGCATCCTTCAGCAGTGAGAGTGTGGCAGGTATTCCGCGCTTCCAATACCCCAATTCTATGCCTTGCAGATACAGGATGTATTCATAGAGCATTGCGTTGAGTTCGTTAGATTGGGGGTGGTTAATGACTTGTGCCCCCTCACGGCTCCAGCACTCCGGTTTGAGGTAAACATTGGTCTTCAGGTAGATTTTCCTTTGGTTCAAATAGGCTTCAACCTGTACAAGAGCCGTGCCCTGCCTGTTAAGTGTGTTCTGGCGGTTATATACAAGACGGTATCTGATTTTATCCATTTTTCCGCAAAGGTGCGAAAAGATTAATGGAAGAAAGGTATCAATGTGGAACATTTCCACATCATCCCACACTATATGAGGATTTTTTCCATTTCACATATAATTAGTAAAATATTAACCAACTGATAATCAGATTAGTTATTCTTTTGGCATAAAAATTGTCCTATCATTATCGTAAAACAATAACCATTAAAAATATAAGATTATGAAAAAATTTTTTGTTGCAGTAGCATTGGTAATGGGATTAGGAACAACAGTGGCATTTGCCGAAAATTTGACCTCAGGTGTTGAAACAGTCATGGCAGTAAATGACTTCACCCCTATTGAAGTGAAAGACCTTCCGGCAGCGGTAACGGAAGCAATCGCCAAAAATTTTGCGGAATCAACCGTCAAGGAAGCGGCGGTGGAAGCGGCAGAGGATGGCAGCAAGACCTATCAGGTTGTTCTGACAGACAAGGAAGGAACTGAAAGTACGGTGTTCTTCAATGAAAAAGGTGAAATACTGAAATAATATATTTTGCATCTCTTTGAATAAAGAACATAAAAAAGGCGGGATTCACCAATCCTGCCTTTTTCAATACAAACTGCTTTGCTAGCAAGATGCCTTACAACATCCAAGCTTAATGAATCAAAAAATAAAAACACATTCAGTTATTTGTAATGACAAAGTTATAACAAATATTTTAAAGAAAAATCTTATGCATAAAAAATGCACAGAATAAACTATATACAGACAAACATTTAAAAAAATATTGTAATACAAAGGTCATTGGTACAAATCTTTCTGGAAGGACTGTTAGGAGTTAGCAGTAGTACTATATTTAAAGGAAAAGGGTATATCCAGTTAGAAACTGAAGACGATATTGATAAAGTGTATGAGCCTGGAGTATATGCAATAAAAGGCACTTCATACAATGATCAAACGCTTCTTGTCTTCAGTCATAACCTGGGACAGTCAACAGTACAATTTAGGACTAATAACTATGGTGGTTTTTTAGTGTTTAGAATAAAATGGTGGAATGGTGCTTGGGGAACCTGGAAGACGGTTTCTTTGACATAAAATTTATCTGTTTGCACTTCTGGAAGGACTATTCACAAGTTTGAAACTATTTCCATTTATGTTCAGAGGCGATGTCAACGTAACATCTTATGACGAAACGGGTGCGTTGGATACTGTAATAGAAATGGGGATTTATAAAGTTAAGCCGAAACAAGGTGTATGGGGAACCTTGGTCGTATTTAATGCCTTCGATGGTGCGGGTGGGGTCGTACAAAAACTATATAATGCAACAGGAGCTAAATATAGAGTTAAAAACTCAAATACAGATAACTTATGGACTGATTGGAAATCTTTTTAACGAAAAATTCCAATTGGTTCATGCCTGGAAGAACTGGTGTTTAAATATACATTAATATCCCTGCTGTCAGAACTGGATGGCTTGTTATGGAACAACACTTCTCCCGGCAGCATATATACTTTTAACTCCACATCGGACTATGACTCAAAAAAGCATCCGTTTGGAGCAGCAGGAACAGTAGAGGTCAAACGTTTTGGCGGCAGTTCCACTATTCAAATTCTCTATGACATCAACAATCATGTTTTTTTGCGGAGGAAAGTAGGGGAAGAAGCTTGGAACGCATGGACACAGGTATAATTGTACACCAAGAATCCCAAAAACTAATATTACCATTTACAGGAAACTGACATAGAGACAGTTTCCTGTATAGTATTTATGGATTATAAACTGATGATGTATAAACATACCATGGATTCCATACTCCACTTGTGCTTCTATATCTATGGTAAATCTTATTCCTAACAGAAAACATGACTTGAAATATTCCTCCTGATGGAGTCACTCCACATATAAGCATTCCATGATCATTAGGACCTACACCACTCGCATCAGGTTGTCCTAAAACGCATACTCCCCGCTCAATAAAACCATCTAAATTTTCATTTGTTGCTAACTTGTATCCACGATAAGGAAAACCAATCAGTTACTTCCAGTACTGAGGCATTGGCTTTCAACGCCTCACTTAATTCCATCTTTTCCATAATATTTTTTATTTACCAGTTTCCAAATTGTTTTTCTTATAATCCTGCCATGAGTCGGCGAGCTGCCCCACCGAAGCGGAAGTGTAGAGGTCAAGTATATGAATCTCGTCATCGGCAAGCTCCACAAGCTCGTTCCGATAGATCTTCTCCGCAAGCACGTGCGCCGGAAGACCGGGCACGTTCCTGTAAATGCCGTCAGCAATATCCTTACGGATATCCGCTATCACCATATCCTGTCTGTCTATCCCCGTGAACAGGGGAAATTTTGTAAAATCAACTTTCATAATATTCTTAATTAAATACTGTTATCCGCAATAAAACATAACCCAATAATTACCCATACATTTAACGAATCCGGACGCATAATCCAGATCAATGGAGGACATCTCTTTTCCTCCGGGGGCAGGCAGGATGCGCCCGCCTGTCAGTCTTACCCCGCCGCTCATACGTTTGAAGTATATGGTATGTCCCGGAACATCCGGAGGAAGTGTCACTTCTATATTACCCGTATTAATAAACATCACATTGTCATCATTGTTATTCAGGGAAGTGCTGTCGGATATGTTCCTCCAGTTCCCCACTATGCCATGAAGAGACACATAACTGTCATTGTTCGGATGAAGGAAAATGTTACCCCCCTCCACGAACAGAGGAATGCTCGGAGTCTTGATGTGCATCCCGATCATGGGATTCGGACTCTGTATGTCAATTCCGGCATCATACGCAATTCCTTCAATGGTGACAAACTGCGTGTTTCCCCCGATTTTCACACGTGCAAATGTCCTTTCGTTATAAAACTCAATTTGTCCGGCAGACAGATTGAAACCAACATAAGTATCTGTTGTATCCTTATAAAGAGTTTTTGAGGACAACATGCCGGAATCTATGGAAAACGGACCGATACGTCCGCTATCCGCCGTGATTTTTCCGCTGATGTCCACATTGACCGCCATGATACCGTCCGCATCAATCATGGACGCCTTGATCTTCTCGGTCAACAACAGCTTGGTGGCGATAAAAGTCCAGCTCTGTGCTACCTCCCAGTATTTTATTTTTCCCGAAGCCACATTCTGTTTGGGGTTTTCCGTCGAAACCGACGTATGCGAACGGATGCACAGGTACAGCAGGTTGTCATAAAGTACAATGTCGTAAAACTGCTGCCCTTGCTTGCCCTCCAGGTAAGACACAGACGCCCCCCATACACGCATACGCATGCGCGCTCCCTTATCTCCCTTGTCACCTTTTGGAGCAAAACTGACCTGTCCGGTTCTAGTCACCAACGGCATATCACCTCCTTATTCCTTGGTTGTGATGGTCCATGCCACGTTGCCTCCTGCCTGCTGGCACATGTCCCAAGTACACGTGCCGGAAGTGGCTGCTGTACCGGAAGTAGACGGGTTAAGGACTACTCCTGCACTGTCCATGAACACGAAATAGAAAGTCATGTCCTTGTACTTGGTGGTACTCCCACGCTTGACCAGAATGGGCTTATAGACCACCGTGTCACCACTTTCCCGGATGGTCTCGTCCTCGGGCGTGGGATTCAGGATCAAATCAAACGGATCGGACGCATCCATTACGGACTGCGTGTCCTGACCGATGAGCTTGCCGCCCTGGTACACCTCCACTCTGAACACACCTGTCGTGTCAACCATATCGTTGGTGACGGACAATGTCTGTGTGGTCTTTCCGCTCAGCACGCTCCACGCACCGTTGACCTGGTTGTACCACTTGTACGCCAGTCCGGTAGTGATCTCGTCACTGCCCATGCGCGCTACGGCTTTCAGAATGCAGCTCTGCCCTTTGTCCCGAAGGGTAAAATACTTGTTGTCACCGGCAATGATCGTCACATGCTTTTGGTTTCCGACCCCCTTGGTGATGGGGATGCTATAGACGAACTGGACGGTGTCGCTGGTATTCCCAACGGTCACGGTGGCTTCACCCTTGATGGTACAAGAGGCCGCTCCGCTCGCCTTGACCAGATTCTTGACGATCTGCAATCCGTAGTAATCCGTCGTACCGGGCTGGTAAGGGATAAACTTGAAATGTCCCGTCTCACCGCCAAACGTGTTGGTGGAAACATTGCCCGAGAACTTGATCTCGACATCATTGAAATACCATTTCATGGAGGAAGGAACCACCAGCCCTTCCGCCACCCGCGAAGAGGTGAGAATGAAGGACAAGACGGGCTTGAGCGAAGCGAAATCCGGTGCGATGTTCGTCGGCGCGGACGCTTCGCCCATATACTCCTGATACAGATCTCCCTGGTTACACTGGATGGCAGGCATGTATACGCCGCCCTTTTGCGAAAATATGACCTGTCCGGTCGCGCTGGCCAAACTCATGACGCTCCTCCTTCCCCGGTCGTTTCCGTACTATCCGTGCCTTCGGAGCTTTCGGTGTTGTCCTCCCCCCAAGAGGCAGGTGTGAATACTTCGACGGGATGGTCCGTACCGTCTATCTCTTCTTTCGCCGCCTGCGGGGTCAGGCAGATGCCGCCCGCTTCCCTGGCCCTGTCAAATACCGTGTCGCCGGGGAAACGTGCCACGTCCGCCTGCCACAATAATACATTGCCATCCGCTGTCCTGTTGCGGATATCGGTCAGATGCAACCGGTCGGCAACCTCCTTCGTTACTTTAATGTAAAATGCCATACTACTATTGTTTTTAATGTTATCCAAATTTTCTTACTACTACCGCCTTGCCCCCCTGTGTGAGCACCTTGCCGCCTTGTGTCAGCGCCACGTAAGGGCCTCTGTCCTCCACCTCCAGCTTTAACATCATGCCGTTGCTGAAAGGTATCCTGGGAGAGTATCCGTCGGCAACCTTGGCATATCCGGCATCTCCGCTCTTCTTGACGTACCAGTGGCAGTTAAACATGGCGGATGGATTCGGGATAACCCCCATGGTATCCCGAATGACGGGTCTGGGAAAGATGGCGTAAGTCCCATCCGGAACACCCGTAGGTACGCCCTCCCAGTCGGCTTCAATCTTCGGAATCCTGCGGCGTATCACCGTAGAGACTGCCGGGTCCGATGTGCCCGGGGTTGATGCCGGAGTCCCGGAAGCCGCATAGGTGGCCTTGCAGACAATCGTGATGTCATCACCTATATAATTGCGGTCAATCTTATATACATTCTTGTTCAGTGATACAAACTCCCAGTCGTTGTCACCCGCTCCTGTGGTTATCGCCTCCAGCGCTCCCGTAGACAACAGACGGTACCAGAAGAACTTGCATTTGCCCGTAGCCGTCACGTCCGTGTCGCCTACCATCAGTTTAGCCGTGATGGTCTGTGCGGTGATGTCACGCACCGGGTTCCAGTCCAGCGTGGACGGGCTGTCTATCGTCAATACGGGGATCGCATCCGTACCGTCAACCGCGCGGACAAGACGGCTCATCTGAAAAGTAAACAGCTGTCCGGTACGTGTGTCGGCATATTCCGCGTAAAACTCCAGCGTGACGGGTTTTAGGACGGTGACATTTTTTTTCATTGTGATCTGTCCCTTGCTGTCACCGGACTCCGTAATGCTGTAGCCTGTGTTTGTCGATGTGATAAGTGTGCGTGTGGTTCCGATGCGCTCGTACCACTTCATGTTGGTCAGCCTGGAGTTGACCGCCCCGATTTTAGTCACCGCTTCCGGATCGGTGGCGTTGCACCGCGGAAACAGGACCAGCGGTGTCAGCGTATAGTCCGGAGTGTATTCAGCTTTGTCAGCCTGGTAGACCTGCATGTCCGGCACGCTGCCCACCACCTCGATGTTACAACTGGTTTGTAACAGCCGGTAGTTGATTTCTATTTTTCGTTGCTTTGTTGCCATTGTTCCTATTAATCATGATTTTTGTGAGGTAAAGGCAGACTCCGATAAGGCGTCTTATATACCTGTAATCGTCAATATATGCCCCAAGTGTCGCTATGTAGCACACTTTAATTTGAGGCAAGACTCTCTTCTTGAAAATCTAATTGTACAAATTCTTTCACTGAATGTTCTCTCCGAAGTGTTGCAGCACTCTTGGGGAGAACTTTCTTTTTGCACAAACCTTACTTTTTTTACTAATACTTTACCCATAATCTTATATTTTTAAAATGTTACAAAATTCTCCGCCACTTCAAACTGCTGCCCGTCACGCAATAACGCCTGTGCTTTAAACGTACACACCCGCATGTTGGTATAATTCGGTCCAAGATCATCTATCGTCAGAGGAAGATTTTTCCCGGCGCCGGCACGCTTCACCGCCCATGCGTTATCTTCTGATACATTCCCGGTATCACGCGTCCAGCTCACATCAGCGTCAAGTATATGATCTGTCACGTCACGGTTGTACAGCTTGCCGGTAATATATAGCGTTGTGGAAAAAGTCTCGATATCAAAATACCACCCCTTTGTGCTGCCGATCTCTATCGTAAATTCCGGGTTCCCTTCCAGCATCGCCCATCCGGCCGCCGCATATTGCGGTTCGTCGGCTGTTCCCGTCATCAGGCACTTCCATTTGCAGCCGTAGTGCCAAACCGTGTCCGCCCGCTCCTGCGTATTGGTGTAAGGATTGTCAGAGGACGCGACTTCGGCCGACCAAAAGCCACGGTCCACCAGTTCCTGTACGGGCAGTCCCTGCCAGTCCACCCGGTAAAGCTCACCGAAGATGCCGGCACGGGCGAATATGTACGAGTGCTTATAGTTGACGGGGAGATTGTCAAACAAATCCAAATTGGGCAAACGCCCCAATATCATGTAATAGTTGTTCTGTTCCAAGACAGGCTTCGTTACTCCTTCCAGCCAGACAAGACATTTATCCGTGGTGGCGGACAAATACCAGTAGCTTTGCCTGTCCTCATTGAAGGCGTTTCCTCTTCTGGTAATGATCGTCAACTCTGTGGGAGGATAGTTTTTACCGCCCGGCACCTCACTGTCCGGGTATGACAACACCGAGATGGAGTTGGCCGGGACATTCTTGGACAGCACGCGCATCCACGAGGCGTAATACTCCCCCGTTGAAAAGAGGTTGTTTACAATCCCGTACACTATATCACCCTCCTGGAATGCGGTGAAGTCATTCTCCCAGCGTTTGCGCAATTTCAGGGTATAAGTTCCGTCGCTCTCTAAAGCCACGGACTCAATGACTCCGTTCTCGGAATATGAGGTGTCGCCTTCCTGTGCGTTCATGGGTTCAACGATATTCTTAACGAATTCTGTTGTCTTTCTTGCTGCTG
>ENA-UEQI01000638-UEQI01000638.1-human-gut-metagenome-genome-assembly--contig:-NODE-638-length-13828-cov-11.215548_pt1 | contig 13828 bp, 10 predicted proteins | sample MGYA00242946_ERZ507945 | MGnify/ENA primary metagenome ERZ507945 (study PRJEB26167, sample SAMN06115467) | human gut metagenome | host: Homo sapiens | place: China:Guangxi | collected 2016-06-08... | reverse complement strand
CACGGGGATCGGGGAGTGGGGCGCGGGAGGATGCCGGGGAGTGGGGCGCGGGGAGGATGTCGGGGACGAGGTCCGGGTGGGGTCGGAGGTACTACAGTTTTTGAAAATTGGGGAAATGGCGGCAGCGGATTGGATGCGCAAGTTTGTTTGCAGAATATAAGCGAAAATAAACCTGCCTGGGGAGCGGAACTTCCTGCAACTTATAATGGAGATAAGAGCCGCTTTGAACCAATTGAATGTCCTCATTCATACTAAAACTAGGAATATAATAATATGAGAAACAATATGATAACAAAAAAACTAATCAAATTTGCCCTGCTGTTTTTTCTTATCGGACTGACGGCTTGTGACAATAAACTGAATCCGGGATTTGATCCGGATGATTATGAACCGATTGTTCCGCCTGAACCTGTTAGAACAATGGATGCAATGGCTAGTGGCGAGCGAGTAGTACTTTCGGGTGCTTCGTTGACGGATATTGTTCTGAAATGGACGCCTACCGAGAAACACGGAAATACAGTATATCGTTATGAAGTATTGATTGATACGATCGGGGGAGACTTTACCAAACCGGTAGAAACGATCTTTTCTGACAATAACGGTTTGGAATCGCAGTTGACTTTAACCCATTATCAGGCAAACACAATAGGTAAACTGGCTAAATTCCGTTGCAATACCAACGGCACACTGCGTTGGAAGGTGCGTGCTTATTGCGGATTGGATCAGGCTCTTAGTAGTCTGGAAGGTTATTTCGTAATTTTTATGATGGACGGCATTGATGATATGCCTTCTGAAAACGAGCCGGTTTATATCACTGGCGTGGGCACGGAAGATGATGGTGATGAAGCGGAAGCACAACAAATGCTCCGTCAGAATGAAGGAATCTATCAGACTTTCACTCAATTGAAAGCCGACCAGCCATTTATATTTATGTCTACTGTAGAAGGTCGCAAATGCTATTATTATGTAGACGACAACGGAGTGTTGCGTGAGCGTAATGATGGTGAAGACTATACAGTTACGGTTCCTCAATCAGGCATCTACCGGATTACCATCAATATGGGTGAACAAACGATCAGTTACGATGAAATAGGAGCTGTATATCTTTATAACCATTCGGGTGGGTATAGACAGGATTTCAACTATCTGGGATATGGCAAATGGGGTGTGAAGAATTATACTGCCCGGAAACAAACGGAAAGTTGGGCAGGAAGCGGTGAAACCCGTCATAGCTTTAAGATGGAAATCAACGGAACAACCTACCGTTGGGGACATAAGGAGAAAGATAAAGGGCAACCGAATCTGACTACCGACAACAGCTATTATAATTTATATCAACTGGCATTGGGCACAGATCCATGGGATTACAGTTTCCGTTTCTGCGACGAATTACTGCAATGGGGCGAAAAGCAGGGAAATGTCTATTATGCTACGGTGAAAACCGATGTAACCCTCTATTTCAATGCAGAGTTTGGAACGTACACCCACCGTTGGGTAGCTTCGGAAACGAATGAAGATTAAAACTGAATAATAATATGAAGAACTATATAGTATCATTATCAAAAAGAGCTTTGTTGTTAAGCGGTGCACTGGCAATATTTACAGCTTGTGACGACGGCGATCTGGGAGACATCTACAAAGGTAATTCATCCGGTGAATATGTGTCGGATGTGAACTGGACAGATGCAGCCGACAAAAGTACGGGAACTTATATCAAATATTTCTATGAGAATGCCAGCGGACGGGATACCTTTTGCGGAAGCATTTACTGGGAAAAACCGAATACACCGGAAACCGGAGAACCGGCAAGCACGGGCGGTAGCGGCGGATGGTCGCAGGGACATGCATTGGACATCGTGATCGATGCTTATATCCGTCACGCAAACAATCCCGAATATCAAGCTCATTTGTATGAAAACATCATGAAACCTTTCCTGCCGGCTTTTGATGACTGGAATGAACATTGCGGTTATGGTGGCAAAGACTTCTGGAATAACTTCTATGATGATATGGAATGGATGGCACTGTCTTGTCTGCGGGTTTATGAATTGACTGGCGATCAGGATTACTACAGTGCGTTGATGAAGATGTGGAACCATATCAAGGGAGCGAAGAATGACTATAAAGGGGTAGGAGGAATGGCATGGAAAACGGATGCGCCGGCTTCACGTATGTCTTGTTCCAATGGTCCCGGTTGCCTTCTGGCTATGAAATTGTATCAACTTACCGTTAAGGAGGCTAAAGATGGCTGGGAAGAGCAGGCTGCTTATTACCTGAACTTCGCCAAAGAGGTATACAACTGGATGACGGCTTATCTGTGTGATATTTCCACCGGACAGGTATATGATAATCTTAGTATTAAAGATGACGGAACACCGGGAGATCCTGATAAAGTAGCCTTGTCTTATAATCAGGGAACATTTATGGCGGCTGCCCTGGAGCTGTACAACGCTACCGGTGAGGATGAATATCTTCGTAATGCGGTTGCTTTCGGCTCTTACCAGGTGAATAAGAAGATGGATTCCAACTATCCGGTATTCAGTGGTGAAGGAAATTCGGGAGATAATCTTTTATTCCGTGGAATATTTGTCCGTTACTTCCTGGATATGGTGAAACAGCCGACTAACAGCCTTTATCCGGAAAAGACCAAGAATAAGTTTATCGCTGCATTGCGCAGCTGTTCTGATGTGCTTTGGACGTTGGCTCATCCCGAAGGCTATTATGTGTGGGAGTACGATTGGGCAAAAGCACCGACCTTCGGTAATCGTGACAACAGGGAAGATCGCCTGACAATTTCCTTGAATGCGGAAGTCCCGGGAGCAACAATGATTGAAATCCGTGCCCGTTATGAAGACTGGGTGCAAGGTAAAGCAACGGAAAAGGCCAACTGGGTCGGACCGGATTTCGGTAAGAAAGCAGAGGAATAAGATTGATTTATTACACATAGAAAATCGAAAAGAAAGATGATACATATAAAAAGAAATATTTGTCTGGTGGCTGTTTCTTGCACTCTTCTTGCAGGTATACCTTTGCAGGGTGTGGCGCAAACGGGAAGAACGGCAAAGGTGCAGGCCACACAAAGTAATAAAATAACAGTGTCGGGTACGGTATTGGACAAGACGACAAATGACCCGTTGATCGGTGTGTCTGTTGTCGTGAAAGGGGTGGCCAATGCAGGTACGATTACAGATATGGATGGTAAGTTTACATTGAAACTGCCTTATGCGGAAGCTCCGTTGGTGTTTTCTTACCTGGGTTACCAGCCGCAGGAAATTGTTCCCGGTGCAAAGAAGGAACTGACTGTCTTACTACAGGAAGATACGAAAGCCTTGCAGGAAGTGGTTGTGGTAGGTTATACCAAACAACGTAAAGAAACGATGATCGGTTCTGTTGCTACCATCACGACAAAAGATCTGACGCAAAGTCCTACTGCCAATATCAACAATGCGCTTGCCGGACGTCTGCCGGGGTTGATTGTAAACCAGTATGCGGGTGGTGAACCGGGTGTGGATCAAAGTGAATTGTTTATCCGTGGTAAGGCAACTTACGGTAACCAGAGTGCCATTGTCATTGTCGATGGAATCGAACGTGACATGAGTTACCTCGCACCGGATGAAATTGAAACATTCACTATCCTGAAAGATGCTTCCGCCACTGCCGCTTATGGTATCCGTGGTGCAAATGGTGTAATCGTTATTACTACCAAACGTGGTAAGGCAGCGGAAAAGGCAACCGTGAACCTGAAAGCCTCTATCGGTATTAACCAGCCGATCGGTTTCCCCGAATATTTAGGCTCTGCCGATTATGCAACTTTATATAATGAAGCCAGATTGAACGATGCCAAGATGACGGGCGCAGACATCAGCAGTTTGAACCTTTTCTCTCAACAGGCGATTGACAATTTCCGCCGTGCGAAAGGAGACAACTCCGATGGTTTGGGATATGACTGGGATTATTATGATTTTGCCTTCAAACCCGGTTTGCAGGAAGATGTCAGCCTCTCCATCCGTGGAGGTACGGACAAGGTACGTTATTATGTATTGGCCAATTACTTTTCACAAGGCGGTAACTACAAATATTCGAATGCCGGTGAATATGACTCGCAAACCAAGTTCACCCGTTACAACTTCCGTTCGAACATCGATATCAACATTAATCGTTATTTGAGTACCCGTTTGGATTTGGGGGCCCGTATTACCGACCGTAATGCACCGGGTACAACAGCCGGTCGCCTGATGACCATCTGTGCTACCCAGCCTCCATATCTGCCCATCCTGGTGGAAGAAAATGCGCATCCGCAGAATGAGGAATACATTCAGCAAAATCCTCGTGGAATGCTTTATGGTGACAATATCTACCGTTACAATCTTCTGGGTGAATTGAGCCGTACCGGTTATCTGAATGAAAAGAACACGTATCTGAATGGTAGTTTTGCCATGAATCTGGATATGGAATTTCTGACGAAAGGATTAAAAGCGGAAGTGATGTTCTCTTATGATGCTTCTGAAGGACGCTGGATTAATCGCAAACTGGATACTTACAAAGACGGTTATCGTGAATATCCGAAATATGCGACGTTTATGCCGATCGAAGGTTCGGATGCTTATATGGCAGGCGGACACTATACGGGTGCTTACAAAACGGGTAACAAATATGATATTGACCAGACTATTGGCAACGGATTCAGTCATAACGCTTCTGACGGACGTACTTATATACAGGCACGTTTGGATTACAACCGTTTGTTTAGCAACCGCCACGAAGTGACCGCCATGTTATTGGCAAACCGTGGTAACCGTACTGTTAACAATGAACTGGCTTATCATAGCCAGGGTATCACCGGACGCTTTGCTTATTATTATAATCAGAAGTATCTGATGGAATTTAACTTCGGTTACAATGGTTCCGAAAACTTCGCTCCGGGCAAACGTTACGGGTTCTTCCCAGCTGGTTCAATCGGTTGGGTAGTCTCTGAAGAGGAATTTATGAAAAAGGCTTCCTGGATTGACTTCCTGAAAGTAAGAGCCTCCTATGGTTTGGTAGGTAGTGACAATGTCAGCAGCCGTTTCCCATATCTGGCTTTCTACGGTGGTGGCAGTGGTTATGATTTCGGTAATAACTTTGGTACGAATGTAGGCGGTACTTCCGAAGGTAATCTGGCTAATGCGAATCTGACTTGGGAGAAAGCCCGTAAACTGAATGTCGGTATTGACTTTACTACCCTGAACCAACGTTTGGCATTGACGATAGATGCATTTTATGAATATCGTTTTGACATTATTACAGATATGAATAGTGACGGTATCATGGGATATCCGGATATTGTAGGTAAAGATGCAGCTTTACAGAATCTGGGTGAAGTAAGCAACCGCGGTGTGGATATCGAATTGAGCTGGAATGATAAGATTGGAAAGGATTTCCGTTACTATATTCGTCCGAACCTGACTTTCTCCCGCAACCGTTTGGAATATAAAGCGGAAGTTGCCCGCAAGAACTCCTGGCGTAAAGAAACCGGTAAACGTTTATACGAAAACTTCGTCTATGTGTTCGATCATTTTGTAGCCGATCAGGAAGAGGCTGACCGTTTGAACAAGATCGGTTATCAGCCGTGGGGACAATTAATTCCGGGAGATGTTGTTTATAAGGATTTGGATCGTAACGGAGTGATTGATGATGAAGACCGTACAGCAATGGGAAATCCGCGTAGTCCGGAACTGATGTTCGGTATTCCTTTCGGTTTCCAGTATAAGAACTTTGATTTTAGTGTATTATTGCAAGGTGCGACAAAATCATCTATTCTGTTGAATGGGGCTGCTGTATTTGACTTCCCGCAATTTGAACAAGATAAGATCGGACGTGTGAAGAAAATGCATCTGGACCGTTGGACACCGGAAACGGCTGCTACTGCCAAATATCCGGCATTGCATTATGGAACACATGATAACAACAAGAATGGAAACAGTAGTTTGTTTTTGTATGATGCTTCCTACCTGCGTCTTAAGAATGTGGAAATTGGTTACAATGTATCACCCAAATTATTACGTAAATTCCATGTGCAACAGGCACGTATCTATGTACAAGGTCTGAATCTGTTGACTTTTGATAAACTGGGTGATGTGGATATAGATCCGGAAACGAAATCCGGAGACGGAGCTTCCTGGTATCCTATTCAAAAGGTATTCAATTTTGGTATTGATATAACATTCTAAATAAGATAGAAATATGAAAAAGTTATATAGATTTTCAGCAATTGCTTTATTGGTCCTGCCGTTGGTCTTTACTTCATGTAGCGATTACCTGGATCGGGACGATGATGATAATATTACGGAAGCGGACGTTTTTGCCCGTTACGAAAAAGTGAACGGACTGGTTTCCGACGTATATGCGGCTGCAAAGAAAGCAGACCGTCCGCTGGTGTTCTTCGAGCACTTCAGCAACAGTGCCATTACGGACGAATGTGAAGGAACCAACGTAGAGGGAAACATTACGAATAACTTCAATAACGGTGCCTGGAACCCGAATTCTTTGCCCGGTAGTGTAGGGCAATATTGGGAAGCTCTTTATGAAGGAATCCGTAAAGCGAACCTGATTATAGAAAATGTACAGAAGTATAATACGCCCGACAACCCACAGCAGGATGGTGATCTTCGCAACCGTATCGGTGAGATGTATTTCATGCGTGGTTATTTCCACATGCTGTTATTGCGTATGTATGGCGAAGCTCCTTATATTGACCGTGTGATTAATGCCGGAGATAATATGGACTTCAAGAAAGAATCTGTTCATTCGATGGTTGAAAAGATTGTGACGGATGCGCAAACTGCTTATGGCATGGTTCCTAATAAATATGTGAAAACTTCCGAGAATTTTGGGCGTGTGGATAAGGGAGCCTGTCTGGGATTGATTTCTTTTGTTCGCTGGGTAGCGGCTACTCCGTTGTGGAATGGTGCTTCTCAATATGGATACAACTTGCGTCGTGTGTTTGAAAATGAGTATGCTTATGATGCTACTCGTTGGAGAAAAGCCAAAGAAGCGGCTAAAGCCGTTTTGGATTTCGAAGTCGGCGGAACCAAGCGTTATTCTCTCTATACGAAACATGATGCAAATGATTTCAAGGATCCGGCTGACGGTAATCTGAATGACAGCCGTGTATATGCTCGTATAGAAAATACAATTCGTACTATCAAAGAGGCTCAGGCTGAAAAAGAAAAAACACGACTGGCACGACAAGAATTGTCTGACTTTAAAGAAACAATAGAAGATATCGAAAAAGCAGACAAAGAAGACAAAATAGCCCGTAAAATGGAGAAACTGCGTGAAAAACAGGAAAGAAAGAAAGACAAGAAAAACAAAGAATACTCTCAAGCTGCAACTACCACCCAGCCGAACATGCCCAAAGTACAACCGATAGAGGTAGGTACGTCAGTTAAACTGAAAGGACAATCGAGTATCGGTGAAGTATTGGAGATAAACGGCAAAAATGCAACAGTCATGTTTGGCATGATAAAAACAACAGTCAAAATTGACAGGTTGGAACGAAGCAATATCTCTCCATCCGCTGCACAAAAATCGACTGCCAAAAGCACTTTTGTAAGTAGTGAGACACAAGACCGCGTATATGAAAAGAAACTAAACTTTAAACAAGATATCGATGTACGAGGCATGCGCGGAGATGAAGCAATTCAGGCAGTTACTTATTTCATAGACGATGCTATCCTATTAGGAATGAGTCGTGTGCGCATATTACATGGAACAGGAACCGGTATTCTTCGTACCTTGATTCGTAACTATTTGTCAACAGTTTCGGGCATAGCCCACTATCAGGATGAACATGTCCAGTTTGGCGGAGCAGGTATTACAGTTGTCGATTTAGAGTAATATTTTACGGCCATCATTATACCGGTAAGAATATATTTCACAAACAATCGAAACAACTTCCATTAACCGTTTCGATTGTTTTTATCTTCTTCTTACCTTTTTTCTCCTTTAATTTTATATCTTTGTTTCCGAAAATATTAACCTTTATAAAACAAAATGAAATCAATCCGAGAACTCTATCGCATAGGTACCGGTCCTTCCAGTAGTCACACAATGGGACCGCGCAAGGCTGCTGAAATATTTCTGGAAAAACATCCTGAAGCAAAAGCCTTTCAAGTAACATTATATGGAAGTCTTGCAGCCACCGGCAAAGGTCACATGACCGATGTAGCCATCCTCGATACACTGCAACCGCATGCCCCCGTCGAATTAATATGGAAAGCACATATCTTCTTTCCCTTTCATCCCAATGGAATGACATTCAAGTCATTGAATGAAAATGGAAAAGTCACAGACGAATGGACTGTGTTCAGTGTGGGAGGCGGTGCACTGGCAGAAGAAGGACATGACAAAGGTGCTACCCCCGACATATACAACATGAGCAGAATGAGTGAAATTCTGTATTGGTGCGAACGTACCGGTCGCAATTACTGGGAATATGTTCAGCAATGTGAAGACGAAGATATTTGGGACTATCTGGCTGAAGTATGGAAAACCATGAAAGAATCCATCGAACGCGGCTTGGACCAGGAAGGAGTATTACCCGGTCCGCTGAACTTACGCAGAAAGGCTTCTACCTATTATATTAAAGCCAAAGGCTACAAAGATAATTTGCGCTCACGCGGACTGGTTTTTTCTTATGCACTGGCTGTGAGCGAAGAAAACGCTTCGGGCGGAAAGATTGTAACCGCTCCCACTTGTGGTTCCTGCGGAGTGGTTCCGGCAGTACTTTATCACTTACAGAAAAGCCGTGACTTTAGCGATACCCGCATTCTGAGAGCACTTGCCACAGCAGGATTAATAGGAAATATCGTAAAGCACAACGCATCTATTTCAGGAGCCGAAGCAGGTTGTCAGGCAGAAGTAGGAGTTGCATGCTCCATGGCATCTGCTGCTGCCAGCCAATTGTTTGGCGGAAGTCCTGCACAAATAGAATATGCTGCCGAGATGGGATTGGAGCATCACCTTGGCATGACTTGTGACCCTGTATGCGGATTGGTACAGATTCCGTGTATCGAACGCAATGCTTATGCTGCCGCACGTGCATTGGATGCCAATATTTATTCGGCGTTTACCGATGGTAACCACCGTGTCTCATTCGATAAAGTGGTAGAAGTGATGAAACAAACAGGACACGACCTTCCTTCTCTTTACAAAGAAACCAGCGAAGGCGGTTTGGCAAAAGACTATCAACAGATGGAATAATACTAATAATGGGCGGATAAATTATCCGCCCATTATTAGTATTATTCCTGTTCTTCTCCCCACAAGTCTACATCACTTGGCGCTTTCCATACCGCCCACGCAATACATCCTCCTATCAGGATAAGAAACAATATTATATATAGCCATATCATAATCTCATTTTATTTATCTGTTATAATCGAAGCAAAGTTATATAAAATTTCCTAACCACATCAATAATCGCTTGGAATAAATGTGATTGATATACAATATACTCAGTTCTCCTTTTTAACTATTGTAATCCATGAATGACGGGCTACACAAAAAGTCAGTGCATAATGCTGTCTCACCAAACGTACTTTTCCAGCTTGTTCTCTTACGAAAATTCCCATTTTATTCATAGTTTCTTTATTATTAAAAGATAGAATTTACTATATCTAATTGGAATTACGCACACGTTAATATGGCATATTATACTTTACGAATAACAAGACAAAAATAATCAGTCACTTAACTTCAAAAATCCTCCAAACTGATCGAAGTCCACTTCCAGTCCATTCTCCAAAGTGAGCTCGTAGCCTTTACGGTCACGTTCTATCTTGATAATCTTATGACCGCCATAATTTTTCTGCATATATTTGACTATCGTATTAGGAATGAATATGGCAGGTACAGCCTTGTTCTTACAATCTATTTCAATCCACTCTCCCTTTGAGTTGAACTCCAGCTCAATACCGTCGGACATCTTTACATCATAAGAAGTGGAAAGAAATAAATCTTTCTCAATCTTGATATACTCCACTTTAGCTTGCGGAAAATGCTTGTTAATCATCTCACGGGCAGCAACGGGAAGTTTATTCACGTCACGGGTCACTTTGTCACCGGCCTGACTGAACTGCACAAAACATAACAGCAGGGCAAATAAGGCAAAAATCTTTTTCATAATCTTACTTATTTTTAGTTTGTAATGTAACTCACACAACAACCTAATGCATGAAAAGATTAAATGCCTTCTTTTTATTTTCTTATTTTAGAATTAATTAATGCCGTTACCTTGCAATGGCGGCAAATCTCCCATGTCTTCATCTCTCTCCATGGTCATTTTTCCATCGGGAGTAATAATGATAGAGAAAGGAATATATAAATCGGTCATTGGAATACTGACACTGGCAGCCAAAATGATATTCTTGGAATTTGAAGTTTTTTCATCATCAAATACCATTCCTTCGAGGATGGAATGTGTCAGATAACGGTCAGGAATAAGGGAAGCAAAATTTTGTTTGGTAAAAGTCTTTGAAAAAAGAGTTGTCCCATTCTCGCGGGCAATCTTGAGCACAATGCGATTGTCGGTAAAAATACCGGCATCACTCTTCACCTTTTTCAGAGAATCACTGGGCGAACGGTCAATAAACAGCCGATATTTCTTTCCATTGCAAACAATATCCTGATTGGTGCGCGAAACCTGCATGCGCTGCACACCTGTCACACGGTCTACGCTGTCTATTTGAAAAATATGTTGGTCTGAATCGCCCGAAGCATCTTTCTTGCTTCCACAACCGGTTGCCATGCATAGCACAACAACAAATATGAAATATAGCTGTTTCATTTAACTCTCACTTTTATGATGACAAAGTAACAAAAAGGAACGGACACAAACAAATAAACACCCATAAAAAGCGAAAACCGGGCAATGTCACATTGGCCGGCTTTCAGAGAAAACTAAAAACTAAACTAAATTATTATATTGATAAGACTTCGGAAAAAGGAAAAGGTTTAATGAAGAGAATAAAAAATCAAAAAAAATCCTTGCATTACAATGCTTTCCAGAAATCCATAAAGTCTTTATATTTTCCGTAACATACCAGCCGGTCTTCTTCTTCCAGCAGATAATCTTCTTCAAATTTATTTTCCACTGCGTGCTCCATAATAGAAATGCCCAAACTGTTGAATACCTGTTTTCCTTTTACCAGTGCGATAATCTTGATATTAAATTCTTTCTCCAGTGACAAATCACTCACCTTATATCCCACAAAAGAACCGGGCAATTTAAACTTCATCACATAATGTTCTTCATCTATCTCAAAAGATTCCACATTAACATGCAAATCTAATAATTGCACCAAACTGCGCGCTGCTTCCTCTTCGGGCGTAAGAATACTATCAAGATTAAAAGCTTCCAGTACCGTTTTGTGCACCTCATCCACCGCACGCGCATAAATATGTTTCACTCCGTTTTTTTTCAATAATGCCACCACACGAATGGAAGCGCCAAAGTTCTCGCCAATGGCGACAATCACCACATCCACATCTTTCAGCGGTAATACCGAAAGTGACTGTTCGTCCGTGGCATCAATAATGAAAGAAGTGGCTATCTTATCTTTCAAAACATCCACCCGGCGCTCGTTTGTATCCACACCTATCACTTCATGTCCCAATGCAGAAAGTTCTTCTGCCAATACGCTGCCGTAATTTCCTAAACCTATGATAATGTATTTCATGTCGTTAGTTGATTATAATGTTATCACTCGGATATCTATATTTGGTTATTTTCTTCTGTTTGATGATGCTCGACATCAAGGTGAGCACACCCACTCGCCCCACAAACATCAGAATAATGATTATCAATTTACTGTCACTTCCCAATGTGGGAGTCAGATCGAGGCTCGAACCAACCGTACTCAATGCCGATGTACATTCAAACACCAATGCCATGATAGAAGCTTGCGGTTCCAACAGACTCAGACTGAATATACCCGCAAAAACAACGAGCAGATAGAGAATGAGCGTAGCATTGGAACGACGGATAGAATCGTGAGACAACTCGCGATTGAATATCGTAACTTTGTCCGCCCCTATCAGGATGGCACGCAAATTGAGCATTACCACAGCAAAAACATTTACTTTCACGCCACCTGCCGTAGACTGTGTGCCACCGCCAATCATCATCAATATCACCATCAGCAACAAGGTCTGCATGCTGAATGTGGTCATCCCTACACTCGAAAAGCCTGCGGTGCGGGGGCATGTGGCATTGAAAAATGCCTGTACCCACTTATCCGTGGGCGACATGCCTGCAAAAGCATTGTTCCATTCGAGCACAACGATGACCACCGTCCCCACTATCAGCAAAATTGCAGTCATGATAAGCACGATACGAGTATTCAGATTATAAAGATGTATCTTGCGTCGCATGCGTTTGTTCCCTTTGATGTAATGGTGCCAAATGCGCTTCACTTCGTATGTAACTGTTTCATACAAGTTCACTAATATAGGAAAGCCGATGCCGCCAAGAATGATGAGAAACGAAATAGTTATATAAATCGTATTGTGCCCATGCATTACCATTTCATTGCCTAAATTACCCGGTAACGTAGAGAACCCCGCATTGCAAAAAGCGGAAATGGAATGAAAAGCAGAAAAAGCCAATTCCTCTCTGACAGTCATATCCATCGTACCATGTATACCAAGAAAAATAATACCCATCCCGGCAGCTTCTATCGCCAACGTAAAACCTAATATATATAATAAGGTGGAGAGCAGGGAGCTGAGGGATTGCGAACTAACCATGTCGCGCACCACCAACTGATTGTAAAGCGATGTATTTCCCATAAAAAACATGGCAAAAAAGCTAGTCAGTGTCATCACTCCCAATCCACCTATCTGAATAAGCATGATGATGATAAACAACCCTTCGGGAGTAAAAGTGGAAGAGACGTCTACCGAAACCAATCCCGTGACACAAGTGGCACTTGTGGCTGTGAACAATGCATCAATAAAGGATATACCGTGATAAGTAGCACGCGGAAGCATCAGTAGAGCCGCTCCTATGAGTATAAATATCAGGAAACTGGACGCAAAAATAAGTGAAGGATTGGTGCGCCTGCCCAACAATCTGACAATTCCATTGGAGAGCTGCAACAAAGAGAGCAGAGTGAGCAATATCACATGGTAAAGCCTGCTGTTGAAAAAAGCCCAAAAAGTATGAATACCACCCTGTATCTCCGGTTCATGAAACACCACCGGGATAAGAGTGAGGTAAAGCATAACACTCAACAGCCACGCCAGCCCCCGATATTTACGCCGAGTGTCGGAGTAATTCAACAACAAATGTAAAGTGGTATCTACCAGAAAAACAACCCATACAATATGATACAAGCGATTGATTACTCCTATCTCCTGAAACGAAATAAGAAAACCGTGTTCATATACCAATGTCATGATAAGAAGAGCAGACATCACATAAGTAATGATATCCATCCATTTCAATAATTGTTCGTCTAAAATATATAATACGCCTACCAAACCAGAACCAATCTGTGTTGCCAGACGAATACGCTGTGCCTCACCGCCAGAAAGCGTTCCGGCAGCACGATCCAAAGTAAGATAATCCAGTCCGACATCATTCAGAAATTTTAGCCGGGCCAGAATTTCTTTTAGGACTTGTTTTGCTATAATCTGCTGTCGTTCAGTAAGTTTCAACGCATTAAAAAATTCTATTGCATCACGTACGGTCAACGCTGTGACCTGACAAATATTTTTACCGCCAACAAGAATGGCAAGAACCTCTTTTTTCAACCTGGCACCATGACACACAGGACAAGGAGTA
>ENA-UEQI01000629-UEQI01000629.1-human-gut-metagenome-genome-assembly--contig:-NODE-629-length-13882-cov-12.541470_pt1 | contig 13882 bp, 9 predicted proteins | sample MGYA00242946_ERZ507945 | MGnify/ENA primary metagenome ERZ507945 (study PRJEB26167, sample SAMN06115467) | human gut metagenome | host: Homo sapiens | place: China:Guangxi | collected 2016-06-08... | reverse complement strand
CGGAAATAGGAAGAGTGCTTCTGCTCGAACTTGATCAGGAACAGCGGCCAGTCGTTCTCCGTATCGAGTTTGCTGCTTACATAGGCGTTGACTTTCTGCCACAGGGGCGCCGTCGTGCGGCTACCCTGCTTCTGCTGGAACTCGTTGACCATGTCGCGCAGGCGCAGGATGATCTCGTTGCGCCCGATGAGCGTCGAACTCTGCGCCACGATCTCGGCGTCGCGCGTCTCGATCTGCCGGGTCAGCTCCCGGTTGGCGCGCCGCAACGCGACGATCTCCTGCAAGCGCAGACGCCGCAGGTAACGCCGGCGATAGAAACGCATCACCAACAGCCACAGACAATAGAAAGTGAAGGCCAGCAGCAGCACGTAGCCCGCATAGGCCCAGCCGGTAGCGTACCAGGGCGTGAGAACGACGAACGGGAAACGGGCGGGTTCCGACCAGCGGCCGAACACGTCGCCCACGGCGACCTCGAAGGTGTAGCGCCCCTGCGGCAAACGGGCGTAATCGGCCGTTCCCGTCCGGTCGGACTCCGACCATGCGCTCTCCATGCCCGTCAGGCGGTGGCGGAAACGCAGGCCGGGAACCGCGCCCCGACGCGGAGCGTAGCGGAAAGTCACCGAGTTGCGCTGGTGAGGAATCTCGACCGCAGCCGAGAGATCGTACCACGCCTCATCGCCCCGGCGCCCCGACGCACGCAGCGATTCGAGTAGCGGAGGAATCGGAGGGGGGGGGATTTCGACGGCCTGCGATGAGACGAGTTCGAAGCCGTTGTCCCCGCAGAAAAGACAGGTCGAATCGTCGAGCCGCGCCACCTGTTCGTACCCGTAGATCATGTTGTCGACCGGAATGCCGGCGCACGGCGTCAATTCGGCACTGCGCCGGCCGTCGTAACGCAATTTCCAGACGCCGCTGCCGGTAATGACCCAGAACCGTTCGTCGGCATAGGGAATCACGCGGCGGATGTCCTCCACCGTGCGGAACGCCGCATCGAGCACCGTATCCGCCTCGATGCAGTCCGTATATTCGTTGTAACGGAAAAACCTGTCGTCGCCCATGAGCGCCACGCGGCCGCCCACGCGCAGCAAATGGAGTTTGTAGGGCAGTCCGTCGCCCGCACCGCCTCCGTAGAGCGTCCGCTCCTCGATGCGCCGGCCGTCGTCGCTCATGCGGCAGCGGTAGACCCCTTTCGACGGATGTTCGAGCCAGAGGTTGCGCATATAATCCGCCTCGATGCGGTAGACCGATTCGTCCAGTCCGTCGACCTCGTGCATCGTACCGTCGTCGTCGAGCAGCCGCAACTTGTAATAGGAGGCGTAGTAGGTGCGGCTCTTTTCGCCCAGTTTCACCCGCCGCAACCCGTAACCGCCCATGTCGGAACGGCGTACCAGCGAAAAATCGGGACGGAGTTCGGTGACGCCCGTGTTGTGGCTCACGTAGAGCCGCCCGTCGAGCAGGTCGAACGACCACGCCTGACCGCTCAGGCCGGCCACGGGGCGGAAATCGGAGGGATCGACGCCCGTCGCCAGACGGCTCTCGTCGACGGCGAAGACCCCCTGGTTGGTAGCCAGCAGCAACTTCCCCTGCCAGCGGCAGGCGTCGTAGAGCGAACCGGCCGCCCACTTGTTGTAGGTATGGTAATCCACCCCTTCGCAGAACAGCAGCAACGAAAGTCCCCGGTCGAGCGCCGCCCAGACATTTTGTTGCGCATCCTCCGCAAGCGCCATCACACTGTTGTTGAGCAGCCGGTTTTCGGTCGAAAGAACCGCGAGCAGCCGTCCGTCGGCACCGGCCTCGTACAATCCTCCGAAAAGCGTCCCGAAGAGATAGGTGCCGCGCGAGGTTCGGATGCCGCAGTTGAGTTCGTCGCGCCGCAACCGCTCCGACAGCGCCGGACTCCACGGCGTGAACCGTTCGCCGTCGTAGCGCCACAATCCGTCGGTACCCGTCCCCACGATCCATTCGCCCTCGTGCGGCCCGGGCAGCAGCACCCGCACGGTCGTCGTCGAGAAGCGTTCGCTGTCGGGCAGCCGCTCGAAGGACTCCTGCCGCATCCGATAGAGCGGGCCGCCCATCTCCTGCACCCAGAACTCGTCGCCCGCACGCAGAAGAAAGAGCATGTTCATCTCGCCCGTCAGGCGGCGGACGCGCTCGTAATCATAAAGGTAGATGCCGTGGAACGATTGAAACAACACCCCCTGCGGCGTGATGTAGATTTTCCAGAAATCGCTGTCCGAAAAGCGGGGATTGCGCTGAGCCGGAACGAGCGACGTATAGCGCAGCGCACCCGAAGCGTCGCGATCCCAGCGCCCGAACTCCTCGAACCCGCCCGTGAAGATCACGTCGTGCGACAGCGGGGCCACCGAACGCACGATCGAGGCGCGGGGCAGTTCGTACAACCGCCATTGCAGGCCGTCGAATTCGAGCAGCCCCTTGTCGTTGCCGGCATAGAGCGTTCCCGCATCGTCTTCGGCCACCGCCCAGTTCTTGTTGGCCGCCCGATAATCGGACGGCAGCAGGTTGATAACGCCGGGACCGGCGGCACGCGACGACATCGCCGAAAGCACTCCGGTCAGGAGACAAAACAGGCTATACAAGAACTTGATCGGCATAAAAGTCTTCACGGATTAGGAGATAAAAATAGGCCTTTTTTACGAAATATCCAAACCTTCGCCCGAAGAAACGCCCCGCAGCGAACCGGATTTTCGCACGACCGAAGCTCCCCTGCACCTTCGGACAAACGATAACATAGCGTATTTTCCATAATTTATTTTGAACTTATGTTCATAATTAATAACTTTGCGGAAACGAGTTTTTTGTCATGCCGCGTCCCCGCAAATGCTGTTACATCGCCCAACCGCCCGCCGTCGCGGGAATGCGTCCCGTCGGCGGAGATAGCGTCGCTCCCGAAGCCGTCACGCTTCGGTACGACGAATACGAAGCGATCCGCCTGATCGACCACCAGGGATTGACACAGGCCGCGGCGGCCGAGCGCATGGGCATCTCCCGCCCCACCTGCACGCGTCTCTACGACCGTGCCCGCCGCACGCTCGCCGCCGCGCTCGTCGAAGGGCGGCCGCTGCGCATCGAAGGCGGAAAGATCTGCCACTCCGAACGCTGGTACCGCTGCCCGCACTGCCGGCGCATCCACACCGGAACACTCCGCTGTCCGGCCTGCCGCCGCAATGAAGACTCCGAGATACTCGGACAACCGAATACAACATATAATCCTGTTAATACTGTCATCATGGAAAAAATCGCACTTCCGACCCGCAACGGCGCGGTCGACGACCACTTCGGCCACTGCGAATGCTACACGATCTTCACGCTCGACGCCGACCGCCGCATCGCCGGCCGCCAGACGCTACCCGCCGCCGAAGGCTGCGGCTGTAAATCCGACATCGCCCCCCGCCTGCACGCCATGGACGTCGACGTGATGCTTGCCGGCAACATGGGCGACGGGGCGAAAAACGTCCTCCAACGCAACGGTATCGCCGTCATCCGCGGCTGCCACGGGCCTGTCGAGGAGGTCGTCGCAGCCTATCTGGCCGGCCGGATCGCCGATTCGGGCGACGCCTGCGCACACCATCACGAAGGCGGCTGTCTCGAACACCGCGGGACGACAGGCTGGCACCTCGCCGAATGACGGAAACCGGTGCCGACGGCACGATCCGCAACCCTTCTGCGGCGATCTTTTCGAGAGGTCGCCGCTATTTTTCCGTAAAAAGCCACTTTCTGGAAAATTCTTCGTATTTTTGCCTCGCCGAGAGTCCCAACGGCGCGGCGAAGCTTCGCTGCGCCCGGATGAAAAGGGAATCGGGTGCAACTCCCGAACAGTTCCCGCTGCTGTAAATTCCGGCATCCGTCCCGAGCGACGGATGTACTCCGCGACACGTTCAGGCCACTGATTTCGATCGGGAAGGCGTCGCAGAAGGAAAAGTCAGAAGACCTGCTTTCGGCCCGAAAAGACGGATTCACGCCTGCGGGGTACGGGCCGGAAGCCGAATGCGCACACTGCATGCGCGACCTGCTGCCAGACCGATCCCTCTCCTCTCTCCCGCCGCCGCGATCCCGTCCGATACGACAAAGTTCGACGACTATGATACGATTCGGAACGATAGCGGCCGCATGGTGCGCCGTATTGCTGCTGGCAGCCTGCGAAAGTTCGGGGCCGGCTGAAAAAGAGGATTTCGACACGGGCGGCAGCGCGGGGGTCTTCTGCCTCTGCGAAGGCAACATGAACGCCGGCAACGCCTCGCTCTCCTACTACGACCCCGCCGCACGCACGGTGCAGAACGAGGTATTCTACCGTGCCAACGGCGCCAAACTGGGCGACGTGGCGCAATCGATCTTCCTGCGCGAAGGGCGCGTCTTCATCCCGATGGACAATTCGGGCGTGATCTGGGCCATCGACGCCGACACCTTCCGCGTCGAGGGGAAGCTCGAAGCGGCGAGCAGCCAGCACCCCGACGAGAACAACCACATCGTCGCGCCGCGCTACATCCACTTCCTGAGCGACACGAAAGCCTACGTGACCGACCTGTTCAGCCCCTACATCACCATCTTCGACCCCCGCACCTGCAAGATAACGGGCGCCATCCACACCGGTCAGGCTCCGTCGACGGGCAGCTACAACTCCACGGAACAGATGGCGCAGTACGACAAGTGGGTCTTCGTCAACTGCTGGTCGTACAGCAACAAGATCCTGGTCATCGACTCCGACCAGGACAAGGTGGTGCACGAAATCGAACTGCGGAGCATCCAGCCCAATTCGCTGGTCGTCGACCGCAACGGCAAACTGTGGGCGCTGACCGACGGCGGCTACGCCGGCAGCGAATACGGGCAGACCGAACCCTGTCTCTACCGCATCGACGCTGCGACCTGGCGCGTCGAACAGGAGTTCGTCTTCGAAAAGGAGGAGTATCCCTCGGAGCTCTGCATCAACGGTGCGGGCGACGTGCTCTACTTCATCAACGACGGCATCTGCAAGATGTCGGTCACGGCCGCGCACGCTCCCGTCAGGCCGTTGATCCCCAACGAGCGGCGGCACCAGATCTACGGTCTGGCGGTCGATCCCACGAGCGGGGAGATCTACGTGGGCGACGCGATCGATTTCGAACAGCCGGGCGTGGTCTACCGCTACCGCGACACCGGTCAGAGCGCCGAACTGGTCGACTCGTTCGGCGTGGGAATGCTACCCAGCGCCTTCGCATTCAAATAGGAAACCGCCATGAGAAAGACGCTCTCCCTGCTCGCCGCACTGCTCGCCGTCGCCTGCGGCGGGGACGAACAAACCGACACCTCGGCACTGCAACCCACCATTACGCAGCAGGAGGCCAACGCCCGCTACCGCGTGAAGGCGGGGCGCGAACTGCTCATCGCCCCGAGCTATACCAACGCCGAAGGGGCGCGCTTCACCTGGACGTGCGACGACGAGGTGGTCTGCCGCGAAGCCTCCTACGTCTTCCGGCGCGACAAGGCCGGCATCTACTACCTCTCGCTGCGCGTCGAAAATGACTACGGCGCCGCCGAGGACGAACTGCGCGTGCGGGTCGACGCGCTCGAAGCGCCCTGCATCACGCTCATCGAACCCGTCGGAGGGTTCACCGTCGCGGCCGACGCCGAACTGACGATCGCTCCCACCGTCGAGAACGGCCAGACGGCGCGCTTCCGATGGACGATCGACGGAGAAACGGTCGGCGAAGCGGCGGAGTACCTTTTCCGGCGGCACGAATGCGGCGACTACGAAGTGACGTTCAGCGCCGCGAACGACGACGGCGAGGACTCGGTCTCGTTCACTGTAAAAGTATTGTCTCCGGAGCAGATGCCCTTCTCGTGGGAATTTCCCCAGACGGTCTATAACGTCGCGCTGGGACGCACGATCCGCCTGAAAGGGTGGAACCCCGTCAACGCCTTCGACGCCGAATACATCTGGGAGGTCGACGGCACGGAGCGACAACGCGGAGCGCAGCTCGAATACCGCTTCGAAGCCCTCGAAGAAGGACCGCACGAAGTGACGGTCACCATGCGCAACAGCTATGCGACCCGCTCGCAAACACTGTCGGTCAACGTCTGTGCTGCCGAAGGCACCTATTACCGGCCCGCCGACGCCGCGAGCCGGGCGTCGACCGTCCGCGTCTTCGAGTACCTGCCCGCGCCCGGACTGTGGGTGAGCGGCTATATGTACGGCCCGCTCTTCACCGCCACGACGATGGCCGAAGCGTGCGCCTACGTGCAATCGCGCTTCGACATCAACTACATGATCTCGCTGGGAGCGTGGGGCGGCTACGTCGTCGCAGGCTTCGACCACAGCGTCGACAACAGCGGCGGCGGAGTCGACCTGGCCATCCGCGGCAATCCCTACTCCTACCAGTCGGAGCCAGGCGTCGTCTGGGTCGCACAGGACGAGAACGGCGACGGGGAACCCAACGACACGTGGTACGAACTGGCCGGTTCGGAGTACGACAGCGCTGAAACGATCTACGACTATTCGGTCACCTACTATCAGCCTACGCGCGCGCAGGCCGCCGTCGTCTGGCGCGACAACCGCGGCGGAGGGGGCACGATCGACCACAACGCCTACTGGAACCCTTCGGACAGCTACTATCAGCCGTGGCTGCCCGAAGGAGAGTGCACCTTCTACGGCACGCGCCTGCTGGACCGCTCGTACGTCGACGCTTCGGGGCAGACCGTCGTTCCTCCCTACGACTGGGGTTATGCCGACAACGCGGGCAAAAGCGACTACGACGGGCAGTTCTGCCTTTTCCGCCTGAGCAACGCCCGCACCTTCGACGGCCGGCCCGCCGACCTGAAATACATCGACTTCGTGAAGATACAGACCGGCCAGATGGGCAAGACCGCGCTGCTGGGCGAAACCTCCACCGAGGTGCACCACATCGTCGACTACCACCTTATCGACCGAGAAACCGAATAACCCATGCGCCGCCTCACGCTCCTTCCGCTGCTCATTCTCCCGCTGCTCGCCGCCGCGCAGGAGGAGCGCCCCGCGTGGTCGCTCCCGATCGAGGAGGTGCCGGTGGTGACCCGCCGCACGATGAAGGAGATCGGCGTGCAGCGCACGCAGCTGGATTCGACCGTGCTGCACGACAACATCTCGCTCTCGATGGCCGACGTGCTGACGCAGAACGCCAACCTCTTCATCAAGAGCTACGGCCGTGCCACGCTCGCGACGGCCGAATTCCGCGGCACGTCGCCCTCGCACACGCAGGTGACGTGGAACGGGATGCGGATCAACTCGCCGATGCTCGGCACGGTCGACTTCTCGATGATCCCCGCGTTCTTCATCGACGCCGCGACGCTGCTGCACGGCGCCTCGTCGATCGGCGTCACGGGCGGCGCACTGGGCGGCGCCGTCGTGCTCGGCACCCGCCCGTCCGCGCAGCGGGGCTGGCAAACGCAATACGTGCAGGGCGTCGGATCGTTCTCGACCTTCGACCAATACCTGCGCGTAAGCTACGGCGGCCAGCGGTGGAGCGCCTCGACGCGCGCGGTCTACTCCACCTCGGACAACGACTTCCGCTACACCAACTACGACAAGATGGAGCTCGTCTACGGCCCCGACGGCGCGGTGGTCGACACCTACCACCCCGTCGAGCGCAACCGCAGCGGCTACTTCCGCGACCTGCACCTGTTGCAGGAACTCTACTACAATCGCGGCGACGGCACGCGCTACGGCCTTTCGGCGTGGTATCTCCGCTCGAAACGCGGGCTGCCCTTCCTCTCGACCGACTACCGCGACGACGTGACGATCCTCAACGAACAACGCGAACAGACGCTGCGCGCCGTGGCCTCGTGGGAACGGCTGCGCGAGCGGCTCAAACTGGGAGCGAAACTCGGCTACGCCTACACCGCCTCGGCCTACGACTTCCGGCAACGCAACGCACAGGGAGCGCAGAGCGACCTAACGCTGAGCCGCAGCTATCTGCATACTCCCTACGGACAGTTCGAAGCCGAATACTACGTCGGCCGGCGCTGGCTCTTCACGGGCAACGTCGCGCTACACGTTCCGATGGTCGATTGCAGCGACAAGAGCCCCTACCACGAGGGCGACGTCTACGACCGTTACCGCGTGGAGCTGTCGGGACACCTCTCGGCCAAATGGCGGCCGACCGAACGCATCGGGCTGGCGGTCAACCTGCGCGGCGAACTCTACGACCGCCATGCCGTGCCGCTGATCCCCGCCTTTTTCTTCGACTGGGTCGTCTCCGAACGCGGCAACGTGGTACTCAAAGCCTCCGTGGCGCGCAACTACCGCTACCCGACGCTCAACGACCGCTACTACCAGCCGGGCGGCAACCCCGACCTGCGCCCCGAACACGGCTTCACCTACGACGGCGGCATATCGTTCGCACTGGGCGGCGAAGCGGAGGGCTACACGCTGCGGGGCGAGGCGACGCTCTTCGACTCGCACATCGACGACTGGATTCTCTGGGTGCAGGCGCGGCGCGGCTACTGGACGCCCCGCAACGTCCGCAAAGTCCACAACTACGGCGCCGAGACGAAGGTCGACGCCTCGGTGCGCCTCTCGCCCGACTGGCGGCTCGGCCTCGACGCCCACTTCGCATGGACCCCCTCGATCAACTACGGCGAACCGGTCAACGACGCCGACGCCTCCTACGGCAAACAGCTGGTCTACGTCCCCGAATACGCCGCGGCCGCCACGGCGACGCTGGGCTGGCGCCGCTGGACGCTCGTCTACAAATGGAACTATTACAGCGAACGCTATACCACCACGAGCAACGACACGTCGCTCCGCACCGGCCGGCTCGAACCCTACTACATGAGCGACCTCTCGCTCGAACGCTCCTTCGCGCTGCGATGGGCCGATCTGTCGCTCAAAGGGGTGGTGCGCAACCTCTTCAACGTCGAGTACGTCACCGTGCTCTCGCGCCCCATGCCCCGCCTCAACTACGAAATCTTTCTGGACATCCGACCCAAATTCCACACCCGCAAACGATGAGACGCCTCCTCCCCCTGCTCTGCGGCCTGCTGCTGGCCGCCTGCGGTCAGCGCGCCGCCCGCCCGATCGGCGACTTCACGCTGCCGGTCTACACGCCCCGCTACGCCTCGGGATTCGAGATCACGGGCGCTGCCGGAAGCCGCAGCACGCTCGTCACCGTCCACAACCCGTGGTACGGCGACGAGGTTACCGACCAGTACCTCTTCATCGCCCGCGACGGCGAACCGGCCCCCGCAGGTTTCGAGGGGCAGGTGCTGCGCGACGAGACGCGGCGCGTGGTCTGCATGTCGGGATCCTACATCGCCATGCTCGACGCCCTCGGAGCGGCCGACCGCGTGGTGGGCGTCTCCGGAGCGCAATACCTGATCAACGAAACGCTCCGCCGCCGCATCGCCCGCGGGGAGGCCGCCGACGTGGGATTCGACAGCAACGTCGATTTCGAACGGCTCATGGCGCTGCGCCCCGACCTGGTAATGCTCTTCGGCATCGGCGGGGCCGACACGGCGCTCACGGGAAAACTGCGCGAGCTGGGCATCCCCTACCTCTACATGGGCGAGCACTGCGAGGAGTCGCCGCTGGGCAAGAGCGAATGGGTGGTCGTCGCCGCCGAGATCGCAGGACTCCGCACGGAGGGTTCCCGCCTCTTCGCCGCCATTCCCGAACGCTACGAACGGCTGCGTGCCCTCGCCCAGCAGACCGCCGCACGGCCGCGCGTGATGCTCAACACCCCCTACCGCGACACCTGGTTCATGCCGGCGCGCAACAGCTACATGGTGCGGCTCCTCGAAGATGCCGGCGCACGGTACGTCTTCGAGGAGAACACGGCCACGCAGACGCTGCCGATCGACATCGAGCAGGCCTACTACCTCACGAGCAAGTCCGATTTCTGGCTCAACGTGAGCGGCTGCAACACCCTCGACGAAGTGCGCCGGCAGAATCCCCGGCTGGCCGACACGCCTCCCGTGCGCGAGGGGCGCGTCTACGACAACAACCGCCGCCGCAACGCGGCGGGCGGCAGCGATTTCTGGGAATCGGGCGTACTGCGTCCCGACCGCGTGCTGGCGGATCTGGTGCACATCTTCCACCCCGAACTCTCCGAAACGGACGAACTGTACTATTACCGGCAGCTGGAATAACGCGGAAGCCGCCCCGCTGCGCCGCATCCGACCGCTCCTTCGGTTTTCCCGCCGAAGACGGCCGCACCGCTCTTTTTCGGCAAATTTTTTGACGGTTCGAAAATAATCAGTATCTTTCGTTTCGTAAGACTCAGTATGTTGCGCCCGATGAAAAACGCCGACCGCCGACCGCTGCCCGCCCGCATCTTCCGTTTCTACTACGACGGATTCCGGGAGATGACGCTCGGACGGACGCTGTGGGCGATTATCCTCATCAAACTCTTCATCCTGTTCGCCGTGCTGAAAGTCTTCTTCTTCCCCGACCTGCTCGCGGGCAAAAGCCCCTCGGAAAAGGCCGGCTGCGTGCTGGAAAACCTGACACCCGAAATTCCGCAACCATGAATGCACCCGTCATCATGCAGTTCCGGCCGCCGCTCGCGGCGTCAATCCCCCTCCGGGGCAGGGTCGCCGGCGCGGTGCGGGCCCGCAAACGCGGCCGAAAGCCGCAAACAAGAAGGCTCCGGCGTCCCGGAGCGACGCAGACAACCAACCAGTAACCCAATACGCTATGCTTTCCGACTACCTATCCACCGTCGACTGGTCGCGCGCGCAGTTCGCCATGACGGCCATCTACCACTGGCTGTTCGTCCCGCTGACGCTCGGGCTGGGCTTCCTCATCGCCATCATGGAGACCCTTTACGTCCGCACGAAGGACCCGTTCTGGCTCCGCACGACCAAATTCTGGATGCGCCTGTTCGGCATCAACTTCGCCATCGGCGTGGCCACGGGCCTGATCCTCGAATTCGAATTCGGGACCAACTGGTCCAACTACTCCCACTTCGTGGGCGACATTTTCGGCGCGCCGCTGGCCATCGAGGGCATTCTGGCGTTCTTCCTCGAATCGACCTTCATCGCCGTGATGTTCTTCGGCTGGCGCAAGGTCAGCCGGGGTTTCCACCTCACGGCCACGTGGCTCACGGCCTTCGGCGCCAACCTCTCGGCGTGGTGGATTCTGGTCGCCAACTCGTGGATGCAATACCCCGTGGGGTGCGACTTCAACCTCGAAACCGTGCGCAACGAGATGACCTCGTTCTCGGCCGTGGCGCTGTCGCCCGTGGCGGTCAACAAGTTCTTCCACACCGTCACCTCGTCGTTCGTCCTCGCCGCGCTGTTCGTCGTGGGGGTCAGCGCGTGGTATCTGCTGCGCCGGCGCGAACAGCTGATGGCCCGCCGGAGCATCGCCATCGCCTCGGCCTTCGGGTTCGTCTTCGCGCTCGTCACGGCCTTCACGGGCGACCGTTCGGGCGCCATCGTGGCCCGCGTGCAGCCCATGAAGCTGGCGGCCATGGAGGCGCTCTACGACGGGCAGCAGGGCGCGCCGCTCACGGCCGTCGGCATCCTGCGTCCCGAGGCGCAGCGGACCGGCGGCGACGCCTTCTACTTCAGGATCGACATTCCGAAGATGCTCTCGCTGATGAGTTTCCGCTCGGCCGACGCGTTCGTTCCGGGCATCAACGACCTGGTCTACGGCAACGAGGAGTACGGCGTGATGCCGGCCTCGGAGAAGATCGAACGGGGGCGCGTGGCCGTCGAGGAGCTGGGCCGCTACCGCACGGCGCGCGAGAAGGGCGACACGGCGGCCATCACCGAGATCGAGGCCAAGTTCGACCGCTCGACGCCCCAGGGCGCGGAGTTCCTGCGCGAACATTTCGCCTACTTCGGCTACGGCTACCTCTCGTCGCCGGAGCAGATCGTGCCCGACGTGCCGCTGCTGTTCTACTCGTTCCGCGTGATGGTCGGCGCGGGCTGCTTCTTCATCCTGCTGCTGGGCCTCGTCTGGTGGCTCAACCGCCGCGACCGCCTCGCCTCGAAACGCTGGCTGCTGCGGACGGCCGTGTGGAGCGTCCCGCTGGCCTACCTCGCCTCGCAGGCCGGCTGGGTCGTCGCCGAGGTCGGACGCCAGCCGTGGGCCATCCAGGACCTGATGCCCGTGGGCGTCGCGGCGTCGAAAATCCCCAGCGGATCGGTCTCGGTGACCTTCTTCCTCTTTCTGGCGCTGTTCACGGCGCTGCTCGCCGCCGAGTTGAGCATTATGTTCCGGCAGATCAAAACAGGACCTAAAGACGACTGACATCCCGACTACCGCAAATTTACCGGCAGGGTGGCTTCCGCGCAAGCGGACACAAGTCCCCGCCAGGGCGGGGATTTAGGGGTGGGTCAAATCTATAAACACGGCGGTACGCCGTGAATCGCCGACGGACAAGAGCGGCAAAACAACGACAACAACGACAACAACGACAACTATGGATACTATCACCCTACTTCAACACTATTGGTGGCTGATCATTTCGCTTTTGGGGGCCTTGCTGGTCTTCCTGATGTTCGTGCAGGGCGGTCAGGCGCTGCTCTACACGATCGGCCGCACCGAAGAGGAGCGCAACATGCTGGTCAACTCGCTGGGCCGCAAGTGGGAGTTCACCTTCACGACGCTCGTGACGTTCGGCGGGGCGTTCTTCGCCTCGTTCCCGTTGTTCTACTCCACGTCGTTCGGCGGGGCGTTCTACGTCTGGATGGCCATTCTGCTGTGCTTCGTCATTCAGGCCGTGGCCTACGAATACCGCCGCAAACCGGGCAACGTCTTCGGCGAACGGACCTTCAACGCCTTCCTGCTCGTCAACGGCGTGTTAGGCCCGCTGCTCATCGGCACGGCCGTGGGAACCTTCTTCACGGGGGCGGAATTCACCGTCGACCGCCTCAACCTGGCCAACCAGGGCGGCGCGGCGGTGATCTCGCAGTGGGCGACGCCGTGGCACGGGCTGGAGGCCGTCGCCGAGTGGCGCAACGTGCTGCTGGGCCTGTCGGTGACGCTGCTGGCCATGACGCTGGCCTGCCAGTACTTTATGAACAACATCGACGACGAGGCGATCTTCCGCCGCGCCGCACGCCGCATGCGCACGTTCGCCGTGCTGTTCGTCGCCTGCTTCGTGGCATGGCTCCTGGCCCTCGTCCTCGCCGACGGATGGGCCGTCGACGCCGCGGGCACGGTCTTCATCGAACCCTATAAATACCTGCACAACCTCGTGGAAATGCCCTACGTGGCCGCCGCGCTGCTGATCGGCGTGGTTTCGGTGCTGTGGAGCGTCTATCTGGGGTGGCGCGGCAGCCGCCGTGCGGTGTGGTTCGGGGGCGTCGGCACGGTGCTCACGGTGCTGTCGCTGCTGCTGCTCGCGGGGTGGAACGACACGGCCTACTACCCTTCGCTCGCGGACATGCAGTCGTCGCTGACGATCCGCAACTCCTCGTCGAGCCTCTTCACGCTCCGCACGATGGCGTGGGTGTCGCTGTTCGTGCCGTTCGTGGCAGCCTACATCTGGTACGCCTGGCGTGCGATGAACCGCCGCCCGATCACCCGCGAGGAGATCCGCGGCGACGACCACCAGTATTAAGGCGAACCTTACGGTTGAGCGAGGGCGCGGACCGCTTGCGGGCTATGCCGGGCGTAAACGAAATCAAGCCGCCGCAGGCCGATTAAAGGTGAAGAGTGAAAGAAGCCCCCGTTGCAGGGTCCCGGCCCGATGCGAGGGCTATGGCAGGATTCTGCACGAACAAGCGAACAAAGGATGTTCGCCCCTGTTAGCTTGTTCGCCCGGCCGAAAAGACAGAACCGCGGCGAACGACTCCGGCCCGATGCCGGAGCCGCGAAACGAAGTCCCGGCTAAAAGTGGCAAGAAACGGGGCCGGTTTGCTTGCAAACCCGCGAATAGGCGCCCGTTTCGAACGTTAGACG
>ENA-UEQI01000623-UEQI01000623.1-human-gut-metagenome-genome-assembly--contig:-NODE-623-length-13945-cov-51.989256_pt1 | contig 13945 bp, 9 predicted proteins | sample MGYA00242946_ERZ507945 | MGnify/ENA primary metagenome ERZ507945 (study PRJEB26167, sample SAMN06115467) | human gut metagenome | host: Homo sapiens | place: China:Guangxi | collected 2016-06-08... | reverse complement strand
TCATCCAACAATGCTTGCACACAACCACTTTTGCCGATGCCTGCACCGCCAAGGAGCAAAACATTTTTGCCTGCCAGAATGGTCTGCAACACCGTGTGAGCTTCCTGTATGGGGAAAGGATGATCGCCGATGGGGTAGAAGTGGGACTTGAACCGATGATTCAGACGCTCGATCTGCAGTGGGATATTGGTATCGGAGGCCAGAAGCCGGCGCTGGTATCCCCGCTGTTCCAGATATTGCTGCAATATCCCCGCCGTGAGCGTTTTGCCATAATTATCGTTCTCCGTCAGGTTCAAAAGGACATCATAGACATCATCCGGGTTCCCGGTGAACATACTGCCGAGCACGTATTTCCACTGATCTCCCTCTACCGAATCATCACTGAGCGTACATATTTCAAACTGCCGCAGATAGAATGCAGCCTGTTCCTGATCCGCTGCTGTCTCTCCCAGTCCAAGATTTTTTCGCCACTGATCGAATAGATTTTTTCGGTCATGCGTCGTCAGCTGATCCGTTACAAAGCGCTGACAGGAGTCCGAATTTCTGGCCGCCAGACACAAATCATTCAGCGCCACAAAGGGAAGTGCAGTCACAAACACAAAGTGATTCTGCTCCGTCTTTACATGTTCCTTGATATGCTGAAACACCTTATGCCGTGCTAACGCAGACATCGTCCAGTGCTCATTGCTGCCGTTGCGTGCCTTACACTGGTGAAAATCCTTCCTTCCGCCTTGGTATTCTATAATAATATCCGTGCCGCTTTCATCGTCACCTGTGGGCTCACTCTGTACACTCAGCAGGCCGCCCTGCAAAACCTTTGCCATGAGAGACACGAAATATCTTCGTTCGTATCGATTGCCAAACTTATCAGCGCGTCCGCCTAATTCAAATGCCATCGTCCGCTCCTTATTTTTAGAGCTCAATGTTTCTGCTTATTTTTAAGGATATTTTGCAAATAGCTTTCTGTCAAGAGCTTTTGTTTCAAATTATGATAGCTTTACGTCTGCTGACTATTGTTTTTCTGTTTTCTTTTCGTGCAAAGATATCCTGAAACGTGCTGTCGGGTACACGCCCAAATTCAAAACGCCGGATGAAGTCTATCTCCATCCGAAAGCCAACCAGATGATTGAAGCCTTTGACTTGGCCAATCAACTGGTCAAGGATGAAGTTTTGGCTCTGCCAGAAGAATAACCCCTACATACCAGAAAAACCGTCAACGCATGAAAGAGAAATCTCTCACGTTTTGACGGTTTTCTTTTTTACCCTAAAAGCACTCTTGCTCTGCGCTGTACCTCTTTTTCGATCATCTTCAAGCGATTTGGCGGCAGATTATAACGTGTCGCTCTGCGGTCAAAATGGAAATCCAGCAGCTTATGGAGCATTGTACGGTGACGAGGTTTCATTGCACTCTTTGCAGCTGCAAAGAAATCATCGTATGCAAGCGGAAGCAGTGTGCGGGCATATTCATCAAATGCTTTCTGGTTGTCCCAAAGATCCGTTCCGCCCAGACTGAACAGCGAGTTTCCGTGGTCAAACAGCGGTGCGGGTGCCGCAATCGTGTTGGTTTTATTGTCTACCAGCACACCAAAATTTCCATAGTGGCGGTCTGTATTGCAGATGATTGCATCAAAGACCAGCATATCTTCCAGTGCATCCACAAAGTTCTGACCTAACGTCTGATAATACGCAAAAATTGCTTTTATTCCACCTTTGGACACAAGCTGTCCGATGGGAATATAAGAATACTCTTTGCTGGTGAACAGCTCACACTTGGAACAAAGCGTCTTTTTCAGATCTTTTGTCAGGGTGTAGCGAATCGCATTCACGCCCATCACCTGCGCAACTTGATAGGCGTACAGTTCCGAGTACGGTTCAAACCCCAGATTGCTGAACCCTGACGTGCCACCTTTATAAAGGTAGATTTTTCCGTTTTGTCTGCGCCAGCATTTTGGCAGCATCCCGTTGGTCGAGAACTCCGGGCAGGACGCAAGCGAAGTTCGTATACTGCTGCCATATCCTGTAAAGGCGATTGCTGCCAGCACCTGACTGAATCGGTTATCGTAAAGATTTACTTTTTCAAAAGTATCCCCGGAACCCTCTGCATCTACCCAAAAGCAATCATTGAGTGAAAGGCCTTTATTGGCTGCAATAATTCCAAGCGGTCGATTCAAAGAAAGTCCCACCTTAGAGAGCAGAGCATCTACATACGCTCGGTTCTTCGGAATTGTGCGATGCCGCAGCCAGCATTCTACACCATCTTCTGATACAGTCAGATTCAAAGGTAAAAAAGAACAGTTTTCTTCGTAGATCTTTATAATATGGAGGCCAGTATCTGCACTGTCCATGTTTGCTTCAAAGGTAAGCAGCGGCAAATCAAAATGCCGGATGGTGTAGCGCACAGCGATTTCTCCTTTCATCCATGATCTTTTCCTTTATTGTACGGCATCCGAATCCGAATGAAAAGCGCCACCGTCATTCCGCACAAAATTCAAGGATAAAATTTTATACCCAAAAATCTGCAAAAATCGGGTTTTCGGAGCCATTTTGCCGTTCCTCTCCGAATTTTGCTACAGATCTGCTACAAACTTGCTACAAACGACTGAAAAGGGGGCCTCCTACACGTTTCATTATCAGTATGCAAAAGTGAATCCGTTTCACTTTTGCATATCAAAAAGCACATAGATACAAGAAAAAGCCGCTTACCTTTTCAGGTAAACGGCCTTACGTTTGGTGGAGCATTGTCCACAGCACTCGAACCCAACACTTCCTCACGGGTGACCGTCTTGGCATCGTCTGTGAAGTTGAAATTGAGCACGACCCGGTCGTCAAAGACGTAGACCGAGTTGACAAAGGTATCAATGATCTGCCGCTGGTGCTCCGTACTGCCCACGTCACCCTTGCGGAATTTTTCAAACCAGAACCGCATCCATTCGCGGGTCAGGACGGGCTTTTTCAGCTCTTCTTCCAAAATGCTGGTGTTCAGAGCTTCTTTCCGGGCTTCCAGTTCGTCCAGCCGCTGCTTGGTGGTCGGGGTCAAGATGCCCTGTTCAATGGCTTCCAGAAGATTTGCCAGCCGCTTCTCTGTATCCCGGAGCTGGTCCTTCAGAACGGGCAGGCGGGTGTTCTCCTGCTGCTGGGCTTCCATGATCAAATCTATCAGCCGTTCGATGATTTCATCGCTGAAAATCACCTTGATGGCAGTCTCCACCACGAACCGTTCCAGCGGCTCTTTGCGGATGGCTTTCAGGTCGCAGTGCGCCTTGCCGTGGCGTTTGGCGTTGCCGCACTTGTAGTAATAGTAGGTGTTTCCCATGTGACTAGTGCCGCTCTCGCCGCCCATGAGCGTACCGCACTTGCCGCAGAACAGCTTGGTGGTCAGCAAATAGCTCACATCCTCTTTTGCAGGCCGACCATGGGCGATCCTGTTCTGCTCAAAACGCTGCTGTACCCGGTTGAACAAATCCTCGTCCACGATGGCGGGAATGCCGCCCGGTGTCACGATGTCTTTATAGCGGTACTCGCCTATGTAGCGGCGGTTCCGGAAGATCTGGAAGAAGCTGTTCTTCACGAACGGCTTCCCGGTGCGGGTACGCAGACCGCGCTCGTTCAGGGATGCTGCGATCTTCTCGGCCGGTTCGCCGTCGGCATACCGGCTGAAGATTTCCTGCACGATGGGAGCCGTCTCCAGGTCGATATGGTACAGCCTGTCCTCCTTGCCAATGGTGAAGCCCAGCGGAACCACACCGCCGTTATACTTGCACTGAAGGGCATTTTCGCGCTCACCGCGCGCCACTTTCAGGGCGAGCTCGGCGGAATAGTATTCCGCCATGCCGATCAGCATACTCTCCACCATAATGCCTTCAGGCCCCTGCGAGATGGGTTCCATAGCAGACACCAGATGGACACCGTTCTTTTCCAGCTGGTACTTGTAGTTCACGGCATCGAATCGGTTCCGGGCAAAGCGGTCCAGCTTCCAGACCAGAACCACATCGAAGATTTTCTTTCCGCTGTCCTTGATCATCCGCTGAAAGTCCGGGCGGTCATCCGTTTTGGCAGAGTAGGCACGGTCAATGTAGGTGCCGACCACGGTGATGCCGTTCTTCTCGGCGTAGTCCTTGCAGTCGCGCAGTTGTCCTTCAATGGACGCTTCTCGCTGGCTGTCAGATGAATAGCGGGCGTAGATTACGGCGGTCATGGTTGCACCTCCTTGGCGTGTATTCGACTTGCCTTTATAGTATCGGGTCAAGCGCAGCTTGTCAACAATCTGCGAGCAGATTGAAATGTGAAAATTGCGAAACACAGCGAAAAAGCTGAGAGCAAGGAGATCTTCCCCATGGCCAGGCGGCTGACCGAGGCGCTGCCCGGCAGCTTCCCGGTGTTCGTCAAGCCCAATGCGGGCCTGCCCCGTGCGGACGGCTCCGGCTACGACATCACCCCGCAGCTGTACGCCATGCAGATGAAACCGTACCGGGAGCTGGGCCTGTTTGCGGCGGGCGGCTGCTGCGGCACCACGCCGGAGTTCATCCGGCTGCTGAACGGCGTATTTGAGGGCTGCGTGCCCGGCCGCCCGGAGCATCCGCTTCCCTCGGTGGTGTGTACCCCGATGGACTATGTGGTGGTGGACGGGATCACCGTGGTGGGGGAACGGATCAATCCCACCGGAAAAAAGCGGTTCCAGCAGGCGCTGCGGGAACATGACATGAACTATGTGCTGGAACAGGCCGTCAGTCAGGCGGAGGCCGGGGCGCAGATCCTGGACGTGAACGTGGGTGCCCCCGGCGTGGACGAACCCACCCTGATGGTGCAGGTGGTCAAGGCGCTGCAAAGCGTGGTCAGCCTGCCGCTGCAGCTGGACTCCTCCCACCCGGAAGCGCTGGAACGCGGCCTGCGCGTTTACAACGGCAAGCCCATCGTCAACTCGACCAACGGCGAGCCCGAAAAGCTGAAAACCATTCTGCCGCTGTGCAAAAAGTATGGCGCGGCCATCGTGGGCCTTGCCATCGACGAGCGCGGCATCCTGCCCAAGGCCGAGGACCGCGTGGCGGTGGCCCGGCGGATCGTGGAAGCCGCGCTGGAAGTCGGCATCCCGCGCGAGGATATCTACATCGACTGTCTGACCCTGACGGCCAGCGCCCAGCAGGAAGATGTGCTGGCCACGGTGCAGGCGCTCCATACCTGCAAGCAGGAGCTGGGGGTGCGCACCATCCTGGGCGTGTCCAACATCAGTTTCGGCCTGCCCTGCCGCTCTTACCTGAACATCACGTTCCTGACCATGGCCATGTACGCCGGGCTGGATCTTGCCATCATGAATCCCTCCAGCGAGGAGATGATGGCGGCGGTCTATGCTTATAATGTCCTGACCAACCGGGACAAGCAGAGCACGAAATACATTGAGCGCTATGCCAACCGGGTGCCCGCCTCGGCCGCGCTGGCCAAGGCGGTGCAGGCGGCCCAGTCTGCTCCGGCGGCGGGGGACACCCCGGAAGCCACCGGCCCTTACGCGGCGCTGATGAAAGCCGTGGAAAAGGGCCTGAAAGGGGAGGCCGCGGCCCGCACCAGGGCTTTGCTGGAAGAAAAGGAGCCGCTGGAACTGGTGGATGAAGCCCTGATCCCGGCGCTGGACATCGTGGGTGCAAAATACGAAAAAGGCACCCTGTTCCTGCCCCAGCTGCTGCAGGCCGCCACGGCTGCCCAGGGAGCCTTTGACGAGATCAAGACGGCCATTGCCCAAAAGGGCGGGGCCGGGGCCAGCAAGGGACGGATCGTGATCGCTACGGTCAAGGGCGACGTACACGATATCGGCAAGAACATCGTCCGGGTCATCCTGGAAAACTACGGCTTTGAGGTCATCGACCTGGGCCGCGATGTGCCGGTGGAAACGGTGGTCAATACCGTGCGGGAGAAGAATGTGCATCTGGTGGGCCTTTCGGCCCTGATGACCACCACCCTCAAGAGCATGGAGGAGACGATCGCCGCCCTGCACGCAGCCAAGCTGGACTGCAGGATCATGGTGGGCGGTGCCGTGCTTACCCCCGAATATGCCAAAAAGATCGGGGCCGACTGGTACGCCAAGGACGCCAAGCGCAGCGCCGATATCGCCAAGGAGTTCTTTGGCGTGTGATCCAAAACACAAAAAGGCAGGATGTCCGGCGGACATCCTGCCTTTTTTGTGTGCGCGGCTCAGGTGAACCCGTATTTTTTCATCTTCCGCCACAGGGTGGTGGTGCTGATGCCCAGGGCCCGCGCCGTCTGGGCGCGGTTCCCGTCGTACAGCCGGAGCAGCTGGCGGAGCCGCTGTTCCTCCGGCTGCAGCAGCAGGGAAGCGGCGGGCGCATCGGCGGCAGGGGCCGCCGATGCAGGAAGAAACGAGCGCACCGTTTCCTCGGTGACGGTGCGCCGGGGCGCTTCTACTAAAATGCGCTGGCACACCCCGTATAACTGCGCCTTGTTGCCGGGCCAGGAAAAGCCGCGCAGGGCTTTCCAGGCATCCTGTGTCAGGTGCAGGTAGCGGCCGTAGCTGGGCTGCAGCTGCTTGAGGATGGCCTGTGCCCAGGCCAGGGCATCGTCCGGGCGCTGGCGCAGCGGCGGAATGGTCAGGCAGAGCGGGGCCAGAACGCAGGCAAGGTCCGGCTGCACCAGCCCCTGCGCCTGCAAAGCATCCAGCGGCTGGTCCGCAGCGGCGATCACCCACAGCGATGCAGGGCACCGCTCCGGGATGCGCTGGCTTTCCAGAAAATGAGCCAGGGCACTCTGGGCCGGGGGGCTGAGCGCCTGGACCTGATCGAGGTAGAGCACGCCCCGGAGCTTGTGAATCAGTCCGCTTTCCCCAAACAGGGCAGTGTAAAGGGAATCGGGCAGTTCGCTGGAACAATGGAATGAGACAAAATCTCCGTCCTGCAGGGAGCTTGCGTTGTACATGCAGAACGCAAGCTCCTCTTTTTCGGTGCCCGCTTCGCCGGAAAGAAACACCGGCATGGCAAAGCCGGAAAAGCGGCGCGCCTTTTCCACTACGGCCTGCATCCGGGCGCTGCGGCAGGGCAGGGAAGCAAAGGTGGTGCGGGCAATGGCCGGGCTGCGGGCGGTGTCCTTGCGGGCATTTTCGGAATACAGCGCGATCTGCTGCCCCTCGGTGATGGAAAGCACCGCGCCGGAAAGCCCCTCCGGGGTGCTGACTGGTGTGAGCGAGAGCATCAGCGTGGCTTTGCCGATCCGCTGCCGGAGCGCGTAGACCTCCTCGTGATCGGTCAGCACCCGCTGCAGCACCTGCGGGCTGACGGCGGAAGCAAGCTGGGTGATGCTCTGGCCCACGGGGCTGCCCTGTGTGCAGCGCAGCATCTGCTCGGCCGGGGGATTGAGCTGCTCGATGCGGCCGGTCTGGTCCAGCAGCACCAGGCCGTTGACGGTGTAATCCAGCAGTGCCTGCTGCCGGGCATTGTAGGACCTGGTCATCTCCAGCGTGTAGGAGATCTGCTTTGCCATCTGCAGCGCGGCCAGCACGGCCTCCCGCCCGGAGTGGAAGCGGACGCAGGGGATGGAAAACTGCTGGTTCTGGTCGCTGAAGCCGACACCGGTGATCAGGCCGTCGGCATGTTCGGCGACCGCCTGTTCCAGCAGCAGGGGCATCTGGTGGATCTCATCGGCCAGATAGGGAACCAGCTCGACCCTGGCCAGGGCATCCAGCCCGGCGGTGTCGCAGAGCATGTTGCGGGAGCAGACGATGGCGATGCGGGGGCGTTCTTTTGGGGTCTTGGCTTTGGCGGCGCAGATCAGCTCGTAGACCTCCATCCGGGTCAGCCGCAGTTCCACCACCGGGGCTGTGGTCAGGGCGGTGAGCTCTTTGGCCAGAAATCCGCGGGAGATAAAGATCTCGGTGCCGTTTTGCAGCATCTGGTCCACGGTCTGCCGCAGGGTGCCCTGATTTCCGGTTTTGACAAGTTCCAGTGGCTGGTCCTGCTCCTGTGAGATGCGGTGTACCTCGTTCAGAGTGGCATCGTCGGGTAGAAGAAAAGAAATTTTTACCATAGTCCGCAGGATTCCTTTCAAGCGTTTCAATATGAAATTATCATTGATTTCAAAACCGTTTCAAAAAAGCCGTCTCGCTTTTATGTACAGAGAAAACGACAGCTTTTCTTCCATTATACCAGTTGATTTGCGGCTTGTCATCTGTTAAATTGAACATGCAAAAGGGAATTCCCCCAAAAATCGTGCGGATGTGGGCGGCGCAGGTACCGGCGCTGGCCGCGATAAGAAAGGAAATGGAAACCATGTTAAGCTTCAAACTGATCGTCACATTGGCGGTCGTGGTCTTTATGACCATTTCGCTGGTGATCCACAAGGTCCCCTACGGCATCACCGGTATGACCTGCGTGGTCATCCTGGCCTTTGCAGGCGCTCTGGATGCCAAAAGCGCATTCTCCGGCTTCTCCAACACCACTGTGATCCTGGTTGCGACCATGATGGTCATTGCCGGTGCCCTGGGCAAGACCAGCGTCGTCAGCCGGGTGCGCAAGCTCATCGGCAAAGCACAGGGCAAAAAAGGCATCGTGCTCATCCTGATCCTGAGTGTGATCACCATCGTCCTGACCCAGCTCATGGGCATGACCGCTGTCATGGCCATCCTGCTGACCTTTGTCCAGACGCTGGATCCGGACGGCGAACTGTGCCCCTCCCGGATGCTGTTCCTGCTGGCATGTGTACTTTGCACCTGGTTCGGCCGTTTCCCCGTTGGTATGGGCGCTGCCCTTCCGCTGGCGACCAATGCCTATTATGAGGGCCTGGTGGAGGGCCACCCGGAGTATCTGCTGGGCGTGTTCGATTTCTTCAAGGTCGGTATCGTTCCCTCCATCGTCCTGACCATCTATTGCCTGCTGGGCTGGAAGCTGATCCCCAAGGGCCAGCTGGATGCCAGCGCCCTGAACATGCCCACCGGCGGCCAGAAAGAGGCCGAGCCGATGTCCGGCAAGAAAGAGGCTGTGGTCATTGGCGTGTTCCTGGCTACCATGGTGGGCTTCTTCCTGTCCAGCCAGCTGGGCGGCCTGATCTATATCATCCCGGTGGCGGGTATCCTGCTGTTCTACTATTTCGGCGTAATGACTGTGCCGGAGCTGGTCAACGGCCTGACCGGTGATATGATCTGGATGGTGGCCAGTATGATGGCCGTCACCAATGCAATGAGCGCTTCCGGTGCCGGCGAGCTGATCGGCCAGACGGTGCTCAAGATCCTGGGCGACAACCCCAGCGGGATCATGGTCGTGACCGTGTTTACCCTGGTCAGCGTCCTGATGACCACCTTTATGTCCAACAACGCCACCATTGCCATCCTGACCCCGATCGCGGTCAGCACCGCTCTGGCAGGCGGGATGAACCCCCGCGCCATTGCAACGCTGGTCAGCATGGCCTCTTGCCTGGCCGTGGCATTCCCCACCGGCTGCGCCGCTTCCATGATCGCCTTTGGCGCGGGCGGTTACAGCCCCGCAAAGCTGCTGAAATTCACCATCCCGTATCTGATCCTGGGCACGGTTTCGCTGATCATCAGCGCAAACATCTTCTTCCCGGTATACGGCTAAAACACAGAAAGAGAGAAAGAAACGACCATGGCATTGACACATGAAGAAAAAGAAACCCTGCGGGCTGTGATCGACCGCACCAGCGGACACCGGGAGACCGGTGCCGCCACGCGGGTGGTGCCGGAGGAATACAAGGCCTTTCAGGAGCAGGTGGAGCGCAAAGAGCTGACCCTGCCGCTGGAAGCCCCGGCGGCCCCGGTGCGGCTGGTGATCTCCACCGCAAAAGAAAAAGCTGAAAAGTGCCCGGTGCATGTCAACATGCACGGCGGCGGGTTCGTTTACCCGCAGGACCCGGACGACGACATGTACTGCGCCCACATCGCGGCGGCCACCCACGGCATCGTGGTGGACATCGACTATGCCACCTCCTGGGAGGGTCCGTTCCCGCTGGCCTTTGAGCAGTGCTACGCGGTGATGAAATGGGTGTACGCCCAGTGCGAGGCCTGGGGTGCTGACCCTGACCGCATCTCCATGGGCGGCCACAGCGCAGGCGGCACGCTGGTGGCAGCCATCTCCCTGCGGAACGCCGTCAAACAGGATTTCCCGGTCTGCCTGCAGGTGCTGGATTATGCAGCGCTGGACAACAACAACGCGGTCCAGCCCGGCGGCAACGAGCGCTCCAGGGCGTTTTCCACCCTGTACTGCGGCGGTGACTTCCGGGTGCTGAAGCTGCCCTTCTGCAGTCCCTGCTTTGCCACGGATGAGATGCTGAAGAACAATCCCACGACACTGGTGATCAACGCCGGGCACTGCCCGTTCCGCGAGGTCAATGAGACCTACGCTATGCGTCTGGCCGCCGTCGGCTGTGAGGTGACCATTCAGGAGTACCTGGAAAGTCCCCACGGCTTCACCGTCCGGATGGCCGGACAGTGGCAGCAGGCACAGCAGCGGATCATCCGGGCGATCCGGGAAGCACATCTGTAACACAGGAGGCAGAGACAATGGCACTTTCGAAAGAACGGCATCAGGAGCTGATGGACATCCTGGAGCGTACCTCGATGCGCCCCAAGGGGGCCAAGGCACCCGAGTACCCGCAGGAATATAAGGACTACCGCACCCTCTGCACTGAGGAGATCGTCAAGCGGACGGTGGATGACTATGAGTATACCTTCTATATCTACCGCGCCAAAAACCGGACCGAGAACTGCCCGATCCACATCAACATCCACGGCGGCGGTTTTGTGGCGCCCCACATGGAGTGCGACACCCTTTACAGCTGCTATCTGGCCGACCGGCTCGGGGGCATCGTGGTGGACCTGGATTACACCACCTCTCCGGTGGCTCCGTGGCCGGTGGCATTTGACCAGTGCTATGACGCATCGGCCTATACCTTTGTCCACTGTGCCGAGTGGGGCGGCAATGAGCGCTGCGTATCCATTGGCGGATACAGCGCAGGCGGCGCGCTGGCGGCCGGTGTGGCCCTGAAAGCCGGGCAGACCGGGGATTTCCGGTTCAATGCCCAGGTCCTGGGTTATCCTCCGCTGGACAATATCATCGACCCGGACTACAAGAAGGATTCCCTGATCCGTGTTCTGCCCCGGGAACGGGAGCTGGCCTTCTCGGCCCTCTACTTCGCGGACGACCGCGAAGCGATGGCACACCCCTACGGTTCGCCCAGCTACGCGCCGGATGAGATGCTGGCCAAGCTGCCGCGCACCCTGGTCATCACGGCAGGCAGCTGCAACTTCCGCTTTGAAGACGAAGAATACGCCCAGCGGGTCGCCCATGCCGGTGTAGAGGTCGTGGTCAAGCGTTTCCCTGAAATGTTCCACGGCTTTATCCCTCACCTGATGGGTCAGTGGAAGAAAGCCGCAGACCTCATCGTGCGCACCGTCCGGGTGGAAGCCTGAACACCGGGAGCACCGCAGCACCCGGTATGAAACGAGACGGTTTCTCTCGTTCTTGATCCTGCGTTTTTTCTCTCCATAAAGTTTTTTCTCTCCATAAACCGGCAACGCCCCCTGTGCAGCCACTGCACAGGGGGCGTTGCTGATGGTAAGGGGCACGTTGCGCAGAGGGTGTGCCCTTTTTGGTTCGTACACGGCGGCGTCGGCCTGCTTTGTTCAGCATGGCACCGATCCGGTCGGTTATCTGCCCCAAAGCAGAAAAAATGGACAGACCGGGTGGAAAAACGAAAAAAATCAAAATGTCAGCCGCATCTGATGCCAGACGACATTGCCGTGGGTGGATTTGCTGGTCACGCCCTCGTCCTGAAAACCGAGGGCCGCATAGAATGCGAGCAGTTCCGGCTTGCAGGTCAGCACAAGGCCCCTGCGGCCCTGCGCTCTGGCATCGGCGATGGCGCGGCGGAGCAGGGAGCTGGCGTATCCGTGCCCACGGTAGGCAGGCAGGGTGTTGACCCCAAAGATCATCTGCCAGGCTCCGTGCGGGTCGTGCAGGGAAGCCTGGGCATACATCTCATCCGTCAGGTCCGGCTCATTGGTCACAAAGCCGTCCACGAACGCGATCAGGGTTCCGCTCTCAAACAAAAGCCAGAAGTGGCTGCCGTAAGCCTGGATGCGCTCGGCAAATTCGGCTTTGGTGGCAGCTTCCGCTGCCGGGAAGCATTCAGCCTCCACGGCAGCCACAGCGTCCAAGTCGGCCAGGGTGGCATATCGGATGTCCATAAAAACACTCTCCTTTATAAATAGGGGCTCAGGATCTGTTGGATCTGGGCCAGGTCTGCGGCAAAGGAGATCCCGTTTTGCCGCTCACGGGTGGAAAGCCCCTTTTCGATCATCTGCAAAAGGAGCTGCTGCAAGCTGTCATAATAGCCGTTCAGGTTGTAGAGGATGCAGGGGGCGTTCAACTGGTTCAGGGAGACTTTGGACATGACCTCCGCGATCTCCTCCAGGGTTCCGGTGCCGCCCGGAAAGGCGATGAATGCATCACCCAGCTCGATCATCTTGTTCTTGCGCTCGGTCATGTCGCGGGTCACGATCAGTTCTGTCAGGCCGTCGAGCTGAAGTTCTTCGTCTACAAAAAACTGCGGCTCAACGCCGGTCACGTCTCCGCCCTCGGCCAGCACACTCTCGGCAAGCAGACCCATCAGGCCTGCTTTGGAGCCGCCGTAGACCAGGGCGTTTCCACTTGCGCCGATCCATCGGCCCAGCTCCTGAACAGCCCGGCGGAATGCGGGGTCATTGCCCTCGTTTGCGCCCAGATAAACGGTAATGTTCATGGTAGATCCCTTTCCTTGTTCCGCTTTTGTGTGATACCCGCTGATAAAGAATTGGTTCATCGCATCCAAACGGTTTTGTTCCATTCACTTCCATGCTTTCGGATCCTTCCGGGCAGCGATCAGAAACCCTTTTCCAAAGCTTGAGGGTGTGTTTTCCCTCTTTCTTCATCTGATCAAACTGGAAGTTAGTAACGCAAAAGGAAATATATGACATATACCCAACTAAGTAATCCATGAAATATTGCCCAACCGACAGACTTCCATGTGGTATAACTGATAACCATAGCCAATGCACTTCCAAAAGTTATTCCCGATTTTACCGTTTTCTTGACAGTCGTTGATTTATGATCTTCCATGTTTGTTTCCTCCACAACTTCCGATTTGTTGGACGAAGCCAAGTATACCATACACGGTTAAAAATAGCAAAAAACAGGATGCCATCGTAAGGACGATCCTCACCTTTGCTCGTTGCTGTTCGGGGACGGCGTTCGGACATTTGTTGGACTTCGATAGTGCTCTTGTTGGAGAGCATCTGCCCTAAACCCTGCTGGAACCGAGTACGGCAAACTGGAAGTTAGCGATTTCTTTTTCCGGTATTCTCTGTCCCACGGATTTCCTCATGATAGAAATAATCTACGATCACCGGATGCCCCTGCGGGACTCTGCCATAAGGCATTTCATTATCCACAAAGGCACAATCATACTTCTTAGCCATTTTCTCAGCTTTTACTTCAAGTGCTTCAAAGTAGCTGCGGTTATGCTTGTTATAGATCTCGTCGTAAAGTGGTACAAGATCAGGATATTTTCCGGCGATATAATCCATAATTGTCTTTTTGAAACCGCCTCGAAGATTGAGATTTTCGAGCCAGAACAGATCGCACTGATCCTTTACCCGCTCAAAGATTGCTTCAAAATCCGTGATACCGGGGAATACCGGGGATACGAAACAGACTGTACGGATACCTGCTTCATATACCTGCTTCATAGCAGCGATACGCCGCTCAATGCTCGAAGCAGAGTCCATATCGTTCTTGAAATTTTCATCCAGTGTGTTGATCGACCATGAAACGGTTACACGTCCAAGCTTCTTCAGCAGATCAATATCCCGTACCACAAGATCCGACTTTGTGCAGATCAGAATATCTGCGTCACTGCCGATCAGCTGCTCCAGAAGTTTTCTGGTATTCCCGAATTGCTC
>ENA-UEQI01000619-UEQI01000619.1-human-gut-metagenome-genome-assembly--contig:-NODE-619-length-13966-cov-42.922889_pt1 | contig 13966 bp, 19 predicted proteins | sample MGYA00242946_ERZ507945 | MGnify/ENA primary metagenome ERZ507945 (study PRJEB26167, sample SAMN06115467) | human gut metagenome | host: Homo sapiens | place: China:Guangxi | collected 2016-06-08... | reverse complement strand
TTGAGGATAGGTCTGTTGAACTCTAACCTAATCTCTTGCCATAGAGATATTTATTGTGTAGCCTATATGGGCGCATCAAAATCGTACCATTTGTTGAGTTCTGTGTTTACCTTGAAAGATGCGTCCGTTTCCTCTCTCAGCGGTGATTTGTACCAAAAGCTGCTGCCCTGTTGCTTGACGGGCGTGTAACCCAAACTTTGCAGATAGTCTGCGATTCTGATTTGTTTAACTTCTTGTATGTTCATGATATTCTATAGATTTGATGATGATTGTAAAAACGTTGATTTGTTGAATGGCTTATATAACACATTTATTTACAGAAAGATATTTGCTCAACATCTTCTCAACAAACCACTCGCCAAAAGAGAAATCAACAATCGGGTGCTGTTCCTCTCTCAACTTCTCTTTTCGATTGTTGAGATTTTGTTGAGAGTGTATATTGTTTATTGTCAGCATAGTTATATCCTTATTCATCAATTCAACAAAAAAAAGAATGATATTACAGGGATTCAAGTTGTTCCCTCGTGACAGAATAGAAACGACCGACCCGTTTTACAGGCTCATACCGACACTCCCGATTGTAGTTGAATTGGTAGGTGGTATAGGTCAGTCCGTTGGGTGCAGGCGTAAGTTTCCAACACTCCTGCAACACCTTTCGGACTTGGTGCTTCTCCACTTTTACCTGCGAGTGTACCAGCAACAGAAGAATGTCGTTGTAGCAGAACGAGAATGTGTCCGTGCCGACACTATCCATGATGTCAAGTATCAGCTCGTGCATCTCTATCTCCAGTCGGTTACGGTTGCTGCGGATTATCTTCTGCAAGGCTTCGGTATGCAACAGCGATGGAGCAAACCACATACGGCTTTCCTTTTCGGTGGATAGTGTTCTGTGTTGCAGGAAATGAAGAAAGGCGGGTATCTCCGCTTTCAGCTTTTGCAGGAAGTCGGTATCATCAGACTGCAAGCGGTCTATCTTGCGTACCCAATAGCGTGTTTCCCCTGCATCAATGATTACAGGCAAGTACTCGTTGTTGGAGCATAGCACGAACTTGGCGAAAAACGCTATCTCGTCACGGTCTTTGCCTTTGGCTTCCACCTTGTAGGAAAGTGTGGTGCTTAGGTTCTTCAACCGCTCGCTGTCCTCCCTACGGTTGAGCAGCACCTCGTCCACCACGATAAGCAGTTTGCCGGCCCAGTCGGAATTGAATTGGCTACGGAAATCCTCGTTGGTGTTAAAGGTTACATTGTTCTGAAATAGGAGTTTTAGAAAATTCAGAAATGTGCTTTTGCCTGTGTTGCGTTCCTCTGATACCAACAGCAGGATAGGCAGCTTTTGAATGGGGTACAAGTAGAGCAGTTGTAGGTAGTCCATGCCCAACTCGTATTGCTCCCCGAAGATGTGACCTACCAAAGATTGGATATGCGAGAAATCGCCCTCTTTAGGTTGGTGGTCTATCGGTTCATAGAGGTTAAGGAACTTGCCGACCACGGGATGGTAGCCGATGTGTTCGGGTACGGTGCAGAAGCCGTCATACTTGGGAACGCTGCCGATGTAGTCCTTGCCGTAGTCTTGGCGCAGGGTTTCGTTGTTCCATGCTATGCGTTTCCTTACATACCCTCCGTTCAGTTTGGGCTGCTCCACAATCTTGTAAAGCGTAGTCCCCACTCGGATGAATTCCTCCTTTGCCATGCCACCATCCGATGGCGGTCTGTGGCTGTCTTGTTGTTTGTTAGCTGACATAATCAAATGGTTTTAAGTTTGAAAAATACCAGCTACAAAAGTATAAGCATTTATCGGATAAGTTGTTACGCAAAACGCGGCAGAACGGTGACAAATAGCCCCCGAAGAAAAAACTTTCAATGGTTTGGAACGGAAGTCGGGCAGGACAGACGAAAAAACTCCCAAAAAACGAATGTGGGGATTACGCTTTTCGGGAGAAAAAATTGGAGTTCCTGTTGATATGTCGGTCAGATTATATGCTGACACGCTGGCTTGATTACTCTATTCGTGACTGAATGAATGGATTCCGTCAGTCGTGCAACCAATTCAGCTACGAGAAGTATTCGGCTTTGGCTATGCCGTTGGTGTTCAGCGAAAAGAAGATGCTTGTTTTCTCTTTTCGCAAGTACAGTCTTTCAAGAACGGCATTGCGCACCTGCTTCGCACTGTATGTGCCGATACGGAACGCAAGGGCGATTATCGTTTCAAGGCTGTAAACCTCCATGCTGCACTTGTCGGACAGTCGGATGGTATGCCTTATCTCACACTCATTCAGAATGCCGTTCTTGCAGAGTGTCTTTATCCCTGCCCTGATAGTCGGGGCGGTTACATTGAACAACTCGCAAAGCTCCCACTCACTCATGGCGGTTGCCTGTATATCTTTCGGCATAACTACATTGCCGAACTCGTTCATTGTTATGATGTTTCTTTCCTCTTTCATTATCGTTTGATTTAAGGGTTACTGAATGGCATTGCAAATGTTCTTTTCCATATCCTCCAGTTTGTGCGACAATGTTTCCATATCCTGACTAATCTTTTGGGCTGTGATTTGTAGGCTCGGCAAACAACGCCTTTCCGCTTTACAGCGGTAGGTTTTCGCTTACCTGCCCCCGAACCGTACTTACACGTCTCCATGTATACGGCTCTCCATCTGTAACATCATCTTACTTGACACATCTCTGGATTTTTGCGTTACACTCCGCACATACAACCAAAGTCTTTCTGTGCATGTAGAGCATTTTGCGTTTCGTGCTCCATCTTCATATCTCAGGTTTTCTTGGAAATATGTGACAGGGTTTTGGCAATCTGCAACGGTTGCGGTTTCTGTAATATCAATCCATTCACCAAGCAGGCAAGCATAAATTCTCATGATTTCACCTTCTTTCATATGTACTTGGCTCTGGCGGGAGCCTGTAAAGGGAGTATAGAAGCAGTGAAAAGAATAGTCAAGCGGATAGCGTATAACGGACAAAAGATGAAATTGCAGAAAAAATAAAAAAATTATTTGATTTATCGTTTTTTTTCTGGAGACCATCGTTTTACTAAATATACAAGGAGGTTTTAGCAAAATGGAGATCACATCAATTAAGTACATCAGTGCATCGCCGTATATGTCGAAAGCTCAGATCCAGAAGTTGATGAACGTATCTGCCAGAACGGTTACTAGCCGAATCGCAGAGATCGACCAATACGTTCAGAATGGCAGATATGGCGCACACACAATATTGGATGGCTGCGGCGTAACATATGTGAATTATCTCGCTTTTATAGATTTTTTGAAATATCGAAAAGATCTAAAAGCTGGACGCAGAGTGCCGCCGTACAACCCGAAGCGTATTGCGGAGCAGATCGCATGGGGCACACTTGCCACGGAAAATCAGTAATGACAAGCAGAGAGGAAGAAAGAAGATGAGCAATGACATGATTATATGGTCCTACCGGCTGGCAACATTCGCAATGGTAGAAGGTGCTGTGCTGTTATGGCTTGGCATGATCTATGGCTTTTGGATGATGCTTGTGGCTGTAATCTATAAGGAGCTGATTGAATATGCCAACGATGATGATATGGACCATGCAATCAAGATCTACAAAAAAAGCACCCTTGGGACGGCCATCCCGCAGGTGCAAATAACAAATAACTCAGTAAAGAGTATAGCACGGAAGGGAGCGTGAATCAATGGTTACGATGCAGGTGCTTCCAAATCGTGAAGATTGGTTGAAGCACAGAACGAAGATTGGCGGATCAGATGCATCTGCAATACTCGGCAAGAATCCATACAAGACGAATGTGGAACTCTGGAAGGACAAGGCATTTCATCTGATGCCGGAGGATATCTCGGACAAGCCGTATGTGAAGTATGGCATACAGGCAGAACCACATCTAAGAGCTTTGTTTAGTTTGGATTTTCCGGAAAAAAAAGTTTTCTACGAAGAAAACAATATGTGGACAAATGACAAATATCCATTTGCACATGCAAGTCTTGATGGATGGTTTGAAGATCCAGATGGGAAAAAAGGAATTTTAGAGATAAAGACAACTAATATTCTTAATTCCTCACAGAGAAGAAACTGGAAAGATCATTACATACCTGAAAATTATTATGTTCAAGTGATGCATTACCTGATGGTTACGGAATTTGATTATGTCGTTATCGCAGCACAATTAAAATCCGTATTTGATGGTTATGTTACAAAGCAAACAATCTATGAAACGGTATACAGAAATGAGAAAGAAGAAGAGATTGCTTACCTGGCGGACGAAGAGCGGAAGTTCTGGACATGCGTGGAAGATATGAAAGCCCCACATGTGAAACTGCCGGAGATATAGGAGGATGTCTCATGTATGGATATATCTGTCCGACCTGTGGTGCACATCTGGATCCACAGGAGCGATGTGAGGAATGCACAGAGCAGAAGTTGAAGGATCAGCGGGAGAGCGAACGTATCAAGTCCCTGCTCTCGGTAGGTAAGGATGCTCAATATGAGCTGGTATTAAGTTAGGAGGATATGAATGGAGTTAAGAGTAGAACCGGTAACATTTCCGGAGGTAATTCAGTTTAACTATGAAGAATTGAAAGCAGAGATCACAAGCAAGGTAGAGATGTATAAGAATCTGGTATATACAGGCAGTGATCAGATTAAGGATGCGAAAGCAGACAGAGCGGCATTGAATAAGCTTATTAAGGCTATGTCAGATGAGAGAATCCGTATCAAAAAGGATTGTTTGAAGCCATACGATGAATTCGAACGGAAAATTCGTGAACTCACGGATATTGTGAATGAGCCGGTACAGTTGATTGATAAGCAGATTAAAGAATATGAGCAGACGTTGAAGGAAGAGAAGCGGAAGGAGATTGAAGCACTCTTTGAGACAATTGGATTTCAGGCATTTGTAAAGCTGGAGATGATCTGGGATGAGAAGTGGTTGAATGCATCCGTATCGATGAAGTCTATCGAAGATGCGATGCGTGCCAGATTAAACGAGATTAGCACAGCGGTATTCACACTCAACAAGCTCCCGGAGTTTGGCTTTGAAGCGTTGGAACTGTACAAAGAGACGCTGGATCTGCCAAAGGCAATCGAGAAGGCGCAGCATATGTCCGAAATCGCCAAGAAGAAAGCGCAGTACGAAGCAGAGGAAAAGGCGAGAAGAGAAGCCGAGGAAGCACGTGCGAAGCAGATTGCACAGGAGCAGGCATCGCAGCAGTTGGAACAGCCGGCGGAACAGATGGTTATGGATCTTGTTCCACAGGAAGCTCCGGCACAGCAGGAACTGGAGCCGTCAAAAGAGTGGATTCGGTTTGCAGCACTTCTTACAACCGAAGATGCACTTGCCCTGAAAGAATTCTTCCAGAGCAGAAATATAGAGTTTAGAGCAATTTAGGAGGATATGAAGATGGTAAAAGCAGAAAATGGGACAGCAATAATTAGTGGAAATGAAGGTATATGTGCGGTTGAAATTGCATCAATCCTTGGTAGTTTTAAGCATAACCTTCGTGTAAGTTATGACAAGAAGGATGCAGATGAAAAATACAAAAAGATTCTTACATTAGCGGATGCCACTTGTGATGAACTTATGAAGAAAGATAAGAGAGAGATGGAATCAGACAAGAAGGGCGGATTTGAACAGATCTTAGACCAGTTAACCAGAATGCTTTCGGATATTGCTGTAGATGCGTTTGTAAAGAAGGGAGACAGATAAGATGGTACAGAATAGTTTGGTTAAGAGTAAGCAGAATCAGAATCAGATTCAGGACACAACAATGACCGGGTTCCTGAATCGTATGGATATCAAAGCGAATATTGAGCAGGCGCTTGGAAAAGGAAATGTGCAGCGGTTTATCTCCGGCGTGGTATCGGCGGTCAGCGTGAATCCGGCGCTTGCGGAATGTACGAAGCCATCAATCCTGTCGGGTGCGCTTCTTGGAGAGAGCCTGAAGCTTTCCCCATCGCCACAGCTTGGACATTATTACCTTGTACCGTATAGCGACAACAAAGCCGGTACGAAGGTGGCACAGTTCCAGATGGGATACAAAGGGTATATCCAGCTTGCAATCCGTTCCGGTCAGTACAAGAAGCTTACTGTGCTGGCTATCAAGGAAGGCGAGTTTATCAGCTTTGATCCGATGAATGAGGAAATAAATATTCAGCTTATGATCAATGACTGGGATGCACGAGAGAAAGCGGAGACGGTTGGATATTACGCTATGTTTGAACTTGTCAATGGATTCCGAAAGTCGATGTACTGGAGCAAAAATCAGATGCTTGCACATGCGGATAGATATTCGCAGGCATTCAGCAAAGATATGACGGCAATCAATACGAGATACGGCGTGAAGCATAAGGTGTCTTATGCAGATTATGTTACAGGTAATTACGATCAGCGTGATTCGTGGATGTACTCAAGCTTCTGGTACAAGAACTTCGACGCAATGGCATACAAGACCATGCTCCGTCAGTTGATCAGCAAGTGGGGAATCATGTCGATCGAGATGCAGTCAGCATTTGAATCCGACATGGCATACATCAAAGAAGATGGTTCCAAGGTATATGTAGAAGATGAGCCGGTTGCAGATGTAGATGCTGCAGAGCCCTCACAGCTGGCGGAAACATCTGAGGAACAGGCGATAGATTCTCAGCAGGAAGAACGTGCACAGGTGGCTGAAGCGGAAATGCCGACGCCGGAGCAGGTGAACAACAGTGCCGCTGCCGCATTGTTTGGATAAGGTTATTGTACAAAGATATATCACAGTATTCTTTGTTTTATTGTAAGTCATTCTCTACCGCTACAAAAGCGGTAGAGGGAAAGGAGTTACATGAGCAAATACAGAAGCAGGAAAGTGGTAGTTGACGGTATTACATTTGATTCCAAGAAGGAAGCGTGGCGGTACCGGGAGCTTCATTTGCTTGAACAGACTGGCGAGATTAGCAATCTGCAGATGCAGGTCAAATATGAACTGATTCCATCGCAATATGAACTGCGACCGGTCACATTGAAGAATGGATTTGTGAAGATGAAGAAGTTTTGCGTGGAACATGCATGTAGTTATATCGCTGATTTCGTTTATATAGATACCAACGGAGATACGGTCGTAGAGGATACAAAAGGATTCCGGACAAAGGATTACATCATAAAGCGGAAGCTGATGCTCTACAGACACGGCATCCGGATCAGGGAGGTGTGACAAGATGGGAGCAAATATCAGAGATACACATAAGGTTGTAAAAGCGATGCTTGAGAAACATCCAGAGACTCGGAGCAGTGACGGATGCTTATGTTACATGGTGTACAAGGAAATTGGCAAGAAGAACGGCGTAGATGTAGATAAGATTCCTCTTCAGCAGTTCTTCCTGCATATGCGAGAGTTGGGATTTCCAACAACAGAATCGGTCAGAAGAGCACGACAGAAGATTCAGGCAGAGTATAAGGAACTTGCCGGAAGCGAGTTCGTAGAATGTAATCGAACAATGCTTGAAGATGTTTATAAGGATTATGCAACCAGCATTATTAAATAGCTGGATTGAAAGGAAGGAGCAGATGGCACGTCAAAAGAGAGACGGATTGCTTTACTTCCCATTTGATACGGATTTCTTCTATGCGGATACAAAAATCAGAGCGCTCCAAGCACGATACGGCTCTGATGGATTGATGTTTTATATATTCCTTCTTACGGAGATATATAGAGAAAACGGATATTATATCGTATGGAATGCAGACAGTGAAGACAGCGCTATGGCGAGCTTGGGACTGTCCGAGGGTTCAATGAAGCAGATAATGACATTCTTGGCTAGCCGGTCACTAATCACGGAGATCACACTTGCTAGTTCGGACACTATCATTACCTCCCCTGGTATACAGAGACGATTTCAAGAGGCGGTAAAACGGCTGAAAAGAGATTTTGTTGTAGATTCTCGAATATGGCTTTTGAAAGAAGAAGATACCGCCCCTTGTATTAAAGTCACCCTTTTTGAAAATAATTCGCAGAATTATACCGATAAATCCGAGAAAAATGGGGATAAATCCGAGATTTATACCACAAAAGAAAGGAAAGGAAAAGAAAAGAAAGGAAAGGAAAGAGAGAGCGCACCCGCAAAGCATTCATATGGACCATTCGGAAATGTGATGCTGTTGGATGATGAATTCACCAAGCTCGCAGATAAGTACGGAGCTGATATTCGTAACGATGCAATCGAATTTCTTGATATGTACATTGAAGAGAAAGGTTACAAAACAAAGTCTCATTATCTCGCAATTATTCGATGGGTAGTAAATGCAGTGAATGAGCGCAGGCAGAAACAGAGACGAGGATATCAGAGCAATATGCCTAAGAGTATACAACCGACACAGGAGCGTGTATCTGCGCTTGATGAGATGGAAGCTCTCTTTCAACAGGAGGTGAATGGATTTGACAAAGGCAGAAAGAATTGAACTGCGAAATCAGAAGATCATGGAGAATATCAAACTCGTGTATTTTCATTTGAATAAATATCATGGATTCCCAAATTACGATGACATCATACAGGAAGGTGTACTTGCACTGGTGGAAGCCATTGACAGAAGCAAGGATCTGGAACACTTAAATCGAAATTATATCGGTATATATATCAACAGATATGTGGAAAGATACATTCAATTTGGAGATGTGACAGTACGTACACCATTTCACTGGAAAGATGTCGAGAAACCACAGTATGTATCACTCGACAAGATTGTAAATGATGATGGTGACAGTTATGGGGATTCGTTTCTGGAAGACAGACACGATTGTATCGGAGAACTTATTACGATGATGGATTTTGAACATATGGTAGATCAGTTGTCTCCGAGAACACAGAAGCCGATGCGGTGCATGCTGCAGGGATATGGCATGACCGATACAGCGAAAATGTGCGGTATATCGTTTGAACGAGTGAGACAGATCAAGAAGCTGTGCAATAGAGAACTGGTTGCAAGTGAGGTGTGACATGACATATAGAGAATTTTTAGAAAGCAAAATCGACCTTGCAACAGACAGCGGATTTGCGGTTGATCGTTCAAAGATCAATCCGGCATTGAAACCACATCAGTCAGATGCCGTTGCATGGGCACTTAAGGGCGGACGACGGGCATTGTTTGAAGCATTCGGTCTTGGAAAGACGGTACAGGAGATAGAGTTCTGCCATTTGGCAGCAGAACATACCGGCGGCAGAGCTTTGATTGTTCTGCCACTTGGAGTGAAGCAGGAGTTCACCAGAGATGCGGTGGAACTGCTTGGATATGAGAAGCCGGAGTATTGCCGGACGATGGACGAGGTCAAGGCGTGTGACAGTCAGATTGTGCTGACGAACTATGAGCGAGTGAGAGATGGTGATATAGATCCATCGTACTTTGCTGCAACGTCACTGGATGAAGCAAGTGTACTCCGGAGCTTTGGAAGTAAGACATATCAGACATTCTTGGATAAATTCAAGAACGTTCCATATAAGCTCGTAGCAACGGCTACACCATCGCCGAATAAGTACAAGGAGCTTATACACTATGCCGGATATCTGGAAGTCATGGACACCGGACAGGCACTGACAAGATTCTTCCAGCGGGATAGTACAAAGGCAAACAACCTGACGCTGTATCCGAATATGGAAGATGAATTCTGGTTGTGGGTGTCAAGTTGGGCGCTGTTCGTTACAAAGCCGTCTGATCTCAATCCTGACTACTCAGATGTCGGATACGATCTGCCACCGCTTGATGTCAGATGGCATGAGATACCGATTCATTACGGAGATACAGCGGACAGGGACGGACAGATGCAGCTCTTTCAGGAAGCGGCAGAAGGATTGAAAGAAGCGGCAGCAGTTAAGCGGGACAGCATAGACATCCGGGTACAGAAGATGAAGGAGATTGTAGATGCTTCGCCGGATGATCATTTCTTGTTGTGGCACGACCTGGAGAGTGAACGCCATGCAATCAAGAAGGCGTTGCCAGAGACGGTTGATATCTATGGATCCTTGGATTATGAGACGAGAGAACAGCGTGTAATTGATTTCTCAAATGGAAAGACACGGCTGTTTGCAACAAAGAAATCGCTGTCCGGCTCGGGGTGTAATTTCCAGCGGTATTGCCACCGGGAAATATTCCTTGGTATTGATTATGAATTCAATGATTTTATTCAAGCAATCCACAGATGTTACCGATTCTTGCAGAGTCAGCCGGTTGTGATTGACATTATCTACATGGAGAACGAGCGGCAGATCAAGGAAGCATTGCTGGAGAAATGGAAGAATCATAATTACATGGTCCAGCGGATGGTTGAGATCGTGAAGAAGTATGGACTTAATTCAGCGAACAAAGCTGAACGATTGGAAAGGAAGATGGGAGTGGAAGGAACAAGAGAAGAACGAACCGTGCGAGGTAATCACTATGAAGCGGTATACGGCGACTGCGTGGAAGAGACACGTGTCATGGCAAGTAACAGCGTTGATCTGATACATACGTCGATACCATTCGGCAATCACTACGAGTACAGTGCAAATTATAACGACTTCGGACATAATCAGGATACAGAGCGGTTCTTTGAACAGATGGACTATCTGACACCGGAGCTCCTGAGGGTATTGAAGCCTGGCAGAGTGGCAGCAGTACATGTAAAGGACAGAGTGCTTTTTGGAAATGCGACAGGTACCGGTATGCCGACAATCGAGCCGTTTCATGCGGATTGTATCGAGCATTACATGAAGCATGGTTTTATGTATTTCGGCATGATCACCGTTGTGACGGATGTTGTACGGGAGAATAATCAGACATACCGCCTTGGCTGGTCTGAACAGTGCAAGGATGGCACCAAGATGGGTGTAGGATGCCCGGAATATATCCTATTGTTCCGAAAGCTCCCAACGGATCATAGCAAAGCATATGCAGATGATCCAGTATCAAAGAGCAAGGAAGAATACACAAGGGCACAATGGCAGATAGACGCACATGGATATTGGAGATCGTCGGGCAATCGTCTGATCAGTAAGGATGAGCTGAAAGAGATATCGGTGGATAATCTGCAGAAAGCATACAGGAAATACAGCAGAGAGAGCGTTTACAACTATGAAGAGCATGTGAAGCTTGCAAAAGAACTTGATAATGACGGCAGACTGCCGGCTACTTTCATGGTGGTTGCTCCGGGATCATGGAACCAACTTGAGGTATGGGATGATATCAACCGGATGCGGACACTTAACACGACACAGAGCCGCAGAAGAGCACAGATGCATGTATGTCCATTGCAGCTTGATATCGTGGAGCGAATCATCAACAGATACAGCAATCCGGGAGATGTCGTATATGATCCGTTCGGCGGACTTATGACGGTACCGATGACGGCGGTTAAGATGCACCGCTTCGGGAAAGGCTGCGAATTGAATCCTGATTATTTCCGAGATGGAGTTGGATATCTGCAGGCAGCAGAAAACGAGATGGACGAGCTTACACTGTTTGATTTTATGTAAAAAGATTATGTGGCGGGTTCGAGGGGAATCGAACCCCTCGGTGTCCAAAGATTTACTTACCATCTGTTCCCGCAACATTGGATTCCAGCGCAAACCCACACACACCTGCGCCCGCCGTTAGCTTTTTAAAAAAATCATATATTGCCATAATAGTCCCTCCAGTAAGTGTAATGCTTAATTTAAGATTAGTTGTAATTGTATGTTCATATATGGCGGAACAGCATGAGATAAATAATGTAAGTAAATATGTTATTGGCAAATTATATCAATATTATATTGCCATTAAATTAGAAAATCAAGGAAAGGAGACATAAAATACATGTTACAAGAACAATTTGACTTCTTGGAAGATATTGAGATAGACAAGCCGGATGTGGAATTCCAGAAGTGGAAAGATCAGAAGCGTGAAGCAAAAAGCCGGATGATTGCCATGCAGTATCAGCCATATGAGGTAAAAAAGAAGCGGTCAGAACTCCGGGCAATAGAATTTCTTCAGGAGATGGATAAACGTGGGAAAGTAGCACATGTCAGTGTTGGTGGACTTGATAGCATTACATTGCATGTATTCTTGAAATCTATCGGAATTGATGTACCTGCAATATCAGTATCAAGTCTGGAAGATGCAAGTATTCAGAAAGTGCACAAAGCGCTTGGTGTGACAATTCTGCATTCATATAAGACAAAGACACAGGTATTGAATGAGGTTGGATTTCCGGTAATCAGTAAGCGTATAGCAGGTAAGATTGCATTGTTACAGAATCCGACGGAAAAGAATAAAACTGTCAGACATGCGATTATTACAGGTGAATGTGGAGAACTCGGTCATTTTCAGAAGAATAGCCGGATGAAACTGCCGCAGAAGTGGTTGAAATTGTTCGGGGGGTATGAAAACGAAAATGAAGGAGTGAACTATCAGAAACCGGATTTCAAGGTATCAAATGATTGTTGCTACTGGCTCAAAGAAAAACCATGTGACGACTGGGCGAGGGAACATCAGAGCTATCCGTATCTTGGAATGATGGCATCGGAAGGCGGGCAGAGAGAAGAAGCGCTTACCGATCACGGATGCAACTACTATGGAAAAACCACAATGCGATCGGCTCCGTTTGCTCCGTATATGCGAAATGACATATTAAGGCTGGCATTGGAAATGGATGATTGGTATCACAAAAACATGGATGTGTTTGAGAAGTTGTACTATGAGCAACCTTACAGCAAAGACAAGAATGGAAATGTAATACCATATGAGCCGGTGGATAGCATAATACCGGATATTTACGGCGATGTAGTACAGGATCAGTGTGGAAATCTTCGGACTACTGGAGCACAGCGAACCGGATGTAGTATGTGTGGCTTTGGAATTCACATGGAGAAAAGGCCGCATAGATTTGATAAATTGCGAGAACGTAACCAGAAAGAATGGGAGTATTACATGTATCGGTGTTGTACAGATCCAGAGACTGGAGAGAAATATGGCTGGGGAAGAGTTCTCGATTACATAGGTGTCCCATGGGAAGATTACCCAGCAATTCAGATGGAGTTGCCATTAGATCAGATGATGTAGCGTAGAAATTTGTCGAACTTTGAAAATTGAATAGTGATGGTTGATTTTTTAAAAAACGATGGTATAATAACAGTAACAAAAGGATAGGGGGAATGGCGTATGAGAAAAGAGGCATTAAAAATGGATATTCAGCATAAGGATATTCAACACAAGGATATTCAGCATAAGGGCAATTAGCCTTTGTGTTGAAGAGAAACAAGGGGGATGAAGAATATTGGATATTCGGGAAACAATTATCGTGGGGATAATTAGTAGTATAATCGCGTCTATAGTATTTTATTTATGGATGATATTAATTAAACCCAGATTTATTATTTCAGACAAAATATGTATAAAGAAAACACAAGATAGTGAAGCCGATTATATGGTAAAAGTGGCAAATACCACAAGATCCTTCATTACGAATGTTAGCTATTCTTTATTGTATTGTGTGGAGGGAGAAGACGGGCTAAAAGATATTTGTACTATAGATCCGTATAAACCACCAATAACATATATGAATAAGTACTCTAGGTCAAATACAGATTATGCTGTAAGAATAACATATAAAATAGATGAAGAAAAATTTCCATTAAATGAAAATTCTTTTTTTATGTTCACGTTTCAAGCATATCATTCTTTTTCAAATGCAATGAAAATAGAGAAAAGAGTATTTCGTAAATCCGATGTTCAACAGGGGATTTTTGAAACTGGTAAGAGTACAAAAATACTGAGCCATAGATAGAACGTATTGGAATACCAACCATCATTATTCGATGGTTGGTATTTTTTTGCGCAAAAATGGAGGATATGAGCATGTACATAGAAGAAATAACAGGGCAGACGATTATTCCGAATCTGATGGACGATGAGAACGTCTGCATGATTAAGAGAAATTATTCGGGCAAGCTGGAGATCATTGAGCTTGCTACGTTCCAGATTTCGAAGAT
>ENA-UEQI01000615-UEQI01000615.1-human-gut-metagenome-genome-assembly--contig:-NODE-615-length-14013-cov-10.359788_pt1 | contig 14013 bp, 16 predicted proteins | sample MGYA00242946_ERZ507945 | MGnify/ENA primary metagenome ERZ507945 (study PRJEB26167, sample SAMN06115467) | human gut metagenome | host: Homo sapiens | place: China:Guangxi | collected 2016-06-08... | reverse complement strand
CAGCCGCAATATATAAGTTGCGGCTGATTTTTTTGTCCTGAAATCTTGTTTGTATTCCGCCCCTCTGAAATATAGCCCACGGAAACGGAAGCAAGGCAAACGCGGCCCATACGGCATAAAAAAAAGGTCGTAGTTATGAAACAGCACAAAGACATACGGGAAATTTTGAAACGGAGCGGCACCGCTCCCACCGGCATCTGCGGGTTTTGGAGGTCTGCGGCAAGTTTCGCGGCTGTGCTTTTCGGCGCGTTTGCGGCGTTCAAATTTCTCGCGGGCATCTATCTCGGTGCGGGCGGTTTTTTGGGTTTCTGCCTCTCGTTATGGCTCTTGCGGCGGTGTCGGGACATCGTGCGTCTCGTCCTTTCCCCCGTGGTTGTCCTCGTGCGGTTTCTTCTGCGGCTGTTTTACTAACATTCAACACCTTACAACTATGGGAAAAGTCACATTGTTATTCGCAGGAAAGAGTTACGACACCGACGTACAGAACGTGCGGGAGAATCAGATCGTCATTTTCGACGGCCCTTACAACATGCGTCAGCGCATGGTCGTGGCCGGAATCGCACACACACAATCCGGTTACAATTACCGATTGATCGACCCCGAAACCGCCGAGGAGCACTCCGCGGATCTGATCCGGCCCTTGCGGGACAAATTCGGTATCGGGCACTATTACGACGACGAGCACCCCGAATTTATGGATGCCGCCGAGGTCGCGGCGCTTCGTACCCGTGCCGACGCCCTCAAAGCCGAGCAGGAAGCCGCCCGACGTGCGGCGGCGGAAGACTCGGAACGATTACGCACCATCGGCGCGGAGCGTCTGCGGCAGATCGTTCCCGACGATGCCGTGGCCGTCATCATCGGCGAACAGCACGAAAGCGAGTGCGACCCTTATACGGACTATTTCGGTTCGCGTATCGTGCGCATGGTGCTTCTCGGATTCTCGACCCACACGCGCGATCTGTTCCCCGAAATGCGCAAGGCCGCGGCCCGGTTCGAGGGCACGGCACACCTGGCCGAGCGTAATGCCGAGTACGAACACCGTGAAAAGTACAGCATGGGGCACGGCTATTACCTCGGCACGCACCGTTATTCGGGCTGGCAGGTCAGCAAGGAATCGTGCCGCGACAAAGAGGGCATTATCAAGCGTTTCGCCGTCGTGGCCGGAAATCCCGAGAACGTATGTATCGGGAACCCTGCACCCGTGCAGACCGCCGCCCCCGAAACCGTGGCCGACGCACGTGTCGAGATCGTGGAATACTCCGCGAAGTCGATCGCCGTATTCGGCGATACGAAACCCCTGCGTGACACGCTCCGCGATCTGAACGGGCTGTTTCGCGCCTACCTTACGCACGACGGCACCCGGTGCGCCGGGTGGATTTTCTCCAAACGCCGAGAACAAGAGGTGCGCAGCGCATTGGCCGCCTATCTCAAATAACATTCAACCCGGGGCGGGCGGATGCCCGCCCCACAACACCCGAGAGCATGAACGAACAGATAACTGCTATCGCCGCGCTCCTGCTGGAGATCAACGGCAAAGAAAAATACACCGCCTTTTTCGATTTCAGCGGCCATGTACGCACTTTCAGCATCCGGATTTATTCCGGCAAATGGTCGCAGGGGAAAGCCCCTCTTTTCAACCTCTCGTTACAAAACAAGGACGGACAGCAATGGCGGAATTGGGACAACGCGCATGCCATGTCCGGCGATTCGATCCTCTCATTCTTAACGACCTTATTATGAAATCATACGAAGAAATCATACAGCGCACGGCGGATTTCGACTACATGATGCGCACCCGGTTGCCGGAAAAATACATGCCGGAGGTGTTCGGCGTCACGGCCGGGGAAGATCCCGATCTGCGGCAACTCCTTCACAACGCATCGCGCAACGGCATAGGCATTACCTACCTGCTGTTCAAAATACCGTACGACCGCCACAAGCAACTGATTAAATACCTTTCAAAATAATCTTAAAACCATCATGCCATGAAAACGAACGAAACCGACACCACGACCGCAACCGCCACCCAGAGCACGAAATCGACCGTTTTGCTCTCCATTGACAAAATCCGCCCCAACCCCAACAATCCGCGGCGGAGTTACGACGAGAATGCCCTCGCGGAACTGGCCGCCTCCATTGCCACGCACGGCCTTATTCAGCCCATCCGGGTGCGAGCCGCAGAACAAGGCGGTTATATCATCGTCTGCGGAGAACGCCGCTACCGCGCCGTGCAACTGCTCGGCCAGACCGAGATCGAGGCAATCGTCGATGCCGTGCCCGCCGATGAACGGGCGATCTTCGACCTCGCGCTTTCGGAGAACATTCAGCGCGAGGAGATGCCGCCGCTCGACGAGGCCGAAGCCTACAAAGCCGCCATGCAGACCCTCGGCGGGGACGCCGCCGCCGTGGCCGCACGCTTCGGCAAGAGCGAGCAGTATATCTACTACCGGATGAAACTCAACGAACTGATCCCCGATGCAAAAAAACTCCTGCGCGAAAACTCTATTACATTGGGGCTCGCTATGGAGCTGGCACGATACGGGAAAGACCTGCAAAAGACGATCTGCAAAGACCGCCTCAAAGACGAGGAGGGGTGGCGGAAATACTCCGTAAAGGAGTTCAAACGGATGGTGGACGCCCATTATACGAACGATCTGGCCCGGTACCGCTTCGACCAAACGGCGTGCGCCAAATGCAAGCACAACACCAATCTATACGATATGTTCGCAACGGGGGCCGGACGATGCACGAACCGGGAATGCCTCGAAGCCAAGAACCGTGAGTTTATCGAACGAAAAAGCGGGGAACTGCTCGCGCAAAACCCGAAATTCATCCTTTGCAAAGACCGTTACGGATGCGACGACCATGATAAGGCCGTAGAGCATATGACCGAAAACGGGGTCGAATGCAAGTCGTTCGAATACGGGCAGGTACAGGAAATGCCCGCTATACCCGCGGAACCATGTCCGGCGGATTATGCCACCGATACCGATTATACCGCGGCAATGCAGATCTATGAACAGCAGAAAAAGGCCGCCGAGGAAAAGACCGCTGACCTGCTGGCCAAGCACGACGCCGGGGCGATCCGGATTTTTGTCAAAACCTCGCGCGACGACGCCCGGCTGGTCTATGTGAACCAAGCCGCCAAAGGCAGGGAATCTACCGGGGAACTGATCGCCCGCCTTGAGGAGAAGAAAATCCGCAACACGGAACTCGCACACGAAAAAACCGTCGAAGCCGTCCGGCAGATCGTCCGCGACGAGGAGATCGCCCCGACGCCGTTTACCCAGCTGGAAGACAACATTCTCTATTACATCATGCTCGGAAGCCTGCGGCGCGAACACCTCGCCGCCGTGGGATTTCCCGAAGCGTATTATTTGACATCCGAACAGAAAATCGCTGTCGTCAATGCGCTGACCGACGAACAACGCGACCTCATCACCCGTGATTTTCTTGTAAAAAGCCTTACATCCGACATCGGTTTCGACAAAACGGGGAAGCAACTGCTGATGGAATTTGCAGCCTTGCACCACAAAGAGAAATACGAGGTTGTGAAAGCTCAGTTCGACGAGGAATACACGAAACGCAACGACCGTCTCGACGAGCGTATTGCCGTGGCCGAAGCGCAGGAGAAAGCCAAGACCAAAGCCGCCAAGAAAGAGGGCAAAACGGGTAAGAGCACCAAGAAAACGACAAAGAAAGCCGCCTAAATTCTGATCGGGGACGGCCTGCGGGCCGTCCCCATAAAACCGAATGAATCATGTTGAAAGAATTTATCGACGCTCTTCGCCGGCATGGAATCGCCATTTTCGATCTGATCCAGGCAGGTGCGGGGAATCACATTTTTTTCGCACGCCGAAACGGCCATACTTGGAGTATCCGGATTTCCCGGCAACGAGGCGAACACCGTTATACCGTGCATATCTTCTCCGAAGAATCGGACATAAGGGGTACTTATTTCTGTCCGCCGGGATTGTTGCTGACAACTATCGAACTGCGATTCAACGACCTTGCGACACCATAAATAAGTCCCGGTTTCCGTCTGCGGCATGACTGCCGCAGACGCGAACGGGCGGACGCCCGCGGCTCCCGCCATACCGCCACCCCGAATTGTGTCAAAACATCATCTGACGAACCTATGAAATCTTATATACGTATCGCTCCCGATGTGGAATATTTCACCGATTACGACCGTTTCCGCGAGGAGCAAATCTGCTGCGCCGTCGCCGAAGACGGCACAAGCCTGTTCAGCCGCATCGAGAACCGCCGCTTCATGCACACGGTGCGGCACGATCTTTCCGAACGGGTTATCGAACTGCTATGCCGGCAGATACATCGTGAAATATGCACATTGCACTATGGCGGACAAATCGTGGAATGACCTGCCTGCCACACCAGAGAATTGTAAGTTGTAAAATATTAAAAGTGTCCGGTTTTACCGGGCACTTTTAATTGGGTTCAACCCCGGAGCAATATCTGTGTTTCGGATACTCCGGAAAGAGGATCAACCAACATAGTCCGATGGCGACCAGTACCGACAATATTCCCATTGTCAGGCAAATAGCCGTTAGAAAGTGTACGAACATCGAATCTTATTTTTCCCGTTACAGCAGTTTTGCTTCTAACAACTCTTCGGCTGGTATTTCCACCGTCTGATGGCGGGCTCCGTTTTTCTCGACGATTTCCAGCAAAAGCACCTTGTCGTCGGGGATCGTAAGCTTGGGCAGCGCGAATACCGTCCGCTGACGCTGATGTCCCCTCACGACTGCCGGGTCGTTGCATACACGCAGGATTTCGAGCGTCGACTGCTGTTGTGCCGTACGCTTGGCGAGTTTGCGATCTGCTACGATGAATCGCCGTGCATCCACCTCGAAGGAGATATTCGTGTCGTTCGAGATGCAGGTGTGAATGTATATCACGTCATTGAACACGTAAATCCCCTGCACCTCGACTCCGATGCCGTACTTCTTCGTACGAATGCCCTTCACGTCCGTACGATTCTGCCGGTATATGTCGCTCAACATGCGCTTTATGGTCGCAGGCTTCTCACGTCCTACCTCGCGCAGCAGCACCCGGCCTTCGGATGCTGGGGCCGTCGGCTGCGGATAGCCCACAGCAGCCGGTTTCTTCATACTTTCTGGTTGCGGTTCCTGCACTGTAAGATTGAGGGTCGAGACAGCCGGATTCTCGGCATAATGCACGTCGAAGGTGAAAAATCCGCCGTCCTCGGTGATAACCGTCAGGTTTGTTTCTGCTGCGAAATTCCGCACGGCCGCCTTCACCCGCACGACGTTTTCGGCCCCGTCGGCCTTGCCTGCTATGATGTCCATCGAGCCGATGTCGATATACGTGACGGGCGACGGGAAGAGGATGTGTACAGTCTTGGTGAATCCCGCTTCGATACGCAGGGGCCGGATCTCCGCCGGCGTTTCCGGTGTCGTTCGTGCCGTAACCTTTACCGCCGTGATTGCGGCGACGATCAGGGCCAGATAAATAAGGTCTCTTTTCATTTTACTGCTGTTTTGAAATCAATAATAGCTGATGGTTGGCTTTGAGGGTTATCTTCACCTCGCGGAGCTTCCCGGCGACATACTGCGACGAAGCCTGCAATCCTCCGCGCGCCAGCTCCGAAAGGACCTGCTGCCCGGCCGAACGGGTGACGTTTACGCTCGTGCCGGCTGTCTGCCCGACAGACGCCAGCGCCTCTTTGAGGGCCGTCCGCTCGCGGGAGTTCGGGACGTTGAGCCCCGGCTGGCCGTCGAGGTCGTAAGCCGCGGCTTCGACAGCGAAGATCCGCCCGCCGTATTCGACGGACGACACTGTGACTTGCAGCCGCATTCCGGAGATCGTCGCAAGACCGTATAGCGGCGTATTACGGGGGATGGTCACTCCGTCGATACGCACGGCTTCCAGCAGCCGCAGTTGCACGGTGCTTCCGGCACGTATGATTTGCGTCTGAGCGACACAAGCCCTGACAGTCGGAATGTCGGCATGCGCGACATCACCTGCTGCCGTGAGAAATCCCAAGTTACGTTCGACGGTGAAATCCGCCCGCGGATCGAGTGTCGAGGCTTCGACCTCACCCTCCCGAACGGGCTGCATGACGGACAGACGCGAATCCCTTCGCTGCTTCGTCGGCCCGGCCTCTTCGTCCGCGGCCGTTCCGCCGCCGAGATACTTCCGTGCGAGCTTGTACTGCTCCTCGGCCAGTTCCAGCGGATCGGGCTGCTGCCGCTCGGCGTCGAGCTGGGATTGCAGGGCTGCGACCTGCTCTTTCAGGGCTTCGACCTCGGCATTGCGCTGCGGAGCGGCGTAGAAGCCCTGCACCTGCCGCTGCATGGCCCGGTTGGCCTCGGAGGCCCGCAGTGCGGGGTTGTCCGCCGGTGCAGGCTCCTCGGCAGGTTTGAGCCCGTCGTCCAGCAGCGAGAACGAGTTGTCGCCGAGTGTCATCATGCGTCTCTGCTGCTGCTCCTCGCTGCGGAGCTGTTCCGCGGCTTTGCGTTTGTCTCCGACGGTGGCCTGCGCCTTGCCGTCCGGGACCGACGTATTGATCCCCGCGGCCCCCTCTTGGGGCTTGACGGGCGCAGGCCGGAATATGAACCACAGCACGACGAAGAAGATGCATCCGAGGATCGCCGTGAAGAGCAGTACCTTGCGTTTGCGCTGCCGTTCGAACTCCGCCGAAGGGTCGCTGCATGGATTCTTGTTTTCTGTCATAATGGTTTACGGTTTAAGATGTAATAATTCGGGATGTCCGATCTCTAACTCCGATCCCATGTCCGCTGCGAACAGGAGCCAAAGGTAAAGGAAGAGAAGCAGGACGAGCGCCGCGAGTACGATCCGTTCCCGGATGCAGGGCGCGAGCGTGTCGTGCCGGCGCCGCAGCGACCGCCGCACCCAACGGATGCGGCAGCGCAGGGAATGCGGTTTAGCGGTCATAGGTCGCAATGTCTTTGTTCTCGACGATGTTCAGCGCCTCGACCATAAAGCCCTGCGGGTTGTTGTCCGAGCGGGAGACGTTCACCAGACGGCATGTCGTGACGAGCGACCGCTCCGTGACGGTGCTCTCGCGCAGAATACGCTGCCGGGCAAAGGTTGTAACCTCGTAAGGATAATGGTCGAAATTGCAGCGGATGCTGTCCACTTTGACCATCTGCGAAACATTGCCCGCGATCAGGCGGTTGAAGAAGCCCTTCTCCTGCAGAACCTTGTAGTAGGATAAGGCGCTTTTGTCGGCCATCTGCAAGGCGCGTCCGACATTGGACTCGATGGCTGCCTTGTCGGGCGAGAGGGTGAAGAAGAGCTCGTGGAAGCGCCGCACATGTTCACGGGCCTCTACGGGACGATTCTGTGCGAGGTCCTGCGAGAGCGCCACCATCAGCGAGCGTCCGTTGTCCAGCACGTAGATCTTCTGCCGCTGCCGTTCGGCGAAAGAGTAGGACATCCAGACCGCCGCCACGGTAACGACGGCGCAGACTCCGGCGAAGACGAGCGCGTACATGCGCAGCTGCCGAAACGATGTTTCGATGTTCGTTAAACACTTGAATTCCATAATAACGGGTTATTTTATTTTCTGAAAATAAGCCGGGCGCCGTTCATGATGCCGCGTCCCACGGCCTTACCGCCCGATAATGCCGCCGAGCCGGCGCCTTTGGCCCCGGCCCATGCTTTGCCGGCCGTCCATCCGGCTCCGGCGCTTACGAGCGAGGTCATCTTCGAGACGGTCTTGTTGTAGGCGGCGAATCCGTTCGCCTGCACGACCCACGAGGCGATCGAGGGGATGCAGAGGTATCCGCACACGGCCACGAGCATGAAGATCAGGTTCAGGCTGTTCGACCAGTCCACATACCAGTTGTAGCCTTCGGCCATCAGGTCGGCGTCGTGGCGCATCGAAAGGGTTTGCAGACGTGCGATGATCGCCGAGAAAAGGTCCGAGATCGGCAGCCACAGGTAGATCGAGACATACTTCGTGAGCCATTGCGTCAGCGTGGACTGGAATCCGTCGAACACGGAGATGGCGAAGGCGATCGGCCCCAGCAGCGACAGCACGACCAGATAAAAAGTCCTCAGCACGTCGAGGATAACGCTCGCGGCCGCGAAGAGCAGTTCGAGTATCCACGCTAAGCCTTTGAAGATGAGCCCCTTCACCGACCATGAGGAGCGCTCCTCGTTCATGCGGTCGAGTGTCTGCTGTGTCTGGTCGTCCACGCCCAGCTCGCTGAGCTCGCGCTCCATCTCCTCGTCCTCGGCGTAGTAGCTGTCCGGAGGCATCTGCTCGCGGCCTTCGAGTTCGAGCCGCTCACGCCGCTCCTGCCATTGTTCCATGTCGAGCGTCTGCCCGGCCATAAGCGAATGCGTGGCCTTTACAAGCGGTGAGAGAATGCCGTTCAGGCTTCCCAGCACGAGCGTCGGAAAGAATAGGATGCAGATGCCGACGGCGAAGGGCCGCATAAGGGGAAAGAGGTCGATAGGTTCGGCTTGGGCCATCGACTGCCAGACGCGGTAGGCGATGTAGAGTAGCGCCCCGATTCCTGCGATGGCCATTGCGACCTGCGACATCGGATAACACAGCACCATCATATCGTCGTATAACACCCGGAGAATTGTGTGCAGATTCTCCGTAAGGGAAAGCATGTGTACCATCGTCGGCTACCAGTAACGTTGTTCGTCGGTTCCGTACAATGAGAGCACGCCCTCCATGTCCCGTTTCCGGGCGGCCCGCAGCAGGGATATGGAGATGTTCTTGCGCGTGTAGTAGCGTGCCAGATCGCGGTGGCGCCGCAGGACGCCGTAGACGCGCTGCACTACGTCGATACGGTCCTTGTCCGTCAGGGACATGTCCGTAGGGTTCACGATGTCCTGCAGCTCCTTCAATTCCCCGGCCGACTCCTCGATGATGCGGGCGTAGCCTGCGGCGATGGCCGCGAGCTCCGCGGGCGTGAAGTTCTCGTCGCCGACCATGCGGCGATACCCGTCTACATAGATGTCCGAGATTTCGCCCACGAGCAGGATGCACTGCTGCACCTTGCGGGCCGAGCGGACGAGGTTGCTGACGGATTTCAGGGCGTCGTAGTATCGCTTTCCCTGCTCATAAATCTTCACGGTTTCCTGGAAGCTCTGCAACATGGTCTGGCCGTTCTTGGCGGCTTCGACGACCTGCTTGGTGGAGTTGACGATGCCCTGCGCGAGGTTCGTGGGATCCGAGACGACCCACTGGGCGTATGTGCTGCGGCCCGTGCAGAAGAGGCACAGACACAGCAGGATAATTTTCTGTTTCATGCTTGAATTGATTGTGTTATTGAGGATATTCACCCGAAGACGGGCATCACCGCTTTATCCGCCGACCCGAAGCCGGTTGTCCGGTTTGCTCTTTCCTTGTAGAATCGATCTCTTTCTGCCGCACTCCGGAGGCATGTTTCTCCGGCTTCGGCCCTTTCCGTCGCAGGGACTCGAACAGATCGTCGGCGTAGGACTGCCGTCCGGTCATGCGTACGAGCCGTGCGTCCAGCTCGCGGAAGGCTTTTTCGGCCTGCCGGGACTGCTCTTCGCGGGGGATGCCCGGCTCGATACCGTATTTGTCGAGCAGCTGCCGGTTGGTGTAGGGGCTGTCGATCTTTTCCGGGAAGCGTGCGAACCATCCTAACGTCTGCAACTCGGCATCGAGTTTCTCGATGTAGGTTTGCCGCAGGGGAATTTCCGGATCGCTCTCCAGCACCTTTTCGGCTTCCCGCACCATACGGTTCTCGGTCTTCCAGATTCGCTCCCGAAGCTGCTGAACCTGCTGCGGAGCTTCCGGACATGCCGGGCCGTCCAGCCGCCCGCGCATCTTCTGCAACCGGCCCATGTCGGCGTCCCAGTCGTAGAGGCGTACGACGTAACAGGAGGGCATATAACGTCCTCTCGTTTCTGCCAGATGGCGCAGCTCGCGGAATGTCTCGGCGCGGAACTGCCGGTCTACGATATGCGCTGCTGCCTGCACCTCGTCCATCGGAGGCTGCTGGAGCTTGCTGTCGGGATGCTGCTCCAGATAAGCATCCAAGAGAAAGGTGTGCATGGCCAGCAGGCCGTGCAGGGAGTGGGCGGTGTCTGCCGGAACATCCGCGAGGCGGCGCCCGATCTTTTTCGCAAACGATGTCCTGCGCAGGGCATCCATCAGCTCCAGCATATCTTTTCCCGCCGCATCTTCGGGCGTCCTGAGAAAGCGGGATGTCGCTGTATTCATTGTCAGTCCGATTCCGGCAATGGTCAGATCCGATTTCCGGTGCCGTCGCACGAGATCCGTCATACTGCGTATATCCCGTTCCCGGAGCAGGTTTTCAGCATGACGTGCAATGAGCGTGCGTCGATGCTCCTTTTTCCAGTCCGGCTTGCGGCGGAATAGCCGCGCGATCTTATCTTTCCATTCCATAGCCGTCGGATTTAGAAATGTGTGACTGCGGGCAGCGTCTGCCGAAGGGCCGCCCCTGATTGCAGGGGCAGCCCGGAAATCCTGAATGACGCTCCATTATTCGGCCGGTTCGTTGAAAGGTTCTGCGGCGACGATTTCGTCGTCGTCCCGGCAGCGGATGCTGTCTTCGGCGACGAAGCGTCCGTAACAGCCGATGGTGAGCGTTTCGGCGGCCGCGTCGTAGATTACGCGGTTGCCGTCGTCGGCCCCGAGCCAGAGACGGTGGCGGCGCAGCGCGATGATGCCGTCCTGCACGAGCCGTCTGTAGCAGAGCGCATGGTCGAAGACGAGGATGCGCCACATGCCCTCGCCGATGCGGCGTATCGAGGCCGAGAGGTTGTTTTCCGCCGAGAGCCACGCTCCGCAGATACGGTCGGCGTCGAGTTGTTCCCGAAGGTCCGCCAAGGTGCGGATAACTTCGGTGCGGGTTCTGATCTCCTGCTGAAGGGCCGCTACGGCCGACGCAGGCGTCGATTGGTTACTGTTCATTGTTTTTGAGTTTTGAGGTTCGTTTGAAAGCGTCGCCCGGCACGAGGAGCAGTGCATCGGCCGGGGGCGTGTAAAAGAGATCGACCCGGCATCCGCCGTAGGCCGTATAATAGACGCAATCCTTGCAGTATAGGAGGTGCGTTTCGGACGTGCTGCGGTGCGTGATGGTGATGCGGAATTTATCACCGCACGGCTCGATCACCAGCCGCGTGTCGTCGAGCGTCGAATGCCATGCTCCGCACAGGGGACGGATTTTGCGGTATTCGTAATCGTAGAAGAGGCGGAAAGCTCCGAGCACGGCGGCCAATGTCAGCAGGATACCGGCGCATATCCAAAGCAACTGTTTCATAACAGGAGGAATTAAGATTCGGTGTTCGTTTTACGCTCGCGTGCTAACTGCCGGATGGCGGCCTCGATGTCGCCGCCGAGCTTCCCGGCAAGCTCCATGACCTGCATCTTTTCCGATTCCTCAGTGGTATAGGTCAAATATTCTTCGACCGAGGTTTCCGTGGCATAAACTGCCGACTGCACGCCTCCGAGCCCAATCCACACTTCCTTATAGAGGCGTTTAGGATCGTTCGAGAGGTTGATAGAGAGAATCTGCGCCCGCTCCTTGTCCGTCAGTCCCAGCAGACGTTGTATGCCGTCGAATTTCGAGAGGTATTTGCGCTGGTCCAAAAGGATTTTGCAGTCGGCGTTGTTGATGATCGACTCCTTGACGATGGGCGACGAGATGATGTCGTCCACCTCCTGCGTCACCACGACCGCCTCGCCGAAATACTTGCGAACGGTTTTAAACAAATACCTAATATATGCACTCATATTGGCCGAGGTGAGGGCCTTCCAGCACTCCTCGATGAGAATCATCTTGCGGACTCCTTTCAGCCGCCGCATCTTCGAAATGAAGGTCTCCATGATGATGAGCGTCACCACCGGCAGCAGCGTCCGGTTCGAGGAGATGTTGTCCAGCTCGAAGACGATGAAACGTTTGTCCAGCAAATCCAGCTGTTTGTCGGAGTTCAGCAGGTAGTCGTACTCGCCGCCCTTATAGTAAGGTTCCAGCACGTTCAGGAAGTTTTCGAGGTCGAAATCCTTCTCCCGCACGCGCTTCTGCTCCAGAAGCCGCCGGTAGTCGGTTTCGACGAACTCGTAAAAGGTATCGAACGAGGGGACGATGGAGCGGTCGGTGCGGAGCTTCGAGAGGTAGAGGTTCACGGCGTTCGAGAGCGCCACCTCCTCCGAGCGCGTCGGCTCCTCGGATTCGCGTTTCCAAAGGGTCAGCAGCAGCGTCTTGAGCGACTCGCGCTTCTCCACGTCGTACACTCCGTCCTCGACATAGAAGGGATTGAAGGCGATGGGCGCCTCCTCGGTGTAGGTGAAATACACCCCGTCGCGGCCCTTGGTCTTGGCGTGAATCAGCGAGCAGAGCCCTTGGTAGGAGTTGCCCGTGTCGACCAGCAGGATATGCGAACCCTGCTCCCAGTACTGACGAACCAGATGGTTCGTCAGATAACTCTTGCCCGAGCCCGACGGCCCGAGGATAAATTTATTCCGATTCGTGATGACGCCGCGCTTCATCGGAAGGTCCGAGATGTCCAGATGGAGAGGTATGCCCGACAGGCGGTCGGACATCTTGATTCCGAAGGGCGAGAGCGACGAGCGGTAGTTGGTCTCCTCGTTGAAAAGGCAGAGGGCCTGATCGAGGAAGGTGTAGAAACTCTCCTCGGCGGGAAAGTCGGCCTCGTTGCCGGGAATCGCCGCCCAGAACAGCACCGGAACGTCCACCGTGTTATGACGCGGCGTGCAGCCCATAAGGGCCAGCTGCGACCCTACGTCGTTGCGGATGCGCTTCAACTCCGATTCGCTCTCGGCCCATGCCATGACGTTGCAGTGGCACCTTACGGAGCGCACCCCCTGCGAGTGCGCCTCATTGAGGTACATTTCGATCCACTCCCGGTTGATGGCGTTCGAGCGCGAATAGGCCGCCAGCGAGTTCATGTTCCGGGCCGAGGCTTCGAGACGCTTGAGCGTTTCGTCGTGGTCGTCGAGGAAGATCACCTGATTGTAGACATGGTTGCAGGAGAGCAGCAGCCCCACGGGCGCCGCGAAGGAGAGGCGGCAGTCCGAGCGGTCGGTCGAGAGGCGTTCGTAGCGGAAATCCGTCGCCACGCTCTGCGGCAGCATGTCCAGATCGGAGAGCGTGTGCATCGAGAGGTATTTGTCCCCGATACGCATCACGTCCGGGTCGAGACGGATATCCTCGTTGACGACCGGACGCCGCTCGTCCGAGAGGGCGAAGTAACGGGCCAGCAGCCCGGCGTCGTCCGCCGTGCCGACGATCTCTGCTTCCGTAAGCCGCTCGACGCGCACGAGGCCCGAATCGTTCAGGATGCGTTCCATCTGCTCCGCGGCCTCCAGAAAGCGCGTCACGGCATCCGTGTCGCGCATCTCCCGCGGGACGATGAAGCCCCGGCACAGCACGGACGAGGCGCTGGTCTGCCGCATCTGTTCGGGCGTGGTCTTCGTAACGAACAGGTAGCACGTATGGCGCAGGTAGGGCCGCTCGTTGAAATGACGTTCGTAGGAGCGGGCGAGAAAGCTCCGCTCGGAGCCCTCCTCCGGTGCCATGTATCGCTCCTCGATAAAGAAATCCTGCTTGTGGACGACCGTGTAATCCGGCAGCACTTTCAGGGCTTTGAGCCATGCGCCGTGCAGTGCTTCGTATTCCTCGGCCGTGAGGGTGAAGAGTTCGGGCAGTGTGACGCGGTAGGCCGCAGTGATGTCGGCGAACTTGGAGATGATGCAGTTGTTCTCGACTCTCAGAAGTGGAAATTTCGATTCCAAGGTCGAGGTTTTCAGGGTTCCGCGCATAGGATTACAGTTTTACGGTTCGACGAAAACGCAACAGCCGCCCGACGGCCCGGCGGTGAACGATGCGCCGCGGATGCCGGCGCGAGGCCATGAGCTTCTGAAGCCCGTGGGGGCCGAAACGGCGGTTCAGGTAGAAGGTGCCGCCCGTGACGGCAAGGCCGGCCGTGAGGGCGAAGAGGATGCACAGGCCCTGCGGGACGCCGCTC
>ENA-UEQI01000613-UEQI01000613.1-human-gut-metagenome-genome-assembly--contig:-NODE-613-length-14026-cov-15.502258_pt1 | contig 14026 bp, 9 predicted proteins | sample MGYA00242946_ERZ507945 | MGnify/ENA primary metagenome ERZ507945 (study PRJEB26167, sample SAMN06115467) | human gut metagenome | host: Homo sapiens | place: China:Guangxi | collected 2016-06-08... | reverse complement strand
ATGCTGCTGGTGTTATGCCTATCATTTTTGCTAAGGCAATCATGTTTATTCCAATTACGTTTATCGGTTTTTCAAATGTAAATGATGCGGGCGGTTTCTTGCATGCGTTTACAGATCATACAAGTTTCTGGTATAATTTTGTTTTTGCGGTAATGATTATATTATTTACATATTTCTATACTGCAATTACAATTAATCCGACTCAGATGGCTGAGGATATGAAGAGAAATAATGGTTTCATCCCTGGTATCAAACCGGGAAAGCAGACAGCAGAGTATATCGATGATATTATGTCACGTATCACTTTGCCGGGTTCTTTCTTCTTGGCTTTGGTTGCCATTATGCCTGCTTTTGCCGGTATATTCGGAGTGCAAGCTGGATTCGCTCAATTCTTCGGCGGTACATCTTTGTTAATTCTTGTAGGTGTTGTTCTTGATACCCTGCAACAGGTTGAAAGTCATTTGTTGATGAGACACTATGATGGTCTGTTGAAATCCGGTCGTATCAAAGGGCGCGCTGGTGTAGCGGCATATTAATTCTTTAGATTAGAAATGATATTTCTTAAAACAGAAGATGAAATAGAATTGCTCCGTCAGAGTAACCTGCTTGTTGGTAAAACTCTTGCAGAGGTTGCTAAACTGGTGAAGCCTGGTGTAACTACACGTGAGTTGGATAAAGTTGCTGAAGAGTTTATTAGAGATCATGGGGCAACTCCAACTTTCAAAGGATTTCCGAATCAATATGGAGAACCGTTTCCCGCATCCCTTTGTACTTCTGTAAATGATCAGGTAGTACATGGAATTCCGAATGATATTGTTCTGAAAGATGGTGATATCGTGTCTGTGGATTGTGGAACTTATATGAATGGTTTCTGTGGTGATTCTGCTTATACTTTTTGTGTAGGAGAGGTGGACGAGGAAGTTCGTAATTTGCTGAAGGTTACTAAAGAAGCGTTATATATCGGTATTCAAAACGCAGTGCAAGGCAAGAGAATCGGAGACATCGTTCCACTGGTTACTTCACCAACCTTTTCTCCCTCTGCATTTACCAACTCATAACCATGGCGAGGTATACCGCGATCAATCATTTCAAAACCAACCAATTTGCGATTCAAACCTTCTGCTTTCTGCTTTTCAAGAATAGCACGTGCTGTAAAATCCTTTCCTTCAACAAACTTGGTAATCCAACCTAAGCCCGCCTCCAATGGAGAGGTGGTATCACTCAGATCATTACCATAAAGACAGAATCCCATCTCCAGGCGCAAAGTATCGCGTGCACCCAGTCCTATAGGCTTGATACCTTCAGGAGCACCGGCTTCAAAGATGGCATTCCAAATCGCTTCACCGGCTTCAGGATAGAAATAAAGCTCAAAGCCTCCGGCTCCGGTATATCCGGTATTAGAAATAATCACGTCTTTCTGACCGGCAAATTCTCCGGTAGTAAACGCATAATAAGGTATTTCAGACAGATTCACCGAAGTGAGTTTCTGTAAAACCTCCATTGCTTTCGGACCCTGGATAGCCAACTGCGCCATGCGATCGGAAGCATTTTCCAATTCAGCACCCGCCGTGTTATGGCTGACACACCAATTCCAGTCTTTCTCTATATTGGCAGCATTCACAACCAACAAGTATTTTTCCGGTTCGTAATGATATACCAATAAATCATCTACAATACCTCCCTCTTCGTTGGGGAAACAAGTATACTGAGCCTTACCAATAGGCAAAACAGCTACATTATTAGAAGTCACTTGCTGCAAGAAAGCCAATGCATTCGGGCCTTTTACCCAAAATTCTCCCATGTGGGAAACATCAAATACACCCACTGCATTGCATACAGTGAGATGTTCATCGATAATTCCCGAATATTCGATAGGCATATTATAGCCGGCAAATTCGTGCATCTTTGCTCCCAGAGCAATGTGTTTCTCGGTAAACGGAGTCGTTTTCATGTTATTATTCAATTATTTTTTAAGGTTATTATATTCGTCTTATCTTGCCACCAATTCTGAAATCTTCACCACTACCATCATGGCTTTTTCCAATGACTGAATAGGAGCAAACTCATATCTGCCGTGGAAATTCAGACCGCCGGCAAAAATGTTCGGACAAGGCAGTCCTTTGAAAGAAAGTTGTGCACCATCCGTTCCGCCACGAATCGCTTTCACCTTCGGAGTCACACCGGCTTCTTCCATTGCCTTGAAAGCTATATCGATAATATGCATGACCGGTTCAATCTTTTCACGCATATTATAATACTGATCTTTCAATTCTACTGTCACTGTTTCTTCACCATATTTCTTATTAATCTCAGCTGCCCACTTCAACATATTCTCTTTACGCGCTTCAAATTTGGCACGGTCATGGTCACGAATGATGTAAGACAGCGTAGTTTGTTCCACCTCACCGGTAATACCTACCAAATGATAGAATCCTTCATAGTTTTCTGTACACTGGGGAGTCTCTCCATCCGGCAATAAATTCATAAACTGATTGGCCACACACATGGAATTTATCATCTTATTCTTGGCATATCCCGGATGCACGTTACGACCCTTTACAACTACTTTGGCAGAGGCTGCATTGAAATTTTCAAATTCCAGCTCACCTACCTCTCCTCCATCCATTGTATAAGCCCATTCACAACCAAACTTTTCCACATCAAACTTATGAGCACCCAACCCAATTTCTTCATCTGGATTGAAACCTACCCGAATCTTTCCATGTTTAATTTCGGGATGCTCTTTCAAATAAACCATCGCAGTAATGATTTCTGCAATACCGGCCTTATCGTCAGCTCCCAGCAGCGTCTTTCCATTGGTTACAATCAAATCTTCTCCTTTGTGGTCCAGCAATTCAGGGAACCGATTAGGAGAAAGAACAACATTCTCTTCCTCACACAAGACAATATCCGAACCGTCATAACCATAAACGATACGCGGAGTCACTCCTGCACCGGTCATATCAGGACTGGTATCCATGTGAGCAATAAATCCTATCGTTGGTACCGGTTTGTCGGTATTTGCCGGCAAGGTAGCAAAAAGATAACCATTCTCGTCCAATGAAATTTCTTCAAAGCCCAGTTGTTCCAATTCAGATCTCAAGTATTGTGCAAATACCATTTGTTTGGGTGTACTGGGCGTCACACCACTATTATCGTCTGATTGAGTATCGAAACTTACATACTTTAAAAATCGTTCTATCAGTGTCATTTTATCTTCCTATTTTTAATATTCAATGCTGTAAAAATAGGAAAAGAGCCGTGAATTGCCAAACAATTCACGGCTCTTTTTTCATTCTATCTTATTATTTTGATATCAGAAACAACTGGAACCATCAAAACAATGCGTACAAACTTTGCACTTTGGCAAACCGATAGCTTCAATTAAGGTTTCCAATGTATTGAACTTCAACGAAGTCAATCCGAAACGGTCGGCAATCATTTGCACCATCTTTTGGTATTGAGGTGAATCTGTTGCAGCATATTTTTCAAGATCTTTATTCTCATCTCCTTCTATTTCCTTAATCATGCGGCGTGTTATCAACTCCAAGTCACCTTTTGATGCAGTAAAGCCAAGGAAAGGACAACTGTAAATCAACGGCGGGCACGCAATACGCATGTGAACCTCTTTTGCTCCATAATCATATAAAATCTTCACATTATCACGAAGTTGAGTTCCACGTACAATGGAATCATCACAAAACAAAACACGTTTTCCTTCCAGCATGGCACGATTGGGAATCAGCTTCATTTTTGCTACCAACGAACGCATTTCCTGATTGGCAGGAGTAAAGCTGCGAGGCCATGTGGGAGTATATTTGGTTATGGCACGATGATAAGGAATGCCTTTTCCTTCGGCATACCCCAGCGCCATACCTACGCCGGAATCAGGAATACCACAGGCACAATCCACTTCCGAATTATCCTTCTGCCCCATTTTATAACCACTCATAAAACGCACTTCCTCCACATTCCTACCCTCATAGCAAGAAACCGGGAAACCATAATACACCCACAAAAAAGAACAAATCTGCATTCCTTCATTCGGCTTGCGCATTTGTTCCATTCCATCGGCACGCAAGCGGATAATTTCGCCGGGACCCACATATTTTTCAATTTCATAATCCAGATTCGGCAGACTGCTCGACTCGCTGGTCGCAGCATAAGCCCCCTCTTTCTTACCAATCACTATGGGAGTACGTCCCCATTTATCACGCGCCACAATAATACCGTCTTCAGTCAGCAGCAACATGGAGCACGACCCTTTTATCTTATTAAATACATTTTCGATGCCATCTACAAAGTCCTTGCCCTGAACAATAAGCAATGCTATCAATTCCGTTGGGTTTGTCTTCCCCAAACTCATTTCGGAAAAATGCATATTCACAGCCAGCAAGTCACGCTCCAGTTCCGAAATATTCTGAATCTTGGCTACTGTAACAATGGCAAATTTACCCAAATGCGAATTGATTACTATCGGCTGAGGATCTGTATCACTAATAATACCTATACCCGAGTTACCTTTAAACTTCGGGAGTTCCAATTCAAACTTTGTGCGGAAATAAGAGTTTTCCAAATTATGGATAGACCTCATAAATCCTTCTCCCTTGGCATAAGTAGCCAAGCCTCCTCTTTTTGTACCTAAATGTGAATTATAGTCCGTTCCGTAAAATAAATCGGTAACGCACTCAGTCTTTGAGACTGTTCCAAAAAAACCACCCATTCCTTTTTGCGTATTTTTCGTTTAGGGTGCAAAATTACGAAAAAAGTTTGGCTCTGAATGAATAATCATTGCTATTTTTGCATTAAAATGTAGCATTTATGAAATCACTATTACTCATCTTCTTGGGAGGAGGTACAGGAAGTGTACTTCGCTACCTGCTTACCATAAGCATTTATCGCCAGGGAACAACGAATTTTCCGTGGGGTACTTTCGCAGTCAATATTTTGGGTTGCATACTGATCGGGGTATTCTATACCCTCACCTCACGCATTCATATCAACAATGATATAAGACTGATGCTCACTATCGGACTTTGCGGTGGCTTCACTACTTTTTCCACTTTCAGCAACGAAAGTCTGCAATTACTGAAATCAGGACTCTACCCCTCTTTTTTCACCTACATCATCGGTAGTGTGGTATTGGGTATCCTCGGAGTAATGCTAGGGATATGGATGAGCGAATAAAGCAAAAAAATATCCCTCCGGCTCTATACCACATAGAACAGGAGGGATTGAAATTGCACCTCAGTTATTAAACCTTATTTTAATCTCAAGACACTTCGTCCGGCTGTAATGGCTGCACTGTTTGCAGGAGTTGACTTACGGGTACAATAATCAAATTCCGCAGTTTTCTCTCCGTTAAATGATTTCCATTTTAATTTCAGCTTCACTGTTTTTCCTTCAGTGTCAGGCAAGGAATCCAAATTAAATGCCACCAGTCCGTCGGCAGGTTCACCATATACATCACCAAAAGCATTATGACGGAATTCTACCTCATAAGGATTTTCAGCATCTTTACTCATCAACAAATTGACAAAATGAGCTTGACTGCGATTCCCCCACATGGTTCTGAAACGCAAAGTCAAATAACCGTCCTCGGCAATTGTTACCCAATCGTTAATCATATCTACAGGGTCAGTACCATATACTTCATCATTCTTATCTCCTAAATCACCGGCAATCGGTTTTGTCAAGATACTGTCTATCCAGTTGATATGTACAGCCTTGTCATACTCTCCGCTTGACTCATTCACCGGATCGAAATTTACAAGGGCCCTTACTTCCTTCTCACCATAGGGAGAATTTTTCATATTGACAGGTAACAGTGTCGTACTGTCATCCAACTGCATAAAAAATGAATTGTCGGCCACCGGTTTCACAGTAACCAGTGCATTGGGCAACGCATATCTATAATAATCATTATCATCATCATCCAAACAGGATTGAAAGATCATCACAGAAGCAAGTACCGCTACAGACGCAAGCAATTTATTAAAACCAAAAAACTTTTTCATTGTGCTTTTCTTTACTTAGTTAATTATTCTAGTTTATAAGTCCTTTCTATTGAAAGAAATGCAGGCCATACCATAATGCTGCACGAAGTTTTGTTAAGAAAACATAATCATCTGACAGTTATGTTACAAACCTTCTTCCATTTATATTTCTTATATTCACACAAGCGAGCTATAGGCGAACAAAGGGATAATTTTACCGAAATTTAGCTCATCTCAAATTACTAATCCTATGATTTTTTTATCTTAATTTTGTTACTGTTTTTTGAAAAAAGAAAAGATTTAGAATAAAGAGTTTTATGAAAGCTACTATCACAAGTCTCATTTTTTTACTACTGTCATTAACCGTCTCATCGCAGACTTATAAATACATTGGCATAGAAGAAGGACTAAGCAATCAGAAAATATACAAAATTCAGAAAGATGCTCGTGGATATATGTGGTTCCTTACCCATGTGGGGATAGACCAATATAACGGAAAAGAAATAAAACATTATAAATTAAGAGAAGGTAACAGGGAACTAGACCCGTTATTGAATATAAACTGGACTTTTTTAGATAAAACAGGTACACTACTGGTCACAGGAAAACAAGGCAGAATTTTTCGTTATGATTCAGGCCACGACCGTTTTGTACAGATATACAGTATGTACAATTACTGGAATAAGGACTACCATGCTTTCGTGAGATATAGTTACATAGACCAGGAGGATAACGTATGGCTGTGCGGCAAATCGGCTATCCACCTTTTTAACATAGAATCCGGACAAAAGCAACGAATCTCTAACCGACTGGGAAATATCACCTGCATAGAACAGATAAACAGTGAACATTTCTTTATAGGTACAGACAAAAGAATCTATCTGGCAAAACTGGAAAACGGGAATTTAAAAGAGCTCTCCTGCGGCAAACTGGGAATGATGGATATGCACGTACATGAATTATATCTACACCGTACAGCCAACAAACTATTTATAGGCACTTTTGAAAAGGGAGTCTATATATATGACTTGAACAGCCAGAAAATTGTACGTCCCGAAGTAGAACTGACAGATGTGAATATTACACGGATCAGTCCTTTGAACACAAAGGAGTTATTAGTAGCCACTGAAGGAGCAGGAGTACACAAGTTAAACATAGACACCTATGAAACAGATCCTTATATCATTGCGAACTATGGTAGTTACAACGAAATGGATGGAAACATTATCAATGATGTATATGTAGACAACGAGCAGCGTATCTGGCTGTCCAACTATCCTACGGGAATTACCGTCCGCAATAACCAATATACCAACTACAACTGGATAAAGCACTCTATTGGCAACCGGCAGTCACTAGTAAACAACCAAGTAAACTCCATTATAGAAGACAGTGACGGGGATCTGTGGTTTGGAACAAGCAACGGCATCAGCTTATACGATTCAAAACAAAAGCAATGGCGTTCTTTCCTAAGCTCTTTCAATCACGGACTAAAAAATCAGAACCGCATTTTTATTACTTTATGCGAAGTCTCTCCGGGTATTATATGGGCGGGAGGATATGCATCGGGCATTTTCCAGATTACCAAGAAAAACGGGAACATAGAATACCTCACCCCTGCCCAATCCTTCCATCTGAATGTACGTGCCGACAAATACATACGCGACATTAAAAAGGACAGATACGGGTGTATATGGTCCGGAGGATATTATAATCTGAAATGCTTTAATCTGAAGACACGCCAAGGACGTCTTTATCCCGGACTAGGTTCTGTTACTGCCATTGAAGAAAAGGACAGTACATCTATGTGGATAGGTACCTCCACCAATCTTTTTCTACTGGACCGGAATTCGGGCAAATACCATGAAATACCTCTGCCCGGTGGAGCAACCTACATTTATACGTTACACCAAGAAGACAATGGTTTACTCTACATTGGCACCAGTGGTTCCGGACTATTTACTTATGATCCGGTAAAAGAATCAATCAGCGCCCATTACCATACAGGAAACAGCCCGTTAGTATCAAACAGCATTTATGTTATTCTACCCACAAAAGACGGGAATATCTTGATGAGTACCGAAAATGGTATCAGTATTTTCTCGCCTACCAACCGCCAGTTCCGCAACTGGACTCGCGGACAAGGGTTGATGTCCACCTGTTTCAATGCCGGCTCCGGCGTACTACGTGCCAATGGGAACACCGTATTCGGAAGTACAGACGGTGCACTGGAATTCCCCCCAAACATAGAGATGCCCAAAACAGGAGATTCACATATGATATTCAGCGATTTCCGTATTTTCTACCAAACTGTATATCCCAATGATCCAAACTCTCCTCTGACTAAAGATATCGACCAAATAGAGAAATTGAATCTGAAATATATGCAAAATACATTTTCCATCCGAGTATCCTCTATCAATTACGATTATCCGTCGGACATACTATATACCTGGCAGTTGGAAGGATTCTACGATGGCTGGACTACTCCCAGTGACGAAGGAACTATCCGATTTACTAATGTTGCTCCCGGCACCTATACACTGCGTGTACGTTCCGTTTCCAAAGAGGATAATAAACACGTGTTGCAGGAGCGGATATTGAAAATAACTGTAGCACATCCCGTGTGGCTCAGTTTTTGGGCTATTTGTATTTATGTCCTGACTATCATTTTAGCAACATACGTCATTTTCCGCCTTCATTCCATGCGCAGAGAAAAAAAGGCCTCGGATGAAAGAACTCGGTTCTTTATCAATACAGCGCATGATATCCGTACTCCGCTGACACTGATAAAGGCACCTTTGGAAGAAATTCAACAAAAAGAAAATTTAAGTGAAGAAAGTCAGGCCAATATGCTTACAGCCATGAAGAACGTGGACACTTTGATACGCCTCACCACCAATCTGATAAACTTCAGCAAAGCCAATGTGTACTCCTCCTCCCTTCGTATATCGGAACACGAACTTAATACCTATATGGAAGGAATATACCATGCCTTTTATAGTTATGCAGAAGCCAAACAGATCAAACTCGACTACAAAAGCAACTTTGAATATCAAAATGTATGGTTCGACAAAGAAAAGATGGACTCGATCACAAAAAATCTGATTTCAAATGCCATCAAATATACTCCCGCCCACGGTGAGGTACACATTATCACCCGCCATGACAAGGACAACTGGAGTCTGGAGATTACGGACACGGGCATCGGGATTCCTGCCAAAGAACAGAAAAAGTTATTTAAGTTACACTTCAGGGGCAGCAATGCCATCAATGCAAAAATTACAGGCAGTGGAATCGGACTGATGTTAGTGTGGAAACTGGTACGTATTCATAAAGGAAAGATCAGCATAGAAAGCGTAGAGAATAAAGGCACCCGCGTAAAGGTTATCTTCCCCCAAAAACAATTCCGAAGTCAACAGGTTCCGACAGAAACGGTACAACAAGAAAACGTGGTACCAGTATCCCCTAGTGCAGTCTCTCCCCACACTTATAAAGATCAGTATCGGCAGCATGTTCAAAATGCACAGCGCATCCTGGTTGTGGAAGACCATGACGATCTACGCGAATATCTGTCTCATACTTTATCCGAAGCTTATCAAGTGGAAACATGTACCAATGGAAAAGAAGCCTTAAAAATCATCCCCGAATTTAAGCCTGATTTAGTATTATCGGACATTATGATGCCCGAAATGCGGGGGGACGAATTGTGTTCTGCTATCAAGAATAATATACTGACGTCTCATATCCCTGTAATTCTGCTAACAGCATTAAATGACGAAAAGAATATCGTTGAAGGGTTGGAAACAGGTGCGGACAAATACCTGATAAAACCTTTTAACATAGGAATACTAAAAGCATCCATAGCCAATATACTGACTAACCGTGCACTACTTCGTAGCAAATATGCAGAAATGGAACTACACAATGACAGCATTTCCATAAATTATAGCAACACATTGGATCAACAGTTCCTGGAAGCAGTAAAAGAAACAATAACTGAAAATCTAGACAATTCAGGTTTCAACGTGGAGTCACTCTGTGCTTCACAAAATATGAGCCGTTCCAGTTTCTACAATAAACTAAAAGCATTGACAGACCAAGCTCCGGCAGACTATATCCGCCTGATCCGGCTGAAACGGGCAGCGCAATTACTATCCGAAGGACAGTATAATATATCCGAAATATCAGATATGACCGGGTTTAATGATGTAAAATATTTCCGCGAGGTATTCAAAAAATACTATAAAATAAGTCCTAGCGGATATAGCAAGGGAGAAATGAAGGAAGAACCGACTAAACCATAAGATTCCTAAAGAAACTTATTTTGAACAAAATTTATCATTAACGCATTAACAGATAAAAGAGAAAATGAGTACTTTCGGGGCATTCATCCGTAGAATAAACTGACTTATGATAGGAAAAATTAAAATGATGGCAATCATCACGTTTTACGTAGCTGTATTACTTGTTATTGCAGTGTATTTGCAAGACGGAAGCGGGACATTCTCCCATTTTTTCGAAAATGCAAATCTATACATACGTAATTTGCGTAATGTACATGCTCCGGCTTTCCATCAAACTTATGACAATTATCTGCAACTTTTTCCACTCATACTTCTATTCGGACTGAAATTGGGAGGAATAAGAGGTAATTTCGGATGGAAACGGCTGTTCACTTTCATAGTCTTGTCAGTCGTACTGACGCAGCTGGTAGTAAATGGATTAAAACTCACCACCGGGGTGCTTCGCCCGGATGCCACAAATTATTTCTCTTTTCCTTCCGGACATACGGCAGCAGCGTTTATGGCAGCTACCCTATTGTATAAGGAATATGGATTCAAAGGATATTGGGTAGGATTAGTAGCATACGCAGCAGCTATAGTTACAGGGTTTACCCGCATTCTGAATAACCGTCACTGGCTGTTTGATGTCATCATTGGTGCGGCCTTGGGAATATTGCTTACTGATTTGGCTTTCCGCCTGGTACAACTCATATTCAAAGACCGGGGACTTATACAACATAAATAAATACTATAAACTTAATAACACAACAAACTTGGCACTTATGAAAAAACAAATGATCTTATTGGGAATGTTAATGGCATTTTGTATGGCAGAGGCCAAAGTAACACTGCCTGCATTATTCACAGACAATATGGTATTACAACAAAAATCGAATGTCATTTTTCATGGCCATTCATCTACAAAAAAAGAAGTGATAATAAAAACGGGATGGAATAAGCATCCCTATACGACATCACCTGACAAAGAAGGAAATTGGAAAATAGAAGTTCCTACCCCATCTGCCGGAGGTCCTTATGAAATTATCATTTCGGACGGGGAGGAGCACATACTGCAAAATATTCTGATTGGCGAAATATGGTTGTATACAGGAGAATGTGAAACAGAAACTCCCATAGATATACCCTCCCAACCTTATATCCGTCTGTTTCAGACAAAAAAAGAAATCTCTTTAGTTCCCAAGAAAGATTTGCATGCTACACAAGAAGGTTGGAAAGAATGTACCTCTGAAACCATAACCGGACTCCCTGCAATCGGATATTTTTTTGCCAGTCAGTTACAAAAAAAACTGAAAGTACCCATAGGTATAATAAGTTGCACCTGGAAAGATACTCCTGCAGAAGCATGGGCCAGTTATGATGCGTTAGAAAACCTGCCAAGTTACAACAAAGAAACTGAAATGCTTGAATCCTTGGGGTTCAATCCTGAAAAAATAGAAGCAGAATATGCCCGTCAAAGAGAAGAGTGGTATCAAGCTCTTTACGAACACGATATGGGATGGTGCGATGACCACCAAGTATGGGCGGAACCTGATTATTCGGATGAGAACTGGAAAACAATGGAACTTCCGGGATACTGGGAAGATAAGGGAATGAAAGACTTCGATGGAGTAGTGTGGTTCAGAAAAACGATAGATATTCCACGTAACTGGACTAGAAAAAATGTCACAATAAATTTAGGGAACATTGCCGATGAAAGCATCGTATATTATAACGGGACTGAAATAGGACGAAACACGAAAGCCGATGCGTCCCACTGTTACACAATTCCCTATAAGCTGGTAAAACGCGGAAAAGCTGTACTGACCATACGTGTGACCAATTACAAAAGCAAAGGAGGAATATATGGCCGTCCAGAAGACATGAAGCTGAGTGTAAAAGGCAAAGATCCTATCTCATTGGCAGGAGAATGGAAATACCTATCCGGTCTCTCATTAAGTGGAATCCCCCCTGTACCCATTTCACCAGAAAGTAACCCTAAGTATCCCACAGGATTATTCAATGCAATGATACATCCGCTTACCTCTTTCCCTCTTCAAGGTGTTATATGGTATCAAGGAAAGAGTAATTTGGAAAGCAGCGATGAATATGCAGACTTATTCATGTCATTGATAGCCGACTGGCGCGATAAATGGCAAAAACCACAAATGCCTTTCTACTTTGTGCAACTGCCCAATCATGAGAAAAAAGAAGAAGCACAAGATGATTCAGACTGGGCGGCCATGCGTGAAGCACAAGCACAGGCTTTACACTTGAATCATACAGGCATGGTGGTAACCACCGATATTGGGAAAGAAAAAAGCAATACCTTCCAAAGTACTCTGGAAACAGGTCTTCGCCTATCACAGTTAGCTTTAAAGCAAACTTACGGAAAAAGAAAAATGCCTCAATATCCGGTTTATAAAGGCTACAGCATCGAAGGAAATACCCTTCGCATCCATTTTGAAAACTTAGGAAAAGGATTCTTGCATCCCGACCCAGTACGCGGATTTATAATCGCAGGTACAGATCGGATTTTTTATCCGGCAACAGTAACTGTAAAAAAGAAAGAAATAATTGTACAATCACCCGATGTACCTCATCCTGTAGCCGTAAGATACAATTGGGCCAACCATACTGATGGTACCTTATTCGGAGCATCAGGCCTGCCTGTAGCTCCATTCCGAACAGATAATTGGTAATTATTGCAAGCTATATGAATAGCCACTTAGATAATTCCTGTATATTTGCACTATTTTAAAATAAACAAAGAAAAACAATGGGAATGGTAATAGGTATAGACGTAGGCGGAAGCACCACCAAGATAATAGGTGTGGATAAAGAAGGCATAAAACATCCTATGATTGTAAAAGCCGAAGATCCTATCACTTCGTTATTCGGTGCTTTCGGCAAATACATATATGATAATGGAATCAGCTTAAACGACATTGATAAAGTCATGTTGACAGGAGTGGGAAGTGCTTACGTAAACCAACCCTTATATGGACTCTCTACTGATCATACGGATGAGTTTCTAGCAAACGGTCTTGGAGCTCACTATGACTCCCAATTGCAAGACCTTATTGTAGTAAGCATGGGTACCGGCACCTCTTTTGTAAAAGTGGAAGGAGGTAAAAACATATCTCACATAGGTGGTATAGGTATTGGCGGAGGAACCATTCAAGGACTATCTCGCCTGTTGTTAAAAACACAGAATATTCATCAAGTGGTAAAGATGGCAGAAAAAGGTGTAATAGAAAATATTGATCTGCAAATCAAGGATATTTGCAATACCCCTCTACCTGGACTGCCTCTGGATGCCACCGCTTCCACATTTGGCAAAGCAAGTTCAAACGCCTCTATGGAAGATGTAGCAGCGGGAATCATTCATATGGTATTACAATCAATAGGACAATCTGTCATATTAGCAGCACTGAATAGCCACATTAAAGATTTTGTCCTAATAGGTAATTTGACCAAAATGCCACAATGCAAAGAAATATTCCCAGTTATGGAAGAAATGTACCAATGCCATTTTTGGATACCTGAATATGCAGAGTATCGCACGGCATTGGGAGCAGCACTAGCTTATACACATAAATAAGAAAGAGAACCGTACTGTTCCTAACTCCTTTCTATTATTATGCTTAGCATAGCAGCAAGATTTTTCAGGGATATTCAGTAAATGTCTCTAAAAAATAAGATGGCATATGAAGATGATAGGGCATGACCATTTCATATGCCATT
>ENA-UEQI01000612-UEQI01000612.1-human-gut-metagenome-genome-assembly--contig:-NODE-612-length-14029-cov-8.097764_pt1 | contig 14029 bp, 14 predicted proteins | sample MGYA00242946_ERZ507945 | MGnify/ENA primary metagenome ERZ507945 (study PRJEB26167, sample SAMN06115467) | human gut metagenome | host: Homo sapiens | place: China:Guangxi | collected 2016-06-08... | reverse complement strand
AATGGGGTTGCTTTTGTATATCGTTGGTTGGATATGGAAACAGCATCGAAATATGTTATAACTTTGGCGTGGGAAAATACTTGTAATGGTGTTTGGGATCCTACTGAAAGTTTAATTGAAATCAGTTTCTACAGTCCGACAGCATCCGGAGGCGCCAGTGACCCGTGCGGACGCATTGGAAAATGGAATGGAGTAAAAACGACAATGCTTGCAGGAGAACGTGGAAGTTGCGCAGGTAATGTTAAGGTTATTCATCCTTTCGTTCTGAAATGGAGAGAAAAGGACTTGACAGACGGTGAGGTATATAATCCGGAAACCGTTAAAGACAAACGCCTGAACCTTTCAGTAGCAAATTACCAATATAGTCCAAACAAAGTTTTATATGCTAAAGGTAAAAGTGATACTGATAAAAAAGCATTGGAAAATGATGCAGATAGTAAATTAAAGAACAAAGAAAAACAAAACTACACCCCCGCCAAATGGGACATTGAAAAATACGTAAAGAATAAATTAATCAATAATGACAAATCAAATGTCAACTGGTATTTCTTACGTTATGCTGATGTATTACTGCTATATGCAGAAGCTCTCAACGAATGGAAGCAAGGCCCGACTAAAGAGGCATACGATGCTATAAACAAAGTACGTGAACGTGCCTATGGAAACAACAAATATAATTTAAAGAACTTATCTTACGAAGACTTCCGCAAAGCTATTCAAGACGAACGCGCTTATGAACTTGCATTCGAAGGACACCGCCGTATGGACTTAGTACGTTGGGACATCTACTATAAAACTGTTAAAGAAACATCCAATGCAATCACAGAGTGGTTCTTTGATGATAATATGGCCAAAAACAAAGCATATAATACCGCAGGAAGATATACAGTGTTTGGCAAACATGAACTTTATCCTATCCCACAACGTGATATGGACTTATGTGAACAGTTTGTACAAAATCCTAAATGGAACTGATCCCAATTCTCTCCAATATGCCTGATTATAGGGCATATTGGAGAATATTAAAACCTTTTTCAACAAAATCTAAATTTGAAAAGCCTTAATTGAATGTCTTTTCGACAATCTTGTAACGCGAAATTAGAGCTTTCACCTACTTTTGCATCAGTTACAAAACTTCTAAAAACAATCACTTAAAATGAATAACATGAAAAAGAAACTTGTTCTCTTTGCTTCGGTTACAATTGCGCTTGCATCGTGCCAAACAGCCCCTAAGGAAGACTACAGTTGGATAAAAAAAGGACTGGATGTAGCTTCTGCACAATTACAGCTTTCCGCAGAGGAAATTAATGGCACAGGTATGTTGCCGCGTTCTATCCGCACAGGCTATGACATGGCGTTTCTTTGCCGTCAATTAGAAAGAGACTCACTGACTTTCAAAGACTCACTTCGCGCACAACCGACTGCAGAGCAATTAGGTAAACGCCGTCTCTGTGGCGTTTATGACTGGACAAGCGGTTTCTTTCCTGGTTCTTTATGGTACGCATACGAACTGACAGGAAACGATACTCTGAAAGCACAAGCCATTCAATATACAAATCTCTTGAATCCTGTACGCTATTACAAAGGCACACACGATTTAGGCTTCATGATCAATTGCAGTTATGGCAATGCTGAACGTCTGGCCCCTAACGATACTATCGCAGCTGTGATGAAAGAAACTGCCGACAACCTCTGCGGACGTTTCAACGATTCTATCGCCGCTATCCGTTCATGGGATTTCGGAACATGGAACTTCCCGGTTATCATCGACAACATGATGAACCTCGACCTTCTGTTTAACGTAGCAAAAGCAACAGGTGACAACAAATATAAAGATATTGCCGTTAAACACGCCATGACTACCATGAACAACCATTTCCGTCCGGATTATACTTGCTGGCATGTAGTGAGCTACAACAACGACGGAACAGTAGAACGCAAACAGACTCATCAAGGCAAGAACGATGATTCTTCATGGGCACGCGGCCAGGCATGGGCTGTATATGGTTACACAGCTTGCTACCGTGAAACAAACGACACTACTTTCTTGAACTTTGCAGTGAAAGTAGCCAACATGATAATGGATCGTGTGAAGACTGACGACGCTATTCCTTATTGGGACTATGACGCTCCTGTGACAGAAGAGACTCCGCGTGATGCATCCGCCGCCGCTGTTACTGCTTCTGCATTAATCGAGTTGAGCACTATGGTTCCCGACGGACAGAAATATCTGGATTACGCAGAAAAGATTCTGAAGAGTTTGTCAAGCGATGCATACCTTGCAAAAGTTGGCGACAATCAAGGTTGTGTCTGGGTGGCGGTAGAATCTCAAGGTCTCTTCTGCTATGAACTGGAAAAAGAGAAACTTCGGAACTATACGTTAGAGAATTTCTCTTTTCTTACCACTAATGTGCAGACTTTCGTCTTTGATAATAGCGGAACCCTTTGGATAGGCTGTTACGGTGACGGTCTTTTCTATTCGAAAGACCGCTTGAAAACGCTCCATCCTTATCGCTCTCCGATAGATAATAAAGAAACCTATGCGAACGATGTAGTGATAAGTCTTGCGAAAGGGGCATACAACTGTCTGTATGTCGGCTCTTTGAAAGGTGGAGTGAAGGAACTGAACCTGACCTCAAACAAATTGCATGATTTGCTCTTGGCAGATGAGAACGGGGAATCTGTATTTTGTCGTGAACTGCTGATGGCTTCCGACAATGAGCTGTGGATTGGCGCAGAGTCAGGACTTTATATTTATAATCTCCGGCTGGGGAAATTTGTTCACTTGCGCAGTTCGATCAATGACCCTTACTCCTTGTCCGATAATGCTATTTATTCGCTGTGCAAGGATCGTGAAGGTGGTATCTGGATTGGTTCTTATTTCGGTGGTGTAAACTATTATCCCCGTTTCTATACGAATTTTGAGAAGTATTATCCGAAAGGGACAGAAAACGGGCTGCAGGGAAAGCGGGTACGTGAATTCTGCCAGGATAATCAGGGAGTCCTGTGGATTGGCACGGAAGACGGTGGCCTGAACCGCTTTAACCCGAAGACTAAGACTTTCTCTTTCTTCACGCCAAGCAATGCCTTTACGAACGTGCACGGATTGCGCACTTACCCCTTTGGCTACGAGAGGTTGCTTGATAGGAGTGGTGGCGAATAATTTATTTGAGCACTCTTTCCCGTTTACTTGTTTTAAGCCTTTCCCTTTCAGTGGGACATAAGACCGGATGCGGAGCGTACCGCCTATATTCGATCGGATGATCGCTTTATTTAACACATTGTTTTTCCAGTCCATATCGACAGTAAAGTTTCCACGTGCCACCAGCCCCTTCACACTTCCTTCTTCCCATGCATCAGGCAATGCCGGCAATAAATGTACGGCACCGTCATGACTTTGGAGCAACATTTCCGCTACTCCGGCTGTATAACCGAAATTACCGTCAATCTGGAAAGGCGGATGGGCATCCAGCATATTGGGATAGGTACGCCCGTTCGGATATTCTTTAGCCAAGTGATCGTTGGGCAATAGTTGAATCATATTTTTAATGATTTGGAAGGCATGGTTTCCATCCAGCATACGTGCCCAGAAATTGACTTTCCAGCCGATACTCCAACCGGTAGCTTTATCACCGCGTTGAAGCAATGTGTTTCTTGCTGCCTGGAATAACTCGGGATTTGAGTATGGAGAAATTTGATTACTCGGATATAGCCCGTACAAATGTGAAATATGACGGTGCTCGTCCTTGGAATTGTCAATATCTTCAAGCCATTCTTGTAGTTGGTTATGTTTTCCTATTTGCATAGGTGGCAACTTCTCTAGTGTTTGTTTGAGGGAGTCTTGGAAAGAGGGGGCTTCACCTGCGATGTATGAAGCCAATAAGGTATTATGCAGTGCATCAAAGGCAATCTGGTTATCCATGGTGCAACCTGCCGTGATAGGACCGTGTTCCGGTGACACAGAAGGCGACACTACCAACCATTTATACACTGGATGTTCTACCAAGAAATCCATGTAGAACTGCGCTGTTCCTTTCAGGATGGGATAGTACTCTTTCAGGAACTCTTTATTTCCTGTAAAGAGGTAATGTTGCCAGATATGTTGTGCTAACCAGGCTCCCCCACTAGGCCACATTCCGGCTGCAGCAAAGTCTACAACTCCGCAAATTCGCCATAAATCAGTATTATGATGCGCCATCCATCCCCTACAATCATACATAGTTCGGGCTGTTTCTGCTCCTGTGACAGATAAATCTTTCAACATAGAGAATAGCGGACTATGTGTTTCACTTAAATTAGTGACTTCTGCCGGCCAATAGTTCATTTCTGTATTAATGTTGATGGTGTATTTACTATCCCAAGGTGCATGAGTACTGTTGTTCCATATACCTTGCAGATTAGCCGGTTGCCCACCCGGTTGCGAAGAAGAAATCAGTAAATAACGTCCATAATGGAAAAGTAGAGCTGCCATTGCCATGTCTTCCCCATTTCCGAAGTTTTCAATTCGTTTGGGAGTCTCCAGTTGGGAAATTTTGCCTGTCGGTAATGTAAGGCGTACACGGTCAAATTGTTTTTTATAATAAGCGATATGGCTTTTGAGAGCTTTTTCGTAAGGTATTTGCGTCGCTCTTTTCAGATATTCGCTGGTCCGGTGGGATTCATCGGCGCTGACATTCTGGTAGTTTACGTAGTTGGTTGCTGCCGATATATAAAGGGTTGCTTCTGTTCCTTCATTTATTTGGAGCGTATTTCCTCCCGGGCGGAGAGTGCCATTCGTTTTTACCTGGATTTGACATTCTGCCCGTAGTGCGGCTTTCAAACCTTCCTGCTCTTTCCCTTGACAGGTGACGGTCAGCTTATCATTCTGAACATTCACCTTATGTACTAGAGGGAAGTTATATGCAATAGTAAAGTTCAGTGCGTTTGCTTTACTTGCTTTGATATGCATAATAATGACATTATCAGTAAATGATGCAAAAGTGGTACGGGTATAAGTGACGTCATCCACTTGATAACGGGTAGTTGTCGTTGCATTCTCCAGATTCAGATCGCGGTAAAAGCCGGATCCGTTTTGGTGTTCCGGAAATTCCAGGTAAAGACTACCTAATGTCAGATAGCTCATTCCGTGTTGCGGGTGTAGTAGTTGGCCAATTCCTTGTAATGTGTCATTTCCCTGTATACCCGGTTCACCAGGTCAATGCGTTCCTTGTCGTTCATGGACATGCCGGTGGGATTGATGATATTCTTCAGCTCGGTAATGCTGCGGCTGCTCTTCTTCATGATGGTGTTATAACCGGCAGCTATCGCATTCAGCTCCCGCTGGCTGAAATTCTTGTCGGTTAGCATCTTGCCGAAATTGTTCACGTAAATCTCGGAGATATCACCGAGCATCAGGACGGACTCCTTGACTTTCTCGCTGCCGCTGATCAGGTCGTTCACTTTGCGCAGCTTGTCGTAATACTCACGCCCCTGCTCGAAAATCTTTGAGGTCTCCTTCCATGTGGAGAGGGCATTCTGCGCCGTTTCCGAGGTCTCCACTATTTCGTTGACACTGTTCACGATACCCTGGACGAGGTTGCCCGGATCGGACACCACCCACTGTGCCTGTACGCTTGCCGGTACTATAAAGGCCGACAGGACAAACAACATGCTTATAATTCTCTTTCTCATTGCTTCTTTATTTTAATCGTTTATTTTTTCTTTTTCTTCTCACTTGCCAACATTCGGATAGCCTGCTCCATATTGCCGCCCAGCTTCTCTGTCATTTGTGTGACTTCCAGTTTTTCGGTTTCTTCCGTGGTATAGGTGAGATACTCCTCGACAGAGGTTTCTGTGGCATAGACAGCGGACCGGACACCTCCCAAGCCTATTCAAACCTCCTTATACTTCCGTGCCGGATCGTTGGACTGATTGATAGACAATATCTGCCCTTTCTCTTTGTCGGTCAATCCGAGCAGGGACTGTACGGAGTCAAACTTGTTAATATACTTTCGCTGATCCAGCAGAATCTTACAATCGGCATTGTTGATAATGGTGTCTTTGATAATGGGACTTGATACAATATCGTCCAGTTCTTGAGTGACGACAACGGCCTCACCAAAATACTTTCTAACCGTTTTGTATAAAAACTTTATATAGTCAGCCATGCCTTCACGTGCGATTGCCTTCCAAGCCTCCTCTACAACTATCATCTTTCGCACCCCATGCAAACGTCTCATTTTGTTTATGAAAGCCTCCATAATGATGACAGTGACTACCGGAAAAAGAATTTTATGCTCCTTAATTTCGTCAATTTCAAATACCACAAAACGCTTGTTCAAGAGGTCGAGCTGCTCGTCGGAGTTCAGCAGATAATCGTACTCTCCACCACGATAATAAGGAGCCAATACATTCAGAAAGTTAGTGAGATCGAAATCCTTCTCGCGGTAATGCTTCTCCTCCAGTATTCCACGGAACTCTCCCTGTACGAACTCGTAGAAAGTATTAAAAGAAGGAACCAGTTCATTGTCCTCCTTTATCTTTTCAAGGAACAGGTTAACCGCCATTGAAAGGGCTACTTCCTCGGCACGGGTAATGACTTCCGTATCCCTTTTCCAGGTCAAAGACCTTGTCTTCGGTGAAAAATGGATTAAAAGCTATCGGATGTTTTTCACTATACGTATAATATATGCCATCCTCACCGTTTGTGCGCTGGTGAATCAGGTCACATAATCCCTTGTAACTGTTACCGATGTCGATCAATATAATGTGGGTATTCTGTTCCCAATACTGTCTCACAAGATGGTTCATAAAAAATGACTTGCCCGAACCGGAAGGCCCGATGACCAGCTTGTTACGGTTGGTTGTAATACCACGACGCATCGGTTCGTCCGAAATATCCAGATGCAGGGGCTTCCCGTTTGTCCGGTCTGCCATCTTGATACCGAATGGCGACAGGGAATCCGCATAGTTCGTCTCTTCCGTGAAAAAGCAGACTCCCTGTTCGATGAAAGTAAAAAAGGACTCCTCCGAAGGGAAATCCCCCTCACCGCCGGGAATGCCCGCCCAATACAAGGCAGGCGCGTCAATGGTATTGTAACGGGGCTTGCATCCCATCAGGGCCAGGGCGGAACCGGTATCGTTCTTTATCACCTTGAGCTTCTCCCGGTTGTCCGACCATGCCATGACATTGCAATGGCAACGGATGGCGGTCAGCCCGAAAGAATGCGCCTCGTCCAGATACGCGTCAATCCACTGCTTGTTGAGCTGGTTGGCACGGCTGTACTTGGAAAGCGAGTGCATGTTACGTGCCGTCTTCTCAAAGCGTTGCAGGATTTCTGCCGAATCATCAATGAACAGGAACTGGTTATAGATATGGTCACAGGAGAGCATCAGCCCCACAGGAGCGGCAAAACTCAGACGGCAGTCACTGCGGTCGGTGGAGTATTTCTCATAGCGGGTATCCGTCTGGACACTGCCGGGAAGATCATCCACGTCGGAAAGCGTATGCACGCAGAGCGTATTGTCCCCGATGCGCATCTTGGACGCGCTCATCTGTATATCCTTCAGTGTGGTCGTGTCCTGTTGTGAAAGAGAAAAATATTTCTCGATCAGTCCGGCCTGTTGCGGTGTGCCGACAATCTCATCGGTGGTCAACCGTTCCAGACGGATAAAGACCGAGTCATTCAGGATGCGCTCGAACTGGTCGACACTCTCCAGAAAGCGGCTGACCGCATCCTTGTCCCGGACTTCCTTCGGAATGATATTCCCCCGGCAGAGGATGGAGAAATTGCTCCGGCTACGGCTGCGCTCCCTAGTCGTCTTAGTGATGAACAGGTAAGAAAAATGATTTAAATAAGGCCGTTCATTGAAATGCAGCTCGAAAGAACGATCCAGAAAGCTCATCCCGTCTTTATGCGTGTCGGCCCTGTAATTCTCTTTCAGGAACCAGTCCTGGCGGTGTACTATCGTATAGTTCGGCAGTACCTTGACTGCCTTTGTTCATGTGCCGTGCATGGATACATAATCTGCGGAAGTGACCGTGAACAGCTCCGGCAGAAAGACCTTGAAGCCGATGGTCACGTCCGCGTCTTTGGAGAGAATGCACCCTTCCTCCACGGACAGGATCGGAAACTTACTTTCCAGCGTTGCGGCTTTTAATATATTTCTCATGAATGCGTTTTTTAAATAAGGAAGATATACGTTTGCGATTGATGATATAGGACGGGTGGTACTTGACTGCGGCCAGCTTCATCAGGCCGTTGGGACCATACTTCTTGTTCAGGTAGAACACCCCGAAGATCAGAGAGAAAGCGGAGAGGACACCGAAACCGATACAGAACCACCGGTCAATACCTATCATATAGAAGATGACGAACAGCAGGAAAATGGCCAGCAAGCCCCCGACAAAGAAGTACAGGTATTGTGCCTGCAAGCCGTTGAATTCCACGTTGCGGCCGATTCCCTTGTTGATATTGTATTCCATAGCCTGCTATATTACAGGAAGAAGGAACGAAGGACTGTCGCCGCGACGATGAGGAAGACGCAGGCTCCAAACCAGCTCCCGGCGGTTTTACCTGTGTCGGGGTCGCCGCTGCTGAACTTCGAATATACCTTAATGGCACCTATCAGCCCCACAATAGCCCCTGCCGCATATATCAACTTGGTGGCGGGGTCAAAATAACCGGTAAGCATGGATGTAGCCTTTGTTATACCGGCACTTCCGTCCCCTTCGGCATAGGCACCCAAGGTGGAAACAGCTATTCATGCGATAAGCGCAACCGTCTTTTTAAAATGTCTTTTCATATGCAATCTAATTTTTTAGTGTGAATAAAAATCTTGTTTCAAACAATCCGCAGGAAGTTGCCCTCCTGCGGATTTGTCTCTTGCAACCACGATGTCTTTTTAGAATCAACCTGAGTCATAGTAACCAATCATAGGTACCTCCGTTTTTAAGGGGTTAATCACTCTTTTAATGTTCGCTCCGGTAAAGGGAAAGGATCAACCGGAATCATAGAAGCCTCTCATATCTCTATATCTTCTTTTCTAACAGGTTATACACTACGTCTCAAGAACTCGTCCTGCCCGGATCAACCGGAGTCAAAGAAATCTTTCATGCTTTTTCGTCTTTTTAGGTTATACATTCTGTTTTAAAACTCGCTGCACCCGGATCAACCGGAATCATAATACTGTCTCATATTCCTTACTTGTTCTATTTATTCGGGCACATGCTCCCTAATATCAAATTCCCGGAGAATGTCGTCCCTATTCTTTCCTGTCAATAAATGGGGCTCGCCCCGGTCCACATACAAGCGCATATAGCGTTTCAGTTTATCGCTGCTTCCCAGGACGCTCGCCTGCAGTACCCTTTCCATGTTCGTGCCTTCCAGCTTTTGGAAAGTCTGCCGGGCCTGTTCCTGTTCCGCTTCCGTAAGTTCGTCCGATGCCATTGCTTTCTCAATCATATCCATATCGTCAAAGGTGACACCGGTTGCCCGGTGGGGATTGCTCCGCTGTACGTATCCTGTAATCTCGTAGCGTTCGGGAATCTCCTCTTTTTCTTCACCGGAAGAAGGAGAGGCCTCCCGCATATAATCAATTTCAGGATAATTCAGTTTTTGAAAAGGAGCCGGGACTTCCGGGAATTTCGTATTCTTATCAAGGGGTTCGCGCACTCGGAGAACCGGCTCTGTTTTCTTTTCGGGAGTAAAGGTATCACTCTTTTCTATGCCTGATTCAGGCTGTCCGCTATTGTCATCTATTGTCAGTGAATGTCGCATTTGGTATCGGCTTTTGCCTATTATTTCCGTCTCGGATGAGGAAGCTGCCGGATGGATGGTGACAGGCGTAGCCCGACGTTCCTTCCTGTCCTTTCTGCCTCTCCATGTGAAAATGCTGCCTGTATGCACATACTTTTCAATACTCAGGTAAGAGGCATAAATGAACAGGATAATAAAAAGGTATTCCATGTCCTTATGATTTTAGTGATTGGTAATACTTCTCCAGCACGGCATTTATCAATCCGCCGTTCTCTTCGAAATGATGTGCCAGCACCTGGTTTACAAAACCGGCTACGGTCACTTCGCCACGTCCTACCGCCCATACCAGGGACGAGATGCGGCGATGCAGGCCGGCATCGATATGCAATGATTTACGGGATTTGGTCCTGACCGTATTCAGGAAGGATGCCCTGTAAGCGTCGATTTCCCCGGTGGTAAAGACCGGAGCTTCGCTACTCCCGGCAATCTCCTCTACCGTATCCTCCGGCTTCGGGGATGCACTCGTTGCAGGGGAGTCCGGTCGTATCGTCCCTTTCCTGGCGACAATATCCAATATGGCCTTCTCGTCAATGCTCCGGGGGTCAAATCTCTTTTTTCCGCTGTCCATAATTCCCCTTATTATAAGGTATGGGTGGTATCCAGATGTGTTACGGCACATAACTCATCTATCAGTTCACAGAGGCCCGAACCTTTTATCTGGCGGTTGTCGGGAGGGAACAGTGTGGAACGGAAGATACTGTTCTTCAGGGAGCTCAGCTCCTTGTTATAGCGTTTGGTATCCGGTATCCGTGACTCCAGCAGGCGTAACTCCGCTTTTTGTATGACGCGGTTCCAGGACTCGTAGCTTTCTGTCCGTTCACGCTTGTCGACCATGTTCCAGAAAAGATAGATGCCTTTCAGGTTACAGTTGTGCCTGGCAATCAGTTCTTCCTCCACCACCTCGGCAAACTGGAGGGAACTCTGCATGACGACATTATCTGCCTTTAGGGGGATGAAAATGTAATCTATTGCGGAAATGGTATGGACAACCCCTTCGCTGCGGAGGGTTCCCGGAAGGTCGAACAGTACGACATCAAAGACGGCATCCTGCTCTTCGATGTAGCGGTACAGGTCTTCTATAGCTTTCTCCGGATTGCTTTTGATTACCGGATAGGAACGTTTCCGGATTTGTTCATGCTGCCGGTAGAGGGCCACTTTGAGAAAATCACTTTCCTGCACGCTTTCTATGTCCCGGTCACGCATCCGGGAGATGCTGTGCTGGGGGGAGTCGCAATCCACGACACCCACCTTCAGACCTTTCTGGTAGTGAAGGATACTAGCCACCAGAACTGTGAAGGCAGACTTTCCGACTCCTCCTTTCTGGCTGGCAAAGGCAATTAATAACGGTTCTTTTTTCATACGCTTTCTTTATATAATCAGATAAAAATATAATGCTGTAAAACTGTAATGCTTATAATTGTATATCGTTCTACACTGCAAAAGAAAGGAATGCCGGGAAAAGATGAAATACCCTGTCACGGATAGTCATGGATAGTCAGGAATTGACAGGAGGAAACGCCGTCAGGCAGACAGGAAAGGTTGCAATGAAAAAAGAAAAATCCCTGCCTCATCTTTGAAGCAGGGACTAATAATAAAGGAGCGATACCGGTTACCGGACATAACCGGCGGCTTGCAAGTCCGTCAGGAAATGTTCAGGGGTATCGGTGGCAACTGACACGCCATGCAGCTCCCCGTAACGCCGGGCAAAGTTCTCCATATACTCCTGATCCGTGCAATCATAGTCGAACCGGCTCCCCTCACGGAGCAGCCGGACGAACTCTTCCGGGCTGGCGGCGGTTATCTGACCGCCATCCAGCAAATGATAAGTCTGTATCATACCGCTAACTTTTTAGTTCTAAGTTTAAAAAATAATTTCTGTTTCCCGTCCAGGAAGGGTAACTCCTCCAATGTCATCCGGCTGGGAAGGCTGGATCTTTTCGCAAAGGTAATTAATCCGTTCAAGAACCGGATCCAATTCTCCATCTTTGTGAAATTAGTCGTACCGGAATGCTGGCGGAACTCAACGGTCCGGTGCCTGGAATAAGCCTCAAAATTGACCTTGTGGTACCGGTCATTATTAAAGACCTCCCGCAGGCCGTCTATCGTCCTTACCGATTTGATTCTCTCGTCGGAAACACCGGAGAGGGTTTTGCAGTAGGTATTGTTCCGGCGTGTCCTTGGCATAAAGGCATCAATCAGGTGTTCGAGATGCTTGTAGGTCAAAGTCAGATTCTTCCAGGTGTCCAGATTGAAACCAGCCGCATCCATATGGACATGGAACCCGCAACTGTCATTCACTTTTGCATTACAGATGTCAAGCACCCAGCATACCGTTTCCAGCTCTTTCAGGCCATTCTCACCCACCAGTATCGGGCTGACCAGCTCGAAAGTATTATTTCCCTGCAGGCTGCTGTCCGTCACCAGCTTCCAATGATCCCTGGTCGTGTGATTATAACCCTCAACGGCAACATGGATGCCGGCCTCCCTCAATTCGCGTGCCAGTCTTTCCATATTACAGTTATAGGCTTCAATCTCAATACCGAACTTGTGGGTGAAGGTGTAATCCATCAGGGTGGTTGCTGCCCTGTTCAGCAAGACTCCACCTTCTCTTTCAAGCATTTTCTTCTCAACATTATATACAAAACCATAGTTGCCACGTGTCACCAAATCGGCAATTTCCCTGCGCATCAGGCCCAGACGGAGCAGCTGCTCAATCTTGCTCGTCTTGGTGGTACTCTGTTCTAAGATATTTCTAACTTGTTCGTTCATAGCTTTTTATCCTTTATTATTATACCACTAAGGTAGCATAATAAACCCACATATCATAGTATTAGAATCCTTATTGTCAGACTGTTAGCTTAGTTTAGCTAAGGCTAAATACCCTTATTTTATGTATCCGATTATAACATTGCAGCAATCTACAAGGACAGCAATACAGCAATCTACAGTTCAGGGAACCTGTCTTTTTTTCTCATCGTTTCCCCGGTTAGGGAGATTAGATAATTATGCTTATTTTTGTGCATTGAAAACTTAACCCGTAACGAATAGATTATGATGAAATACCTGATTGTGTCCGACATACATGGCTCGTTACCGGCACTGGAACAAGTGCTGGCATTTTACAGGGAGCAGCAATGCGGAATGCTTTGTATTTTGGGAGATATCCTGAATTATGGTCCCCGGAACGGGATACCTCAAGGACTTGACCCGAAAGGGATCGCAGAACGTCTCAATGCGATGGCCGGTGAGATTGTCGCCATCCGTGGAAACTGTGATTCGGAGGTGGACCAGATGCTGCTGGACTTTCCCATCCTGTCCGATTACACCCTGTTGGTGGATAATGGAAAACGTTTCTTTCTCACCCACGGACATATCTACAATGAGGACAGACTGCCGAAGGGAAGGTTCGATTGTCTTTTTTATGGTCACACCCACCGGTGGAAACTTGAACGGAAAGAGCATACAGTGGTCTGCAATACCGGCTCCATCACTTTCCCGAAGGATGGGAACATGCCTACATTCGCTATTTACTGTGACGGTACGGTATCCGTTCACCGGCTGGACGGCAGCAGGCTCAAGGAACTTTCTCTCTGATGGGGAATGTATAATAACAGCCTATTATAATTGTAGCCTTTTATAATTGCTTATCCATTATACAAATATAGCAATATCCAAAACGCCAATTATTCAGTTGTCACTGTGTAACATTCCAAGAGACTACAGATATAATAGTATTCGGATTATCCGATTATCAAAAAATTCAGTTCTCTGAATATTCAATTATCACGAAAAAGAAGCTATCTGATGTGTCGGATAATCGTAGAATGCTCTACTATTACAGGAAGCACAGCCTATTCCGCCTCCGGAATATTGGTAAAAAACGCCAACTTTCCTGAAGAAGCAGACCGAAATCGGGAGAGGTTGCCATCGGGAGGGAGGCACCAGTCGGGGCAATCTACAGTTCTACTTAAAAACGTTGTCCCCGTAGAGGGGACAGCAAGTTGTGTTTTCGTTTAACGAAAACCGGACGGTTTAACGGCATATTCCGCCGCCAAACCGTTCCTCAGAATATAGCTCCAGAGTCGCAAATTCAGCCAGAAAGAAACTGCATGTTGCAAGAGTTATTTATTGATATCTTCCTTTAAAGACTTGATTCTTTTATTATTAATCATTCTTCCCGGCTTGATTGAACTAAAAATAAAAAAAAACAGTTACCCCAATTCCAATTGCAA